>Ga0208492_1001424_pt1 | contig 14809 bp, 10 predicted proteins | sample Subbioar_CSW14AB_FD_184820 | JGI IMG/M metagenome (GOLD analysis project Ga0208492, IMG submission 184820) | Serpentinite rock and fluid subsurface biosphere microbial communities from McLaughlin Reserve, California, USA - CR12Mar_CSW14AB (SPAdes) | ecosystem: Environmental > Terrestrial > Deep... | reverse complement strand
CCGTTCACCTATCTGGGCACGGGTGTATACATCATCGGCCGGGGCGAGGTGGCGGTGATCGATCCCGGGCCGCCGGTGGACAAGCACTTCGAGGCGTTGAAGCGGGCGCTGGCGGGCGAGCGCGTGACGCACGTGTTCACGACGCACACGCATCTCGATCATTCGCCGCTGGCGCATCCGCTGGCGCAATGGGCGGGGGCAAAGGTCTATGGCGTGCCGGACCCGGCGGGTTCGAGCGATCATGCCTCGCTGGAGGAGGACGGGCAGGAGGGCTTCGCGCCGGACGTGCTGGTGAAGGATGGCGACGTGTTCACCGGGCCGGGCTGGACGCTGGAGGCGATCGCCACGCCGGGGCATATGTCGAACCATATCTGCTATGCGCTGCGCGAGGAGAATGCGCTGTTCTCGGGCGATCACATCATGGGGTGGTCGACGACGGTGATCTCGCCGCCGGACGGGAACATGGGCGACTACTACCGGAGCCTCGACAAGATAAGGGCGCGTGGATTCGCGACGCTGTGGCCGACGCATGGGCCGCCTGTGCGCGAGGTGACGCCGTTCATCGACGCCTATGCGGCGCATCGGCGGGCGCGCGAGGAGGCGATCGTCGTGCGGCTGAAGGCGGGAGACACGCTGATCCCGGAGATGGTGAAGGTGATCTACAAGGATGTGGACGTGCGGTTGCATGCGCCCGCGGCGCATTCGGTGTTGGCGCACATGATCCATCTTGTGGAGGCGGGGCGCGCGGTGGCGGATGGTCCGCTGAACCTGGCGACGCACTACAGGCCGGTGTGATCTACCTCGGTTGTGGGAGAGCGCGGTGGTGCTGAAATTTTTCTGGACTCGAAAATTCGGCTCGCCTCTACCTTGGTGTAGCTCGCTGGATGGCGACAAAGGTCGTCTTATCGGGAGTTATCTCGTCAACGACTTACGGTTTGGTCCCTCATCGGCTCTGCAAATGAGCAAGAAAATGATGGATGTGCTTGACGCTGGTTTGTGGGCCGATGTGGACAATCACGTTGTTCCTCGGGATGGCGAAGTGGCGAAGATTGAAGACGGCGTGATGATAGTTAGCGCCTATATGGACACGAGTTCTGAGCCAGACCGGGTCAGCGTCGAGGATTTCCGACGTGTGCTGGTAACTTGGCAGGACTTCATCCTAGCGGGGTCAAATGGCGACCCCGAACTGCACATGGAAATCGTCGACGCTTAGGAGCCGCTATCTTCGCGGGCATGCGATGACTCTTGCGTGGTAGTGCCGGCGCGAGAGATGTCGGCGCGGGCGGCCATTATGGATCGTTTTCATCAAAGCGGACTCTTAGATTCATGATCTTTCTCGTTCGGCATGGACAGACCGCGTTCAACGCGGAGGGGCGGATTCAGGGCGCGAAGGATTCGGCGCTGACGGCGCTGGGCGTGAGCCAGGGCGAGCGGTTGGGCGTGTTGCTGGGCGGGATCGTGCCGCCAGATGTGCGGATCGTGGCATCTCCGCTTGGGCGTACGCAGCACACGGCGCGGCTGATCCGCGAGCATGGCGGATTTGGCGCTGCGATCGAGACGGATGCGCGGCTGGCGGAGATCAGCCTCGGTGAGTGGGACGGGATGTTGAAGGACGACATCCGCGCAATCGCGCCGGACTATGATGCCGGTGAGCGGCGCTGGAGCTGGTTCTTCGAGGCGCCGGGGGCGGACAGCTATGAGGCAATGACAGAGCGGCTCGGCGGCTGGCTGGAGGAGGCGCGGGCGCAGGGCGGGCCGATGATTGCGGTCTCGCATGGCGTGGCCGGGCGCATCCTGCGCGGGCTGTTCCTGCGGATGCCACGCAGCGAGGCGCTGATGCTGGATATCCCGCAAGACGCATGCTTCCGCATGCATCAGGGGGCGATCGAGCGGATCGACTGTCCCTAGCGTTCCATCACCGGCGGCAGCCAGGCCTTGGCGCCGGGTTGCTCGCTGATCTGCATGAGTTGCTGGGCGAGGGCGGCGGCGCGGTCCTTGCCGATGATGTTGGCGAGGCCCTGCATCGTGCGGGCATCCGATCCGCCCGCGTTCGCTTGCGTCATCATGCTGGAGATCACGTCGAACGGCGTGGTGTGGTGGATGTTCATGCGCAGGTTGATGCCGTCTTCGGGCTTGAAGCCGGCGAGTGTGCGGGCTTCCTCGATGGCGGTGATGAGGTCGCCGGTCTTGTTGACGAGGCCGAGCTTCTGCGCGTCCTCGCCGGACCACACGCGGCCGCGGGCGATCTCCTGCACCTTCTGCAGCGGCAGCTTGCGGCCTTCGGCGACGAGACCGGTGAAGCGGTCGTAGGTCGCCTGCAGGCCTTCGTGGAGTTTCTCGCGCTGGGCAGGCGTGAACTTCTCGGTCGAGTAGGCGCCGGCGAATTCGCCGCCAACGCCGACGGACGCCGGGTTGATGCCGAAATTGCGCAAGCCGTCGGCGATGGCGAACTTGCCGCCGAAGACGCCGATGGAGCCGGTGAGGGTGGAGCGGTTGGCGACGATGCTGTCGGCGCTGGCGGCGACGTAATAGCCGCCGGAGGCCGCCATCGAACCCATCGACACGACGACTTTCTTGCCCGAGGCCTGCACTTTCTTGACGGCCGCCCAGATCTGGTCGGAAGCCGTGGCTGAACCACCGCCGCTATCGACGCGGAAGACGACGGCGTTGATGTCCTTGTCTTCTGCGATGGCGAGCAGGTCTGCGGCCACGCGGTCGGAGGCAAACATCGGCGTGCCGATGGAGGTGATGCTGCTGGGGCCGCCGGAGCCGGTGACGATGTCGCCCTCGCCGCCGACGATGGCGATGACCGCCTTGCCGCCGCCGAAATGCGGGGCGTAGTCGGCGATGTCCATCAGCTTGCCCTGGGCGCGGTCTTCGGCGGCCTTGGCGGCTTCTTCCGGATAGCCGAGCTTGTCGACCAGCTTCAGCGCGACGGCGCGGTCGGCCTGGTAGGGGCTGGCTTCGAGGATGGCGCGGGTGGCGTCGGGCGCGAGCTTACGGTCGGCGGCGATGTCGGCGATGGAGTGGGTCCACACGCTGGTGGCCAGCTCGGTCATCGCGCGGGCGTGGGCTTCGGAATAGCTCTCGCGCTTGTAGACGTCAGCGGCGTTCTTGAACTCGTAGAACTGCTCGATTTCCGGCGCGACCTTCAGCTTCTGCAGCGCGCCGCCGAGGAAGAGGGTCTCGAAGCGGATGCCCGGCGTTTCGAAGGACGTGCCCGGCTGCATCCAGATTTCGTCGGCGGCCGAGATGGCGCGGTAGGCCGAGGGGCCAGAGGCGAGGAAGCCCTGCGTGTGGGCGATGATGAACTTGCCCTTGGACTTGAGGCGCAGGAAGGCCGAGCGGAGTTCTTCCGCGCGGGAGGACCCCATGTCCATTTCGGCGGAGCGGATGAAGACGCCCTTCACGTCCGGGTCTTCGGCGGCGGCGTTGAGGCGGAGCAGGACTTCCACGAAGGAGGTGTTGCTGAAGGCGGCGCTGATCGGGTCGGCAGCCGGCTGGTCCGGCTGTTCGTGGCGCAGGTCGAGTTCCAGCACGGCGTTCCGGACCGGGGGCGGACCGCCCGACGGCAGGAAGGACATGATCAGGACCAGCGGGAGCAGGACGAAAAACACCACCAGAGCGGCCAGGCCGCCAAGGAAGGACAACAGGAAAGTTCGCATCGGTCGGCTCCGGGCTTCCCGACCGGCTTAGCCGGAAAACCCCCGATACGACAACGGCAGGACCAATTTTCGCCTGCGAACAGGCGCCGGGCCAGCGACCTTCCCGAACATTGTTAACGCGCGCCGAGAATAAGGAGGGCCTGGCGAACGTTGGATTGGTATGACCACGCAATCTGCCGATGCTGTCTTCCTGCGGACCATGGCGCTGACGACGTCCGCCTGGGCGGGCATCGCCATTTCGATCGCTGTCTCGAATCCCGTGTGTCTGGTGCTGTGTCTGGCCATAGGCGCGTGCCTGTCGGCCTTGCGATAGGCCGCCCCGCCGGGTCCGCTACCACTAATACGGGCTGCGCCCGGGGCCGGGAAAACCGGGCCGGGTGGGACTGTGTGATTGTCGGGATTGACGCGATGGTCGGAGTAGCTGGATTCGAACCAACGACCTCTTGCTCCCGAAGCAAGCGCTCTACCAGGCTGAGCTATACTCCGACGGAGGCGGGGCTATAGCGGCTTTCATTCCGGGGCGCAATGAGGCTTTGGCGTTGGGGCCGCAGGATTTTTCGGCCCCGGGTTTCGGGGCAAAACCGCGACAAAACAGGGCGATTATCGCCAGTTGCATTCCGCGCGCGAATTGCATAACTCTCCGCCCTCTCCCTGCACTGGGGCGTCGCCAAGTGGTAAGGCAGCGGTTTTTGGTACCGCCATTCCGGGGTTCGAATCCCTGCGCCCCAGCCAGGGAGAAGTCGTTTCCGGCCCTGAGGCCGTCGAGGCGCTGACTTCTCCCCTGAAACTGTCCTATGCTTCCTGCTCCTAGCGGACGTCCGCGCCGTATTCACCGAGCGGCGGGTAGGCGCGGGGTGTCAGTGCCGGGATGGGTTCGGCGGCGATCTTGTCGCGCAGGTAGGCCAGCGCGGTGTCGAGCTGGCTGTCCTGCCCGAGATAGGCGGCGCGGGGCATGTTCTCGACCGTGATGTCGGGCGAGACGCCCCGGCCTTCGAGCAGCCAGCGGCCATCGGCGCCGAACTGTCCCATCTCCGCGACGCGGGCCTGGCCGCCATCGATGAGCGGGTTGCGATCCGACAGCCAGATGCCGGCGCCGGCGGTCTGCACACCAATGAGCGGGGCGAGGTCGAGCGCCTTCACGCCGGCGGAGAAAGTCTCGCCGTCGGAGTAGGTGCCTTCGTCGATCAGGATGGCGAGGTGGCCGCGGAAGGTCTGCTGCATGTTGGTAGTGGCGGGGCCTGAACCGTTCGGCGCGGGCCAGAAGGCCCAGACGCGGCGGAGCAGCGTGCCGATGATCCAGCTGTCGATATTGCCGCCGCGATTGCCGCGCACGTCGATGATGAGGCCGTCCTTGTCATAGTGTTCGTAGAAGTCGCGGGCGAAGCTGGCGGCGTCGCCGGCGCCCATGGCGCGGAGGTGGAGATAGCCGACCTTGCCGCCGGACGCCGTGGCGACAGCGTTGCGGTTGTGCTGGACCCAGTCATTGTACATCAGCGTGACTTCTTCCCCGCGCGAGGCGGGGATGACGATGCGGCTGAGCTGCGTTGTGCCGCGCGTGAAGTCGATGCGGATCTGCTGGCCGGCCTTCTGCATCAGGCGGTCGCTGAGGGCGGCGACGGTCGCAACCTTCGCGCCGTCGACGGCTGTGATGATGTCGCCGGGCTGCAGGCCGACGCCGGGCTTGAGCAGCGGGCCAAGCGTGTCGGGCCGGGCGCGTTCGCCATCGAGGATGGTGACGATGCGCAGGCCATTGGCGACGGCTTCATAGGTGGCGCCGAGGAAGGCGGGTGCGCCGCTTTCACGGTCCAGCGGGATTTCACCGGCGCGGATCTGGCTGTGCAGGATGCCGAGCTCGGCGGACATCTGGGCGAGGAGATCGTTCAGTTCAGCGCGATGGCCGACACGCTCTGCCAGAGGCACGAAGCGGTCGCGGACGGCGTTCCAGTTCACGCCGCGCAGGCTGCTGTCGTAGGCGAAGTCGCGGTGGAGGCGCCACGCATCGAGCGCCATCTGGCGCCACTCGTCGCGCGGATCGACGGCGAGGCGCCAGTCGGTGATGCGGATGGTGCTGTCTTCCAGCTCCTTCGGGAAATCCTCGGCCGGATTGACGATCAGGAACTTCGCCTTGGCAGCCGCGCCCTGCTGGATGAACAGCTTGCTGCGGTCGGCAGAGAGGGCGAAGCGGCGGACGTCGCCGGTGAAATCCTTCAGCTCGATCTTCTTCGAGGTGATCTTGAGGCGCTTCAGCGTGGCGCCGTCTTCGCCCGGGCCGCCGCGTTCGCTGAGCAGGATGTGCGTCTTGGTGACCAGCAGGCCGGCATAGTCGCCGGGCTGGACAGGGACTTCCCAGAGGCGGTCCTGCACGCCGGCCAGCGTGATGGCAGCCTGCTTCTCGGCTTTTGCGTCTTCGGGTTTGTCGGCGGGTTTCTTCGCGTCGGCGGGTTTGGCCTTGGTGTCCTTCGCAGGCGCGTCCTCATCCTTTCCGGCGTCGCCCTTGTCGGCGGCGGGCGTGAGTTCGTCATCCGGCTTGAACGGGAATTTCGCGTTGGGATCGAGTTGCAAGGCGTAGAGCTTGGTGCGGGCGCGGAAGGCGGGGCCCATATTGCGGTCGCCCCACGGCGCGCCGGGGTTTGCCTGGAAGTTGCGATCCGAAAGGAAGTAGAGCCAGGCGCCGTCTGGCGAGAAGGACGGGGAGAAGGACTCGTACTTGCCGGACGTCATCACGGTGCGCTGGCGCGTCTGCGTGTCGTAGAGCGCGACCTGCGTGATGTCGCGTGCATCGACGAAGGAGTAGGCGACATGGCGGCCATCCGCCGACCAGTCGTAACCTGTGAAGGGCGCGTCCGAGCTGCTGGTCGTTGAATCGATCTCGGTGCTGCGGCCGGTCTTCGCGTCGAGGTGGAAGAGTTTTCCGCGCTTGTCGGAATAGAGAAGGCTGTCGCCTTTCGGGGCGGGCGAGATCTCCCAGATATAGGCGCGGGAGCCGGCGGTGAGGGCCTTGCCTTCGCCGCGGCCATCCGCCGGGAAGCGCCAGATTTCGCCGTACATGCCTGCGTCGATGATGGCGTACAGCGACTTGCCATCGGCGCCGAGCGCGGCGGAACGGGCGCGGGCGCCTTCGGGCACCTGGAATTCGACGCGGCGGCGCGGGCCTGTGAAAGCGGTAACAAAGCGCCCGCGCGCGGAGATCGTCACTGCGTCGCCGGCGGGGGCGAAGTTGACGCTTTCGAGGAAGGTGAGCGGCGCTTCGAGCCAGCGACGGCGCGTGAAGTCGTCATCGGTGGCGAGGCGCAGGGAGACGGGCGCGGTGGCGCCGGTGGCGATGTCGTAGGTGTAAAGGTCTGCGCCGCTCTGGTAGGCGATGCGGCCCTGATAGAGATAGGGCGTGCGCATCTGCCAGGCGGTGGATTGCGTGTGCTGGCGCGCGTCGCCGCCGGTTTCGTTGACGGACCAGATGTTGTCCGAGCCGGACTTGTCGCTGATGAAATAGATGCGGCCGTTCCACGCCATGGGGCTGGTGATCGGGGCGCCGAAATCGGCGGCAAGACGGACGGCCTCGGTGGTGCTGCCGAGCGTATAGCGCCAGAGCTGGCCCATGCGGCCACCGCGATAGCGCACGGCGTTGTCGCCGCCAACGGAGAGACCATAGCGCGTGAAGGCGAGCGTCTTGCCGTCGCTGAGCAGGGTTGCCTGTTCAGCGTCCGCGAGCGGGATGTCGGTGGTCTTCTGGCTGATGCGGTCGACGGTGCGCAGCAGGCGCGGCACCGGGCCGGGCAGGTTTGCGGTGCGATAGATGACGGTGTTGTTGTCGAGCCAGCCGCGGACGGCGACATCGCCGCCCTCATGCGTGAGACGCAGGGGCGCGCCGCCGGCGATCGGCATGAGGTAGATTTCGCGGGGGCCGTCATAGGTGGCTTCGAAGGCGATCCAGCGGCCATCGGGGGAGATGACAGGTGTGGATTCGGCTTCGGGATGCGTGGTCAGCCGCAGCGCGTCGCCGCCTTCGGGGGCAGCGCGCCAGAGATCGCCTTCGCTGGCAAACACCAGCGAGCCTGCGCCGAGCGCCGGGGTCTGATAGTAACCGGTGCTCTGGGCCATCGCGTGGCTGGCGCATAGCAGGCTGGATGCGCCCATGAGGGTGGCAAGAAGTTTCCGCAAGCAAGTCCCCTGATCTCGTTGATGCGAGTTAGCCGTCACCGGGCAAAGCTCGCAAGCAATTCTCCGTCAGGATCGGCCGATGGCGGATGGCGCCTGGCGAGGCCTCTCGTGCGAGGCGAATCCGGGATGGAGGCGCTCAGGGCTTGGGCGCGTCCTTCACGGTCGCGGCCTGTTCGGCCTGGCGGAGGACGCGGAGGAAGTTGCCGCCCCAGATTTTCTGGATGTCTTCTGCTGAATAGCCGCGACGGAGCAGGCCGACGGTGACGGCGAGAGAGTCGGCGGCGTCCTGATAGCCGTCGATGCCGCTGCCGTGGTTGAAGTCGGTGCCGATGCCGACATGATCGATGCCGACACGCTTCACGATGTAGTCGATATGGTCGATCATGATGTCGATTGTGGCCGGCCCGAGCGCCTCGCGGATCGAGGTGGTGAACTTTTCCTTCGCAACCGGATCGGGCAGCTCCCAGTAGAGTTCGTACGGGTAGGAATAGGCTTCGGGGAGGCCGGCGGCGGCGCGCGCCTTCTTGATGGCTTCGAGCTTTTCCGGGGTCGAGAAGTTGATCAGGTAGGCGGAGAACGGCGCGACGTGGATGACGCCGCCGGTCTGGCCGATGCGGTCGATTTCCTTGTCGGACAAATTGCGCGTCGCGTTGGAGATGGCGCGGATGTTGGAATGGCTGGCGATCACGGGCGTTTTCGAGCGGGCGATGGTTGCGAGCGTGGAGGCTTTCGAGGCTTGCGACACGTCGACGACGCCGCCGAGGGCGTTGATGCGGTCGATGGCGGCTAGGCCGAGGGGCGAGAGGCCATTGTGCGCATCGGGCTCGTATTTCCCCGTTGCCGGATCGTGGAAGGGGCGCGAGGAATCCGAGAAGTCGTTGTGGGCGAGATGGTTCAGCGCGAAGACGCGGACGCCCGCCGCATAAAATCTGTCGAGTGCGGCGATATCGCCCTGGAGCGCGCGGGCGTTCTGGAAGCCGAGGATGAGCGCGGTCTTGCCGCTGGCGCGGACGGCCAGGATTTCATCGGCGGTTTTCGCGATGGCGACGGTGTCGGCATTATCTGCGGCGAGCTTCTGGATCGCGGCGAGTTTCTCGTCGGCTTCGGCGCGGGCTTCTGCGTCGCCGGCCTTGGTGCGGGGTCCCGGTCCGACGGCGATTGCCATCACGACAGCGCCAACACCGCCGGCTTTCAGCTTCGTCGGGTCGACCTTGGACAGTCCGTCGGCGCTGAGGAAGTTGGCGGGCGTCGAGGGGATGACGATGTCGGCGTGCGCGTCGAGAACGAGGCTCTGTTGATGGACGGCGCGCGCGTTTTCGAGGAGCTCGGCTTCGGTGGGTGGCGCGGTCTCCGCTACGGGTGTCGCCGGCGGCGCGCAGGCGGACAGGGCGAGCGCAAGGGCGAGCGCAGAGACGAGCTTTCCGAAGGTGCGGCGAGGCAGGGTGTTCATCACGTGCACTCCAGAGGCGGGACGCGGCATCGATTGGTTCAGTGGTGGTTCCATGCAGCTGGCGCCGGGACAAGTGCTGCCCCCGCGTGAACGCGATGGAAAATCTGATGTCTCGATGGACGCCGGCCTGGCTTGACGGCGCTAGGCGCGCGTGCGGAGGCCGAGGGTGGCGAAGTCGACCACGAAATCAGCGATGGCGATGGGGTCGGCGCCGGGTGGCAGCAGTTGGGGAAGGCCGAGGAAATAGCCGGCGAGAATCTGCGGCGTCAGGACTGTATCGAGCGGACGGCACGAGCCGTCGCGCGCGCCTTCACTGAGATTCCGGTCGCTGATGGCGTTGAGCGCCTGCGCGCGCCGGGTGAACGCGCCGCGCCGGGAGGGTGTCAGCTGGTTGAAGACGGGCTGCAGGGACAAGGGCGGCGCGGCGCTCATCTGCCCCTGTGCGTTGAGGTGCAGCACGATGGCGGCGCGTTCGAGCGGCGTCGTGCCAGTGGTTACGCCCGTGTCCATCATCAGGTCGTACAGGTCGAACCCGCGCGCGTAGCAGCGTTCGATCAGGTCGGTCTTGTCGCGGAAGTGGTGATAGACCGCGCCCTTGCTTGCGCCGATGGCGGCGCTGACATCATCCAGCGTCACACCGTCGAGGCCGCGGGCGTTGAACAGGCGGGATGCGGACGCGATGATCTGGTCGGATTTCAGTTCGGCGGTCTGCTGGCGGTCGAAGGCGTTGATGGGGCGGGCGATCAGGGCCTCGTAGCGGATATCGCAGCGCGGGACGCGTTCATGGTCCGAGGCGAGGCCGTTGAGCATCAGGGAGGCGACGGTCTCGGCGAAGTGCGCACGGGCGCCGGGATCATCGCGACGCGCCAGCCATGGCTTGGATACCAGCGTGAACGACAGGCAGTTGAGGATCAGGCGCGCGGCAAGGTCCGTGTCGAGCTTGCGCAGCGTGTTCGACTTGCGTCCCTGATCGAGGGCGCCGGCCAGCCGGCGCACATGCGCATCCATGCGCTTTGCTATGTCGGCCTGCAGCGTCTCCGGAAGGAAGGCCACGTCATTGAGCACCGCCATCGCGGGCCGGTCGGCGCCGAGCACGGCGCGCACGAGGGCAGCCAGCACGTTGTCCGCCCCGCCGCCTGCTGCGATCGCAGCTTCGAGATCTTCGCCGAGGCGCGTGCATGAGCGCACGTAGCACTGGAATACCAGGTCGGCCGCGTCCGCGCAGTAATAGTACATGCCGCTTCGCGTGACGCCGATGCGCGCGCCGAGGTCTGCGAGCGAGATGGACGCGGCGCCGTTGAGGTTGATCTGTTCGGCGGCGGCATCGAGCAGGGCCGCATGCTGCGCGGGGCGCCGCACAGGCGGCCTGCCGCGGCGTTGCGTTTTCCCAGCGATGGCCGCGTTACCCATGGGCCCTCATGCCCCGTCCGCGTCATTTATGCAACAAGGCATCCCATAAGGATACCCAATCGTCAAATATATTGACTCATGCCGAACGACGGTCCGTTATCCAAACATACGAGACCGTCAAATAATTGGCGGCGATGGAGGAAATCGTCATGCTTCGGCTTACGGGGCTTCGGCTCACCGGAAGGACTTTTCGCGCCTTGTCGCTGTGCGGCGTGGGCGCTGCCGCCATTCTGAGCGCCATGCGGGGCAGGAGCGGACGGACACGGGCTCCGACGTGATCATCATCACGGCGCAGAAGCGCGCGGAGGACATCATCGATGTCGGCGCGACGGTGAACGCGCTTGGCGCGCAGTCGATCCAGGAGCGCGGCATCGAGCAGGTGTCCGACTTCATCAGCCAGCTGGCCAACGTCGATGTGAAGGAGAACAGCCCGGGCGTTCTGCCGGTCATCACCATCCGCGGCATCGGTCTCAATGATTTCAGCGCCACGAACAACCCGGCGGCGGGCGTCTATGTCGACGAGGTGTATCTCTCCTCGCTGGCGCTGCTGAATGCGGATTTCTTCGACGTCGAGCGGATCGAGGCGCTGCGCGGGCCGCAGGGCACGCTGTACGGCCGCAACTCCACGGCGGGCGCAGTGAACGTCATTTCGGCGCGGCCGAACCTGTCAGAATTCGCGGGGCGGCTGGAAGCGGGCTACGGCAGCTACGCCACCGGCGACCTCGAGGCGATGGTGAACATGCCGGTGACCAGCGACCTCGCGGTCCGGCTCAGCGGCAAGTACATCGACCAGAACGAAGGCTTCTATTTCGATACGTCGGACAATGACGATGTCGGTACGCGCAGCGTGTTGCTGGGGCGGGCGCAGGTGCTGTGGCGTCCGGGCGACGGGTTCGAGGCGCTGTTCAAGATCGAGGGGCAGAAAGTGCGCTCGGAGGTGGGCGCGGGCGAGTTCTTTGGCGCGCTGCCGAATGGCGCGGCGACATGCCCGGGGTCGCCGCAGTGCACGGATTTCCTCGGCTACAGCGATCCTGACAATGATCCGTTCCGTGGCGACTGGTCGGTGGACCCAACCTACAATGTGGACCAGTTGTCCGCGACGCTGCGCCTTGAGGCCGATCTTGGCGGCATGACGCTGACATCGATCACCGGTTACATCGACTTCGACCGGAACTGGGGCGCGGATACGGACGGCACGCCGTTCCGCGAGACAGATTTCATCGAGACGGATGATATCCAGCAATTCTCGCAGGAAGTGCGGCTTGCGGGCGATCTCGCCAATGGATCGTGGATCCTCGGTGCGTTCTATTCGCATGACGATGTGGTGGGCCGCTATGACGGCAACCTGCAGGATCTGTTCAACACCACGCTGCTGACGACATGGGACCAGACCACGGAATCCGCAGCCGTGTTCGGCAACGTGACGTACGATCTCTCGGATACGGTGAGCCTGGTGGGTGGGCTGCGGTATACGTGGGAGCAGAAGGATTATGCCGGCGCGGACTTCGATCTTGTCAGCGAGGCGCCGGGCAGCGCGCTGACGGGGGCGCCGTTCGGTACGCCGCCGATCCTGTTGGCCTCGAACACCGACACGCTCGACGACACCAACTGGTCGTGGAAGGCCGGTGTCAACTGGACGCCGATGGACGATGCGCTGGTCTATGCCAGCATTTCGCAAGGCGCGAAGAGCGGTGGCTTCTTCTCGGGCGTTGCGACCAACTCCGGGCAGCTTGCGCCTTACCAGCCCGAAAAGCTGATCGCTTACGAGGTCGGCGCCAAGCAGCGCACGAGCAGCTATGACATCGGCGCGTCGGTGTTCCTGTACGACTATCAGGGCGTGCAGACCTTCATCCGCGATGAATCCGGCGGCCTGCCGATCCAGCGGCTGGGGAATGTGGAGGAGGCTACGATCTATGGCGCCGACCTCACGGCTGCCTGGCATCCGGAGATGGTCGACGGGCTGACGCTGTCGGCGGCGCTTGGCCTGCTCAATACGGAGCTTGGCTCGTTCACCTCGTCGGGCGGTGTTGTTCCGGCTGGCAACCAGTTGCCGGATGCGCCGGAGCTGAGTGGCACGCTGGGCGCGTCGTACGAGATCGACGTTACCGATGACTGGGGCCTGAAGCTGCAGGGCGAGGGGCGCTATACCGGCGAGCAGTTCAAGGACTCGCTCAACGATCCGTTGGTTGCGACCGACAGCTACTGGACGTTCAATGCGCGCGCGATCCTCGACAACCGGGATGGATGGTCGGTCTCGGTGTGGGGACGCAACATCACGGACGAGCGCTATGTCACGCAGGGTGTCAACAACCTGCCGCTGGGCTATGGTTTCCGTGTCTACGGCGCGCCGCGCACTTACGGCATCTCCCTCGCGAAGGAGTTCTGATCATGACGGCTGTTGCATCCATCGACGGAAAATGTTCGCCCCGCTTTGCGCGCGTGCGCGATGCCTTCGCCGCCAATTTCTCCGAGCGCGGTGATGTCGGCGCGGCCTTTGCTATCGTGCAGGATGGCGAGCTGCTGGTTGATCTGTGGGGCGGACATGCCGACAAGGCGCGCCATCGCGCGTGGATGCCAGACACGCTCAGCAATGTCTGGTCCACGACCAAGGGCGTTGCGGCGATCTGTTTTGCGATGCTCGTGGATCGCGGGCTGATCCGCTACGACGATCCGGTGGCGCGGCATTGGCCGGAGTTCGCGGCCAACGGCAAGGAAAAGGTCACGATCGGACAGCTTCTCTCGCACCAGGCGGGGCTGTGCGGCTTTGCCGAGCCGGTGACGATGGAAGTGATCTACGACCAGCCGCGCGCAGAAGCGCTACTGGCGGCGCAGGCGCCGTTGTGGCCGCCGGGAGAGCAGTCGGGGTATCACGCTGTCACGATCGGTGTGCTGGCCAACGGGCTGTTCCGTCGTGTGGAAGGTCGCACGCTGGCGACCTTCGTTCGCGAGGAGCTGTCGGTTCCGTACGGGCTGGACATCTTCATCGGCCTGCCCGACGGCGACGCACATCGAGCGAGCGAGATCATCGCGCCGCCGACGCTGTCCTCGACCGACGCCAATCCCTCGCCGTCACGCGCGCAGCAGGCGGCGCTGGCCAATCCTGTGCTCGATCCGCTGTGGTCGAACACGCGGCCGTGGCGTCTTGCGCCGCTGCCGTCGGTCAATGGCTTTGCCAATGCTTCTTCGCTCGCGCGGCTTTACGGCGCTATGGCGAATGGTGGACAGCTGGATGGCAAGCGTTTGCTCGGGCCTGAGGCGATCAAGGCCTCGACCACGCTGCTGATTGAAGGGATGGATGCGGTGCTGGACGTGCAGGGGCGCTGGGCGGCCGGCTTCCTGCGCAACATCCACGGCATCTATGGTGACAAGGAAACGGCGTATGGTCACTCGGGCTGGGGCGGTTCGTTTGCCTTTGCCGATCCGGAGCGGCGGCTCGGCGTGTCCTTCGTGATGAATGCGATGGGCAACAACCTGATCGGCGATCCGCGCAGCCTCGCACTGGTGCAGGCGACGCTCGACAACTGCGGCTGAGGTGTTCAGTGCTTGTGGGCGCTGCGGCCGCACATCAGGTGTGTGTCGCTGCTCATCCACATGAGCTGCACACCGGGGCTCCAGGTAAGAGAGTGTTCGCCATCGCTCCAGACAACCTGGGCGGGGCCGGGCGTCGGGGGGATGTTGGGCAGCTGGTAGACGGCGCCGCGCAGCCAGACCAGCGCTGCAATACCTTCGCCCGTTTCAGCGAATGACAGGATCATCTTGCCGCCATCCTCGCACTGGAAGGTGGCGCCGCTGGATGGCGTCGTCTGCACGGCTTGCGTCTGTGCGGATGCGAAGGGCGCGGTGAGAAAAAGCGCGGCTGCGGCAGCTGCCACTCTGATACCCGTCGCGAATGTCATGACTGCTTGCCCCGGCTTCCAAGGCGTGCAGGGTGCGCGATCGTTGCTGGTCTCGCAAGCCCGGTATCTGGCGGGGTTTCGTCTTCACCAATCGTAAAGCCGGGGCGGGCGAGAGAGGCGGGCGGGGCGATTGTCCTGCGGGGGACGTGCGACAGGGGAGTAATTTTCGCAGGTGCAACGTTGGGGGAGATGAGTCTCCCCAGAAACGTTGAGTCCGCATGCAGCGGCGA
>Ga0208492_1001422_pt1 | contig 14822 bp, 10 predicted proteins | sample Subbioar_CSW14AB_FD_184820 | JGI IMG/M metagenome (GOLD analysis project Ga0208492, IMG submission 184820) | Serpentinite rock and fluid subsurface biosphere microbial communities from McLaughlin Reserve, California, USA - CR12Mar_CSW14AB (SPAdes) | ecosystem: Environmental > Terrestrial > Deep... | reverse complement strand
CCTTGCGAAAGAGGCAGTCGGGGCCGTCGATGACCGCATAGGCGTCCTTCATGGCGTTGGTCGCCAGGTAGACGCCGAGCTGATACTGCAGCCGGTAGGGCTTGGAGAAATCTTCGTCCGACGAGGTCATGGTGTGCTCGCTTCGGCGACGTCGGCGTGGCCGACCGAGAAAGGCCGGCCGAGGTACTCCGCGTAGGTCCGGAAGAAGGGCAGCTTGCAGGCACCGAGCACGCGGCGGAGCGCCTCGAGCGAGCCCTCGAGGCCGATGCGGCCGAAGTCGGCGAGCGAGAACGAGTTCTTGCCCGAGCGGGTCACGCGGTTGTCGAAATGGATCTCGGAATAGAACGCTGCCGCCTCGGCCGTGCGGAGCAGCTCCTCGAGCTCGTCTCTCGTCTCGAAGTAGCGGGTCCTCCGTCTGCCTCGCTCGATGACGCCGTCGGAGGGCTTCTTCGCCTTGGGGCGAGTCAGGTAGAAATCGATGCCGAAGCCCATCTCCTCGAGCAGCTGGAGCACCGGGATGCCGAGGACCTGTCGCGTCTTGAAGAAGCGGAGCAGTGTCCGCTCCTCGCCCACGAACCCCAGCCGGTAGCCCCTGGCCTCGCGAGAGAGCCTGTCCCACTCGGGCTGGATGCGTTCGAGCCTCCGGGCGAGGGGCTCTTCGAAGAGGTGAGGATCGCCGAGCGCGTCGCCCAGCGCGGCGAGGAAGCGCTTGGTCCCCTCGATGCCGAAGGGCGACGGCGGGCGTAGCGACGGGATGGGCAGATCGCCGACCAGCCCCCGGTACGACTCGTCGAGGAAGGGCCAGTCGTAGAGGACCTGCAGCTCGGCGGCCATGTAGTGGGGTAGCTCCCGTGGGTCGATCTCGGGCAGGAGCCAGACGTTGATCGTCACCCCAGCCTCGGCCAGCAGCTCGAGGAGCTCCCGGTGCCCGAGGAGCTTGGGCAGGCCGAGCAGGTTGATGGCGCCCTTCTTCTTCGGGACGTCGAGGAAGCCGGGCCGCGCGCGGGCCTCGTCGAAGATGGTCTGCTTGATGTCGCGCGACTGGCCCATGTTGACCACGTGGAGGGGCAGCTTGCGCTTGAGCTTCTCGATCGAGCCCTGGATGTCGTCGCCGATCACCGTGGTGGTGCAGGTCGAGGTGACCACGACCACCTTGGGCCTGTGCTCCTCACCGGCCAGCTGATCGAAGAGCCGGTCGAGCTTGACCTGCCCTCCCTTGATCACGTCGGTCTCGCCCAGATCGCTGAAGAGCTCGACGTGGTGGCCCTCGGAGGCGATCCGGGCCTCGATGTCGGGCTGGGCGTGGTTCCAGAACGCAACGCTCCCATCGTGCTGGGGCGGAGAGCTGTAGTAGCACTCGATCTCGGTGTGGTTGACGTTCACCACGTCGCCCGAGACGCGGGGGCAGTAGCCGCGGCTGTTCTCGATGCCACCGTAGTTGTTCTCGTGCCCTTGCAGGAAGTTGCGCCAGGCGTCCGGGGGGCTGTAGCCGAAGCCGAGCGAGTTCAGGTACTCGACGTCGATGTCGGTGGGAGGAAAGGACACGCCGGGCATGGTCGGCGGGGCCCCCGAGCTCGCGGCTCTCGCCACCTCGGGGTCGGCCGCTGCCACGTCGCGCAGAAGCTCGAACGGGGCGTTGTGGAGCCGGTAGGCCGCCTGCGTGACCAGCAGCTCGACGGCCTGGGAGCGATCGGTGCCCCTGACGATCAGCGAGAGGTGAGGCGTGGTTGCGAAGGTCTGAGGAGCACGGCCAGGCAGGATGTAGAGCGTGAAGGGAGGGACACCACCGCCCTCGATGTTGAGCGCCAGACGGTCCGGGCCGATCAGCTCGACCGAGTGGACATGACACTCTCCGGTCGCGGTCTTGAAGCGGCCCGGCAGGCCGAGCGCCTTGTCGAAGACGACGGTGGCCTTGCGCAGCGGCCGCTCGGGGGGAGCGTCGGCCGAGGGGGCGAGCTCGTCCCCGATCACCGGCTCGGCCCACGCCTCGGTCGCGTCGAGCTCGGGGAAGAGTCGGCTCATGACAGGAGATCCGCCGCGACCAACGCCGCTGCTTCCTGAGGGAAGCACTCCTGCAATCTCCGGAGCGCCTCGCCGGCCGAGACCTTTCCCAGACGGACCGCGCGCCTGCCGGCCGAGAGCTCGGCCGAGAGCTCGGCCCTGCGCTTGTCGGCCTCTCGCTGCTCCGCCACCTTGGCCTCGCTCTTCTTGGCGAGCAGCTTGCCAGCGCCCACCATGCCCTCGCGCTCCTTGGCCTTCTCGCGGGCCTCGGCCTTCTGTCGCTCGAGCTCCTCGGCCGTCTTGGGCGGCGGGTCGAACTTGTAGCGGGTGTACTCGTAGAACTGCACCTCGCTGAGCGGGGTGGGCAACGGCAACTCGCTCACTCGGATGGCGAGGATCTGCTCGGCGAGCTGTCGGAAGACCCGGCTGATGGGCGCGTGGGGCGCGTACTCGAGCACCGTCTTGCGCTGGTACTCGGCCTCGCGCACCAGGGGATCGCGAGGGACCCAGCCGAGGATCTGGGTGTTGATCAACTTGGCGAAGCGCTCGACCGGCCCCCTGTCCTCGTTGTTGTCCCGCAGGTTGACGATGACGCCGGCGAGCGAGATGCCGTTGGCGCTGTAGTGGCAGACGGCCTTGGCGATGTTGTTGGCGGCATAGAGCGCCATCACCTCCTCGCTGGCCACGATGACCACCTTCTCGCCGATGTCCTTTCGAAGCGGGGCGGCGAAGCCGCCGCACACCACGTCGCCGAGCACGTCGTAGACCGATACCTCGTAGCGGTTGCTGGTGAGCAGCTTGGCGGCGTTGAAGATCTCCATCATGCGGGTGATGCCTCGCCCGCCGCAGCCCACGCCCGCCTCCGGGCCCCCGGCCTCCACGCAGTCGATGCCGAGCGGCGAGCGGACCACGATGTCCTCCGGCGTCACGCCCGTGGTGGAGTGGATCTTGTCGACCACTGGCTCGAGCAGCTGTCCGCCGAGCAAGGACACCGTCGAGTCGTGCTTGGGATCGCAGCCGACGTGCAGCGCCCGAAGCCCCATCGCCGCGAAGGAAGCGCTGATGTTGGTCGACGTGGTCGACTTGCCGATGCCGCCCTTGCCGAAGAAGACGATCCGTTCCATGAGCGACACCTCGTTCGGCACGCCTAGAGGAACGTGCCACCAGAAACGCCCTACCCCGCTCCGGTCCCGTTGTAGCCGTCTACACCGTACTGCGCGCACCGGCCTCTAGCGAAGCTCGATCACCTTCATCGCGACCAACTGCTCGATCACCCGCACCACATCGGCGCCCGGCATGCCGCTGGCGTCGATGATGGCGTCGATCGACGACATCGCGTCGACGAAGGAGAGAATGAACCCGGCGCGGTGATCGAGCGGGAGCTTCGCGAGCTCGCTCGGACCGAGCCGCAGCACGGGAACCTTGTCCAAGAGGGGATTGCCCGACGACGGCGGCGGCGCCGAAGGAGGCACCGCCCGCTCGATGCTCGGCGGAACCGGCGACGACAGGCGGCGTGACGGCGGCATGCTGCTCGTCGGCCCTCCCGGTCGCGGACGCTCGGAGGCGGGCGCGAAGGTCGTGAGCTCCGGCTTCGCCTCGCGAATCGACGAGTAGGTGCCGCTCGTGCCGGTCGTGCGCGACATCCTTTGCACCGACACCGGTCCAGTCGGCGGAGGAAGCACGCTCATCGGGGCATCGATCTCGGTGCGAGGCTGGTCGACTGCTTCGGTGACCGTCACCTCCACGGGAGCAGCGACGGCGGCACGACGGACGGCGGACGCCGACGGGATTGGATCCTCCGGCCGCAAGACCAGCGGCGGATCGATCGCGCGGGCGATCGAGAGGTGATGCCGGTCCTCGAGCGGATCGAACGTACCGAGCTCCGCGCGCTTGCCCATCCCTTCGCCGACGACGACCCGAACCTGTGGGCGCTGGGCGTCCGCGGTGTTCACCCGCGTGACCAGGGCCGCACGTCGATCGGACAGCTCCACCGTCGCGCCCGGAGGAAACAGGCCGAGGGCGCGCACGAACAGCCTCAGCTCTCGCGCGCCGAAGAACCGGTTCTCCAGCGCACACGCCGCCTGGAACGCCTGGTCGGAGTCGTCTCCGCGACCGTCGACTCGCCCGCTTCGTGTCGATGAAGCTCGCGAGCGCGATCAGCCGCAGGAGCGGATCGGGGGCTGCCTTCGAGGCGAGCGCGGGATAGCCCTGGCCGTCGACACCGCGGTGATGCTCGAGCGCCGCGGCGACCCAGAGCGGCGGAGCGCCGGCTCCGAGCAAGGCCGACGCGCCGACGAACGCATGATGCCGATAGAGCGTGCGCTGCTGCTCGGTCAGGAGCGGCTCGGGCACGCCGCGGATGTCGTCTGGGAGCAACGTGCGGCCGATGTCGTGGACGAGGGCCGCGGCGGTGAGGTCGATGCCCGTGCGCTCGCTGAGGCCCGCGTCGAGCGCCATCGCCGCCGTCATCATCGCGACATTCGTCGCGTGGGCGGGCTCGTTGTCGACTCCACGCGCATACGCGATCGGTGCGAGCAGGAACAACCCCTGCTCACACGCGCGGAGGATGCGCTCGGCGAGCTCGAGGACCGCGCGTCGATCGATGATCGACTCGGAGGAGATCGCGTTGCGCACGTCGACGAGCACCCGCGCGACGAGCGGCACGTAGTGGACGGCCTCGGTCCCCCGCCGCTCGTCGATGTCGAGCCCGCGCAGCTCCGCACGCCGCAAGAGCACGTGCGGCAGGCCAGCCTGCGCCTGCTCGCGGAACCTCTTGAGCGGAGTGTCGAGCGCAGGCAGCGTGGAGAGGGTCCTCGCGAGCGTGGTGCACTCGTCGACGGTGATGCCGCGCTGGAACACGAAGCATTCGACCTCGAGACGCTCCATCGCCGAGGCCAACAGCGACAGACGGGCGCGCAGACCCGGCATCGGTCGCTCGCACAACACGAGCTCGCCGTCGAGCAGGGCGAGGACGATCTCGGGAAGACCGACGAGCAAACGCTCGAAACCCGCCGCGGCGCCGTCGTCGGCGCGGGCAATCGCAGGGTGGCCCTCTTGGTAGAGCTGCCGCGCCATGAGCGCGTTGGTCAGCCCGTGGAGGACGTCGAGCGCGTCGCTCCACTCGGTTCCCTGCGGTGCGCGCGCCTCGGCCATCACTTCTGCTCCAGAGCGCGCTCACACGCCTTGCGCACGCGCCAGGCCGACGACTTGAGGCCGTCCTCGAAGAAGTTCCTCGCGGTGGCCGCCGGGGAATGGCGGAGCGCGGAAGCTGCGAGATCACGGACGACACCGGACCCGAGGTCGACGAGGCTCTTGGGTTGGAGGATGCGGAACAGCGCCGCGGCGGCCTCGTCGCGCGGGCAGCGGCCGAGGGCGAAGATGACGCGACGGCGGAGGTCTTCCGCCCGGTGGTCGTCGGCGGCGATCGCCTCGAGGCGCGCGATCGCGCCGAAGCCGAGCAGCTCGCCGCGCAGCAGCGACGGCGCGTACGCAGCGATCTCGGCGTTGGAATCGCTGAGGTACATCGCGACGATCTCCATCGCCGCCTCGTCGCGCAGGTTGCGGAGGACCTGGATGATCTCGCGGCGCACCTGCTCCCGCGGGTGCTGCGCGATGGGGAGGAGCTCGGCGCCCGTTCCGCGCGCGCGGGGGACGAGCAGGACCGCGTTGCGGACGACGTACCACTTCGACGAGTGCAGGCGCGGGCGGATGAGCGGCAACAGGTCGGCGCTCGACCCGGCCAGTGCGTCGAGCATGATCCGACGAAACGCCCGGCTCTCGGTGACGTCGAGCCGATCGAGGACCGCAGAGGGCGCGTGGTCGCAGAGCAACGCGACCGTCGCTGCGATGTGGCTCGCGCCCGTCTGGAGCGTGTCCGGCGTGGCCCTCTCGAGATCCGCGAGGACCTCCGGTGCCGCGACCAGCGCGACCTCACGCTGAGCCTCTCGAGCGGAGTGCCGCGACTCGCGCACTGGATGGGCGGCCGACGCGACGGAGAGTCCCCGCAGTGCGCCGAGCGCGCCATCGCCGCCGAGCGTCGGCGCAACGCGCACGAGACGCTGGCAGAACCGATCGAACGTTCGGGTGCGCATCGCGATGTCGATCACGTCGGCGACGGAGCGCGAGCCATCGAAGGGCGCGGGAGCTTCGGGTGGGACGCTGCGCGCGCGGGCGGCGGCGCCCCCCCGTCGCGAGAGCGCGCGGGCAGCAGGCTCTCGCAGACACTCTCGCTCACGAAGAAACGAGTCGTGCTCGGGGATGGGCTGCGTCAGGGCCGAGAGCACGTCGTTGGCGATCACGTCCTCGGAGCCGAGGTCGAACAGCGCGAGCCCGATCCTGCGGAGCGCCGAGTAGCGCGTGCCGTCGTGAGGCACCGCGGCAGAGAGCGCATAGAACACCGCCTCGAGATCGGACGCGTGGGCGCGCACGCTCGGAAACACGAGCTTCGTGAGGTCCTGCTCGTTCATCGCGTGGAGCACACGTCCGAGCGCGCGCCGGAACTCGCCGGCGAGAGACGGAAAGCCGAGGAGCAGACGAACCCGCGAGGCAGGTGCGAGCCCGAGGAGGGCGGGCACGAGCTTCGCGGTGACCGGCTCACCGGTCCGTTGCTCCTGCTGCTGGAGGATCAGGGCGAGCCCCGCGGCCGCCTCGGCGATGCCGACCGCGTCCTCCTCGAGGAGGGTGACGATGAGCTCGGGGTGATCGAGCAGCTCGACGATCTGCTCGGCGTGGGCCGCGTCGGGCTTCCGCCGCGACAGCGTCGTTCGCAGCATGTCCTTGAAGAACATGCGCAACCGGGTGCGGCGGGCCTGCGCGTCGCGCTCCTCGACCGAGATGTCGTGGGCGATCTCCTCGATTTGGATGCGGCCGATCTGTCGATCGATGGCGAGCCGGAGCAGGCCGCCGCGATCGAAGATGGTCTGCTCCGGGAGGATGAGCAGATCGACGAGGTGCGCGAGCTCCTCCGCGGTCACGCCTTGTACGAAACGCAGGAGCAATACCCCGCGCGCGTGGAGGAACGGAGCGACGCGCGTTCGCAGCACCGGGTGCCGCGCAGGCGCGCCGTCGATCATGATCTCGTCTTTGAGCACGCCGTATGCGAGCGGCGAGTGAGCACCGAGCGCACGAAGGACGGTCTGGTGCGTCTTCTCACGCAGCTGCGCGCACGCCGGGTGATCAGGCGAGTACTGTTGCACCCGCGACAGCCACAGCGAGAGGTCGAGCAGGACCTGCTCTCGCAGCGAACCGTCGATCGTCGGCGCGTTCACGCGCGCAAGATAGTCCGGTCAGGCGCGAGCACAATCACTGTCGTGCGCGGGCGAGCGCATTGGCGAGCCGCTCTCGCACGCTCGGGTCGTGCGGACGGGCGGCAGCGGCTCGCCTCCACGACATGGCGGCTTGCGCCCAGTGGCCATGCTTCTCCTCGAGGAGCGCCTGTCGGACGATGGCCTCACTCGCACGTTCTGCGAAAGCACGCTGCACCTCGAGGTTCGCCTGCTCGACCTCTCTGTCTTCGGGCAACAGAGCGCGGGCTGCGCGGTAGGCCGAGAGCGCGGCCGCGAGGTCCCCTGCTGCCTTGGCGCGGTTCGCGGCGTCGATGTGGGGCTTCGCGCTGGCGCGGGCCACGGCGAGGCGACGCTCGTTCTCTTGCTCCGCTTCCTTGCGCTGGATCGCTGCGCGCGGATCTTCGGGCGCCCGTTGGGGAATTTTGGCCGACGCGGCGGCCGCGGGACCGAGCCGCGCGTCGTATTGCGCACGCTTCTGAACGTCGAGCAACAACTCGTGTGCGTCGGAGACCCTGCGGAAGAGCAACTCCATCATGGGCTTGAAGCGTCCGAGCTTCTTGCCGAAGTGGCGGTCGGGATGGAGTGTTGCAGCCAGACGGAAATAGGCGCGCTTGATGGCCTTCTTGTCGGCGTCGCGGGCCACGCCGAGCAGCTCGTACTGCGACAGGCGCTCGAGCCCGCCGTGGAGCTCGAGCACGTATTTCCGCGTCTCCGGATCGAGCTCGACCCCGTCGTCGTCGGGCGGAACGGCCATCTCGGGCGAGAACCTAGGTCGGCCGCGTCGCGCTGTCATGGGGGCTGAGACCGGTCCGGCCGAACGGGATCTCCTTGGGCAGACGCGCTATGAGCACGCGCGATGAGCGACGACGCCGCGACCGCCCCGCAGGATTGGAAGCCCCCGAGCGAGATGTTCGGGCACCCGCGGGGCCTGGGCGTGCTGTTCCTCACCGAGATGTGGGAGCGCTTTTGCTACTACGGCATGCGCGCCCTGCTCGTGTACTACATGACGAAGTTCCTCTTCCTGCCCGGGCAGGTGGAGCACGTCATCGGGTACGCCACCGTGCGGCACGGGATCGAACGGGTGTTCGGCCCGCAGTCCCCGCAGCAGCTCTCGTCGCAGATCTACGGCCTGTACACGGCGCTCGTGTACCTCACGCCGCTCTTCGGCGGCATGCTCGCCGACCGGTACTTCGGCCAGCGCCGCACGGTGATCGTCGGCGGCATCATCATGGCCATCGGCGAGTTCGTGTTGATGGTCCCCTCGTTGTTCTACGCGGGGCTCGTGTTGCTGATCCTCGGCAACGGCCTCTTCAAGCCGAACATCTCGACCCAGGTTGGCGGGCTCTACCCTCCGGGTGATCCGCGGCGCGATCGCGCGTTCAACATCTTCTACGTGGGCATCAACCTCGGCGCGTTCCTCGCCGGGATCATCTGCGGCTACATCGGCGAGACGTACGGTTGGCGTTGGGGCTTCTTCGCCGCGGGGCTCGGCATGATCGGCGGCCTCGTCCAGTACACCTTCGGCCTGAAGCACCTCGCGCCCGACAACGTCCAGAAGCGCGAGAAGGGCGTGGTCGAAGAGCACAAACCGTTCACCAAGGTCGAGTGGCAGCGCATCTTCGCCCTGGTCGTGCTCTGTCTGCTGAACGTGTCGTTCTGGGCCGTCTACGAGCAGCAGGGCAACACCCTCGCGCTCTGGGCCGACAACAACAGCAACCGGCACATCTTCGCGGCCGTCGGCGTGCAGTGGGAGATGCCGGCCACCTGGTTCCAGTCGGTGAACCCGGCGTTCATCTTCGCGTTCACGCCGTTCATCAACGTGCTCTGGGAGTGGCAGGCGAAGAAGGGCACCGAGCCTTCGAGCGTCGCCAAGATGGCCATCGGCTGCTTCGTGCTCGGCGTCTCGTTCCTGGTCATGATCCTCCCGGCACGCCTGGTCGATCGCGGGGGCCTCGCGAGCATGTGGTGGCTCATCGGGTGCACGGCGATGCTCACCCTCGGCGAGCTGTACCTGTCACCGGTGGGGCTCTCGCTCGTCACCAAGATCTCGCCGCCGCGGATCGTGTCGCTGATGATGGGGTTCTGGCTCGGCTCCAGCTTCTTCGGGAACTACCTGTCGGGGTACCTCGGCACGTTCTGGGAGAAGTGGTCGCACGCGAAGTTCTTCATCGTGCTCGGCGGGATCTCGATCGCGACGGGCGTGTTGATGGTCGTGCTCTACTCGCCGCTGAAGAAGGCGATCGGCGACGAGAACCAGGCGCACAAGAATCCGGAAGACCCGGAGCCCGCGATCGAGAGCGCGTGACGCCTCAGGGCGAGCCCCAGCTCCCCGCGTCGCTTCCCATCGTCAGCTTCAACGTTCCGCCCTTCGCGATCGTCGCGTGGTCCATCCGCGCGCGGGTGACGGGTGCGCCATTCCATGTCGCCGACTGCACGTACGGGACCTCGCCGCCGCCCTCGACGATCAACTCTCCCGCCGGGAGCTTCAGCGTCGTGCGGTGCATGATCGGGCTGCCGATCAAATAGAAGTCATCGCCCGCGAGCGGGAACAGGCCGATCGACGCGAAGACGTACCAGGCGCTCAAGGTGCCGGCGTCATCGTTTCCGGCGAGGCCATCGGGCCCGTCGCCGTATTCGTTCTGAAGCGCCCAGCGCACCCACTGCGCCGTCTTCGCCGGTCGATCGAGCACCGCGTAGCTCCACGGCGCGAACAGATCGACCTCGTTGCTGTGCCAGTACCAGGTCTTCGGCGCGAGACGTTGTCTGGACTGACACGAGGAGAGCGCGAAGAACTCGTCGAGGCGCGCGACCATCGCATCGCGGCCCCCCATCGCGGACGCGAGCCCAGGCAGATCGTGCGGCGCGTACCAGAGGTACTGCCAGGCGTTGCCCTCGACGTAGAACGGCAGCCACGTGGTGTGGTCGACATCGCGCTCGAAGGCGCCGCTCTGGTGCCGGCCGAGCATCCACCCAGACTCCGGATCGTAGACGTTCAGGTAGTTCTTGCTGCGCGCGCGGAACGCGTCGGCGTCGGCCTTCTCGCCGAGCGCGTCGGCGAGCTTCGCGAGGGCGTGGTCGTCGTACGCGTATTCGAGCGTCATGGCCGCGCTGCCGCTGCCGGCCTCGATGGGCACCCATCCCTTGGCCACGTAGTCGGAGATGCCCCCGCGCCCACCGTACGGCGATCCGGGAGGGACCGGCTTCATCGCCGTCTTCTTCATCGCCTCGTAAGCAGCGCGAAGATCGAAGTCGCGAATGCCCTTCACCCAACTGTCGGCGAAGACGATGGTCGCGCTCTCGCCGATCATCCCGTTGGTGTACCCGATCCCGAGAGGCCAACGTGGCATGTAGCCGCCGTCGTTTGCCATCGCGATCAGCGACTTCAACATATCGAGCTGTTGCTCCGGGTAGAGCAACGTCAGCAGCGGATGCTGGGTGCGGAACGTGTCCCAGAGCGAGAAGTCGGTGTAGTAGCGAAAGCCCACGGCGCGATGGACCTTCTTGTCGAGCCCGCGGTAGCTGCCATCGAAGTCACTCGCCAGCGTCGGCATCAGCAGCGCGTGGTAGAGCGCGGTGTAGAAGATTCGAAACGTCTCGTCGCGGCTTGCCTCGATCACCACGCGCGAGAGCATCGATTCCCACTCGTCTTCGGCCGCCTTGCGCGTCGCCGCGAAGCCCTCCGTCCCCTCTCCATCGAGGTTCATCTTCGCGTGGGCGACGTCGACGAACGAGAGGCCGATCGCCACGTCGACCACCGCATCGCCCTCGGTGTCGAACCCGAGGTAGGCGCCCACGTCGGAGCCCGTGCGGCTCTTCTCCCCGTCGGCGAGCGCGCCTGCCTTCCACACCCCGAACCGCTCGAACGCCTTCGAGAAGCGAGCGACGAAGTACACGGGCATCCCGCCGAAGCGGTTCGAGATGTCGCCGCTGAAGTGCGAGAAGCCCGAAACCTCGCGCGTCGCCTCGTCGATCGTCACGCTGCCGTCGACGATTGTTCCCGTGCCAATCGTGTGCGCCACGTCGACGAGCACGACGGCGTCGCTGGCCTTTGGGAAGGTGTAGCGGTGCAGCGCGACGCGCTTGGTCGCAGTGAGCTCGACCTTCACCTCGAGCCCGTCGAGCGTGACCTCGTAGAACCCGGGGCTCGCCTTCTCGCGGGCGTGCGAGAATTTCGCGCGGTATCCCTTCTGCGTCGTCTTGTCTGCGCTCATCCCGATCTGCGGCATGAGCGCGATCGCGCCGTAGTCGGGCACCCCGGTGCCGTGCATGCGCGTCTGGCTGAAGCCTTGGATGAACGCGTCTTCGTAGGCGTAGCCGCTGCAGTGCGAGAACGCCGGCGCGCCGCCTGGACCGGTGGTGTCGGCGCCGGGGCGCGCCATCCCGAACGGACGCTGCGGACCGGGGTGCGCGCTGCCGACCCCGTATCCGACGCCCCCCGTCCCGATGAAGGGGTTCACGAGTTGGGTGAGTGGCAGCGTCGGTCGGTGTGCTGCGGCGGTGACCTCGACGGGCTCCTCGAGACACGGCTCCGTCGTCGCGCTCGCATCGGTCTCCCCAGGCGAAGGCGAGCTCGACGACGCGCGACATGCAAGCAGGAGCATGCTGGCAAGCAGAAGTACGGGGCGCGTCATCTCAGCAGCCGCAGCCCGTGATCTTGCACGTCAGCTTCACCGTGAAGGTGTAGGTGCCTTCGTCGTCGAACGCGCTGCTGCCTTCGACCACGAACACGTACCAGCCGTCGCGCGGTGCGACGTACGTCTTGCTGTGCGAGTACGCGTTGTAGGCACAGAACGTCCGCGTGGTGCAGGCCTTGTCGTCACAGCCGGTGTTCTCGATGACCTTCAACGTCGCGTCCCACCTCGTCACCGACGAGGAGCAGGGAGTCGAGGTCGTCACGGCAAGGTCGACCGATTCGCCGGCCTGCATCCAGAGCCGGTAGGCGTGATCGGCATTCGCGTCCCAGCAGCTCGAGCCCGACTCGTCGAACTTGTTGCTCGCGGCGCAGAGGTCATCGGTGATCTTGTACCCGGCGGGGGTGGCGGCGGTGGTCCGACCGATCGTTCGCGCATCGGCGCAGCCGCTCCGACTCTCGGTTCCCATCGCGCAGCCACGTATTGGACAGCTCACCGCATCGACCATCCCGAGGTCGGGCACGCCGGTGTCGGTGCTGGCGGTATCGGCGACCGCGGTATCGGCGACCGCGGTGTCGGCGACCGCGGTGTCGGCGACCGCGGTGTCGGCGACCGCGGTGTCCGCGACCGCGGTGTCCGCAGTGTCAGCGACGTCGGTGTCGGCGGGCAGGACATCAGCGACCGCTTTGTCGGCGACCGTGGCATCGGGAACGTGCGTGTCGAGGTCCCGCGTGTCTTGCGCGGCGTCGCTCACGACCCCGAGGTCGCCGGCGCCGGCGTCAGGGGTGCCGACGTTCTTGGCTCGCTCGGACGCAATGGGATCGGTGCCCACCGCGCATCCGCCGAGGAGCACGAGCAGCACGACACCCAAGGAGCGAGGAGCGCGGCCGGCCATCGATGGATCCTCGGCCGCGGACGGTAGCCAACGGTGCCGGCGTCAGCTCTTACATCGTCTGTCGCAGATCTGGCCGGTCCTCCGGCCTTCACGCCAGCTCTGCGAGCACGTGCTCCACGATCTCGTCGGGCCAGCGCTGCTTGCCGATCCCTCGGGGGAGCTTCGCCAGCAGCGCCGCGACGCGAGCGCCGTCGGCGACCGCTTTGGCCAACTCCGGAGATGGCACACCGGCACCGCGAGCTGCAGCGAGCTCGTCTCGCACCCGGCCGGGGAGGCGCTCGAGGTGGTCCTCGATCCCGCCGCGGGCGAGCGCCGTGAGCATCGCGTTGTCGCGACCGCCGAACGGAGCACGAGCATCGGCCTTGTAGAGAACGATCGGCTTGCCGACCGCGAACGCGAGGCTCGCTTCGACGACCATCCCTTCGTCGGGCACCCGGCCGTTCAGGTTGCACACGACCGCGTCGCACCGTTCGAGGAGCTCGTAGACGTCGAGCGCGAAGATCGCGTAGTCGACGCGATCGCGCGCGCTGGGAACGACCGAGGGCAGCCCGCTGAAGCGGAGGACGTACGGCTCGAGGCCGTCGCGGTGCGGAAGGAAGGTGTCGAATCCGGCACCCTCCATGACCTTGGCGATGGCGGTCATTCCGCCGACCTCCTCGGCGCAGAACAGCGGACCGGAGCAGTAGATGCGAGCCATGCGTGGAAGAGGATCAACGCGCAGCCGGCGGCGGGCTAGAGTGAGCTCGTGCGACGCCTACCGGTCTTCGTGTCCCTGGTGTTGGTCGGCTGCGGAAGCAGCGGCAGCAGCGAAACGCCCGCTCCGGCTGCGGAGACAGGCACTCCGCAGATCGCGATGCCTGCAGCCGACACGCTCTCGTACGCGGTCGACAAGACGGGCCCGTTCAAGGTCGGTCACCGGGTGAAGGAGATCACCTACACGCCACCGGTGGGCGGGCCACGCACGATCAACATCGAGTATTGGTACCCATCGCTCGACGCCGAGGGCGATCAGGCGAAGTACCTCGGCGTGTTCTCCGACCCCGAGACGTTCGAGGGCGCGTCGCTCGCGCCGCCCGCCGATGGCAAGGGGTACCCGGTGCACGTCTACTCGCATGGCTCGTCGGGCTTCCCGGCGACGAGCTTCCGCATGGCGCGCTACTTCGCCTCGCACGGCTGGCTCTACGTCGCGCCGACCCATATCGGCAACACGCTCGGCTCCCCCGAGGGCAAGGACCGACCGTTCCCCTTGTTCTACCTCCGCTCCACCGACGTCACCGCGGCGCTCGACACGCTGAAGAGCGAGTTCGGTGGCAAGGCACGCGCAGACCGAGTGGTGATGAGCGGCCACAGCTTCGGCGGCTACACGACGTGGGCGTCGATGGGCGCGAAGTTCGACATGGTCGCCATCAAGAAGATGTGTGACGCGGGCAGCTGGACCATCCCGTGCAAGCCCGAGGACCTCGCGGTGCTCGAGAAGGGTGTCGCCGACGCGCGCATCGTCGCCGGCATCCCGATGGCCGGCGGCAACCAGGACATGTTCAGCGACTACGACGCACCGAAGAAGCCCGTCCTCTTGATGAGCGGGAGCGACGACGTGAGCGGGCAACCGATCGTCGACAAGGTCACCACGCTCGACCTGGTGTGGCTCGAGTTCGCGGGCGGCTGTCACCAACTGTTCGCGATGGGCGGTTGCGCCAAATTCGACGAGACGCTCGGCTGGTCGTTGACCAACACCCACGCGCTCGCGTTCGCGCGTCGATTGATCCTCGGCGACAAGGGCCCTCGCACGACTGCGATCGTCACCGGCACCGAGCCCTTGTCGGCGAAGATCACCTTCCGCCACAAGGGCACGTTCACCGCGCCGCCGGAGTGAAGAGCCGTCGAAGAATTACCCCCGGACTGAAGTCCGGGGCACCGACTGCAAGACGAAGCCCTCCGGGCTGGGGAGGAACGGCTCGCAACAGCGAGCGGGGCGGCCGCGAGGCCGCATCCTACGGGCCGGCCAGGCCC
>Ga0208492_1001420_pt1 | contig 14899 bp, 12 predicted proteins | sample Subbioar_CSW14AB_FD_184820 | JGI IMG/M metagenome (GOLD analysis project Ga0208492, IMG submission 184820) | Serpentinite rock and fluid subsurface biosphere microbial communities from McLaughlin Reserve, California, USA - CR12Mar_CSW14AB (SPAdes) | ecosystem: Environmental > Terrestrial > Deep... | reverse complement strand
CCCGCCGCCATCGCGCCGCGTGCGGTGGTCAGCGCCGCGCTGGGGCTGCTGCGCTCGGCGATCCCTTCGTCGATAGCGATGGAAATGCACCTCGAAGAATTCAGCGCCGGCGTGCCCTGCGATGCGGTCGAGATCGAGCAACTGCTCATGAATCTCGCCATCAATGCGCGCGACGCCATCGGCGGTGCGGGGCGCATCACCGTCACGCTGCGTGAAGTCGTGGTCACCCGCGGCACCTGCAGCGCGTGCCTCGGCGACTACGCGGGTGACTTCATCGAGCTGGCAGTGGCCGACAGCGGCAGCGGCATTCCTGCGCAGTTGTTGCCGAATATCTTCGAGCCGTTTTTCACCACCAAGGAAGTCGGCAAGGGCACCGGCCTCGGTCTCGCCCTGGTGCATGGCATCGTGCACAAGGCGGGCGGCCATATCCAGATCGGCAATGCCGTCGGTGGCGGCACCCTGGTGCGTCTGCGTCTGCCGCGCGTCCTCATGACCGGCGCATCGAACAGTGCAGCCCTTGCGCTGCCCAAGGGTGCGGTGGCTACGCCCGCGCGGCGGGACGCGCACGTCATGGTGGTCGACGATGAGCTCGCGCTCGGTCGCTACTGGCGCGACTTGCTGGAGAGCGAGGGCTACCGCGTCAGCGTCTTCAGCGACAGTCGCGCGGCGCTGGCCGCGTTCGAAGCCGCGCCCATGGATTTCGATGCGGTATTGAGCGATGTGACCATGCCGCACCTCAGCGGGGAGTACCTCGCCGGCGCGATGCTGGACCGTCGTGCAGGCCTGCCGATATTCCTGCTGTCGGGCAATCTGAGCGGTTTCGATTCCCAGGCCATGGCGGCGCTCGGCGTTCGGCAATGCTTCAAGAAGCCGGCGGATTCCGCCGAGATCCTCGCCGCACTCGATGCCGCCCTGACACCGACGGTCGGCGCATCGGGCAAATCCTGAGCCGCGCACGGCTTAACGGCGTCGCGGGACAATGCCAGAATGGCCGCGGCCGCCGGCCGCCAGAACCCGAGGAAGCAAGTCATGCCGAGCTACAAGGCGCCCGTCGCCGACACCCAGTTCGTTCTGAACGACGTCATCCGCATCGCCGATTACGCCCATCTGCCGGGCTTCGCCGAAGCGACCCCCGATTTGATCGCGGCCATCCTCGAAGAGGGCGCGAAGTTCGTCGAGGAAGTGTTGCAACCCTTGAACCAGGTCGGCGACGAAGTCGGTTGTACGCGTCATGCCGACGGCAGCGTGAGTGCGCCGCCCGGCTTCAAGGAAGCTTATCAGGCGTTCTGCGAAGGCGGCTGGATGGGCCTCGCGGTGCCGACCGAATTCGGCGGCCAGGGCCTGCCCCATGTGATAGCCAACGCCTTCGAGGAATACATGATCTCCTCCAACATGGCCTTCGCCATGTATCCCGGTCTCACTCTCGGCGCGATGGCGGCGATACGCGCGGTGGGTTCGCAGGAGCAGCAGCAGACCTATCTGCCGAAGATGGCCGAAGGGGTGTGGACCGGCACCATGAATCTGACCGAACCGCATTGCGGTACGGATCTCGGTCTCTTGCGTACCCGCGCCGAGCCGCAGGCCGATGGCAGCTACCGCCTCACCGGCACCAAGATTTTCATCTCCGCCGGCGAACACGACATGAGTGAGAACATCATTCATCTGGTGCTGGCCAAGATGCCCGATTCACCGGACAGCGTGCGCGGCATTTCATTGTTCATCGTGCCCAAGTTCCTGCTCAATGCCGATGGCACGCCCGGCGCGCGCAATGCCGTGAGCTGTGGTGCCATCGAAGAGAAGATGGGCATCCATGGCAATGCCACCTGCGTGTTGAACTACGATGGCGCGACCGGCTATCTCATCGGCGAAAAAGAGAAAGGCATGCGCGCGATGTTCATCATGATGAATGCCGCGCGGCTCGGCGTCGGCGTGCAAGGCCTCGCGATTTCGGAAGTGGCCAGCCAGAACGCCGCCAACTACGCGCGCGATCGACTGCAGGGTCGCGCGTTGTCCGGCCCCAAGAACGCCGGCGGCCCGGCCGACCCGATTATCGTGCACGCCGATGTGCGTCGCATGTTGATGAACGCGCGGGCCTTCAACGAAGGCGCCCGCGCGCTGGCTTTGTGGGGCGCGTTGCAGGTCGATCTCACCCACCTCGCCGAGAGCGAGGAGGCGCGCACCCAGGCCGACGATCTCATTGGCCTGCTGACGCCGGTCATCAAGGGCTATTTCACCGACAAGGGCTATGAGAACGCGACCAGTGCGCAGCAGTGTTTCGGTGGCCATGGTTACATCCGCGAATGGGGCATGGAGCAGTTCGTACGCGATGCGCGCATTGCCATGATCTATGAAGGCACCAATGGCATTCAGGCGCTCGATCTGGTCGGTCGCAAGCTGCCGGCCAATGGCGGGCGCGCCCTGCGCACCTATATGAAAATCGTCGCCGACTTCATCGCCGCCCATGAGGACGATGAAGTGCTGGGGCCCATGGTCGCCGCGCTCGGCTGCGCGCAGGCCGATCTGCAGAGCGCGACCGGCTGGTTGATGCGCAATGCGCTGATGAAGCCCGACAACGCCGGCGCCGCCGCCGTGCCCTATCTGCATTTGATGGCACTGGTGATGTTCGGCCACATGTGGGGCCAGGTGGCCCGGGCCGCGCAGGTGGGGCTCGCCCGTGGCGAGGGCGATCTCGATTTCTACCGCAACAAACTCGTCACTGCCCGCTACTTCTTTTCCCACATGCTGCCGGAAACCGCGGTGCATCGCGCGCGGGTCGAGGCGGGTGCCGAGAATCTCATGGGCCTGGCGGCCGAGGCCTTCTAGCCTGGCGCAGTCCACCTTCGGCCGCTATCTCGCAGCGCTGCTGCGCAACCGCCTGGCGCGCATCGTCGCGTTTGTGGTGACGCCGGTAATGTTTGCACTGTGGTGGCAGATGGGCGGCGCGCCCGGCCCGGTGGTGAGCGCGGGCGAGACCGCCGGCGTCGTCAGTGAAGTCCACCCGCACGCCTATCTCATCACGCTCGACGACGGTCAGCAGGTGCGCGTGTTCCGCACGCGCAAGCTGGCGCCGGGCGCGCGCGTCACGCTGCGTGTCAGTCGTTTTGAATCGGGCGTCACGCAATACGTGTTGCCCGCGAACCGATAGGCGCTGCGCCGGCCGGCCGGCGGGCGCATGGCTGGCGTAATCACGGGTTCACGCCGCAAGACGTCGGCGCGAGACAAAGGCCTCGCGGTAAAACGATGAAGCGAGCTGTCGCCATCCCGCCCGGCTGATCCCTTTCAGATCTTTACGAAATCTTAGCGACAACGACAGCAAGTTTGTCTGCATTCTTGTTGCGATGCGCCCAGAGTGCGTTCATCCATCCATACCCAGGGTGACCGCCATGGATCTTCTCTATCTGCTGGGCGTCGGCGTGCTGGCGCTGGCCATGGTCGGCTTCGTGCAGATCTGCGCCAAGCTCGGTCGGCCGACATGAACTGGCTGCAGTTGCTGGCGGGCGTGGTCGCCGTCGCACTCCTCGTCTATCTCGTTGCCGCACTGCTCGCGCCGGAGGACTTCCTGTGACTTCCCACGCCTGGCTGCTGCTCGGGGTCTATCTGTCGATCCTGCTGGCCGCGGCGTGGCCGCTCGGCGCCTATCTCGCGCGGGTGATGGAAGGCGAACCGCTGGCCGGACTGCGCTTCGCGCGGCCCTTCGAGCGCCTGCTTTATCGCGTCTGCGGAGTGCGCGCCGAAGACGAAATGGATTGGCGTCAGTACGCGCTCGCCTTGCTGGCATTCAATCTGCCGGGCGTATTGGCCGTCTATGGCCTGCAACGCCTGCAACTCGGTTTGCCGCTCAATCCCGCGACACTGGCGAATGTCAGCCCCGACTCGGCCTTCAATACCGCGCTGAGCTTCGTCACCAATACCAACTGGCAAGGCTATGCCGGTGAATCGACGATGAGCTATCTCACGCAGATGCTGGGTCTGGCCGTGCAGAATTTCCTGTCCGCGGCGACCGGCATCGTGGTGGTGTTTGCGCTCATCCGTGGCTTTGCCCGACGCAGCGCGGCGACGATCGGCAATGCCTGGGTGGATCTGACGCGCATCACCTTGTATGTGTTGTTACCTTTGTCGCTGGTCTATGCCCTGTTCCTCACCAGCCAGGGCGTGATTCAGAACTTCGATGATTACCGTCAGATCAGCACCCTCGATACCACGCACTACATGCGGCCCGCGTTCGATGCTGACGGGCAGGCCAAGGTCGACAACCGCGGCGCGCCCCTGTTCGAAGCCGCAACCACCGCTATGCAGACACTGCCCATGGGGCCAATCGCTTCGCAGGAAGCGATCAAGATGCTGGGCACCAATGGTGGCGGCTTCCTGAATGCCAATTCCGCGCATCCTTTCGAGAATCCGACACCGCTGAGCAACTTCATCCAGATGCTGTCGATCTTTCTCATCCCCGCCGCGCTGTGCCTGTGCTTCGGCCACATGGTGGGCGACCGGCGTCAAGGCTGGGCGGTGTTGACGGCCATGATCCTGATGTTCGTGGTGATGGCTTGCGCCGCGATAAGTTTCGAGCAACAGGGCAATCCCATGTTGTCGGGCCTCGGAGTCGACAACACCGTCGGCAATATGGAAGGCAAGGAAACACGCTTCGGTATCGCTGACTCGGGCTTGTTCGCCACCATCACCACGCTTGCTTCGTGCGGTGCGGTCAATGCCATGCACGACTCCTTCACGCCGCTCGGCGGTCTCGTGCCGCTCATCGACATGATGCTCGGCGAGGTGGTGTTCGGCGGTGTCGGCACCGGTCTGTACGGCATGCTGGTGATGGCGGTGATGGCGGTGTTCATCGCCGGCCTCATGATCGGTCGCACGCCGGAGTATCTCGGCAAGAAGATTGAAGCCTTCGAAATGAAGATGGTCTCGCTCGCCATTCTGGTGACACCGCTGCTGGTGCTGGTGGGTACGGCGCTGGCCGTGTCGGTCAACGCGGGCCCGCTGGGGGTGGCGAATCCAGGCGCCCATGGCTACACCGAAATTCTCTATGCCTTCACGTCCGCGGCGAACAACAACGGCAGTGCGTTTGCGGGACTGTCGGCCAATACGCCGTTCTATAACGTCGTGCTTGGTGTCGCGATGTGGCTCGGGCGCTTCGGGGTCATCGTGCCGGTGCTGGCCTTGGCCGGCGCGCTGGCGGGCAAGAAGCGTCTGGCCGTAAGTGCCGGCACCCTGCCCACCCATGGGCCGCTGTTCGTGGTGCTGCTGGTGGGCACCGTGGTGCTGGTTGGCGCGCTGAACTACGTGCCCGCGCTGGCCCTCGGGCCGGTCGTCGAACACTTGATGCTGTGGGCCAGGCCCTGAAACCAGGAGGTTCACGATGACTCGTCGCACACTCGCCCTGTTCGATCCGGCGCTGATCAGACCCGCCTTGATCGATGCGCTGCGCAAGCTCAGTCCGCTGGTGCAATGGCGCAATCCGGTCATGTTCGTGGTTTACGTCGGCAGCGCGCTCACCACCTTGTCGTGGCTGCAGGCTGTGGCCGGCCAGGGTGAGGCGCCAAGCGGCTTCATTTTCACCGTCGCCTTGTGGCTGTGGTTCACGGTGCTGTTCGCCAACTTCGCCGAAGCGCTGGCCGAGGGCCGCAGCAAGGCCCAGGCGGCGTCGCTGCGTGGACTCAAGCAGGAGATGGTCGCGCGTCGTCTCGACGCGCCGAGTCGGGACGCGCGTGGCACTGACGTGCCGGCCACCAGCCTGCGCAAGGGCGACATCGTGATAGTGCAGGCTGGCGAGCCGATACCCGCCGATGGCGAAGTGATCGAGGGCGTGGCATCGGTCGATGAGTCCGCCATCACCGGCGAATCGGCGCCGGTGATCCGCGAAGCCGGCGGCGATTTCTCGGCGGTCACCGGCGGCACGCGGGTACTGTCCGATTGGCTCATGATCCGCGTCAGCGTCAATCCCGGCGAAACCTTTGTCGATCGCATGATTGCGATGGTGGAAAGCGCCAAGCGACAGAAGACACCGAACGAGATCGCGCTGACCATTCTGCTGGTGGCGTTGACCATCGTGTTCCTGGTGGTCACGGTCACGCTGCTGCCGTTCTCGCAATTCAGCGTGGCGGTGGCCGGCAGCGGTCAGCCGGTCAGCATGACGGTGTTGATTGCGCTCCTGGTGTGCCTGATCCCGACCACCATTGCCGGCCTGCTGTCGGCCATCGGTGTGGCCGGCATGAGCCGCATGATGCAGGCCAATGTCATCGCCACGTCCGGGCGTGCGGTGGAAGCGGCCGGCGACGTCGACGTGCTGTTGCTCGACAAGACCGGCACCATCACGCTCGGCAATCGCCAGGCGGCGGCCTTTCTGCCCGCCGACGGTGTCAGTGAGCAGGCCCTGGCGGATGCCGCGCAACTGAGTTCTCTGGCCGATGAAACGCCGGAAGGGCGTAGTGTGGTGGTGCTGGCCAAACAGCAGTACGGCCTGCGTGAACGCGACATCAAGGCGCTGGGCGCGCAGTTCATCCACTTCTCCGCGCACACGCGCATGAGCGGTGTCGATCTCGACGGCCGCTCCATTCGCAAGGGCTCGATCGACGCCATCCGTAAGCTCGTCGATGAACTCGGTGGCATGTTCCCGGCATCGGTGCTCGATACCGTGGAGAGCGTCGCGCGGCGCGGCAGCACGCCGCTGGTGGTGGCCGAGAACCATCAGGTGCTCGGTGTCATCGAACTGAAGGACATCGTCAAGGGCGGCATCAAGTCGCGCTTCGCTGAACTGCGGCGCATGGGTATCCGCACCATCATGATTACCGGCGACAATCGCCTGACGGCGGCGGCGATTGCGGCCGAGTCCGGCGTCGATGATTTCCTCGCCGAAGCGACGCCCGAAGCCAAGCTTGCCCTCATTCGTCAGCATCAGGCCGAGGGCCGGCTGGTGGCGATGACGGGCGATGGCACCAACGACGCACCGGCGCTGGCCCAGGCCGATGTCGCGGTGGCCATGAACACCGGCACCCAGGCGGCGAAGGAGGCGGGCAACATGGTCGACCTCGATTCCAATCCGACCAAGCTCATCGAAGTGGTGGAGACCGGCAAGCAGATGCTCATGACGCGCGGCGCGTTGACCACCTTCAGCGTCGCGAACGATATCGCGAAGTATTTCGCGATCATCCCCGCGGCTTTCGTCACCACCTATCCGCAACTGGGTGCCTTGAACGTGATGGGACTTGCGAGTCCGGCCTCGGCCATCCTTTCGGCCGTGATCTTCAACGCCCTCATCATCATGTTTCTCATTCCGCTGGCGCTGCGCGGTGTCAAATACGAGCCGCGCGAGCCGGCGGTGTTGTTGCGGCGTAATCTCGCCGTCTACGGCCTGGGTGGCCTCGTTGCGCCCTTCGTCGGTATCAAAATCATCGATGTCCTGATCGCGGCCAGCGGTCTGGCCTGAAGGAGCACTTCCATGAACACCTTGTGGCGCCCGGCTGTCTGTCTGTTCTGTGCACTGTCGGTCTCGACCGGTCTTGTCTATCCATTGATGGCCACCGGCCTGGCGAAACTGTTGTTCTCATACGAGGCCAGTGGCAGTCTCGTCGAGCGTGACGGCAAAGTGGTCGGCTCAGCCCTGATCGGCCAGAACTACACCGATCCGAAATTTTTCTGGGGACGGCCGTCGGCAACCGGCGGCTGGCCGAACAACGGCGCGCTGTCGGGCGGCTCCAACCAGGGGCCGCTCAATCCGGCGCTGGTCGAAGCGGTACAAGCGCGGGTGGCCGCGCTCAAGAGCGCCGACCCGACGCAGCAGGCCGCGATTCCGCTCGATCTCGTGACCGCCTCCGGCAGTGGGCTCGACCCGCATATCAGCCCGGCGGCCGCCCATTATCAGGCGACGCGCGTGGCACGGCTGCGCGGCATCGACCTCGATGCGCTGGACCGTCTGATAGTCAAGCACACGCTCAAGCGCCAGTGGGGCTTCCTGGGCGAGCCGCGGGTCAATGTGCTCGCCCTCAATCTGGCGCTCGAAGCGCGCTGACCGAACTGCGTACACTGCGGTCATCATGACGTTGATGGGAATACGCAAGATGTTGAACTTGCCAGCCATCGGCGTGCGGTTCGCCTTCACGTTGGCGACGCGCGGCCTCTACTGAACAGCATGGCCGCGCCGCCCCCTCGTCCCGATCCCGACGCGCTGCTCGCAGCCATCAACGCCGACGAGGCACGCGCGGAGCGCGGCCGTCTGAAACTCTTTTTCGGTGCCAGTCCCGGCGTCGGCAAGACCTTTGCCATGCTGAAAGCGGCACAGAGCATGAAGTCTCAGGGGCTGGATGTGGTGGTGGGCGTGGTCGAAACCCATGGCCGCAGCGAAACGGCGGCATTGCTCGAGGGCCTTGAGCGTCTGCCTTCGCGACGGGTCGAACACCGTGGCAAATGGCTGGAAGACTTCGACCCCGATGCGGCGCTGACTCGCCACCCCGCGCTATTGCTGGTCGACGAACTGGCGCATTCGAACGCGCCTGGCGCCAAGCATCCCAAACGCTGGCAGGACGTCGAGGAGCTCCTCTCTGCCGGCATTGACGTCTATTCGACGGTCAACGTGCAGCATCTCGAAAGCCTCAACAACGTGGTCGGCGGCATCACCGGCGCGCGCGTGTGGGAAACCGTGCCGGACGCGGTGTTCGATGCCGCCAACGAAGTGGTGTTGGTCGACCTGCCCCATGAAGAACTGCTGGCCCGCCTGCGCGAAGGCAAGGTCTATATCCCCGAGCAGGCCGAACGGGCCATGCAGAATTTCTTCCGCAAGGGCAATCTGCTCGCTCTACGCGAACTGGCGCTGCGGCGCACCGCGGATCGCGTCGACAGCGACGTGCTCGCCTATCGGCGCGAGCAGGCGGTCAGTACGGTGTGGCGCACGCAGGACGCCATTCTGTTATGCGTCGGCGCCGGTGCCGGCCACGAACGGCTCGTCCGCAGCGCAGCACGCATGGCGACGCAGAATCATGTGCCGTGGCACGCCATCTATGTGGAAACACCCAAGCTGCAGCGTCTGCCCGCGGCCCATCGCACCCACATCCTGCACACCTTGAAACTCGCCCACGACATGGGCGCCGTGACCGCCAGCCTGGCCGGCACCGATGTCGTCGCGACGGCCTGCGCCTACGCGCGCGAACACAATCTCGGTCGCATGCTGGTCGGTCGCGAAACGCGCGCGCGCCTGCCCTGGCAACGCAGCTTTGCCGAGCGCGTGGTGCGGCGCGCGCCCGATCTCGATGTGCTGTCGGTGGCGAACGAAGGCGTGACGCGCGACCGACCGGCGTTCGCGGCGGGCGAGGACGGCGACGCGCACAGCCGCCAGTGGTGGCGCGCGTATGCCGGCGCCGGCTTGTGTGTGGCGTCGGTCACTGCCATCACCGCGCCGCTTCTGGACCTGCTCGGCCTCACCAACAGCGTCATGCTGCTGCTGCTGGCGGCGGTGTTCGCGGCTTATCGCTTCGGCCCGGGCGCAGGCATGTTCGCCGCCATCCTGTCGGTCGGCTGTTTCGATTTCTTCTACGTGCCGCCGCGCTATTCCCTGTCGGTGCATGACGCCCATTACACGGTGACTTTCGCCGTGATGCTGGGCGTCGCCCTGCTCGTCGGGCAGATGACGGCACGGCTGCGTTTCCAGGCGACGGTGGCGGGCGAGCGCGAGCGACGCATGCGGGCGCTGTTTGAAATGGCGCGCGATCTGTCTTCCGCTCTGACGCTCGAACAGACCGCCGATATCGGCAATCGCTTCGTCGCGCGTCTGTTCGAGGTGGTGCCCGCGCTGCTCGTGCAGAACGATGCCGAGCAGTTGCAGGCCGCGCCGGGCACCGTGCTGCCACCGCAAGTGGATGCCAGCATCGCGCAATGGGCGCTGGACCATAATGCCAGCGCGGGACTGACCACCGACACACTGCCGTCCGCGCCGGCGCTGTACATTCCGCTCAAGGCGCCGATGCGCACGCGCGGCGTGCTGGTGCTGGTGCCGCATGCTGGAAACTGGATTCTGACACCGGAGCAGCGACGTCTGCTCGATACCACTGCGGCCTTGGTAGCCATCGCGCTCGAACGCATCCACTTCATCACGGTGGCGCAGGACGCCCTGGTGCATATGGAGTCCGAGCGCTTGCGCAATTCACTGCTGTCCGCGTTGTCGCACGATCTCAAAACGCCGCTCACCGTGCTCGCTGGGCTTGCCGATTCCATCAATCTGGCCGGGCCTGCGCTGGCGCCCGCGCAACTCGAGATTGCCGCTGCGATACGGGAAGAGGCCTTGCGCACCAGTACCATGGTCATGAACCTGCTGGAGATGGCGCGACTGCAGTCGGGCACCGTGCGTCTGCAGCGCGAGTGGCAACCGCTGGAGGAAGTCATCGGTGTGGCCTTGCAGGCCCGCGCCAACATGCTGGTGGGGCATGCCGTGCAGGTGAACCTGCCGGCCAGCCTGCCGCTGGTCGCATTCGATACGCTGCTCATGGAGCGGGTATTGTGCAATCTGCTCGAGAACGCCGCGAAGTACACGCCGCCCGACAGTACCATCGAGATTGCGGCCCGCAGTCTCGGCGAGTGGATAGAAATCACGGTGGCCGACAACGGCCCGGGCCTGCCGGCCGGACGTGAGGGCTTGCTGTTTGAAAAGTTCACGCGCGGCCAGGACGAGTCATCCCTCGGTGGCGTGGGCCTCGGCTTGTCCATCGTGCGTGCCGTGATCGAAGCCCACGAGGGCACGGTCAAGGCGGAAAACCGTCCCCAGGGTGGCGCCTGCATCACATTGCGTCTGCCGGCCGGTGTGCCGCCGGCGTTGCCGGTGGAGGACGCATGAGCACCACGACCAGCGTGCCGCCGGTCAAGGTCGTGCTGATCGAAGACGAGAAGCAGATTCGTCGTTTCGTGACCATGGCGCTCGAAGCCGAGCATTGTCAGGTCAACGAAGCGGACACCGCCCGGCAGGGCATCATCGAAGTCGGCACGCGCCGCCCCGACCTCGTGATCCTCGATCTCGGTCTGCCCGATGGCGATGGCATCGATGTCGTGAAGGACATTCGCGGCTGGTCGAACGTGCCGATCCTGATTCTCTCGGCACGACCGCTGGAGCGGGATCGGGTGGCCGCGCTGGACGCCGGCGCCGATGACTACCTGACCAAACCTTTCGGTATCAGCGAGCTCATGGCGCGGGTACGCGCGCTGTTACGGCGTGCCCATGCCTCGGTCGCCGATCCGCAGCAGCGCGTGGTGTTCGGCGATGTCGTGGTGGATGTCGAAAACCGCATGGTCAGGCGCGACGGTGCCGTCGTGCATCTAACCCCGATTGAATATCGTCTGCTCGTGCTGTTGCTGGCCAATGCCGGCCGCGTCATGACGCATCGGCATCTCCTGCGAGAGGTGTGGGGGCCGTCGCATACCTCGGACCATCACTATCTGCGCGTCTACATGACGGCCTTGCGCAGAAAGCTCGAGCAGGACCCGACGCGTCCGCGTCATTTCATCACCGAGCCCGGGGTGGGTTATCGCTTCTGCATCGACGCGCTTTGAAGCAGCGCGCCGGGAATCAATCGTCGTCCAACAGCCAGGCCAGCGCGCGCTCGACGTCATGGAAGATGGCATCCTCGCTATAGTGATCGGCGAAGGCCTGATACTGGCGCGAGACGCCGAACTGATCCGGCTGCGCGACCAGGATGGCGGTCTTCCATTCGATGTCGGCCAGCCGCGGCAGGACGATGTCGCGGATAATCTCGAACAGCTCTTCGCCGCTGAAGTGCAGATGGGCGGTACGGATATCGGACAAGGTGCGGCGCAGCGCCATGACCTCGGCATCGTCCAGATAGCGCAGCCAGTGCGCGCGCACCTGCGCGGCAGTGACGTCGCCATCCCACACCGTCCTGACGATGTGGTTTTCACGGTCGATGGTGTAGCTGATGGGCATTGGGCGGGTCCTCTCCCGATCGCGGCTTTGGTACGCCGCCACGGTGAAAATCAAGGCGTATGAAGAAGATGGCTGAATGCTCGCGGCGGGATTGTAACGCACACGGACGCGGCGGCTTGTTGAGCGTGTTGGCACTTGCGCCCTGGCCGAGGCGCGCTATTGGAATGGGGAGCGAGGCATGAGCGAATTCGAAGTCGATCCGACGGCGCGCAACCGCGCCCTGCTCAATCAGATGTTCGATCCCGCGGGCAGCTATGGGCGGGCCTGCATCGCCCATATCGCCGACGGCGTGCGCTTTCGTCTGATTGGCGACACGCAGTGGTCTGGCGCGTTTCAGAACAAACACGACTGGGCGCGGCATGTGTTCATGGCCCTGCCCCGCGAACTGGTCGGCCCCATCACCTTGGCCGCCAGCCACATTCTGGTGGAAGGGGATAGGGCGTGCGTGCGTGCGCGCGGCACGGCCCTGGTGCGCAATGGCCGGCGTTACGACAACGATTACTGTCTGGTCTATCGGCTGGCGACGGGCGTCATCGTCGAAGTGACGGAGTACCTCGATACCGCGCTCATCGACCATGCCTTTGCGCGTGGCGAGCCCGATGCCGTGGTGCCGCGCCCGGTGCCCGATGCCTTGCAGCGCTTCGCCGCCGTGCACCCCGACAGCTGGACCAGCCGCGATGCCCAATATCGGGATGAGGCCACCCTTGCCGCCAAGGCGCTGGTGGCTCAGCTGTTCACGGCACCCCATGGCGACTGGCTGGCGCCGTGCGCCGCGCTGCTGTCTGCGGATGTGATATGTGAGGTCAGCGGCAGCACCGCGCTGTCGGGCATCCATCGTGGCCGCGATGCGGCCATGAAGGGCTTCTTCTCAGCGCTCGCCAGCCGCCTGTGCGACGGCTTGACGCTGGTGTGCGACAGCCTGCACGGCGACGGCGAGTGGGTATGGGTGCAGGCGCGCGGCCTGGCCCGCGCGCGCCAGGGCGGACGCTACGACAGCGACTACTGTCTTCTGTTTCGCGTGCGGGACGAGGCCATCGAAGAACTCGTCGTCTATCACGATACGGCGCGTTTGAACGCCATCCTGTAGCTGCGAATTCATTCGCAAGTTCAATGCCGCGCTCGGGGTTTGCGCTCAGGGTTTGCGTTCCGGGCGTCCCGGCGGCAACGCGCCATCGGCGCGCGCCTTCAGGTAGCGATACAACTGATCGACATGGGGCATGACATTGGGATTGCCCTTCCACGCCGGCATCGCGCCGACCTGACCACGATAGCCATTGGTCACCACTTCGACGAAGCGTGCGTGATCGACGCGTTCGTGAAAGCGATCGAGCAGGTTGGGCGCGAAGGTCGAGCCCAGCGCACTGCCGCCATGGCAGACCTGACATTGCGCGGAGAATGTTCGCCAGCCGACGTAGGTGTCCTTGTCGACCTGACATTGTTCGGCGGCGGCCGCGCCGGCGGCGCATTGCACTTCGTAGGGGTGGTCGGTGTCGGCGGACGGAGAGACGGCCGCGGCGGTGGGACTGGCTGGCGCAGGGGGCGGGGCTTCGCTCGCCGCCGGCGGGCTGACGCTGGTCGCCGGCACCGCGGCGGTGTCTGAAGGCGAGTTATCGGCGGTGTCAGCTTGCGCCGCACTGCTGATTTCCGGCGCCACCGGTGCGTCGCCGCCCGAACAGGCTGCCAGGACGATGCTGAGCGCGAGCGGCACGAAAATGCGAAGCGGATGCATGGCGGTCTCCCCACGTGAAGTATGACCGCGATACTGGCAGCTACCGGCAGCCCTGTCCGCTGACCTCCATCAAATTTTCCGACGTTGAGGGTGCGTCACAAGCGCGCACCCGGTGCCACGCGCCGGGATTCAGGTGCCGAGGCGGCGTAAGGCCTGTTCTGTCATGTATTGTTCGACGAGGTTGTACTCCGGATCGAGCGCCGCGCCGTCGAAACCGCGACAGCTCTTGCCGTGATGGAAGCGCGTCACGTCATTGCGCTGCACGTCGTGACTGATGGCCCACCACCAGCTCCATTCCGGGCGTCCGTCCTTGGCGCTCAACTGCTGGGTGTCGGTCTTGGCCTGCGAGCCGCCACCCTCAAAGCCCTTCCACATTTCGCCGCGACGATCGTAGGTGACCGCCATGCCCGGCCCCATCATGCGCGCATCCATGAAGATGCGGCGCTTGCTGACCGGTGCGCGGCCGAAGCCGGTCGGCTCGCCTTCAAATACGATGACTTCGGGAATGAGGGATTTGCCCACGTAGTAATAGCTCTTGTCCTGCTTGCCACCGACCAGCGGCGGCAGCCAGTTTTCGTTGTCGGCATGCCATTGGGAATGCACCGAGCCGAGCATGGGGCCGCGATGCACGATCTTGAAATTGCCCCAGGTCAGCATCGGATCGCCCGACGCCCAGGCGTCCGAAAGATAGAGGTTCATGCCGGGCATGTAGGGCTCGAAGCGCTGATCGGCCGGAAAGCGGCGCACGCGTTTGATGGTCGGCAGATAACCCCACAGCTCGGGGATCTTGCGCTGGTCATAGGCCCAGTGACTCAGGAACGCGGTGCCTTTCATCTCCGCCGTGTAGGTGAACCAGATGACCTGCATGCGCGTGAGGTCTTCGCGGCCTTTGTAATAGGGGCCTCCGGCGTCGGGATGCACGAGGCCGGCGCATTGCTGCTCGCCCCACACCCAGTCGTACTCGTATTTCGCATCGCCTTCCTTGTCGAGCGTGACGGCCGGGATGGGATACAGCGCCTTGTCATGGCGGCCCCAGCTCAAGGTGATATTGGCGATGGCTTCAAAACCGTTCTGCACATCGGGAAACGGCACGCCACCGATCCACGGCTTGCCTTCCTGGGTGTAGACGTTGCCGTCCTCGCCGAATCTGGCCTGCCCCTGGTTCCTGATGGTGGCGTCGAGGAAGTAGGGCGGAAACAGCTTGGTCGCATCGTTCTCCTCGGGCTGGATGTAGAACTTGC
>Ga0208492_1001419_pt1 | contig 14907 bp, 10 predicted proteins | sample Subbioar_CSW14AB_FD_184820 | JGI IMG/M metagenome (GOLD analysis project Ga0208492, IMG submission 184820) | Serpentinite rock and fluid subsurface biosphere microbial communities from McLaughlin Reserve, California, USA - CR12Mar_CSW14AB (SPAdes) | ecosystem: Environmental > Terrestrial > Deep... | reverse complement strand
CGCCAGCCGGTCTTCCCGGTCGACGAGGGGGTCCTGGGAGTCGCCATTTGCTACGACTTCGATGCACCGGCGGTGGCGGCATCGGTCGTTCGCTCCGGCGCCACGGTGCTTGTCGCACCCACGATGGATGCCATGCACTGGGGGCGGCTGCAGCACGAACACCACGGCCTGCTATTTCGGCTACGGGCGATCGAAAACGACCGCTGGTTGCTGCGAGCCTCCTCTTCGGGACGCTCGGAGGTCATCAGCCCGAGCGGAGTGCCGTCGATCGGGGGCGTCGAGGTCGGGCAGGTTGGATTCATCGTCCTTCCCTACGCCCACCGCCATTCGTGGACGCCGGCCTGGTGGCTCACGTTTCTTGGTCCTGGGGCGGCCGTGGCTGCCACTGTGTTCCTCCTCTGGCGAGGAATCGTGTGGATGCGTTGGCACCGCCACAACGAGGTGTTACCCTCGCTTGCGGCCCAAGGCTCTCACTAAATCGCCTTCCTTCTCATCGCCTCGACCAGCGCTTGCAGACCCGGTTCCTGGTCCCAGGACTCAAGGGCCTTTTTTGCCTTGTGACGCCAGTTGGGCCGTTCTCGCCAGGTGCCGGGAACATTTTGCGGGTTCGTTTCCCCCCAGGAGTCCTCGGCGTTGACCACGACCACTCCCGCATCCCCCTTGGCCAGATCCTCAAGCAGCGCCAGCCAGACGTCTTGGCGCGTCTCGCTGGCATTGCTGTCGCGATGGTCGCGGCGTGGAAGTTGTCCCTTGTTCACCAAAATGCTCACGACCCGGTCGCGAAGCCACGCGCGCTCGGCATGCAACCGCTGGGCTTCGTGAGCATCGATGAGCCCCAGGTCAAGACGGTCGGCGATATCGAGCCCGTGCCAGAAGGAAGCGAAAGTCGGCAGATCGTGCGTGTTGAGGCTGGCGATCGAACCGGCGGGCGCTTTGGGTAGTTCCTCGGCCTGGGGATTCAAACCGAATTGCACGACATGCAGCCGGCGGATGTCGTGCCTTGCCATCGAGGGGCGCACCGCCGGCGGCACGGTTCCCAGGTCTTCTCCCACCATGCGTGCGCCGGCCTTGAAAGCGGCCAGGCAAAAGACCGCGTACAGCTCCTCATGGCGCGAGCGGACATAGGCCCCCTGTGTGGCGATGTTTCCATGGGGAACCCACCAGAGCCGGTGCAACCCCATGATGTGATCGATGCGCAATACCGAGGCAAATTCCAGATGGTGGCGCAGCACCTCGAAGAGGTAAGCGTAACCGTCCTTGCGCTGAGCGAACGGATGCGGCGGAGGAAAGCCCCAGTTTTGCCCGGCCGTGAAAAAGGCATCGGGCGGTGCGCCGCCGGCCGCGCCCATGGCGAATTGATCACGGTGGGAGAACACATCGAAACTATCGGAGTTCACTCCCAAGGGCAAATCCAGGTAAAGGCCCCAGCTTGTCGCGGAACGGGCGATGCGGGCGACCGCGGCCATCTGCTCATTGGCCCAGAACTGCACCGTTTGATGATAAATCGCGACCGGGTCCAGATCGCCGATGGAGGACAGGTCGCCTGATCGTTCCGGTTCGGGCCAGGAATGCCATGAGTGGCCAAAACGGGCCTGAGCCGCGCGAAAGCGCGCATAAGAGCGCAGTAGCGGCCGTGACTCGACGAATTCCTTGCGCTGATCTTCACGCGTGCCCCCTGGGGCGAACCCCTCGGCCACCGCCGCTTCGAGCACTTTTTTCTTAAGCGCCATGACGCGCTTGTGTTCAACGAGCTCTGAATCTCGCAGTTCCTGCCTTTCCATTTGCCAGGCGGCATCGGCAAGCAGGGCGCGGGCGGTGGGCGACGCGGCCACTTCGGGGATGGCGCGCAAGTCGAGGTGCAGTTCGTTCCAGAACAGCCGGCTGGCGGGCGAATAGGGGCTGGGTTCGCACGGATCTTCCAGGAAGGCGGCAAGCATGGGCAAGGTGCCCACAAGCGATGCTCCCTTGCCTCCGGCCCAGGAAACCATATTTTTTAGATCGCCAAAATCGCCGATACCGTCGTTGTCGGCGGAACGCACCGCATGCAAGGGGAGGAACAGTCCCCAGGGGGCCTTTTGCGATGCCGATACTTCCGGCAGAGCTTCGCGAAACTTGGGCGGCCCGGCCGAAACGTCCGGCTTGACCGGAGCGGCAAGTAGGTGGCAAACGCCCTTTTTGGAACCGGCGGCCAGCAGTTCCAACGTGTGGCGTCCCGCGGGAAGGATCCCAAGCGGCAGCCATGCGAGCGACATGCCGCTCGCATGGTCCTGGCCGACGATATCCAGTTGCGTGGCGTTGACCGACCAGGATCGGCAATCCCCGCCTTCCAGGGTCAACGTGCATTCAAGCACTTTATCTCTTTGATTGGGCAGTCGCACCGGCACCGAAGCGATGCCTTCGGGCCCTTCCAGCCAGACCACTTCCACCGGCTCGATGAGCAATGCGGCGCGTTCGGCCACGATTTTCGCCAACATCGGTCCGGCTTCGGCGGGCGATTTCAAGGGAAACCCAAGCACTGCGGCAACGCTTGAGATCGTTTCTGGGGTGGCCGTATGAACGCGCCCCTGGTTATCCATGAACGAGGTTTCGATTCCCAAGAGCTGGGCCAGCCTGGCAAGCGCCGGGTCCAAAGTCCCTGTTTCGATGCTAACCGCCATGAATCTCCCCCATCCCACCTGGAAAACCGCGCCAGAAAATCATCCGCCAGGCGCCACGGCAGCCCAATCGGCCCGACTTTTCTAAGTTATCTTTTTGTTTTCTTTTTGCCTGGGTCGTTGCAACCCACGCTCAGACAAGGAATCTTGCATGAACCCCTCTTCGCTGGAATGCTCCGTCCGTCAGGAGATTATCCAGGTCAACCAAAAGCTGCTCGATGCGATCATGGCGGGGGACTGGAACACATATCAAGCGCTTTGTTCCAAGGACTTGACCTGCCTGGAACCGGAGGCGCCGGGCCAGGTCGTCGTGGGACTGGACTTTCACAAGTTCTATTTTGCTCCGAGCCTCGCGGGCTCCGCGCCGGGTAATGCTTCGAAGCGAGTCCAAACGACGATGGCGGGCACCCAGGTACACCTGCACGGCGATACTGCCGTCTTGGCGTATGTGCGCCTCGTCCAGATCGCCGGGCCGGACGGTTCGTTCCAGACGAAATCGACCGCCGAAACGCGGGTTTGGCAGAAAATCGACGGAAAATGGGTGCATATCCATTTCCATCGCACTCCGCTTGGGGGGGCCTGATTTTTCACTGTAGCGGTTTTGGCCCGTTTTTTACGGTTTTTTCGCCGCCGTTCGATCTGGCCGCCAAAACGGGCCGAGGGGTACAATGTGCCGGTTTGCCATCGGGTTAGGCCCGAAGGGTAAGAGCACGTTGTACCAGAACCTGTCTTGGGACGCGGCCACAATTTCTCCGCCCCCTTTCAAGAAGGCAAATCGATGAAATCCCCAGCCTCAAGTCGTCGTGAGTTCTGCAAAGCGCTAAGCGCGATGAGCGCGGCAGCGCTAGGCGCGATGAGCGCGGCAACCATTCTTTCACAAGCCTCTGCGGCTCAGGAGGGCGAAGAGGCGACCGTCATTCGAAAAGTCATCGACGCGACGGGCGGCATGGAGGCGGTGCGCAAGGGGGCCATCTGCCGGCGCACGGCGACCGGCAAGATCATCGATCCCCAGGGCGAAATTCCGTTCAAGGAAGATGTGCTCACCGGCGGCCGGGACCGCTTTCGCTTTTCCATCACCTTGAACAACACCTCGCCGGTGACCCTGGCCCTCAACGGTGACAAGGGGTGGAATGGTACCAACGGCACGATCACCCCGCTGCCGGCCAGCCGGCTCAAGGAAACCAAGCAGGAGTCGCTGGTGATGCACCTGGCGACCCTCATGCCTCTGGCCGAGGGGAAATTCAAAACCAAAATCGTGGGACTCGACTCGATCGCGGGACGCGATGCCATCGCGATGGAAATTCAGGCCGAAGGGTTGCGGCCGGTGGTGTTCCACTTCGACAAGGGGAAAATGTTGCTCGTCAAAAGGACCTACGAGACTTTTGAAAACGGCAAGGTGATCCGCAAGGAAGTCATCCACCAGGACTTCGAGGAATTCTCCGGCCTGATGCTACCCACCAAGGAATACTGGAACCAGGACGGAAAACCGTTCGTCGAGATCTCCTCCATCAAATACACCTTTTATCCGAAAATCGACGACAGCTTCTTTTCCAAGCCCTGATCGGTCTGGGCGAGATCGAAGCGGTTCCCTCCGCGCTTGATCACGAGAAAGAAAAAACCAATAAGACTCCAGGGGCTGCCAATTGGCGGCCCATGGAGTCTTCGGCGACCCTTGAGTCTTCATCGTTAGCGAGGCAACCGTAGTCCGCCATTGGACGGCGGACTATCCTTGATTCCCGAGCCGGGCCGGACGACGCCACCCAAGCCGAGCGATTCGGGGTGACGGGCCAGCTTGTCGGCAAAGATCTCGACATTGCTCAAGATACGCCCAATGGTGGGGAGTTGCTGGGCAACCCCCGCCAGGATCTGATCGATCCGGTAATAGATGGTCGGGTCGTTGAGCAGTTTGCGAATGCCTCCCTCACCCTCGAAGAGATTTTTGAATAAACCGCGAACCTCTCCTGTGAAATCGTTGATTCCAAGGATCGCCTCATCCAGATCCTTGAGCAACAGGCCGACCCGCGCTCCGGAGATGCCAAAACGAGGATCATTAGGCGGAAGAGACGGGTTGCCCGATAACGGCCGGGGAGGTGTGGTCGAACTTCCTCCCACAGCGGGAGGTTGATTCGAAAGGGCGGGTCCTCCAAAGGGAGGTATCGCGGAGGGCCGGTTGTTTCCCGCCTGGCTGGGCAGCGATGTGGAAATGGCCGGCACTCCACCGCCACTCTGGTCTGGGTACGATTCCACCGGTTTGGCACTGCTCGCCACGATCGTGTGCTGGTTGGGGAAATTCATCGCCACATTGCGGCTTGAGGGGACGGCCGTGTTACCGGGCAGCCGGGAACCGCCCGGCAGCGCCGAACCTGCCGGAAGGGGAGCGGGCCGCGCGCGCCGGTTGTTCGGATCGGCCGCCTCGTCCATATTGGCCGTGAACCGGTTGAACCAGCGCACCGCGTCGGCAATGTCCTTGGAGGTTTCCATCAGGTTCTGAGCCATGCCGTCGAAGCGGTCCGAGGCAACCTTGGAGTTCTTGAGAATCGCGCTGAACATCTTTTGATTTTCATCGCCGAGCAAGGCTCCCACCTTGTTGATGGCCTCGTTGGTCGAATCGATCGTTTTGGACAACTTGTCCTGATTGTTGGAAATGAACAGATCGAGTTTTTCGGCGGTGGATCCGATCTGGCGCGCGGTCAAACTGAATTGTTTGCTGATCGCATCGAGGTCGTTGAAGGTGGCGGTCGCCGCATTGGCGGTCGCGCGGATATCCTTGACCCCGTCCTCGAAGCTCTTTTGAAACTTGGGCAGGATGTCATTTGCTTGCATGCCGAGTTTTCGGTATTCGCCCATGGTGGCGAGCACGCCATCCTTGATCTCGGGCATCGCTTCCCTGGCCGATTTGGCCACGGCGGTGACTTCCTTGAGAGAGTCTTTGAGCATCGGGGAAATTTCCTCGAGTTTGCGCAAAGACCGGCGCATTTCCTCAAGCGCTTCCTGAGTCGAAGGCACCACGGCGGACGCATTTTGCAAGAGCGAGTTGACCGTGGCCGCGCGGTGTCCTTCCACGACGGTTCCCGGGTCCACCACGCTACGATCGAGTGATTTGCTGGCCGTGGGGTCAGTGGGCATCAGGTCGATCGCCGCATCGTTCGCGAGCAGTCCCGTGTTCAAGGTCGGCACCTCGTGATGGCGCAGTTTGAAGGGATTGCTCAGGGTGAAATGCACCATGACATTGCCCGATTCTTCTTCCAGTTCAATGTGCGTGACTTGCCCCACCCGCACGCCCGAACGGCGGACCGGCGTGCCCGCCGACATGCCGGGCGCGTCGGTGAATCGCGCGGTGTAGACGACCCCTTTTTCCCAGAATCGGGGCATGCTGCCAAACAGAATGATCATGAATCCAAGGAGTAGGGCTCCGCCCATCACCACCAGGCCCAGTTGCAGGCGCATCGCTCTGAGACTCATGATTGGTTCTCCTTTTCCGTGCGATCTTGTTCAGAGTCGCCAGTTTCTGGAACCGGTCGGGGGGGCATCCCCAAACCGTGGGAAATCTCTTTCTGCAGGTCTTGATGATCCGTTTTGTCTGGCTGCCTACCTTCTTCGCTTGCCGATGGCTCGCTTGCAACAGGCGGGGATTCCAGATCTCTGCCGACCAGGCTTTCCCAGGCGGGCAGCGGCGCTTCGAAGCGGTGCGGTCCCTGAGCACTGGGCGAGGTTGATTCCGTTTCGTCGTCGGCCGAGACTTCATCGGTCACAGCCGGCTGATCCCAGATCGAGGGGCTAGCTGTTTCCAGGGGGGCTGCCCGGGAATCGGCTGGTTCCTCGCGCATCGGCCAGGGAACGGACGCGTCGTCCATCTCAGGCAGCTCGATTTGGTCCGAATCCCGCGGTGCAACCTGTTCTTCCGGAGGCGCCTCCCGCGGTTGTTCCGGCTCTGCTTGCGCGAAGGCCGGCTCCGATTCTCTCGAAGGGATTTTTTCAGTCCCTGGCTCAAGCGGCGCCGCCTCGACTTCTAATTCAGGCTCTCTCTCAAGTTCCGTTTCCGAATCTTTCGGGGCATTCGCCGCAGGCGCCTCGATTGCGACCGGCTCGAAAACAACGGGCTGCTCGGCAGGCAATGCCGGCTTGAGTACCGCGCTTATTTCTTCTATCGGTTGCACGGTGTGCAATTCTTCGGTGGGACCGGCGATTCGATCTTCAGGGGCCAAAGGGGCAGGAACGAATTCCTGTCCGATGGGCAGCGAATCAAGTGGATGGGCCGCCGCCTGAGTTTCGAAAGAGGGTCGTTCCCTTTCTGGTTCTTGTGCCGGCAGTTCGCGCTCAAAGGTCGCTTCGGAACGCGGTGTTTCGAGCCGCTCCTCTGTCGGGTCAGTTTCAACATGGGCCGATTCTTCATCCCTCAAGATCGAAGGCGCCGGCGATTCTTCTTCCGCTGGAGAAGCTGGGGATTCAACGGTTTCAGCAAGGTCATCGCTTTCGGCGGGCGGCGCTTCGACCTCCCGTTCATACGGCAACGGCTCGGCGACTTCTACCGGTTCAGGAACCGGTGCGGAAATGAATTCCGGTGCGGATTCTTCCGAGGGAAATGCCGTGGCCGCTACTTCAACGGGGGGCTGTACTGCTTCCGGAGATGAGTGCCATGTCGGGGGCAATGCTTCCGAGGAATCGTCGCTTGCCGCCAGCTCAAGGGGAGGGGCGTCCGAAGGCACCGCGCTTGGCATGAAGGCAACCGCGGCCGCGTTTTCAAGCGGTAGGGCAACTCCCAGTTCTCCTGGGGGTTGCTCAAACGGGTCTTGCGAGGGTGGCGGCTCGTCGGAGGCAAAAAGCTGATCAATCCGCTCCGATTCGGCATCGGGCTGCTGCATGGTCTCGGCTGAGGGCATCGCGTTTTCGAGAGCACTCTGCGACGGTTCGGTTTCCTCGTTTTCATCGAATTGCCGCAAATCGATCTGCGGAGCGGAATCCGCGGCAAGGTCGTTGAGATCTTCTTGAACCGGGGGTTGTTCCTCCTGAGCATCAAGAACCGGCTCGGTCGCGGCCTCATCTCTTTCGAACCGCGCACTGGCGGAAGCAAGTTCCGGTTCGTCTGGCTGCCTCGGCTCGAGGGGTGCTTCCAGCATCGAAAGCGGCGCTGGAATCTCGTCCAGCGCTTGTTCCGGCAGCTCGGTCGGCTCACTCTCGAAGAGAGCAAGGTCCTCGTTTGCAGACGCTTCGCCGGATTCCGCCAAGTGCGAAACGGTGGTCTCCCTAGCGGACACAGGTTCTTCGACTGAAGGAGCCGTCATGCCGGTTTCGGCTGGTTCCTCGGCTGCAAATTCCAAAGGCAGTTCGGTCTGATCTTCAACCCGATCGAGGGCGACGTCCGCCGGCAAATCCTCGCCCGGCTCGTGTCCTTGTTCGAGCGCGGCGCCGTTCTCAAGGAGATGCAAAGGCGGTAGAGCCGCTTCCGCCTGGTCCTCTTTGTTCTGGGATTCGGGAAGCGAACCTTCCGCGGGCTCTTCGGCCGCGCGCTCCAGGGGCAGACCCGTCTGATCTTCCAGCAGAGCGGAGGCGATCCCGGCCAGGGAATTCGGTTCGGATTCGGGCTCAGGTCCACGCGCGGCACTGGGCTCGAGAAGATTCAAAAGGGGTTGGGCGAACTCAGCTTGATCGTCTTCACTCAGGGGAGCGCTCAGCCCAGCTTCCGTTGACTCCTCGGCTTCGCGCTCCAGGGGTAAATCGGTCTGATCTTCCAGAATGTCGGAAGCCATCTGTCCCAGAATCGAGGTTCCCGGCTCGTTGGGAATGTCTTCGGACAGTGCTCGCTGGTCCGTGGCCGCCGGCTCTTCCGGAAGGGGTTCGGCCGCAGACGGTGCAAATACCGGCAGGAAGCGATGCCGTTCGTTGGGGTTATCTTGATCCAAAAACCACTGCGGCACGGCGGGCGAAATCGCGAAGGCGGGCTCTGCGGCCGCGGCCAGACCGCCCGCGGCCGCGACACCCAGGGTGCCGATGGCAAACGCCGCCGTGGAGTTCATTTCTTGGGCAGGGCCCGGCTCCGGGTCCTCCTCTTCGTCGTCTGATTCGCCTTCTTCGGAGGCCTCGTCTTCTTGAGCGCCGTTTTGCGACGAGGCCACTTCGCCGCCATCGTCTTCTGCTTGATCCATCGTCGGCGGATATTGAAACGACTCGGTCGTCGCTTCGATTGAGCGCATTGCCGGATGAGAACCGACCGAAGTTGGCGAAGCCAGGATCGAATCGAGAATCACCGGCGAGGTGGCGAGCACCGTGGGAATCGGATTGGCGAACGACTCCAGGGGAGGCATCGCCACCTTGATCGATTCCGCCTTTTGGCGATCGAATAAGGGGATGAAATGCGCAGGCGCTTCCTGCAGCGCTTCCGGATCGATCCAGCGCAAGCCGGCCATCGGGCGTTCCGGCAGCGAGTTCACCGGCTGAGGCGACAGCAGTTGCGGTAAGCGCTGGATTTCCTGCACCGGTTTGCGGGCCAGCGCTTTGGCGCCGCCTTGCGAATCGCCCTGGATGAACGAGCGGATGCGCTGATCGGGGCAAAGATCAAGTTCGGCGACCGATCCGTCGAAAAGGACCTGATTTTCGTTCGGTTCCAGCGAGGCCAGCGGTGCGAGCATGATGACCCGGTCGGCCACCTTGCGCACCGTGCGCATCTCGTGGGTGACCAGGATCCCCGTGATTCCCAGGTTGCGGCGTACCTTGAGAATGAGCTCGTTGATGACATCGGTCATGACGGGGTCGAGCCCGGTCGTCGGTTCGTCAAAGAGCATGAATTCGGGATTGAGCGCCAGCGCCCGGGCCAGGCCCACCCGCTTGCGCATGCCGCCGGACAATTCGCTGGGAAACTTCTCGCCGACCGATGCGCTCAAGCCCACTTCTTCCAACTGCTTTTCCACGATCGGCTGGATTTCCCCTTCCGAAAGCACACCCTGCGTGCGTAGGCCGAAGGCGATGTTGTCATAGACCGACATGCTGTCAAAAAGCGCCGCGGCCTGAAACAGGAAGCCGAAATTACGCCTCAGGGCGATCTGCTCGCGTGAAGACATTCCCGCGAGCGACTTGCCCCGAAACCAGGCCGTGCCCTGAGTCGGCGCCAGCAGGCCGATCATGATCTTCAGAAGGGTCGTTTTTCCGCAGCCCGATTCGCCGATGATCGCCACGGTTTCGCGGCGCCTGAATGCGAGGGAAATATCTCGCAGGATCGGCTGATCTCCCAGGTCGAGATGGATTCCATCGAACACAAAATCGTCGGCTGCCGCCCAGGTGGGCTGGTTCGCGAAGTTCGTGGCGACGGCAGGTGTTTGCATGGCGTAAAGGTCCGGGTTATCCCCAGATCACCTCATGCAAGCGGTTGAAAAAAAAGGAGAGAAAGAAATCGAGAACGAGGATGCTGATGAACGAGAGCACGAAGGAAACGGTGGAGGCCGCACCGACGCCGGTGGCGCCGCGCCCCGAATGCATCCCCTGGTAGCAGGCAATGAGCGCGATCGTGCCGCCGAAAAACATCGGCTTGATGAGGCCGATCATGAGATCCCACAACTGGATATGGTTCTTGGCATTTTCCCAGTAGTGGTGGGCATCGACCGTGTAGAGCTGAGTCGTGACCAAGGCGCCGCCCAAGATTCCCATGAAGTTGGCCAGTGTCGTCAAAACGGGAATCATGAGCAGGCAGGCCAGGAACCGCGGCACGGCCAGAAACTTGATGGGGGAGGCGCCCAGGCAAATGAGCGCGTCGATCTGTTCGGAGATTTTCATGGTGGCCAGTTCCGCGGCCATGGCGCCGCCCACGCGGCCGGCAAGCATCGAGGCGGCGAGCACGGGACCGAGTTCCACGATCACCGATTTATTGACCATCTGGCCAAGGCTGGTTGCCAGCCCGAGGCGGGCGAATTCGGCATAGGCCTGTACGGCCAAAACCATGCCGATGAACAGGCCGGTCAAGGCAACGACAGGTAGGCTGCGTACCCCCACTTCGTAGAAGATGGGGACGAGGCTATTGCGTAGCGGCTTGCCAAACGAAGCAACGACGACCGACCATCCAAAGATGGCGAAGTCGCCCACCTGCTCGATCGGATTCTCCGCGTTTTCGGAGTTCGCCATTGCAGCGGGCCTCTCGTGACCTCCATGCCGGACCTCTCCGCCTTCCTGGCGGCATGGCCCCTTGATCGGATCGACCTAAACGGGACGGCCGATAGAAGAAACCCAAAACCAAAGGCGATCCCGGCTTGCGACCGTGGCGAATGTACCGGTTATCCGGTTTAGAACGTCCACCGCTCCAGTTTATGGCAGTGAGGTGCGGATATTAAATCCTAACCGGCCAAGAAATGAGTCAAGGCGGCCACGGGGATCCGCGGCCGCCTTGAAAGGGCTTTTTTCTTCTAAAAGTCGCCGCGGACCGGGAACTTGCTCCCAGGAGTCCTAGCGGGGAAAACGGTCGGGGTTGTCGGTGAAAATCGCGTCGACCTTCAGATCGAGGAATTTTTTCATTTCGGCGTGCAAGTCGTCCTGTTTGGCGGGGTCTTTCGAGCCGCAAGTCCAGATCGTCACGCTCATCCCCTTTTCGTGGGCCAGTTTGACTAGTTCCGGCTTCTGCGTGACCACTGACTTGTTGGGGGCGATACCGTCGGCGAAGGACTTAATTTTGTCGAGGCCTTCGGGAGTCGAGTCGTTGCCCGCGGAGAACAGGAAAACCAGGGGCAAGGTGCAACGGTGTTCGGATTTGAGCAGTTTGAGGCTTTCGGAGCTAAACGATTGGATGATGATGGGCGTTTTCGCATCGGCGCCCGATTCGGCCAGGCCGTTTTTACGCAACACTTCCATGACCAATTTTTCCATCTTGAAGCCAAGCTGGGTATAAGTTTCGGGAGCCTTGGTTTCGGGAATGATTCCCGCCTTTCCCTTGACCAGATCGATCATCTCCTGGAAGGTGGCCACCTTGGTTCCGGCGAATTTCGGGTCGAACCAGGAACCAGCGTCGAGGGATTTGATTTCGGCGAGTGTGAAATCGGCGACCGGCCAGCCTTTGCGGCCGCGAACCTCGCGGCCACGATCCGGGAAAACGGTTTTGACATTGGTGGTGCGATCGAGCGTCACGTCATGCAAGCAAACAAGCACGCCATCCTTGGTGATTTGCAGATCGGGTTCGACAAAATCGGCCCCTTGCTCCAGGGCCAGTTTGTAGGCAGGCAGCGTGTGCTCCGGCGCGTAGGCGGAGGCACCGCGATGGGCGATCAAGGTCGGCTTGCGATAGGGAGCCAACGCGGTCTCCTGGGCGCGGCTGCTTGCCGAGGTCATGAGGACCACCAGACAAACCAGGGAACAGTTCCAGGCGAGGTATTTCATTTTTGCACCTTGGTTCCAAGAGTCGGGAGCGTTCGCGTCAAAACGGGGCTTCCCATCCAGTCATTCCATGAAATGGGAAATGCCCGATTGCGATCATTGCGCGAATGTTTGAGGTAGAAATGGGAAAGCGCTGCGGGGACCCATTGGCGGCAAGACGATGTTAGGGCTTGGTTGATGACAAAGCCCGGCTGATGGCCTCCTTGAGCGGCGCCTCGCTGCCGCGGTTGACCCAGCACCAATCGCCCAGGTTCGAATCGTTTTCCTGCCAGGCCTTCTCCGTGGGAATGTAGCCGGGCGCCGACTCGCCATAGCCCGCGGTAAGGATGGTCGCGTCGGGCCGCACGAGATTCGCATGGAGTTGAAACTCGACATACGACTCGGCCGGCGCCAGGAGAAACGCAGCCATGCCGAAATCGAGGATGGGGAGATCGAGCGGCCGCTCCAGCCGCTCGCGGCAACTCAGCCCCATGGCCGCGAGGCATTGATGGAAAGTCCGGTTCGCCTTGAGGCGGTCTTGCATCGCTGCCACGGTAAAGGCCGGGTCCTTGCGAAAGGGCAGGGAAAAGGGAATCGAGCGAAATTGCGGGGTCCCGAGGGGAATGGGTTTGGCCGCGCCGAGGGCCGCTTCCATGCCTGCCGCCAATTTTTGCCCAAGCACGGGACGATTGGCCGGATCGCCCGTGTTGAACTTGCCGGCGGTCACGTTGCCGCTGCAGCCGGAGAAATAGATCGGAAAGGAGCCAGGGTGCCGGCGCTCGAAAGCTCTACGGCCCAGGCCGATGAAGTCGGCCGAAACGGCTCCCTGGCCATAATAGCTCATCGGATGGGTGGCGTAGTGGAACAGGGTGACCGCTTCTCCCTTGGCGCCCTCGAGTCTGATCATTTTCAATAGGGGATCGATCGCTCCTGGGGGTGCCTGCCGAGCGAAGTCGTCGCGCGTGGCGCTGCCGCGATCGAATCGCGGTTTGCCCTCGCGATCGAGGTAGCGCCGGTTGCTAGCGATGGCCTCGATTTCGGTTTTGCAAGCGCTGATGCGGGTCACCTCGATCCATTCCTGTGTTGCTTTGGCTGCCTCACGGGCCACCTTTTCCACTGTTTGTGCGTGAAAGTCGGGATGACAAACCGATCCCGTGGCGTTGGCTTTTCTGAGGATCTCTTCGGCGCGCAGATCGGCGACGGGCGCATCGTGTTGGTGAACGGAGCTGACGAGCACGCGCAAGGGATCGGTTTGTACCGCCTTGGCGATTGCGCTCCTCCAGGCGTCGTGCGCGGTGTGCCGGATTTCGCACCAGTCGACGGAAACGAGCACGACCGGCTTCTCGTTGTCCCATGACAGAACCACTCCCCTGGCTTCCAGCGGATCTTCATAACGCTTGACCGGAGAGATGCCGCCGCCCATGCAAGGATGGCCCAGAGGAGGGTTCACCTCGCAAGTGAATCGCGCCATTTTTAAGGGAGCAGGCGCACGTCTTGCGCCCAGGGACGGGAAAAGTGAGCTGGCAAGGAGGGATTGATTGGCCAGACGGCGGTCAAGAGGTGCGGACATGATGAGAAGTTTCCTGGCGAGGGGGAGGAGCGGACGATGCCATGAGGAAGGTAATCAGGAAGAAAATCAGGAGGGCTTTGCATCATGAAACGACCTTTTGGATGCAAAACGAGGATCTTGCAGCACAAACAAGGCCTGGAACGCGCCTTTGTGGCTGACGCATTCGCGGGAAACCTGCCACCGCATGCCATTGGCCGTGCCAAAAAAACCAGCGATTGCTTTTTACAATGCCGCAAGTTTAGACTCTTAGCAACCCAGTTTCTCCATAACCCCAAGGTTGGATTGCCATGAAATGCAGGATGCTATTTGGAACTTGGGCGCTGGCGGCGCTCGCCGTTTCCGCGGAGGCTCAAGTCGCCCCGCCGACCACTTCGGCCATCCTGCCCATTCCCCAACCGATCTATACCCAGCCGGGGGCGCAGCCCGCGGCTCCCGTTCCCGGTGGCGATTCGCTCGATGGCACCTGGAAGTTGACCGCCCTGATTGAGGACGGCGCCCAGGTCACCGATGAACAGATCCGCTGGCGCTATGCCAATGACGGGGTCTTCACGATCAAGGGCCAGACGGTCAGTTTCAACTATCCGGGCACGAACGTTCCGCGCGCGGTGCTGTTCGTCAAGGATTCCACGGTCAATCCGAAGACGATCGATCTGATCGGCTCGGACAAGACGGGGGGCAGGGGGATCTACACGATCACCGGGGATAGCCTGGTCATTTGCATTGGCGAACCGGGCGTCAATGCTCGCCCCGCCGAGTTTTCGGCCAAGAAGGGATCTCCCTATGTGTTGATGATGCTTCGCAGGACGCAGACGCCTCCGGCCGCTCCGAACGCGCCGGTGACCACGGTCGCCAATTCGGTCAATCCGCCGATGCGCCTGCCCACGACCCTCGTCCCCGCCCCCGCGGCTCCCACGACCGTGCCCGCACCCGCGAATCCGCCCGTGGTCATGGCGCCCGTCCCGGTTGCGGCGGTCATCACCGACGACCAGATCCGCGCCACGCTTTATGGCACCTGGGGCCATCAGGACGAAGACTACAACTACACCTACACCTTCAACCGCGACGGTACCTTAAGTTCGCTGCGCACCTATAAGAAGCAGTTTGGCAAGATCTTCCACGAAGATGTCCGCTCAAGCGGCACCTGGAAAGTGCAGGAAGGGGTCATTTTGACCACCGTGACCACCTCGACCAGCCGCGAACTGGTCAACCAGATCTCCTCCTACCGCATCCGTTCCCTTTCCTCCAATGAACTGATTTCCGTCGATCAGTTTGGCCGCCTGCGCCGCGAGTGGCGCTTGCCATAGCCAACAACTGGCTTGAAGCAGCAAGCTTCCAACAAGAATTGAAAAGTCAGAG
>Ga0208492_1001418_pt1 | contig 14916 bp, 10 predicted proteins | sample Subbioar_CSW14AB_FD_184820 | JGI IMG/M metagenome (GOLD analysis project Ga0208492, IMG submission 184820) | Serpentinite rock and fluid subsurface biosphere microbial communities from McLaughlin Reserve, California, USA - CR12Mar_CSW14AB (SPAdes) | ecosystem: Environmental > Terrestrial > Deep... | reverse complement strand
CTCGCTGTTGCGAGCCGTTCCTCCCCAGCCCGGAGGGCTTCGTCTTGCAGTCGGTGCCCCGGACTTCAGTCCGGGGGCAATTCTTCGACGGCTCTTGAGTCGCGATTCGGCGCTTCGTCCACGCAAGGAGCCCGTAAGGGCTTCAAGCTGAAGACGCGTGCGTTCGTGCGATTCGCGAAGGGGCCCCGGCTTTTCAAGCCGGGGGAACGGGTCACCAGAATCAACGCGATCGAGAGCTGCTCTACTACGCTAACGGCTGCCGGTCTTCTTCGCTTCGGATCTCCGCGCCACGAGCGAGACCAGGACGAGCAGCCCGAAGAGCGCGCCGCCGGACTGCCAGGGGTGATCGACGATCCACGTCGACGCGTGTTTCACGCTGAGCCGAAGGGGACGCAGCCGCGGATCGGCGCGAGGAGTGCCGATCGGGAGATCGACCGGCGCGACGCGATGGCCGGCGGCATCGATCACCGCGACTCCGACCCAGTCTTCGAACGGACCGAGGTCGATCGTCGCTCCACCGCCCGAAACGGCATCGGTCGGGGGCAGATCGAGATCGACGAGACCGCCTTCCCCCGCGCGCCACACCAGGTAGAGCAGCTGGCCTTCGCTGGTGACGTCGTCCCTTGCGCTCGTCATCACCGCCGAACGCCACGATTGCCAGAGATGACACTTCGGGTCGGGCGGGTGATCCACCGCAGACGCCTGGGTCGCGACGAGCTCGGGCGGCGCCAAGTCGGTCGCGTCTCGCACGCGGAACGGGAATCGGTCCTCGCTCCTCACGGCCCCCGGCGCCTGGGCCGACCACTTCAGCTCGTACTCTCCCGGAGCGAGCGCCGCGCTCGGAACGATCTCGTGCAGCCGTCCCCGACCGACGAAGTCCAGAACTCGATCGTCGCTCGCGAGCGTGGTCGCCCCCGAAACGACCTCGAACGTGGTCGTGGGCGCGGCCATCGTGGTCCACCGTTCGACCACGAACAGGTGCGCGTTCTTCGGCAAGCCGGCCGCGCCGCCGAGGAGGGCCGCCGTTGGCGGACCCTTGCTCGTCACCGCAGTGAACAGCGGGCACGCGTGCGCGTGCGGCGACAGGGAGAGCGCCACGACCGCGAGGCCGAGGGCGCGAGCCTTCATGCGCCCGTCGCCTCGGCGAGCAGCGAGAGCAGACGCGGCGTGATCTCGTCGGGCGCGCCCGGGCCCTTCACCGAGCCGGCGATCTGTTTGCCCGACGCGCGCCCGTCGGCGAGCGGCGCGGCGAACAGCGGGATGTACTGCGAGGTGTAGCCCGCGGCTTTGAGTCGGTCTTCGTCGCGATCGAGATCGAACTCGACGAACCGAATGCTCGGGAGCTTGGCGTCGAGCGAGCCCGACGAGGCCGCCTCGTGGAACCGTTTGCACGGCTCGCACCACGTCGCGCCGACATAGACCAGGATGCGCTTCTTCTCGGCGTGCGCGCGATCGCGCTCGGCGCGCACGACCTCCGCCACGTCCCCGGCGGGCGCAGCGACGAACGCGAGCTTCGGTCCCGCGACGACCGTCGGAGCGGGAGGAGGCGGCCCCACGCCCGGTGCATCGCTCTTGCACGCAGCCAGCAATCCGAACGCCAACAGCAGTCGCTTCACGCCCGCCTCCGCCGCCCGAGCGCGATCGCGAGTGCGAGCCCGAAGGCACCGAGACCGAGGTCACCGCCTCGAGTGGTGGTGCGACAACCGCACCCGCTGCTCTTCTCGGTGTCGTCCGCAGGAAGGCCCATCGTCGGCGCATCGGCGCCGGCGTCGACCGCCGCGTCGAGCTCCGGGGTGCCGGTGTCGTCACCGAGTGTCGCGTCGCCGAGACCGCCGTCCATCGCGGGAGGCGCCTTCGCCACGACGCCGTCGGACTTCGTCTCGACCGAGGAGCCCTTGCCCTTGGCGATCGCCCGCACGGATACGAAGTACTTCTTGCCCGTCGAGAGCGAGAGCCCCTTGAGAGGGGTCGAGGTGACCGCGCCGACGTCGACCCAGTCGGGCTGGGTCACGTAGGTGCCGCCTTCGGTGAGCACGGCGATCTGGTATCCATCCGCGCCGGTCACCGCGGACCACGAGGCGGCGATCCGATCGAGGGTCGCGACCTCGTCGAGATCGGCGCCGGGAATCGTGCCGTACGGATCGTTGTCGTTCACCTCGGTCGGAGCCTCGAGCACCCGCTGACCGAGGGCGTACACGTAGCCATCGGCGGAGGGCACGAGGATCTCGTCGACGCCGTCGCCCGAGGTGTCGGCGAAGATCGGATCGCCCACCGCGAAGCGCAATTCGTAGGCCCAATCGAGCTTCGCGCTGCACGGGTCGATCGCGTAGAGGTACCCGTCGGTCGATCCGACGACCGCCTCGGGGTGCGCGCCGCTTCCGAGCAGGTCGGCTTTGACCGCGACGTCGCCGAGGGTGCCGACGAATTTGCCTGCGGTGGTCGCCTCGGCGGCCGACGCATACTGCGCACCGCCGGCGAGCCAGATCGAGGTGGTGGTCCCCACGCCGGTGCCGTTCATCGTGGTGAGCCTCACCACGCCGCCGTTCTGCAGCGAGGGCTGCACCCACACCGAGCGACCGCCCGAGCAGGCCGCGCGCGCACCGCTCTGGTAGGGGCGATCGTCGCCGCCGATCCACAGCTGCGTGGTGAGGTCCTTCCTCAGCGTGCGTGATGGGTAGTAGCCGCGGTTGAGCGTGACCTCGGCCACGCCATCGCCGTCGACGTCGTCGACGGTCGGCGTGAAATACGCGAGGAACGTGGTGTTCTCGGCGAGCTTGGCGCCCGTCGCGCCGTTGAGCACGCGGAGCGTGTTGGGCACCGCGAAGAAGTCGGGCACGCCGTCGCCGTTCCAGTCGGCGACCGAGAACGGCTGCCACCCCCAGTTGAGCGCTTGGGTGTGGGGGGCCGACCAGATCGGATTGCCGGTCTTGCCGTCGTGCACCTGCAGGTTCATCACCGCGCCGACGGTGGTGTACGCGGTGAACAAATCGGCCGCACCATCGCCGTTGACGTCGCCAGCGAGGGCGTCGTTCGCGAGGAACGCATCGGTCGGAAGGGTGCGGTCCCACAGCTTGGTGCCTGCTGCCGAGAGCGCCGTGAGGATGCTCTGGCGCTTGGACGCGCTCACGGGAACCGTGCGGTTGCAGACGATGCCTGCCTTGCCTGTATCGATGCCGGGGGCGGTGGTCGGCGACGCGGCGTCGCGCTGCTCCCACGCGACCTTCGGCGGCGCCGCCATCCACGCCGTCGCAGCATCGAGGCGAATCAACGTGCCACGGCTGTCGGTGCCGACCACGGCGTCGCTCGTGCCGTCGAGCCGCGGCGCGATCGGCTGTGCGATGAACCCGCCGACGCGCATGCCCGGCAGGGTGGTCTTGAACTCGCCGCTCCCGTAGGTGATGCCGTTGGTGGCGGCGAACGCGTCGTCGAGCACGAGCAGGTAGCCGTCGTTGCGCGTGACGAGCAGCTGCGGATACGCGCGATTTACCTTGCCGAACACCTGCGAGGTGAGGATCGACACCCCGTCGGGCACTTCGTACGTGGCCGCCGCCGTCGCCACGCCGGTCGAGGAGAACCTCTCGGCGACGTAGCGCGCCTTGGTGGTGGAGGTCACCGGGAAGAAGAACACCGGCGCCACCTTGCCGTCGCCCTTCAGGTCGACCGCGAGCGGCGCCGAGCCGTTGGTGCCCCACTGCGACTTGCGGAGGTCGTGCTGCCACGCCACGCGCGCGTCGGGCAGCGTGCCGAACGACGACAACGCGGGTGTGAGCCCACGCTCGAACTTGCGAATCGAGAGGCCTGTGCTGGTCTCGGTGACGACCTCGGGCTTCTTGTCTCCGTCGACGTCGAGGACGCCCGCGAGCTTCTCGGCGACGGTGCCGAGCGAGGCGCCGGTCTTGGCGTCGTAGACCTGGGTGGTCCACGCCGTGCCGTCGGAGGAATACGCGACGGTGAGCTCGAGCTTTCCGTCGGCGTCGAGGTCGGCGACCGAGGAGCCGAACGACACCAGCGTGCCGGTCGCCTTGGGGACCGGCGCGACGTTCCACAGGGTCTTGAACGCGGGCGTCGCGGTCGGGTCCCAAGTGAGCACCACGACGCGCCGGCCGCCGGTGTCGGGCGCAGCCTGGTAGTTGTTCAGGAAGCAGATCAGCTCGTCGCCGGGGCGGCCGTCGACGTTGGCCGACTCGCAGCTCGAGTAGTACATCGACTCGCCGAGCGCGTCGGAGGTGCCGAGCACCGTGCCGTCGCTCCCTTTGGACAAGACGAACCCGGCGGCCGTCCCGTAGGCGACCTCCATCTTCCCGTCGCCGTCGGCGTCGAACATGGTGACGGCCGACGAGCCGCAGTGCGAACGCGACAACGGCGTGTAGAGCCGGGTGGGCGTGCCGACCTTGCCGGAGGGGAATTTGTAGACCCCGCCGGGCGTGCTGCTGGTGGCGCTGATGCCGCAGCACGCGCAGTCGTCGATGACGAGATCGGGGCGGCCGTCGCCGTCGACGTCTCCGACGCGCACGCCGCCCACGTTGCCGACCTCGCCGTCGGGCTCCTTCCACAGCACCTTGCCGTCGACGCCCGAGAGGACGAACACGTTGCGCGACGAGCTCGCGACCACCTCGAGCGTTCCATCGCCATCGAGATCGACCACCGCGTGCAGGGTCGAGAGCTCGACCGGCGGCGACTCCCACACCAGGCGATCGTCGGGGAGCTTGGCGATCGCCTTTCCGCCCGCGAGGTACACGACGTCGGTGACGCCGTCCTTGTCGACGTCGAGCGCGACGTGGGTGTTCGCGCGGAGCGAGCCGCCCATGTAGTACTGCCAGTACCGCGTCGGCTTGGTGATCGCCGCGGTGCCGGGCGCGATGGCCGTACGACGCGCGTCGTGCCGCCAGGTGGGCCAGTCGGCGTGGGCAATCAGGGGAAGGAGGAGGGTCGAGAGTCCTACGGCGAAGCGAAGCGAACGCATCGCCCGCATGATCGCACGCTCCGTGCGCTACCGCACGCAATCACCGGCAGCGCGCGAGAAAGCCTTCGAGACCCGGGTCGTTCGCCTCGAGGTCTCCACCGTCGAGCACGACGTCGGCGAGCGCCAGGTACCTCGAATCGCGATACGAAAGCAGCTCCGCGTAGCACCGGGGGAGCGCCTGCTCGGGCGTCTCGCCAGGCTTCGCGACGAACGAACGTCCCCAAACGACGGGCTTCGGCTCCTCGAGGTACCGCTTCAACATCGCGTCGCGGCGCGCCTCCGGGGTGCGCAGGTACACCACCCGACACGCGCTCCTAAGCGCCGCGAGCAGCCCGTCGCCGAGGTAGACGACGCTGCCGGTGCAATCGAGGACGTGTTGTCCGGGGGTGCCGAGCGCCGCGTCGAGCGCCGCGCGGGTGACCTGCTCCTCGAGCCCGAGGTACCTCGCCTCGCGCGCGGCGTACCCCTCGCTCCAGGGCATGCCCATCCAGCGACCGAGCGCGTGCACCGGCTCTTCGCCGGGCTCGGGCGAGACGAGCTCCGCGAGGTGCGCGCCGATCTCGCCATCGCAGTCGTGGCGCACCCAACCACGCTCCGACAACCGCTTCGCCCAGAAGCTCTTGCCGATGCCGGACATGCCGACGAGGCAGAGTCGATCCATGAAGCAAGTCTCGCCGAACAGTCACTGGGAGCAAACAGATCTTGGAGAAAGAAATTCACAGGGAGGCACGGAGGCACGGAGATCTCTTTTGTTCTTGGCTCGGCAAGCGCGAGAGGCGCAGCGTGCTGCTCACGATGAGGCCCCCTCCGTGCCTCCGTGCCTCCCTGTGAATCTCGCTCTCGGCTTCAGCGCGCGACGGGCAGGTGGCGCTCGATGCCGAAGCCGGCGACGTCGATCGTCCCGAGCTTCACGCCGGTCTTCTTCGGCACGAACAGCGACCCGCCCTCGTCGGCGTACGGGTAGAAGTAGCCCGTCACCTTGGTGTGCGCGCCCTCGGGCGTGACGACCGAGACCTCGTGCGGCTCGCCGAACATCGGCTCGTCGAGGTCGATGTCCGCGCCCCACTCGAGGGTGCCGTCGGCGAGCACGTGCACCACCTGATAGGTCTGCGACACGCCGCCGATGACGCTCGGCTCCTTACGCACGTAGTCCATCCGGTGGATGATGCGATCGAACGCGTAGTCGCTGATCCACTCGGGGCTGCAGTAGCTCATGAAGTCGTAGCTCTTGCTCGGGCTGACGAGCGCTTGGGTTCGCCCGTCGTAGCCCCACGAGCCGATCTTCCCGCCGGCGTAGGGGTACTTCGAGTCGGAGCCGGCGACGCCGCCGCAGGGCGCGTGGGGGATGCCGTGGGCGTGGCCTAGCTCGTGGGCCATCGTCCCGGCGCTCGAGCTCCCGGTGAAGCCGACGCCGACGCAGGCGCGGAGGAACGTGTCGCCGGGCTGGGTGAGGTGGCACAGGCCGGTGGTGCAACCGCCCACGCAGTACGTCGAGAACGACGACGTCGGGGTGAACACACCGTAGTAGTAGACGTCCTTCTCGACCGCGTCCTTTTTGCGGAGCGCGGTGATCGCGTCGAGCGCGCCACCGATGCCCACGCCCTTCGCATAGACTCCGTTGTACTCGTAGACCGCGTGCACCTTCAGATCGACCTTGCGGACGGGGTACATCGCCTGCAGCTGCTTGCGATAACGATCGAGCTGCGCGTCGCTGATGTCGGGCGTGTAGCCGTTGGCCTTGATCGGAACGAGCACGACCTTGAGCGACTCGCCGGTGTCCAACACATCGAGCGGCGAGAACCCCTCGTTCACAGGGAACCGCGCCGACGTCACGGTGCCGGATCGACCCGGCTTCTCGAGCAGGCGAACTTGGTATTGCGCGCCCATCTCGATCGCACCGCTCGGGAGCTCGACGTTGATCGTCGACGCGAGGTCCGCGTCGTCGGACTTCGTGGTCACCGTCTTGGTCGCGGTCAACACGCGATCGGGCTTACCTTCGACCTTCAAGGTCAGCTCCGCGATGACCTCGCGCGAGCTCCATCCCGCCGCCGGCGCGACGTACACGCGCAACAGGCCCTCGCGTCCGGCGACGACATGGACCTTCTTGCCCTCGTCGGCGACGCCGGCCTTCTCCAGCGGAACTTTCACCCCCTGGAAGATCGCGAGCTCCTCGATCGCGAGATCCTTCACCAGCACCAGGTCCGGCTCCTTGGGCGGAGCGGCCGTCTCGTTCGCGGGTGCCGCGTCTTCGCCGTGTGACGGCGATGGGGGAGTCGAGTCGCCACTCGGCGAGCCCGCGTCCTCCACGCCCGGACCGGACGGCTCACCGATGTCGCCGTAGGCACCGGCGCCATCCGCGGAGGAGCAGGCCAACACGAAGAGCGGGAGGGCGAGGAGGACGTGCTTCATGGCCTCCCTCTCTTCAAGCGCGGTACCAAGACGCGCGCGTCCGCTTGGAGTGGACGATTCCACGAAATCGCGAGAAACCGCGTCACTTTCAGCGCCGAACGTCACGCACGCGGAACGTGACACGCACCGTGACGGCAGGGGGCACCGTGACATGTCACACCCCATGTCACGCACCCCTCGCGTGCTACGCTGAGCGAGCCCCGATGCGGCGCGACGCCGACACCGCGACCCATGACTTCCGCGCAGCCCCGCGCGCGAAGATCGCCCCCGGCGCCGGACTCGTCCTGCTCTGGGCGCCCGTGCCGTTGCCCGACGTCATTCGACTCGGCGACGCACCGCTGATCCTCGGTCGCGAGCCGCCTCCCGGCGGAATCGCGATCGCGGCCGCAGGGGTGTCGCGCCTGCACGCGCGCATCCACCGCGCCGGCGAGTCATGGGTGCTCACCGACCTCGACAGCCGCAACGGCACGCTCGTCTCTGGCTCGCGCGTGCGCTCGATCGCGCTCGAGCACGGCGACGAGCTCCGCATCGGCGACGCGATGTTCGGGTTCGTCGATCACGACCTCGAGTCCTACGTCACGTCGAGCGAGCCGCCGCTGTTCCCCACCCTCATCGGCGGTGCACGCGTGCGCCGCCTCGCCGCCGAGCTCGCGGCGATCGCCCGCGCCGATCTGCCGGTGACGATCCTCGGCGAGACCGGCACCGGCAAGGAGGTCGTCGCGCAGGCCATCCACGCCGCGAGCGGTCGCACCGGGCGCATCTCGGCGATCAACTGCGCGGCCATCCCCACGCACCTGCTCGAGAGCGAGCTGTTCGGCTACAAGCGCGGCGCGTTCTCCGGCGCCGACCGCGACAAGGTCGGTCTCGTCGCGCATGCGCATCGCGGCACCCTGTTCCTCGACGAGATCGGCGACCTCGCGCCCGAGGCGCAGGCCAAGCTCCTGCGACTGCTCGAGACCCGCGAGCTGCTCCCCCTCGGCGCGCTCACGCCCGAGAAGGTCGACGTGCGCGTGGTGAGCGCCACGCACCGCGATCTCGACGCGCTCGTCGCAGCCGGGAAGTTCCGCGGCGATCTCTTCGCGCGCCTTTCGGGTCATGTCACGCGCTTGCCCGCCCTGCGCGATCGCAAGGAGGACCTGCGCCTGTTGATCCCGCACCTCCTCGCGCGTCACGGCGCGACCCACGTGCGAGCGAGCGCCGCCGCGATGGGCGCACTCTGTCACTACGACTGGCCCTACAACGTGCGCGAGCTCGAGGCCGCGCTACGTCGTGCGCTCGCGTTACTCGGCACACAGCGCGAGATCGAGCTTTCGCACCTGCCTGAGACCATTCAACGCGCGATGGAGGGCTACGGCGAGGAGGCGAGCACGCCGTCGCTGCCGCCGCCCGCGCGCGAGGCTCCGCGTGCCCAAGCTCCGGACGAAGCGAGCATGCGAGCGCTCCTCGAACGCCATCGCGGCAACGTCACCGCCATCGCGCGCGAGCTCCGCAAGGACCGCGTCCAGGTCCACCGCTGGATGAAGCGCTGGTGCCTTCGCCCCGAAGACTTCCGAAGCTGACGGGAAGCCCGCGCACGATCAGGCGGGCCTCCCGTCAAAAGTCAGTCTTTACTGGTGCCCGGGCGGGCAGTCGCCCGGATCCGAGCCTTCGACCTTCCCCGGCGGGCAGCGCTTGGGCTTGAACGGATCGTTGCCGTCGTTGTCCTGGTGCGCGCCGTTCGTCACCTGGTCGGTCTCTTCGTGCTGTCCCTGATCGCCGGCCTCGGCCGAGGCGCCGCATCCGGCGAAACCGAGCGCACCGACGAAGACCGACGCCCACAACCAATTGATTCGTTCCATGCCACTCCCCTTTGCAAATACGTGCGAAAGGTCCCGCACGATTCCACGAGAGGTTGCACCGGGGGTGCCGTAGGGGCTGCGCTCGGGGCCCTCAGCCTGACAAGGAAAAGGGGGCGCTGAACCGTTTCACCTGGCCGCTGCGGCGTGCTCCCCGTTCGCGAAGATGTGCGCCCCCGGGTAGCGCGACGGTGTGCCCGTCTGCAGAGCTTCGCGGCGCGCTACCGAGCGATTCCTTCGTCGATCAAGCTGGCCACGAAGTCCTGCAGCGTTTCCCCTTCGAAGGGCTTCTGGAGACAGGGCCTCCGCGTGCTGCTCACGGTCCATGCCTCGTCGTGGTCGGCACCGTCGCAACTCGTTAACAGTCGGGCCAGTTGTTAACGGCCTATTCGTTCGCTCGATCGAGCGCAGCGGCGGACGATCCCGCGACATGCGCAATGTCACGGCGTCTTCGGTCGCGTCGATGGACGTGCACCAGTTCACCCGAAGTATCCAACAACTCCTGCGCCTCGAGATCGCAGGGCTGTCACCAGTCGCCCGCCGCGAGCTCGTCGTGCGTCAGCTCGATCTGCTCGCGAACGAGCGTGAGCTCCACGACTACCGCCTCGCCTTCGTCCCCTTCGTTCCGGGCCGCCGCCCCGTGGACGAGGTCCTCGCGCCGGGCCTCGGTTCGAGCGAGCCGATCGGCCTGCTCCACGGCTCGTCGAAGGATCAGCTCCACCTGCTGTTCCGCCTCACGCACGCGGGCAAGCCCGCGACCGAGCTCCCTGCCGGAGGCCGGCTGCTCGCGACCTTGAGTCTGCTCGGCACCGACGACGGGGCAGCGAGGGTGCTGCCGGGATGGGAGGCGCGGGAGCTCGCCGCAGCCCACATCGGCGAGCTCACGGGCGGCGGGCCTCGTCCGGAGCAGGCGTTCGCCGTTCGCCTCGATGTCGACGACACGTTCGGCGGGCTGAAGGAGGCGACGGGCCCTTCTTCACCGTTCGGATTCGGCTCGTTGTTCTTCGAGCGCTTCCGGCTCGATCTCGTCCTCGACGTCGACGGCACGACGGTGAGCCACGACGCGTTCGACTTCGAGATCTTCGACGAGAGCGGCTTCGGTTCGTTGTACGCGCGCATCTCGTCGGCACTCCTGCCCCACGACCTGCGTCGTCAGATGGAGGCCGAGGCACGCACCGGGGTCGACGTCTCGTTCCACCCCTGGTTCCCCGTTCTGTGCATCGGCGTCGAGAAGGCCAACCTCTACATGAAGGCCATCCGCGGCGACGTCGCGCGCGAGAAGCGCATGCTGACCGATCCGGGTTGGCTCTTGCGCGTCGGCCTGTACCTCGAGCTCTTGACCTGCCTCGGTATCGTCGAAGTCGCGCGGGGCGAGCTCGATCTGCTCACCCCCGAGGAGCGCGCGCTGCTCGAGCATTCCCCCCGCTTCTCGGAGATTCGCAAGCGGATCGACAAGAACGCGTGGACGAAGGTCTGGCAGATGCGCGGAATCTCGTTCCTGCGCACGCCCGGCATCGAGATGCCGGTGGGCTTCCAGAACCTCCTCAAGAAGAAGTCCGCGACCCTCGGGTTCCTCCATGCCCACCACGAGGACCTGAAGCACGCGATCGCGCTCGCAGGCGTCAATCGCATGAACGCGCAGGAGACCTGGCAGCGGGTGTTCCGCGACGCGGAGCGCGCCGTCTTGAAGATGAACGAGGACGCCTTCCCCGAGCTCCGCTACCTCCCCGAGACGGCGAAGCGATTCATCCTCTGGCACCGCCAGGGCAGCGCGTTCGGCGTGTCGATTCCTTCGATCTTCGCTGGCGCGTTCGGCGATCAAGACGGCCTGTTCCCGTCGGCGTGCTCCCAGTACCGCGCGTCGATGAACCACGTGGCGGAGTGGGCCTCGCGAGACGGCCTGATGGAGTACACCGGGGGCGAGTGCGTCCCCAAGCAGGTGAGCCTCCTCGAGTCCCACATGACCGGCAACCACGCGCGCCTCCGTCAGCTGCAACAGCGCGACGGCTACCAGGGCACGCTCGATCTCCGCGACGCCGACGAAGAACCGCGGCTCCTGTCGCCCGGCGAGATCCATCAGCGAATCTCGTGCGTCTCGATCTTCGAGCTGCTCACCCACGACGAGCTCGAGCACCTCGCCCGCCGCGCCCGCACCATCACGCTCGGTCCGACCGAACGGATCATCGTCCAGGGCAATGCGGGGTCCTCCCTGTTCGTGCTGCACGAGGGCGAGCTCGAAGTCATCGCCAAGACGGATGGTCGCGAGCGAGTGCTCGCGCAGCTCCAACCAGGAGCGATCGTCGGCGAGGTCGCCTTCCTCACGGGCGAGCCCCGCACCGCGACGGTTCGAGGCGTCGACACCACGACCGTCATCGAGATCGCCGCCCGCCACCTCGAGCCGTTGGTCCGGGAACGCCCGGCGATCCTCGAGGAGCTCAGCGCGTTGATGAGCCGTCGCAAGGAGGTCGCCGAGGCCATCCCGAAGGCGGGCCTCCTCGCGCGCATCGGCGCGGCCATCTTCGGCACCTGACCCTCCGAGTCCGTCACCGCTCGCGGCGAGAGCGGGCACGCGAGCGCGTCCGTTCCGTCGATGTTATGGTCCGCCCGTGCGCCGCGCGATCCTCCTTTCTCTTGGTCTTTTTGCGTGCGGCCAGGGCAAAGCGCCCGATGCGCTGCACGACGTCCCCGTACGCGAGGCACCGGCCTCCTTCAGGTTCGTCCCTGCCGGTGACGGTTGGGAGGGGCGGAGCGGCGCCCTCGGGTTTCGCATCGACGACGCGCTTCGCCTGAGGGTGCACGCAGAGGAGCTCGCAGTCTCGGTGGCGTGTGCGGGGCGTGTGTCCGGGTGTCGCCCGAGCCCGACGCGCTCCGTCAAGGCAGCGGGCAACCGGTTGCTCCTCAAGCACGAGGCACTCGACGAGTGGTACGTCAACGATCCTTCTGGCCTCGAGCAGGGGTTCGTCGTCGCAAAGCCGCCCGAGGGCAAAGGCGCACCTTCGGCTCGTCGCTAGGTCTGAGCGCGAACACCGCCATCGTCGGTGCGCCGCTGAAGAACGGCAACCGCGGCGAGGCCTACGTGTTCGAGCGCAACACCACGACCAGCGCATGGACGCAGCAGGGCGCGCTCTGCACGACGGGCAACGGCGTGGCTCCCAGCGATCGGTGCGGCGAGGGCGTGGCGGTCTCGGGAAACCGCGCACTCGTCGGGTTCCCGGGCAAGGACGACGGCACGCGCTCCAACTTCGGCTACGGCGAGGTGTACGAGCGAAGCGGCACGACCTGGACCTACAAGACCTATCTCGCGTTCTCCACCCGCACGAGCGGCGACAACGCCGGCGAGGCGGTCGCGCTCGACGGAGATCGAGCGATGATCGGCGCGCCCTTCCGCGGTGGCATCGGCGTCGTGTTCGCCTACACGCGCGGCACGACCGGTACCTGGGCCGAGCAGGAAATCAAGCTCGCGGCACCGCTGTCCGGCGATCGGTTCGGCTCGGCGATCGCGCTGACCGGTTCGCTCGCGATCGTCGGCGCTCCCTTCCGGGACGACGGCACGCGCACGAACGTCGGCGCCGCGTACGTGTACGCGTACAGCGGGACGACCTGGACGTTGCGCGACACCCTGATCCCCGCCGCAGCGATCGGCGACGACCGGCTGGGCACCGCGGTCGCCTTCGCCGGTGAGTATTGGGCGCTCGGTGGTCCGGTGCACGACGAGGGCACCACCGTCGATCGCGGCGTCGCCTACACGATGGAGTTCTCGAGCACCAAAGCCAACGGCGCGAGCTGTGCCGCGGCCAAGGAGTGCACGAGCGGCGTGTGCGCCGACGGCTTCTGCTGCAATCGCGCGTGCGGCGGCTGCGAAGCGTGCGCCGCCTCGCTCAAGACCTCGGGCGCCGACGGCGTCTGCGGCGCAGCGAAGATCGACACCGATCCGCACAGCGCCTGCGCACCCGACCCGGGCTACCCCGGCAACTGCAAGGCCGACGGCAACTGCAACGGCGCCGGCGCGTGTCGCAGCTTCGCCAAATCCAGCACGGCGTGCGGCGCCACGACCTGCACCGGCGGGATGGTCACCGGCAAGACCTGCAGCGGCAGCGCCGCAACGTGCGTCGACGCCACGAGCTCGTGCGGGCTCTACGCGTGCGGCGCATCGGCGTGCAACACGACCTGCAGCAGCGACAGCGCCTGCGCCGCGGGTGCGTACTGCACGAGCGCCTCGACCTGCGAGACCAAGAAGGCCATCGGCGAGGCCTGCACCGCGACCCGCGAGTGCGGCTCGGGCTTCTGCGTCGACGGAGTCTGCTGCAACGCCGAGTGCACCGGCCAGTGCGAGTCCTGCGGCGCGACGGCCACCAAAGGCACCTGCACGCCGATCACCGGCACACCTGCCACCGGCAAGACCGCCTGCATCGGCGCGGGCACGCCCTGCGCGGGGAGCTGCGACGGCAAGAACGGCGCGACGTGCGCCTACCCGGCCGCCGTCGAGTGCAGCGCGTCGTGCGTGTCCGGCACCCAGCTGCTCGGCACCTGCGACGGCAAGGGCGCCTGCGTGAGCGGCGAGCCTCAGAAGTGCGGCGGCTTCGCCTGCGATGGCGACACGCGCTGTCGCACCGCGTGCTCGGCACCCGAGCACTGTCAGAAGGGCTACGTCTGCCTGGCCGGCAAGTGCGAGCCCGAGGTCAGCCGCTGCAGCGAAGATGGCACGGGCGTCGTCGACGCGCTCGGCAACGCCAAGAGCTGCGCGCCGCTCGTCTGCAAGGGAGGCGTCTGCCTCTCGACGTGCACCGGTACCCCAGACTGCGCGCCCGGGTTCCTCTGCGACAACGGTAGCTGCGTCGAACCGGCCAAGACGGTGCCGCCGGCCGATGGCGGCACCGAAGAGTCGGGTGGCTGCTCCACGTCGCACGCCCCCCATGGTGGCCCCTCGTTCGCCCTGGCGTTGGTGGCGCTCGCGCTCCTCCGCAGAGCGAAGAAGGCCTGAAGATCTGTCGAAAAATCCCCCGGACTGAAGTCCGGGGCACCGACTGCAAGACGAAGCCCTTCGGGCTCGCGGAGTTACGTGTCGACGACGACCTCGTTGTCGGCAGGCGGTTGCTTCGTTCTGCTCGAAGTCGGGTTCGAGCAAGCCGGAGCCGTGTCGGGTTCGTTGATCGCGCAGGTACGGCAGTAGGCGACCGAGCGACTCGGTCAGGATGGAGCGCGCCCAATAGCCGGACTGCCATCGCAACGGCCTGGAAGGTTCTGTAGGTTCCATTCGCCGGAACTCACGCCCTTGAGCTGCTTCATCAAGGGTGCGAGCGCGGTGGTCGCCGGGAGGCTGAGGACGGCGCGTACGTATCGTCAGCGTTGCCCCGGCCGAGTATCCGCACCTGGCAGCGGCGAGCCTGTTCGCGAAGTTCGGCGTGCAGCCACGCGTCCATGGAGAGCACCGGCGCCGACACGTACCCAAAAGGCGCGCACCGATCGCGACTACAGGCGCCTGGCCGGTCTGTCGGATGCGGCCTCGCGGTCGCCCCTGTTGCGATCCGTTCCTCCCCAGCCCGGAGGGCTTCGTCTTGCAGTCGGTGCCCCGGACTTTAGTCCTGACCATTGGGGTCATTTCTGGCTGCGACGCATGGCGAGCACACCATCGACGGCCGCCGCGAGGTGCAGCAGGCCTCGAGTGAGCACGATGGAGCCCGGCGGCCCTCCGGAACTCTTGCCGGTGTA
>Ga0208492_1001417_pt1 | contig 14924 bp, 15 predicted proteins | sample Subbioar_CSW14AB_FD_184820 | JGI IMG/M metagenome (GOLD analysis project Ga0208492, IMG submission 184820) | Serpentinite rock and fluid subsurface biosphere microbial communities from McLaughlin Reserve, California, USA - CR12Mar_CSW14AB (SPAdes) | ecosystem: Environmental > Terrestrial > Deep... | reverse complement strand
TACACACGGGCGTCGTCACGCTCAGCACCGCCAGGCCGCGGGTCATGCAGCTCATCCACAGCTCGTACCCGCCGGGGATGGTCTTGACCTCAATATCCGTGATCCCCGCGTGCGGCAGCCCGCCCCACCGCCACGCGCCCTCCGGCGGCGCGGGGAAGGCGCCGATGTTCGTGCCGTCCCACCACAGCAGGCCGGCGATCGTGGAGGGGTACTCGCTGTCGTAGGTCATCCACACGCGCCCGTCGGGCGTGACCACCTGCGGGCGCACGTGCTCGCCCGGGAAGGGCCAGCCTTGGTCGTGCCGCCACATCTGGTACCCGCCGGTGTTCGCGTTGAGGCGGATCAGCGTGCTGCCCGTGCTGGAGAACTGCCCCCAGGTGCCCACCCACGCGATGCCGTTGTGGTCCGCCGCGAGGCCGGTGAAGAGACCGTTGGCCGCGGCCACGCCGGGGAAGTCGTCGATGGTGCGGGTGAAGGTGTAAACACCGTCGGTGCGTGCGATCTCCCAGTCCTGGTTGGCCCACACCGTCCCCGTGCGGTCAGGGTCGGCTTGGATGGCCAGGCCCCAGCCCGCGTTGCGGACGCTGGTGAAGCCCGCGGCCCCGAAGTAGCCCAGCCCGCCGTAGTGCCCGATCGCCCATAGGCGCCCCAGGGAGTCCTCGGCGTACCGCTCAACCAGATCAGGCCCGCCCGGGAGCGGGGACCACGCCGCGCCGTCGAAGCTGTGCGTGTAGTTGTTCGTGGGGTTCACCGCCACGCGCCCGGTCGAGGGGCGCACGATGAGGGCATCGCTGTTGTCGGTCAGGAACGGCCACTCGACCCCCAGGCCGTAGGTGTAGGCGTTGAACCCCGTCCACCGCGTGCCGTCGAACTTCACCATCCCGCCCACGCCCGGCCCCGCGTTGGCGCACGCGTAGACGTCGCCCGTCTGCGCGTTGATCGCCAGGTCGTTGTTGAAGAGGTCAAACTGGCTGGTGTTGGTGACGCGGTAGCGCTGCCACACGCCCGTCTCGACATCCCGCCGGATGACCCCGCCCTGCCCCGAGCCGCACACCCACGCCGTGCCGTCCGCGGCGACGTCCAAGTCTTCAATGAACCCATTGTGCGGCACCACGCCCAGGTCCGTCCATGACGCGCCGTTGAAGCGGTGCAGGTGGTACGCCCCGTCGGGCGCGATCACGATCAGGTGCGCCTGCAGGTTGCCGAAGGGCTTGATGGCCGCGAAGGGCGCGGATGAACCCGCAGACCGCGGCGGCAACGGCGGCGTGATCCACGAGCCGTCGGGCCGCTTGCAGTCCAGCGTCCAGTTGCCCTGCTCGTCCGCGAGCCGCAGCATCCACAGGTTGCCTGCGTCGTCCACCGAGTGCTTCGAGAGCAGCGCGACAGGGTTGCCGATGGCGTACGCGAAGTGCGTCCACGCCTGCGTGGTGCTGTCCCACCGGTCCATGCCCGCGGAGCCCTCGCCCGAGGTCCAGAGGTAGTACCCGCCGGCGGGCTTGGGCTGGGCGGCGATCGTTCCCCCGCCCCGTCCATCAAAGTGTGCCCACGTGTCACTTGCCGGGCTGTACCGCGTCAGTCCGCCCCCGCCCCAGACCACTGACGTCGCCGAGACCCAGATCGAGCCGTCGGGCGCGTGCGTCACGTCCATCGTGCGCCCGCCGGGCAGCGGGGAGTTCTCCGGGCCGAACTTCACGAGCGAGTTGGGGCCCGCCGCGAGGTTCATGCGGAGCAGGCCGCGCCACGTCCCCAGCCACAGGTTGCCCTGACCATCGGCGACCATGTCGCTGACGCGCGAGGTACCGACGTCGTTGGCACTGCCGATGGCCGGGTAGTCGATGTTTGACACGTTGATCCAGCGGTTCTGTTCCTGGACAAACTTGGCGATCCCGCCCTCTTCAGCGACCGGGTCGTACCCGCTGATCCACGGGTCACCGTCGGGGGCGATCCAGATCGCCTGGTTGAAGTCGCCTTGGATGCCGGTGTTGCCGGGCCGGTAGTAACGCCACGTGTAGGTCGTCTGCGCCGCGGCGGGGGCCGACGCCAGAAAGGGCAGGAGGGCGGTGCCGAGGCCGAGGAGTGTTCTCAGTTCCATTTCGGCCTCGTGTGTGACGGGTCCAGATCTGAAGGTCGCGCGGGAGTTCGCTAGAGCTTCATGCGCCATCGGCACGTCCAGCTCGTCAGCATTCCGGCGGTACTCCCGGGATTGCCGCCGGCGGCTGGCCGCGTCGCCTTCCCGCGGCCCCTGCGTTGGGTGGCGGGTGGAACTGGCGGGGTATTCGGGATGCCGATCGAGCAGGTGTTCCAGTATGACGGGAGCGGGGAGCCTGAGCGCAACGGCAACCCGTGACCTTCAGATCATCCACCCCGGGATCTTCGCTGCCTGCTTCACCCACTTCTCCATCTGCGCCTCATCGAACTCTCCCTCACACACGTCCACCCACCGCGCCTCTTTGCTCTTTTCCGTCCCGCCCGGCGGCACCGGCTTCAGCGACCGCCCCTGGAAGAACGTTACCTTCACGTACCGCGTCAGAACGTGCGTGGACAGGAACCATCCCTGACCCTTGACCCCATAGAACGGCGAGTTCCACTTCACCGCCTTCCGCACCCCCGGCACGACGCGCTCGATCATCGCATCCAGCCGCCGGCCGAAGTCGCGCTTCCACCCATCACCGCCGCCAGACATCGCGGCGATATACGCCTGCACCGGCGCATCGCCATCGCCCTTGGCGATCTGCGGATTCCCACCCGAGAGCAGCACGACCCGCTCGCTCTTGGGCGTTCTCGCCGACTTGCCCTTCGCCTTTTTCTCGTCCGGCTTCGCCCCGCCACTCGCCGCGACCGCCGCCTTCACCAGGGCCTTGAACGCCGCCGCGTCCACCTTCTCGCCCTTGCGAATGTCAATCGCCCGCCGCGTATTCCCCGTCAGGCTCGAGTTGAACAGCCCCTTCGGATCCGGCACCTTGGCACCCTTCGCGAACGTCAGCTTGACCACCTTCTTGTACGTCTCGCCCGTGCAGATGATGCCGTACCGCGGGTGTGACCAGACCGGGACCTTCCACTTCCACTCCTCGATGAGCTCGGGGTCCGCGTCAAGGACGAGCGCCCGCATGCGGGCCAGCGTCGATCCGCGCCAACCTTCCTCTTCCGCGCCAAGTTCTCGGATGCGCGCATCGATGAGGCGCGACGCGAGGTTCCCCGTCGCCCGCTCGCGGGTGCACATCACCGCATCTTGGTCCCGCTTGACGCCCACCATGCTCGCCCGCCGCGTCTTGAGTTCTTTCACGTGCGCTCCCAATGCCACGCCGGGTTCCTTCTTCCAAACTTCCCGACGCACGGCCCCAATCTTCGCACCCTCCGCATCCCCGCCCAGCACCTGCCGGCTGATGCGCCGGAACTTCCGGCTTTTCTCGGCCCGCCGCCGCGGCAGCAGCTTGCGGCTCGCCTTGTCGTTCCGCGACGTGTCGTTCCGCCGGTCCCGCTCCAGGCTCAACCGCTTCTTCTCCTGCGGCGGTCGTTTCTTCTTCGCGGGCACGCCTGCACCTCCTCTATCTTCCACCGAGCCCTGGCACGAACTTCAGTATCATGGGCCGAGCCACTTCCACACCCCGCACCGAGATCACCCATGACCCGAATGCTCTCGCTCTCGATCGTACTCGCCGCCCTCCTTTCCGGTTGCGCATCCACGGCGAACAAACACACCGCCGCACCGAGCACGACCGCGCAAATGACCCCACCCACCACAGGAGCCGCACCCGTGAGACTCGGCAACTTCTCCGTCAGCCTGGCCGTGAAGGACATCGCGGCGTCCCGCGCTTTCTACGAGAAGCTTGGGTTCAAGGTCGTGGCCGGCAACCAGGCCCAGAAGTGGCTGGTGCTCCAGAACGAGGGCACCAAGATCGGCCTCTTCCAAGGCATGTTCGAGAAGAACTCCCTCACCTTCAACCCCGGCTGGGACGGCAGCGCAAAAACGCTCGCCGACTTCGCCGACGTCCGCGAGATCCAGCGCCGCCTCAAGGCCGAGGGACTCACCCTCACCGCCCAGGCCGACGAGTCCACCACCGGCCCGGCCTTCATCGCCCTCACCGACCCCGACGGTAATCCGATCCTCATCGACCAGCACGTCGCGAGCCCGAAGGCACGATGACGCCGCGGGCTGTGACCTCGATCGCGTTGTTCAGCGAGGGCTCGAGCCTCCGCCACAGCTCTACGTATGCCTGCATCAGCTCCATGCGACGTGGACTCTCGAGGATCCGAGCGCACAGCCCGCGCGCCCGCGATGGGCTCGACCGCTCTCCCAGCATCGCCTCCGTCAACACCCACACGCGTCCATCCGGGAACTCCGCTCGCACCTCCAACCGCTCCACCTCGGGCTCCGCGATGAACGCGAACGTTGGGTACTGCCCCAGCGGCCACCAGTCGCGCCCTTTGACACCGTTGTGGATGTTGCCCGCGATGAGCACCGCCCCCACTACACCTACCGGCCACGCCCATCTCGTGCCGTCGGTGTCGTCAGCATTCACCCCGCCAAACCGGCCCCACCGCACGAGCCCCGAGTAACCCGCCAGCAGCGTCCACAGCTCAATCCGCATGAGCATCAGCACCGAAACGTGGAACGCCACGCCCGCCACGATCGCCAAGCCCCTCGTCCGCCGCCATAGCGCCAGCGGCACGAAGCACATCTCGAACACGATGGTCGCAACCCCGCCAACCTTCAAACCCCATGGCCACTCGTCGACCCGCCAGGCGGGCGTCCACGCGCCGAACTCCGTCCACTTGCCCCGCAGCAGATTCGCGAGGTGCTCCGGCTGCGTCCATTCCCAGCCAACGCGGATGAGCTTCCAGAAACCCGGGAAGAAGTACGCCACGCCCACCAGCAGCACCGCCACCAGCAGCGGCATCGCGTACCGCTCGCTCGGCACCGCCGCCGCGCCCTTGCCGCGTGCATCAATCGAGAGCGCATCCCCGCACGGGCTCGCGATCAGCAGCAGCGCGAACCACACCAGGTGGTTGCAGTGCTCGATCTTCCCGTAGAACTGCGGGATTGTCAGCACCGCCCCGCCCGACAACAGCATCACGACCAACGCTCGGCGTGTGCGCCATCCCGCGAGCACCGCGGCCGCGGCGCACACGAATACGCCGTACCCGGCCCACACCGCAGTGGGTGAGACCGGCAGCCATGCCCTGACCCATGCCCAACCGCCGGGGGGGAATACGAGTTCGCAGGGATACGCCGCGAAGTGCGCGCTGAGCCGCGGGTTGACTGTGGCGAGCCAGGCAAGCACCGTCAGAATCCGGAACGCCGCGAGGTCGGTCGCGCCCCGTGTCCCCAGCACTCGCAATGCCCATCCGCCGTGCATCGGATCAAGGTACCCGATGTCCGCAAGCGGCCGCGCAGCTCAGCACCCCTGCGCATATCCCGGCATCAGTGACTGTGCAATTTCATTGCTCAACCACGACCACGCGCACGCCATCAACCCCGCGATCACGATCGCCAGCAACCAGGCCGTGAGGCGGTGGCGGACCAAGATCACCGACGCCGCGCCCCAGCTGAACCACACCCATCCGATGATCAGCAGAAACACGAGCGGCACCGTATCCCGCTGGCTCCGCCACATCGCATAGAACAGGAGCGGAGCTACGAAGGGCGGCCACACCAGCAGCCGCATCCAGTACCGCTCCCAGCTCTCAATGGCTCGTTCGATGGCGTGGCGCGTCCACTCTTGCCCGCACTCGGGGCACTGGGCCCCCTTGCCATCGTCCGGCTGCCAGCCAAGGTCATACCGGCACCCCGGACACTGCAAGTACCAGAAACGCGCCTGAGCCATGCCACACCCCCCCACTTCCCGTCAGAAGGCCCCGAAGTCTGATCGACCAAGTCACCCCACTAATTCATCCCATTTCCCGCCTCGTGAGTTGTTGCGCGTATCGGACCCGGCCAACCCACCCCTGTGGATTCCCCACAAAACCCTGCACGCGTGTCCCCATTTGTTACCCTCATCCAAACCGCATGCCTGTTCATTGTGAACCGGCAACCGCGGGAGGTGAGTGGTGGTTGGTTCTCGCTTGTCGAAAGGATTGGCGTCAGATGTCACAGATGAACAAACCAGGCGCGGCGTTCAAGAAGGCACAGCCCGCGGGGCTGAAAGCCGACAAGGCCATGGCCAACATGAAGAGCGCCAACGCCAGCCTCGGCGCGGCGATCGGCGCCGCACAGAAGGCGGGCCCCGGCCAGCACGCCAGCGCGATGAAGACCGTCGCGAACGCGGATGCGCGGAACTCCGCCGCGCAGAGCAGCTTCATGGATGCCAAGAAGAAGGCCGACGCGGTCAAGAAGCCCACCATGGGCCAGACCATCGGGACCCGCGCCCCGGCCCGTCCGACTGCTTCGGCCCCGACCGCGAAGCCCGCGGCCAAGCCCGCTGCTGCTGCGAAGCCCGGCATGGCCGCGAAGGTGATGAACAAGCTCGGCGGCAAGAAGTAACGCTGCCCCGACGTCGATCCGGGCCGCGCGGGCCTGACGGCTCGCGCGGCCCATTGAGCTGCCACCGGTGTGAGCCGCGGCTAAATCCAGCACGCCCTTGAATTACACCTCCAGCCCGCGCAGCGGTGTTCTATTCACCGCGTGGACAACAACTCACCGTCCACGCGGAGACTGACCCCATGGGACTTATTCTGCTGATCATCCTGATCCTCCTCCTCCTCGGCGCTCTCCCCACCTGGGGCTACAGCCGCAAGTGGGGTCCGGCACCCAGCGGCATCCTGGGCGTCATCCTCGTCATCGTGATCATCATGCTGCTCATGGGCTATATCCCCCGCGGGTTCTGATCGCGGCGGGACCATGGGGTGCAAGCAAAGCGCTCCGAACGCCGATATCACTGCATGCCCTCCATGAGCCGCAAGCCCCCGCAACCACTCCTCACACCACCGCTCGCGTTGACCCGGCGCGAGCGGCGGCTTGCGCATCTTGAGAACCTCTGCCTCAGTCAGCGGCAGCGCATGAGCCTGGCGTCCCGGCTCCCTTCCAGGGTCGAGCTTCGCCTCCCCACGCCCCGCCGCGCGGGCTGAGCATAAGTCCAGATAGGTCATCGTCTTGCGAAACAGCCCGGGATGTTTGTGCCAACTCACTTGGCGCGGTCTATCATGCCCCCTTCCCTTTCACTCACACCCGTTGGGGGCGCACGAACGATGACGCAGGACGAGGTCTTTCAGAAGATTCGCACGGTCCTTATGGATGCGCTGGCGGTTGACGAGGACGAGGTCACGATGGCGGCCGTCCTCACGAAGGACCTCGGCGCCGAGTCGATCGACTTCCTCGACATCGTCTTCAAGCTTGAGCAGGCGTTCGGGATCAAGATCAGCCAGGGCGAGCTGTTCCCGGACAACGTGGCCCAGGACCCCAAGTTCGTCCAGGACGGCAAGGTCACTGCGCAGGGCATCGCCGCGCTCAAGACGCGCATGCCGCACGTCGACTTCACGGCGTTCGAGAAGGACCCGCAGATCGGCAACGTCGCCAACGTGTTCACCGTCGAAGCCCTGGTGAAGTTCGTGCAGGGCAAGCTCAAGAGCTGAGGCCCATGCGCTGGATGTGGATCGACAGGGTCGTCCTCCTCGAGCCGCGCCAGAGGATGGTTGCGCTCAAGAACATCTCGATGGCCGAGGAGCACCTGCATGATCTGCCGCGGCCGCTGATGCCGGCGAGCCTGATCATTGAGGGGATGGCGCAGACGGCCGGGATTCTGGTCGGGCACGCCAACAACTTCCAGGAGAAGGTGGTGCTCGCGAAGGTGAGCAAGGCGGAGCTGACCGAGGACGCGGGGCCGGGGTTTACGCTGCGGTACACGGCGGTGATCCAGCAGATGGATGGGATGGGCGCGTCTACGGCGGGCACGGTGGAACTGCTTGACCCGGCGCGGCCGGAGGCGGCGCGGCAGATCGGCGCGATCGACCTGATGTTCAGTCACCTCGACAAGAACATGGGCGGGCAGGAGTTCCCGAGCCACAACTTCGTGTTCACCGGGCTGTTCAAGACGCTGCTGGAAACCAGCGGGATTCAGTTGTGACGGCCCCGGCGCAAGAGCTTTGGACGACGCGGAAGCTCCTGGCGTGGATGCAGGAGACGTTTGCCCGGAAGCAGCTGGACTCGCCGCGGAAGCAGGCAGAGATGCTGCTGGAGCACGTGCTGGGGTGCAAGCAGCTGGAGCTGTACACGAACCCGGACCGGCCGGCGTCGCCGCTGGAGCGCGACACGCTTCGGAACCTGGTGACGCGGGCGCTCAAGCAGGAGCCGATCCAGTACCTGGTGGGCAAGGAGCGGTTTTTCGGGCTGGAGTTCCAGGTTGATAAGCGCGTGCTGATCCCACGGCCGGAGACGCAGACCATCGTCGAGGAGGTTTTGCAGAACCTGCGGGCGCGGCATGGTCAGGCGGCGACGAAGGGCGAGGGGACGCTGATCGCGGATGTGTGTACGGGGTCGGGGTGCATCGCGATTGCGATGCTCAAGAACCTGCCCGGGGCGCGGGTGGTGGCGACGGAGTTGAGCGCGGATGCGGTCGAGGTTGCGAGGGCGAATGCCATCAAGCACGGCGTGCTGGATCGGTTGGACCTGTTGACCGGGGATCTGCTTGCGCCGCTCCTGGACCATCCGATGACGCGGGGGACGGCGTCGCTGGATTACCTCGTGTCAAACCCACCGTACATCCCGGATGACGAGTGGGCGGCGGTTGAGCCGAACGTCAAGGACTATGAGCCGCACCTGGCGCTGCGGGGCGGGGTTGATGGGCTGGACTACGTGCGGCGGCTGCTGGCGGAAGGGCCGCGGTTGCTGAAGGTCGGTGGGCTGATGCTGGTGGAGGTTGCGGAGTCGCGGGCCCTGGAAGCGAACGCGCTGTTCAAGGCGCACGCGGACCTCGTGGATGTGCGGACGCTGAAGGACTTCCTGGGGAAGCCGCGGGTGATCGTCGGGGCGAAGCGATAAGGCGGGCCGTTAGTTGGTCGCGTCTTTGATCTTGTCGCCTGCGTTCTCGACTGCGTCGCCGGCCTTCTTGACGCCGCGATCGATGGACTCACCGGCCTTCTCGGCGGGGCCTTTCTTCTCGCAGCCGGAGAGGACGGCCGAGGCGACGGTGGCCGCGACGACGATGGCGCTGATCACCAGGGCCTTGCGGGTGAAGGCGGTGAGTGAGGTGGTCAGGGCGGTTGGGATTGAAAGGGTGTCCATCGTCTCCTCCGGGTTGGTTGCGGACTCCAGATATACGTCAAGCCGGGCCCGTTGCCTCATTGATCCGCTTCGCATGAGGCGAGTTTCATCGACGGTTTCATCGTGTTAGTACTGGCTAGGGCGGGACCTGCGCGCGGAGTGGCGTTACAGGCCTACCAATGGCGGTCGGGCCGGGCGGGGAAGCCCCGATTTGACGCACCCCCCTCAAATCTGGACGATAGCGGTCCGGCCTTGGAGGCCGCATGTCTGGGGGACCCGGTGCTCTGCCCGTTCTGCAACGCCAACGACGACAAAGTGATCGACAGCCGGAGCAGCGATGCCGGCAAGGTGATCCGTCGGCGGCGGGAGTGCCTGACGTGCCAGCGGCGGTTCACGACGTACGAGCGGGTGGAGCAGACGGCGCGGCTGATCGTGGTGAAGCGGGATGGGACGCGGGCGCCGTTCAGCCGTGAGAACATCATGCGGGGCGTTCAGGCGGCGTGCGGGAAGCGGGCGGTGTCCGAGGATGTCAAAGAGAACATTGTGAGCGACATCGAGGAGGAGCTGCACCGCGACTATGACCGGGAGGTCGAGAGCAGCGTGATCGGGGAGCGGGTCATGGCGAAGCTGCGGGACACCGACGAGGTGGCGTACATCCGGTTTGCGAGCGAGTACTACAAGTTCCGGTCGGTGGATGAGCTGAAGCAGACGCTGGAGCTGCTGGATGGGCGGGTGAAGGACAGCAAGGAGCAGGGGAAGCTGTTCTGAAGGCGATGTCGGATGTCGGATGTCGGATGTCGGAATTTTGGCTCCTTCGGCTTCACTGGGAGCTTGCCCCGGTCGGCTCGTTTTGAGATTACCATCTGATATGCGAACTCCTGCGCTTGTTGTTGGGCTGGTGGTAGTTGGGGTGGTTGGGTGTCAGCCGCGGCCGGCGGGGACGCAGGGGGAGGGGGCGCTGACGGCGCCGGCGGGGACGATTTCGGTGACGCCGGCGATGCGGACGCCGAGCCTGGAGGAGGCGCAGAAGGCGCAGGGGACGGTGGCGGCGCGGGCGCTGAGTCAGAAGACGGGGATTCCGGTGGAGGCGGTGGCGGGGGCCGCGCCGGAGTGGTGGCCGGTGTCGGGGACGGCGTCGGGGCTGGGGCGCGGGCAGGCGGTGACGCTGGAGGCGGCGTATCAGGCAGCGGTCCGGCAGGCGCGGGGGAGCAGCACGGGTGGGCTGGGTGTTGCGAGGGCGGGGTGGGCGCGGCTGCCGGTGGGGGATTACGTGGCGTGGGTGCAGGCCGGGAGCGCGGCGACGGCGGTGGTGCCGAGTGTGGCGGCGCGGCCTGCCCCGGCAGCGCCGGTGACGCCGGTTACGACGCCGCCTGCGGCGGTTGAGACGAAGCCGGTGGTGGTTGCGCCGGCACCGGTACCGGTTGTGCCAGCACCAACTGCTCCTGCGGCACCAGAGGCCCCGCCCGCGGCGGCGGCGTCGGAAGTGCCGGCGTGGTTCACGACGGCGGCGAAGGAAGTGGATGGGCGGGTGCAGATCGGGGCGACGGCGGATGCGCCGACGGTCCAGGAGGCGCCGCGGATGGCGATTGAGGCCGCGCGGGCGGCATTGGGACAAGCGATCGGGACGAGCGTGACCGAGCTGCGGCCGGAGCTGACGTACGTGACGAAGGCGAACGGGAAGTACCGGGCGTACGTGCTGGTGAGTTCGCCGGGTACGATCAAGAAGTAGAGCGACAGAGCGAGAGTGCGACAGAGCGACAGTGAGGAAGAGCGCGATGGCGAACAAGGTTTTTGCGGATGCGGCGAGCGCGATGGCGGACCTGAAGGCAAAGGGCATCCTGCGCGATGGGATGACTGTCATGGTCGGCGGGTTCGGGCTGTGCGGGATTCCTGAGACGCTGATCGTTGCCTTGCGCGACTCGGGCGTGAAGGGGCTGACGTGCATCAGCAACAACGCGGGCGTGGATGAGTTTGGGCTGGGGCTGCTGCTCCAGACACGGCAGATCCGCAAGATGATCTCGAGCTACGTGGGTGAAAACGCCACGTTCGAGAAGCAGTTTTTGTCGGGCGAGCTCGAGGTTGAGTTCAATCCGCAGGGGACGTTGGCGGAGCGGATCCGGGCTGGCGGGGCTGGGATCCCGGCGTTCTACACGGCGACGGGGGTGGGGACGCCGGTTGCTGCTGGGAAGGAGATACGGGAGTTTTACCGGCCGCGTGAGGATGCTGCGTTCCAGAACCGGCACCCGGAAATGAGCACGAACTACCTGACGATGGCGGAGAAGGTGCTGCCGCGGGGGGCAGCGGTCCCGCAAAGGCGCGAGTTCGTGATGGAGACGGGGCTGTTCGCGGACCTGGCGCTCGTGAAGGCGTGGAAGGCGGACCCGTTCGGGAACCTCGTGTACCGGAAGACGGCGCGGAACTTCAACCCGATGATGGCGACGGGCGCGGCGTTCACGATCGCGGAGGTGGAGGAGATCGTGCCTCTGGGCGGGCTTGAGGCAGACTCGATCCACACGCCGGGGAACTTTGTGAAGCGGGTGGTGAAGAGCGTGCCGGAGAAGAGGATTGAGCAGAGGACGGTGAGGGCGTAATAGGCCGCCACTGTGGATGCAATGGGTCTTCTGGGTCGACTGGGTCCTCTGTGAATAAAGAAGGCCCCGGGCAATGTGCCGGGGGCCTTCGATCGAATGACTCTGTGGTTGATCAGCGGCGGCCGAAGAGGCCTCCGCCGCGGCGGGTTTCGGTGCGGTTGTTCTGGTTGCCGCGGCCGGAGTTATTGTTGCGGCCGCGGTTGTCGTCGTCGCGGTCGTTGTTGCCGCTGTTGCCGTCGTTGTTGTTGCCGCCGCCGTGGTTCTGGGGCGGGACGATGTGCTTGAACTCGCCGGGCGCGTTCTGGGCGATGAAGAGGGTGTTGGTGAGGGTGCCGCGGGACTGGACCTGGCGGATCAGGCTGGGAGAGAGGTAGGCGTCGTCGGCGTTGCCGAAGGTGGCGTCGGTGGGATTGACGCCGGCGATGAACATGGTGTTGGTGGCGCCGCCGCGGATGTCGATCTTCTTGATGGTGCCGCCGGCAAAGGTGTCGGCGGCGGAGTCGATGCCGCCGAGGCGGGCATCGGAGCCGAGGTTGGCGCCGGCGATGAAGAGGGAGTTGGTGGTGCCGCCGCGGAGGTGGAGCTGGTCGATGTTAGAGGCGGAGACGGAGACGTTGTTGAGGGAGCCGTCGACGCGGAGGGACTTGAGGGTGCCGTTGACGCCCATTTCCCAGCCTTCGGCGATATTGCGGGCGTAGATGTTGTTGACGGTGCCGGTGATGTTCCAGGTGCCGCCGGTGATGTTGCGGATACCGGCGACCCAGAGGGCCTTGCCGGTACCGTTGCTGAGGATCAGGTCGGCGGCGAAGTTGCGGGCCATGAGGACCTGGATGCGATCAGCGATGAGTTGGTCGGGGGAGTCGGTGCGCGAGGTCCAGTTGTTGACCTTAAAGACGGCGAACTCGCCCTCGGAGCGCACGACCATGTCGGTGAGGGTGTCGGCCTGGAAGTGGGTCCAGTTGGAGATACCGCCGATGGTGATGGTGCCGTTGCTGACGTCGTCGAGCAGGAGGCGGCGGATCGCGCCGGTGACGGTGACATCGCCGTCGAGATCGGCGCGGTGCATGTGGATGTGGCCGACGTCGCCGGTGACGGAGATGCCGTTGATGACGGGGTCGGTGGTCGCGCCCTCAGCGCGGCGGACCTTGAAGACGCTGTCGTTCGTGGTGCCGGTCAGGGTCACGAGCCACTCGCCGTTGACCTGAGTAAGCGAGCCGCTGCCGGGGCCGTCGAGCTTGAACACGGCGACCTGGCCGGTGGTGAGAGTCTTGGTGAGCGTGACGCGCTTGCCGTTCACCAGGCCGAAGGTGTCACCGGTCGGGGGCGGGGGCGGAGGGGGCGGGGGGACGACGTCGCCGATCTGGACGGTTTCGACGGAGGCGGCGGTGTTGTTCGCGAGGTTGTCGGTGGAGCCGTCGGGGAGGGCGATGGTCGCGAGGATCTTGTAGGTGCCGGCGGGGACCTGGGCGGTGGTTGGGCGGGGGATGGCGTGGTCGTAGATGGGGACGTCGTTGATGCCGACGGGCCCGAGGTAGTTGAAGCCGATCTCGAGGTCACCTGCGTCGGCGATGTCGTCGGCGGAGAGGAGGAAGCGGAGGGCGCCGCCGCCTTCGTAGGACGCGTCGCCGACGTTGGTGAGGGTGCCGCTGAAGCGGATGAGTTCGGCGGTGGTGCCGGGGTCGGTGATGGTGATGGGGCTGATGGCGACGGCGAGGTCGGCCGCGAGCATGGAACGGCTCTCGAGCAGGTCGAAGACATTTGTGGCGTGGCTGAACAACTTCATTTCAGAACTCCTGTAGCTCCGTCTACCCAGCACCCGGAGTGGAGTAAGGGTACAGCCGTCCAGGCGGGTGCCAAGTGATTTCTGCACGAATGAGGGGGTTTGCAGGCGGTGTACGGGGCGCGGGTGGGGGTTTCCGGTGAGGATTGGTGCGGGTCGCTACGCTGTGCTCCTTGCTCGCCAGAGGTGTTCAAAGCTGATCGGGGGCCCATGTTCCGTGACATCGAGAAGGTGCTGATCCCGCGGGAGAAGATCGCGGAGCGGGTGCATGACCTGGGCGCGCAGATTGCGCGGGACTTGCAGGCGGTTTTGGGGGACGACGGGGACCACAGCGGCGAGGTGGTGCTGGTCTCGGTGCTGACGGGGTCCATCATTTTCGTCGCGGACTTGGTGCGTCAACTGCCGCTGAAGCTGAGTTTGGGGCTGGTGGCGGTGTCGAGCTATCCGGGGAAGTCGGTGGAGAGCAAGGGCGTGATGATGCGGTCGGAGCTGCCGCGGGACATGGCGGGGAAGCACGTGCTGGTGGTGGATGACATCCTGGATTCGGGGCAGACGCTGGACGTGCTGTCGCGGCTGATCCTGGAGCAGAAGCCGGCGTCACTGCGGATGGCGGTGCTGCTGCGGAAGCCGGGGAAGGCGCGGGTGGATGTGAAGGTGGACTACGTGGGGTTCGATATCCCTGATGAGTTTGTGGTGGGGTATGGGCTGGACTACGACGGGTTTTATCGGAACTACCCGGAGATTGCGACGTTGCGGGCGGAGGTCGTGGGAAGAACGTAGAGCGAAAAACGAAAAACGAAAAGCGAAAATGGATCGCCTTGGTAGAGACGCACAGGAACATCGTGGAGCATGCGCGGCCGGGGCTGCTGCGGAAGTACGTGCCGCCGGGGGAGCGGGTGGTGCTGTGGCTGCACCCGAGCCCGTGGTTTATTTTTCTGCGGTCGGTGTGGGTGATTGTGGTGGTGATGCTGCTGGTGCTGGGGGTCTGGTACGGAGCGAGCGTGATCGCCGTGCCGGTGGTGGTGGACTTCGCGGCGTGGATCGGGGCGGGGATCCTGGTGCTGGTGGTGGTGTGGCAGTTTCTCGAGTGGCTGTCGCGGCTGTATGTGCTGACGGATAAGCGCATGATTTCGGTGGCGGGCGTGATCCGGCAGAGCGTGACGGATGTGCCGCTGCGGAACGTGCGGAACCTGGTGATCGTGCGGAGTCTGGCGGACCGGGTGCTGGGGCTGGGGACGCTGGGAGCGGCAACGGCGGGGACGGGGGACTATGAGGTGGTGTGGGTGGAGCTGGACGACGCGACGGAGGTGATGCGGGTGGTGCGGGGGGAGGTGGACCGGGTCGCTGGGGGGAGTGG
>Ga0208492_1001415_pt1 | contig 14961 bp, 13 predicted proteins | sample Subbioar_CSW14AB_FD_184820 | JGI IMG/M metagenome (GOLD analysis project Ga0208492, IMG submission 184820) | Serpentinite rock and fluid subsurface biosphere microbial communities from McLaughlin Reserve, California, USA - CR12Mar_CSW14AB (SPAdes) | ecosystem: Environmental > Terrestrial > Deep... | reverse complement strand
GTTTTCCTGGCTAGAAAAATGTAGACGACTTTGGAAAAACTGTGAGCGAAAAATCAATACAAGTTTGCATTTCATTATGTTAGCCTTCATCAGCCTATTGATTAAAAGATTATGAACAGGTTCTAAGTCTTTTTTACTTAGATTTTTAAGCAGTGACCATTTTTCACTCTAAGACCTGGTTATTAAAGATAATCTTTCTTTCCACATAAAAGGTGTAAATACGAGTATATTAAGATTAAATAGGAAATCGCCTGCCAGAAGTGTGGCAATTGTCAATTATTTCAGGATTTCTAATCTTTAGGCTCACTCATAAGCAATCTCCCTGCAGGAAGAATGTTATCGGTATAATTTACATTCAGAATTTCAGAAACCTCTTCTTCGGAAAGATATAAAAATTCCTATTACCTCATCCGCACCAATTTACTGGTAGCTGCTGCTACCACGTTGTTGTGTATTGTCCGTTTACCTTGTGGAGCATACTCATTTGAATGTTTCTGCAAAAAGTCCTTTAGTTATTTTATTGTTACCCTGTCAATGCCATTCATAATCCCCGATCTAATCATCTTACCATAACCATCCTCAGGGAGTAAGCTTGAAAATGAAAGTGCTAATTGATAATTCTTTTTTGCATTATCGAGGTCTTTCAGGTCCTCGTAACATTTAGCTATGTTTAAATAAAGAGAAGGATAACTACCTTTCATTTTGTCGTCATTTATTTTCAAAGCTAAATTTAAAGCCGTCTCGTCCCATTTTAGTTTGTCCGCCACAGTCTTTTGATGTCTGGCTACATAATGAGCTGCTGTAAATCTCTCGAAATCATTTGTCGACTCGTTCCATGCTTGAAGGAAGAGACTGGCCGCTTTGTCAGCCTTACCTTCGCCTTCTTTGCCCATTCCCTGGGCACAGAGTTTAACAATATTGTTATCAGGGTCGAATTGCATTTGTCGTGAAGTGTTATTTTGTTAATATCCCATGTTTATAGTTTGTCGTTCACCATGCCTGGTAACGTTTGGTATGCTGTCACCGTTTTTTACCAAATCCAAGTTATGCATTTGAGCATTAACACGCAAAAAAAATATAGGAGCTTGCTGTTATGCGGCCGGTGTTTTGTCAACACAAAGTGTTCTTCGGGTTAGGCACGGCGTCCCGCTAAGATTTTTTTAACATGCCTCCGCCTATTTAACAGTTTTACTGCGGATCATTATTTTTTCCACCTTGACTAATCCTTTTCCGTTCGCATAATCGATTGCACTCGAATATCTATACTCCTCGGGTTTTTCAACTATTCCTGCTCTTACGGGATTATTATGGATGTACTCTAATTTTTGTTCCATAAATTTATTTGAAAATATATGCTCTGCATGATTTTCGTGCGTCCAGAATTGATACTCTGAATTTCGCTTATGCTTAAATGCCGCGTCTTTAAATAGTTTAAGCATCCATTCTTTCCTGCTTTCATTTCCATTTTCAATAGCCTCCAATATTTTTTTACTGGTAAAACTTTTAAAATCCCGCAGAGTATTGCTTAATTCTTCAGTATTACTTTTTAGTAGTAAATGAACATGATTGCTCATGATTACCCATCCGTAAATTTCAAGTCCTTTATTTTTCCTGCAGTATTCCAGGTTCTCAATGATTATCTTACGATAATTCTCCCGGCTGAATATGTCAACCCATTCTACTACTTGCAATGTCACAAAATGCAATTTATCCTGCTCTTTTATTTGATAACCCGTTGTCATGCTATTTGTAATATACAAAATCTGCTTACAGACAAGTTTACGCTTACCTGAACTTAATAAAGGCGGTACGCCTTGTTTACGCTTTGGCGGGCTCAGCACAAGAAATGGACGTAGCGGGACGCTACGCCCAACGCTTCTCTTATTATGCTATGGCCAGCTGGGGTGATGGCCGAAGTCCCCTGCTCTATTACCCCATGCTACCTGTCTGATGGCTATATACTGCTTAAATTTTAGTTAAGTGTCCGTTTTTTTTCTCTTGTTTCTTTTCCTTATTGTTTTTAGGATTATGAAAGTCAATAACCAAATCCCAATCAAAGTAATTGTCTGACAAACTAACAAATACGGGACAGAAGAAGCGCCATCGCCTTCAGCATATAATATGAGATTGGGAAACACGATTGCTGGAAGGAACAGTAAATATAATATAAGGGCGAGCCCAGTCGGAATATAGTGATTGTACCCGTCTAAGTAACAAACAAGGGTAGCGAAAGACACATAAATAAAAGATATAAGAAAAGACAATTTTATATCCGAGCCTTTACTTTTTTTGTTGTCGTTTATTTCGTCCATGTCAGTACAATGTGGCCATATGTCGAGTTGATACAAACCTTACATTCCCCATATGTAAACGCTTATAAATAATTATAAGAGTCAGCTTCCTATAAAGATATCAAAAAATCCAATTGTAATGTCTCAAAACAAACTCAGCTGAATATCGTTTGCCCTGTAATTAAAATCATGGCAATTAAACGAAAAATCCTCACGCGGTTTTATAAATTTATGTTTAGCTACTTTAAACAGCTGCGAGATCGACTCCGCGATCTTTCCTTCGCCCCGCATGCGCACGCCAAAACGGCTGTCGTTCACATCGCCACCGTGGCACTCACAGATATGCCCCCACACTTTTTCAGCCCTGTCCGGAAATGTTTTATACAACCAGTCTTTAAAAATATCACCGATGGCTCCGTTCAAACGAACGATCGTCATTCCCGCTGCCGTAGCTCCCGCATTACCCGCCTGCTCCAGCACGTTCGAGATCTCATGCGAATTGATGCCCGGTATGATCGGCGCCACCATCACCCCGCAGGGAATTTTATATCTGGACAGCGTTTCTATCACCCCTATCCTGCTTTTATAACTGGCCGTGCGCGGTTCCAGGAGCTGCCGTACCTTTTCATCCGTTCCTGTTACCGAAACCATCACGTGTACAAGACTATGCTCCGCCAGCTGCGCCAAAATATCCAGGTCCCGTTTTATCAGCGCGTTTTTAGTGATCACGGAAACAGGGTGCCTGTATTTTAAGCAGGTTTTCAGGATGTTTCGCGTCAGCCCCAGTTCCCGTTCTATGGGCTGGTAACAGTCTGTATTACCGGAAAGCATGATCGGCTTTGCTTTCCAGCTTTTTTTGCTGAAAGTTTTTTCAAGCACCTCGATCACATTTTTTTTCACGAGGATCTTCCGTTCAAAATCCAACCCCGCGCTATAGCCCCAGTATTCATGTGTATTCCGGGCATAACAATAAATGCAGCCATGCTCACAGCCCTGGTAAGGGTTCAGCGAATAACCAAAACCCAGGTCTTCGCTGTCCACTTTATTGATCACCGTTTTTGGCCAGGTATAGATGATCTCCGTTTTTTCCTTTAAAAGAAATTCCTCGTCAAGACCCTCCACATGATCCTGCACATACTGGTGTTTAAAAAACCTATTGTGCGTGTTCACTTGGGCGCCACGCCCTTTCATAAAACTATCTACCGGATTTTCTGCGAGCATGCTCCTAAGTTACGCCCATTTTATAGCAGTTGATTGCTATGATTTATAGTATTCACTCCCGCCGTCACCTTTCCCTTTGTTTCTTGCAAAAAACCGGCAGAATCTTCCTTCTGCCGGTCCGGTAATGTATAGGGTTCTGTGTAGCGTTATTTAGTTCTTATACCGCCACTTGGTCAAATTAGTCCAATAGGCAATTTGACCTTAGTAGTGATACACCGACATAAAATGCTGGTTGTTTTATAAGGTTTCTTTTACATACATAATTCTGAAAACAAAAACTCAGTGCCTCTGAGTCCTCTGTGTTGAATGATGCACAATACTACCCTGAGCGCAGTTGAAGGGTGTCATGTCTAGAGAAAATTCCTTGATGGAAAATCAATAAAACTGACACTTCTGATATCCTCCGCTAGCCCATTCCCGCGTGCGTTGGCCCGGCCATCCCGATGGCTATCGGGAGGAGCTGAGGAGGGGTGAAGCTAGAAAACAAGATTTTAGCGAACGGAGCTTGTGCGTCAGGAGCGTAAAAATCGTAGTTTTCTGCGAGGCGCATGGAAAATATTTTTGGCCTGTCTTTTGGTTACTTTTTGACTAGAAAAAGTAACATAAAGTAAGATATCCGGAGATAAGGTCTGGAATTTGCTCCACTCCAGCTTATTGGAATGATGTTAGTTCTGGTACAAACTTGCGTTATGTGTAAGCCACAACTGGTTGAAAATTAATTACGCATAAAAAACGTCAATGGTAGCGGAGGCGAGACATAGACTATTACATATTATGCATCGGTATTATTTATTTCTGTCGCCACGGGTCGTTCGTTTTTTTTCAGGTTCTATATAATTACCTTCTTTATCAAACCACAGGGGGCCAGCGGGCCGTTTTATACAATAACTATGAATCCCTTTGTCATCAAGACATTTCCAGGTCTTAAACTTTTCCCCCGGGTAATTTTTCACAAAATAGTCGTTTATTCTTTGCGGATAGGTCGAGTTTTCCATTTCACTTTCGCGGCGCACAATTTTCCCCTTCCTGTCATACACAATACTGATTCCCCTGAAACTCATAGTATCCGTAAAATCTGCGATGTACAGTCTTTCATCCATATGCCAGGTCGGCGTTATCCCCGGGTATTCTTTTTTAAACTTCTCCTCAATAAACGAAGGAGGCATGTTTGCCACCGGGCCGCCGGTATTTGCCGGTACCTGCGCCGAAACGGTAATCAACAGAAATATGAACAGGAGACTTAAATAAAGTATTTTCATTGCGCTCTTTTCAGTTTTAAGCGCAAATCCCATGCCAGTGGATTGTGTAACGGTAGCAACCTGCCTGGATTGCTACCAATTATAGCATTTTTTTCAAATCCTGATTTTATGCTCTACTTTTGAAAAGACTTAACATGTTTGCTATTATTGACATAGAGACCTGCGGCGGCAAATTTGAATTCCGTAAAGGAAGGATCACCGAGATCTGTATTTTAAAACACGATGGGCTTAGTGTTATTGAAAGATTTACCACCCTGGTCAATCCTGAATGCAACATCAGCACCTATTTTACAGGGCTTACAGGCATTACCAACGAAATGGTGGCAGATGCGCCCCGTTTTCACGAGATCGCCCCGAAGATCCTGGAAATGACCGAAGGCTGCATTTTTGTAGCGCACAACGTAGGATTTGATTATGGTTTTATCAAGGATGAATTTAATTCCCTGGGTTATAAATACAAACGTGAAACACTGTGCACGGTGCGCCTGAGCAGGAAACTGATCCCGGGCAGGATCTCCTACAGCCTGGGTCACCTCTGCGCTGCGCTCGGCATTGAGATCTTTGGCCGACACCGCGCGCAAGGCGATGCGGAAGCCACCGCTATTTTATTCGACCTGCTTATCCAGCTTAAAAGCCAGCACCCCCAATACAAAAACATGGGCGTGGAAGAGATCATGGTACGGCGCGTGGATAAAATAAAACAATACATATTAAATAAGCTCCCCGAAGAATGCGGCGTATATTACTTCCTGGATAAGGCGGGACAGATCATTTATATTGGGAAAAGCACCAATATTTATAGTCGCGCGCAGGCCCATTTTAACAGCGACCTCCGCAAGAGTAAAAAAATGCTCAATGATCTGTACAATGTAGATTTTGTGCTGACCGGCAGCGAGCTTATCGCACTGTTGCTGGAATCAGAAGAAATAAAAAAACACAAGCCTAAATACAACCGCATGCGTAAATCGGAAGAGTTCAGCCATTGCCTTGATTATTTTACAGACAAAAAAGGCATCCTCAATTTTAAGATCGTTCCTTTTGAAGAAAGCGAAAGCGCCTTGCTTTCGTTTAATACATATTCCAGTGCAAGAGAAAAACTCGACCGCCTGATCGAAACTCATGAACTTTGCCTGACTTATTGTGGCCTGACCGGTGAGGACGCTATTTGTTTTAATCACCAGCTCAGAACCTGCAACGGTATTTGCGCAGGGCAGGAAGATCCAAAGGTCTATAACAGCCGGGCACAATCCATTTTAAATGAGCACAGGTTTCGTTTGAAGGATTTTGTGATCATTGATAAAGGCCGGAACAACAGCGAATACTCGGTAGTACTGGTGGAAAACTCTCATTATAAAGGATTTGGTTATTATGACAGCTTTGAACAGATCTCCAGTCCTGAAGAATTCAAAGGGTTTATTAAAACGGCGAACTATTATCCCGATGCCGACAACCTTATCCGTCATTTTCTTAACCAGGGTAAAAAAAAGGTGGTCAGCCTCGAAAGTACTATCAATAAAGAGTTTCAGGAATTTGATTAGGCTTCCGACCGGAACCGGGCAGGATCCTGCAATCCGGAAAAAATTAAAAAAATCTTAAAAACCAGCTTATTTCAAAAAAAAATTATTCGGCCCTTGCTTTTTGAATAAGTATTATTTAATTTTACAGCTCAAAGTTTTCCTTTTTTTTGGGTAAAAGGAAGATTGAAGCCCCGTTCAGCTACCCGCTAACGGGGCTTTCCTTTTTACAGAATTTGACTGCCCCGCTTCAGGATCTTAAAATTGGGCTATAAAAAGTTTTTCCGTTTTTTTAATCGCAGCAGGTATGAACGCAGCAGAGGTGTAAATTCTTGATTAAACTCAATAAACTTTTATTTAGTATTAACGAAATACAATTAAAACTTAGGGTATACCCCCGATTGAAAATTAAAATCGTGTTTTTTCTATTTTTGTTTGTTTTCTTTGGATAATTCACTAACTTTAACTTAGGAATTTTCATAATTCTCGTTTTTTTTGGGTAAAAGAACAATGCACCCCGGTAGAACTACCGGGGTGTTCTCTTTCCGGGAACTTCCTGAATGCATCCACTCAAAGTCCTGCAGGATTTTACATTAACGAAATAAATTAATAAAATCTTCCGTGATGCGTTTTGGCCTTTTATTCGCGGCATCCAGCAAGGTCCACACAGTTTTTACCTTTGCGATCACCTTGTTCGTTTCCGTATCCTTTATTTCTACATACCGTTCAGACTTTGCGCCATCTATCTCCCCCACCCAGGTTGTCGCAAACAACTTACTTTCAAGGAAACAGGAACGCAGGTAATCGATCTCGTGGCGGCTCACCACCCACACGTGATCTTTCTTCATTTCAGGTGTGGCTATAAAGTTCCAGTGCGCGGCGGCTGCTTCCTGCACCCATTTTAGATACACTACATTGTTTACATGGCCCAGCTGATCGATATCTTCTTTGCGGATAATAATTGGGCACTGGAATGGTTTCGCTGCCATTGAAATTTTTTCTATTTAATAAAACGTATTAACATTAGGTGTTTGTCAGGCAGAAGGTCGAAACGTCGAAATTGCCTGTATAGAGGTCTGTTAAAGATAGTACGCCTAAGATCATTTTTTTTAATAAAATCTCTCTTAAATACATAGTTCCGAAAACAAAAACTCCGTGCCTCTGAGTCACCGTGTGTGTTGAATCATGCACCGTCGAGAGGAGTCGAGACATGGTCTGTTACATAAGCACTCGGTATTACTTCCTCGATTTCAGGTAATGCGTGGTCAGCGTCCTCGCCCAGTAACGTGGCACCGCGTAATCCTTTTGCAGATATGCCACCACATCGTTCGACTTTTTTTCCGATGCTTTAAATGTATCGAGGATCTTTATCCAGTCTGCAATTTTTTTACCGGTCTTTTCTACAACCTGTTCATCACTTACATCCCAATAGTCTTTTTTCATTTTGTAAATAGATTTTTATTAAGTGTATCAAAGATAAAAACGGATTATGAGTCCGGCGCCTTCATTTTTAAAAATTTATAATAAAACCTGATTCCCAGCGCGTGCTGCAATTTATGTTTAGGATCTGTACCAATGTTTATCTTTTCAAACGATGGCGTGTACACAAACTGCACATTAAATTTCTCAGCGTCGATATTGGCTCCCATACCGGCAAAAGCGCCGAGTCCAAAACCAACGGGATTTTTTGTCGGATAAGGTGCCGGGTAAAGTGTCTGGTTCACGTAATATGTCAGGTCAATCTTAAGATCGTTGATAAGAACATAATTGCGGTCAAACTTGCTAAGAGTGCCAGCCACTCCACCTTCAAGTAAAAAATTAAACGCGTCGTTCGCTCCAAACAGCTGCTGAAAACCCGCCTGAAAAAACAAACGCTGCTCTCCTCCTTTTATCACATGCGTCTGCACGTTGGTATTGACCAGCGGATTTGGATTATTTGGTTTTATGGTGCCAAGGGTAAAATTTCCTTCAACGTTCAGTTTTGTACCGTTCACATTTATTATCAAAGAGCTTTTGCGGGCAACGGGGATCCTGAAGTTTACGCCGATAACGATTGCGGGAATATAATGCATGTTAAAGGGCATGTCGCTTTCGTTAAAGGTCCACTGTCTCTGATCCACGCCAATGGCATCCGCAATATAATCGTGTTGTCCGTAACCTCCGCCGTACTCATTAATGATCTTCTGGTGCATAAAACTGTTTTCAAACGGGTTCCTGTTGCCATCAATGTCAAAACCGTAACCGTTATAAGTGCTTGCTGAGTGTTTATTGGCGAAATAAGACGCCACATACAAACCGGTGAGGAATTTGCTCTTGCGTGGGTGCGATCTCAGGGTCTCATCCCTGGTGTCTTCATCCTGCGCAAAGATGTTTGTATAAGCGGTAACAACTAAAATTAAAATGAGTACCCGTGATTTCATTGCCCCAATTTAGAAAAATTTAAGCCGGTTTTCGTTATTAATTTGTATGTTTTTGGGAACAAAAGACCTGGTCCGGCTCACAGCCGCACGCCAATCACCAAAATATCATCTACCTGTTGCGCGTCGCCTTTCCAGTCATTAATAAAATCATCCAGGTAACGCTCCTGCTCCTGTATGGTTTTATCCTGCACCCTTACAAGGAGTTCTTTAAATCTTCTTGTGGTTAATTTCTTTTTTCGTTTTCCGCCAAAGGTGTCGCCATAGCCATCGGTGGCAAGATAAAAGGTATCACCCGGTCTTAATTTTATCCAGTGTGTATCAAAATGCTGGTTCTCATCCGTAAATCCACCGATGGCTTTTTTTGTTCCTTTTATTTCCTCCACAACTCTTTGCCCAGAGCGAATGATCCAGAAGGGACGGTTAGCGCCCGCGAATTTTATAATATGATTATTTACGTCGATATTGCAAAGGGCTATGTCCATCCCATCCCGGGAAGAATCATAACTGTCAGACTGCTGCAGCGACATTTTAATCCTTTTATTCAGTTGTTCCAGGATCTGGGAAGGATCGGCGTTCTGTGAAACCGCTTCCTCCAGGATCTCAAAACAGATCATACTCATCAGCGCTCCGGGAACGCCATGACCCGTGCAGTCGGCACATGCGATAAAAATAGCCCCCTTGACCTTGCGAAAGAAATAAAAATCACCGCTTACAATATCTTTGGGCTTAAAAAGTACAAACGAATCTGGGATGCATGACTGGATCTGCTCCCGCGAAGGCAACATTGCCTGTTGAATGCGTTTGGCATAATTGATACTGTCCGTAATGTCTTTCTCCTTTCGTGCCAGCGCTTCATTTATCGTCTTGATCTTTTCCTGGAGATTGTACTGGTTCAGGGATATCGCAATACCGTTGGCCACTTCTTCACAAAAGCTGATCATCTCTCTTGAAAACGCATGCGTGAGATCGGAACTGAAGTTCAGGGAGCCGATCAGCTCACCTTTCCCAATGAGGGGACATAAAAAGTAAGAATGGATATTTTCCCGCTCCATCAGGTCACGGTCTGAAGCAGAAAGAAGCTCCTTTTGTGACACATCCTGTACCAGGCAGGGCTTATGCTGCTTCAGCACGGGCAGGCTGCCAAACTCCTCCAGCGGAAACACCGGAGCGTTCTTTAAAATACCAACACTCTCTTTGCCTGTAATTCCATAAGGGATAAAGGTGTTGTTCTCAAAATCAAAAAGGGTGACGTTGACGCGGGTGAATGAAAAATGATTCTTAAACTCCCGGATGGTTAAATAAATGCTTTGCTCGAAAGATTCCGCCGACAAAATAGACCTGTAAATGGAATTCATAACGTCTGTTTTCCTGACCTTGCTCTCGATCCTGCGTCTCGAACGCATCAGCAGCCACTGCAGGATCATTCCCACGATCACGAGGAACGAGATAGAATACATAAGAAATTTCTGGGAGGTTAATATCATCAGCAGAGACAGGCAGGTTAGGATGGTTATTCGGCAGTGGGATCTTCCAGCCTGTCAAGCAGCTGTACTGCAATAGCCAGTGAAATATATTTTTTATTGCTGACCACTTTGTTCACCGCATTGATAAGCTCCGCATCTGCAGCCTCCTTGGTAAGGTAACCCAGGGCCCCGAGCTTTAATGCCTGTATGGCAACCTGCTCTTCGGGATGCATGCTTAATACAAGAACCGGCACGCTGATGCCTTCCGCCTTCATTTGCCTGAGAACGTCCAGCCCACTAGCGCCGGGCATGTTGACATCCAGGATCATCACGTCCCATTTTTTTTCTTTTGCCTTGATAAGCGCGTCCTTCCCGTTTTCAGCTTCACCGAACTCCACGGAGCCGTATTCATCCGTTAAAATATGCTTCAGTCCTTTCCTCAGAATAGAATGATCGTCTACAATTAAAATTTTCATTATTTGTGTGTGTGTATGTGTGTGTGTGTGTGTCAATTTAATAATGATATCAGCGTAATACTCGTTCCTTCATTTTTTTTACTGTCAATGCTTAACTCCGATCCCATGATCTTTGCACGTTCCCGCATTCCGAGCAGCCCCATCGAAAAGGAATTCTCAAGCTCTTTTTTCTCCATTCCTTTTCCGTTGTCGCTGATGTTCAGCAATAGCACATTGTCTTTTTCGTTCACGGTCACGTTTATTTCCGTCGCTCCCGAATGTTTTAATACATTGGTAAGTGCTTCCTGGCAGATCCTGAAAAAACAGGCTGAAAAAGTGGAATCGAAAGTTCTTTCTACAGCGGGCAATTGCAAGCGGCATTTGATCTCTGAATTTTTTTCCACCTGCTTTACCAGCCATTCGATCGAGGGAAAAAGTCCCAGCGTATCAAGAATGGCAGGGCGGAGCTCGGTAACGATCTTTTTCATGGAATGCAGGGCGTTGTCTGCATCCTTGATAATTTCCCGCAAACGTTCGGGCGCCCCCTCCACAGAATTTACCTTTTTTGAGAAAGAAGAAAGTCCCATTTTTATCCCTACGATCCGCTGTCCCAGCTCATCGTGAATCTCCGCGGCAATACGTTTTCGTTCGTCTTCCACCACTTTGTTTAAATGCGTAGCAAAATTCCGCATGTCATTTTCTGTGCGGATAAGGTCTTCCTCCGCCCTTATCTTTTCAAGCATGTCGTGCTGAAGCTCTCCGATCTCAAGGCTTTGAAGGATCTGGTTATTGCTGATCTTTTTAATATTATAAGCCCACAGGCCGCAGAGGAAAAAAATAATGGTAGCCAGGATGCCATGAATGATGAAGGTTTGCAGGGTCATATAATTCAGCTGGGTGAAAAAGATCTGGTCGTAGCCGATGTACTGCAGGTAACCAAAGGTAGCGTGGTGTACGATAACCACCAACGCGATGGGGATCTGCAATTTCCAGTTCTGGTAAGTGATAAGGATCGCGCTGCCAATAAAAGCAAAAAAATGCATCTCAAACATGCCGTGCATCTGGTAAATAAACTGCGCCATAAAAATTCCGAACACCGTGCTCAGCACGTACTGATAGGTATCCAGATCGGGAAGTGCCCATTTTGTGGAATAATAGGCAAGCAGGGAAATGGCTCCTACACCGATCCCGATGAGCCAGGTATCATAATAAAAAGCCAGTATCAGGCCAACCACAAAATAACCGGCAAGAAAATAATCCATCATGGTGTCAGATCTTTTCCTGATCTGCATGACAAATTCCCGAAGGTATTCCTCTTTGCTTTTCATATTAGTTCTGTTTAGTACAATTTGGTAATGAACAGCCGTAACTTTTAAGTGCCGCTTTATCTGTGATCAGGTGTGTGCTGTTATCCAGCAGAGAATCAATGGCCATCTGAGCGTAATTGGTATTTTTATCTTCGCAAAAACGACTCTTGTTATAATTACCCCTGTAATATAACCGGCGCTTTGTATCCAGGATCACCGCCTGCGGCGTGGAATACACCCTGCAGGAATCGGCAATAGCCCTGTCGAAGAAAACAGGAATGTCAAGGTCGAACTTATCGCGAATCTCATCGGCGGTGTACTTTTTTTTGTCACTCATCACCACAATGGCGAAGCTCAGCTGTTCGCCGTATTTTTGTACCAGCGATTTAAAATGCGGCATATTAAAACGCGAGCAAGGACAGGCAGGATTAAAAAAATGCAGGAAAACCGGTTTGTTATCTTCTGCATTGATCCTCGCACTCAGGCTGTGCCCGTCTACCGGCCTGGCAGCCTGGTAATCCGGCGGAACAGGAGTTGGCAACGTATATTTCCAATCCTCATGCCAGAGCAGGTAAGAAATTGTTGACAAAAGAATGGCAAGCCAGATGAAGACGAAGGTTTTTTTCATGAGTACTTTTTAAATCCGGAAAATCGCGTGCTATTGGGTTGTCTTGGCCCCGGCAGACTTAAAAATAGTAAAATCTTTTAGTTTTCACAAAAACTTCTTTTTTTTGAGGAATTCTGATTTTTGTTAGGGAATTTGAGGTTTGAAAAGGTATCTGCGGGATAGCATTCTTTCAATATTTTGACTCCTTAACAAAATAAAAATGGCACAAAATTAGACTGGACCAGGAAGCTTTGATAAAGTTTGCGCTAATATGTTCCTTCAGATTTTAACTAACGCATCCCCAGCCAAGATTGTACTCTATTCTTATTTCTTCTCCATTTACCATATGAATTAACATTGTTGGCCTAGTTATTTGAGGAGTCGCAGTGCATTCAAATGTAGGCGCCAAATTATTTCCTCCTAAACTCTCAATCGGACCCAGACGGGTAGCAACAACCGATATTTTGGGCGTGATCTTCATATTGCATTTGTCCTTATACACGCCGTTAAAAATTTCGGAACGATCCGGATGAGATGTAACAATAAATTCTCCGGTAGCATCAAACTGTCCGCTCTTGGAATGAAGCGTACCGTTAACATTAAATTCAAATCTCCAGGTAACGTTTGGGTCAATAACAGATACTCCGCTAATATTGCGTATGGATTCTACAGAAACAACCAAATGGCATCCCTTGTTAAACTCATTCATAAGTTCAGAATTTCCACCATCTCCGCTGATCATTTCGACACTTTTTCCAATACCCGTTGATGCTGACAGGAAAAAGTTTGCAGAAGCTTCAAGAAGCGGATATAAGAAAGCTTGCCTGCAGGTTAATTTAAAGGTGAACACGTGGGTTTTAATAACCGTTCTGCTATAACTAATATCGGCGAATGAAGTCCCCAAGATCTGGCTAATCGTAACAGGAACACTTTCTCCATTCCCAATGTCAAAAAAAGGACTGTTAAACTGAGCTCCCTGACCAGCAAGGGCTATCCTTAATCCAAAATTAAGGTGAAAATCGTGTTCTACAGATACAAGAACTTCTGCTTCACAAATACAATCTTTTTCGCACACAACAGTTTTGACAAATTGAAGAAGCGACGGCCTCGTTTTGGCATGACCGCCAATTTTTATTTCGAATGAATCGATAGATAATTTTATTTGACAGGTTTCATCTATATTTCCCGTAACAACAGGTACGCTGATATTACAGCACGCCGGTTGCTGTTTGCTGGCGTTTATTCTGTCAGTAATGTAGTTAATGTCAAAATAGAGCTTTTGATCGATTTCCCTTCTAATTGCATCCAATATGAATTGTGGGAGGCCCGCCGCGCTGAGTGATAATATATCTAAGGACGACTGGCCAAGTGTTTGTCTGAAGTTTGGCATGTTTATGTTTTTAAAAATGATTCTCTTAATTAAAAAACAATAGAACGGGATCCATATTTCGGTCTCCAGTGAGTACATATCTTAAACGAATTCAAGCGATACACGCTCATTAAAACACTGAAAACTGCGGTGTCTTATTTTCCTGCAAAAACTGGAGTTGTGCAGAGCTAAATTACACTTTAGTTAATACCCGGACAAATTTTTTGCCGGGGATTAGCTGTTCGGCCTGCCACATAAAATTTTCCGTTAAAAATCGAAGTGGATTCAAAAGGAGTTTACAACAAACCCCAGCGAACCAGTTGGTTGACGTAAGCACCTACTACCTGCGCTGGCCCAGCAAAACGGCGAGCGGATGCCGGCGTGAATTTTATTTTGTTAGATATACTGCAAAGGGCTTTAGCTACTTTGCATGCACCTGTATGTTTTTATAAATAGGTCAAAGATCAGAATTTGAAAGCAAAACACAACATCAGGCCATCAATCGCTCAACATGTGGAGTTTTTATCAATAGGTCAAAAATCTTCCCGCAATCGGGAGGAAAGCAAATCACAAACCCGAGTGGAATATAATTCTGTCTTATTACTTCACGCCCACCACGCTCAACGCGGTAAATTCACCATTACTCAATAAATAATCCACTCCATTTATCTCCTGCAAAAAACAAATGTGTACCAGGTAAAGATCAGCACCAGCGAATGTTGGCTTACCACCCGGATTTAACAAAACATCACTGGCCTTTTTATCCAGCTTTAGTTTTACCTCTCTGCTCTCAAACAGCTCTGCTTTTTCCTTAACAAGATCCACCCTCAGCCTCGCACCCTTAAAACTCACGTACGTAGCACCTTTAGGAGATTTGAGGTCCGGAACTGGTTTCAGGCCTTTCAGGCTCATGGCACCCGCAGAGTCAACCTTAATTTTTTTTACCAGAATCTGATCCAAAACCGCCTGGCTGTTAAAGTCAAAGTTTTTCAGGAGCGCCTTCCCTTCGTTTGTTGCAAGACCCTGCATTACATTCCGTTTTCCCCGCACTGAAA
>Ga0208492_1001414_pt1 | contig 14976 bp, 10 predicted proteins | sample Subbioar_CSW14AB_FD_184820 | JGI IMG/M metagenome (GOLD analysis project Ga0208492, IMG submission 184820) | Serpentinite rock and fluid subsurface biosphere microbial communities from McLaughlin Reserve, California, USA - CR12Mar_CSW14AB (SPAdes) | ecosystem: Environmental > Terrestrial > Deep... | reverse complement strand
CCCAGACGATGAGCGGGACACCGGAGGCACCGCAGTTCAGCGAGCCGGTGATAGGAACAACGCCGGCCGTCAGCTATGCATCGAGCCTGCTGTCGACATCGGCGACGGTGACGGGCATCGCCCCGCGGTCGAGCGGGCGCATTGTGCTGGTGCTCGATCTGCATGGCAGTCTGACGACTTCACTGGGCCTGCCGACGCTGGAACTGCTCGGCGTCTTCACGCCGGACGTGTCAACGCAGCCGATCCACTCGGCTTCGAGCTGTACTCCCAGGCCTTCGCGCCTCGGCCGGTGCGGTGGACTTTTCCAATACCGCGTTGCTGCGCATCCTCGTGCCGAGCTGCATGACCTCGAGCGGTGCGGATCTCTTGCTGCCCCATATCGCGAGCGTCGCGCCAGTGCCGCTGCCAGGCGGTATCGGTCTGTACTGCGCCGGCCTGCTGGCTGCCTTGCCGTGCTGGCGGCGGCGCGGCGGCAAGCATCGAATGGAAGCAGCCGCGCCAATCATTCCCTGAACGTGCGAATGCATTCGCGACTACAAGCTGGGATGTTTCTCGCTGTGGCGGGTGGCCGTCTCGAAACCATGGGCGAGTTGCAGCACGGCCCGGTCCGCCCAGCGCGGCCCGACGATCTGCAGGCCCAGCGGCAGGCCATCGGCGGTGAACCCGGCCGGCACTGAAATCGCGGGACAACCCGTGACCGTGATGGCGTAACACACGCCCATCCAGTCCAGATAGGTCGCCAGCTCGCGGCCGTTGATGTTCTTCACCCATTCCTGCTCGATGGCGAACGGCGGCACCTGCGTGGTGGGGCACAGCAGGAAATCGTAATGCTCGAAGAAGGTCGCGACACGCGCGATGAGTTGCGTGCGTTTGATCTCGGCCCGCGTCACATCGGCCAGCGTCAAGGCCAGGCCTTGTTCGATGTTCCACACCACGGTGTCCTTGAGGTGCGGGCGCTGGCGCGCGAACTCGGCGCCGAAGCGCGCCGCGAATTGCCAGGCGCGCAATACGCGGAACACTTCGTCGGCGTCGCGCAGATCGGGCGTCGCGCCTTCGACCGTGCAACCGAGCGTGTTGAAGACCGGCAACGCGCGCTCGAGCACGGCGACCACTTGCTTGTCGACTTCGAACTGGCCGAGATTCGGCGTCCAGGCCAGGCGCAGGCCCTTCAAGTCGCAAGCCAGGGGTTCGCGTAATGGCGCGCCGGGTTCATTCAGGGAAATGGGCACGCGCGGGTCGGGACCGGCCATGACCGACAGCATCAGCGCGCAATCGCTCGCATTGCGCGCCATCGGTCCCTGCACCGCCAATGGTTCACTCGATATCAGACGTGGCCAGCTTGGCACGCGGCCTGGTGAAGGACGCATGCCCACCACATTGCAGAACGCCGCGGGGTTGCGCAGCGAGCCGCCCAGATCGCTGCCATCGGCCAGCGCCGTCATGCCACTCGCCAGCGCCACCGCCGCGCCGCCACTGCTGCCGCCGCAGGTACGCGTCAGGTCATAGGGATTGCGGGTCGCACCGAACACGCGGTTGAAGGTCTGCGAGCCGGCGCCGAATTCGGGGGTATTGGTCTTGCCCAGAATGACCGCACCGGCGGCGCGCAGACGCGAGACGAAAAGGTCGTCCTGATCGGGCACGAAGTCCGCGAACAACGGCGAACCGAAGGTCGTGCGGATGCCGCGCGTGAGCGCGAGATCCTTGATGGCGATGGGCAGGCCGAACAGGGGCTGGTCGGCCTGCGGACCGAGCGCATCCATCTGCCGCGCGGTGGCGAGCGCGCCCGCGGTATCGAGCGTGACGATGGCGTTGACGTCGGGATTGATGGCGTCGATGCGCGCGAGTGTCGCGCGCAACAATTCCTCGACGCCGAGTTCGCGGCGGGTGATGGCGGCGAGCAAAGTGGTGGCGGCGGGATAGCTGGCGAGATCGAGTGAGAGCATGGCGGTTACTGTCCTCGATGAGGCGAACGGCGCGCCGCCCGCGGGTGCGTAATCATTCGCGCATTCGTTCCGCAACACGCGCAGTCCGTGTGCGAATGAATTCGCACCTGCAGGGGGATGGCGCGTGCCGCGACCATCCCCCCGCCGGGTCTCAGGTCACGGTGCGATTGGCCATGAGCTTGCTGACATCCTCTGCCGAGAAGCCCCAGTCCTTCAACACCGCTTCGGTGTCGGCGCCATGTTTGGACGGCGGCTTCTGGATCGCCGAAGGCGTGCGGCTGAAGCGCGGCGCGGGCGCCGGCTGGGTGACGCCGTTGTATTCGACGAAGGTCTGGCGCGCGACGTTGTGGGGATGCTTGGGCGCTTCGCTCATGGACAGCACCGGCGCGAAACACACATCCGTGCCTTCGAGGTCCTTGCACCATTCATCGCGGGTCTTGGTCAGGAACAAGGCCTTCATGTCCTCGGCGCGGGTGGCCCAGCGCGTGCGGTCCTTGTGGTCGGCGTGCTTGGCATCGCTGAAACCGGTGCGTTGCAGGAATTCCTCGTAGAACTTCGACTCGATGGAGGCAATGGAGATGTACTTGCCGTCCTTGGTCTCGTAGGTGTCGTAGAAATGCGCGCCGCCGTCGAGGATGTTGCTCTCGCGCTTGTCAGTGACCAGACCCGCGCCGTGCATGCCATAGAGCGCGGTCATGAGGATCGCGGCGCCGTCGGTCATGGCGGCATCGACCACCTGGCCGCGACCGGACTTCTGTGCTTCCAGGAGGCCGGCCAGCACGCCGACCGCGAGGAGCATGCCACCACCACCGAAGTCGCCGACCAGATTCAAGGGCGGCGGCGGCGGACGATCAGCATTGCCAATTGCATAGCAGGCGCCGGTCAGGGCGATGTAGTTGACGTCATGGCCGGCGGCCTTGGCCAGCGGACCGTCCTGGCCCCAGCCCGTGACGCGGCCATAGACCAGTTTCGGATTGCGCTTCCAGCAGTCTTCCGGCCCGAGACCCAGACGCTCGGTGACGCCGGCGCGAAAGCCTTCGATGAGGGCGTCGGCGCCCTCGACCATCTTCAGGATGAGTTCGATGCCGGCCGGCTGCTTCAGGTCGACCGCGATCGAACGGCGGCCGCGATCGAGCAGCGCGTACTTGTGTTCCATCGCAATGCCGAGTCCGGCATCGACCACGCGATCGACACGTATCACCTCGGCGCCCATGTCCGCGAGCATCATCGCGCACATCGGATTGGGGCCGATGCCCGCCAGTTCGATCACTTTATATCCGACCAATGGTCCACTCGCGGCCATGTCGCTCCCCCTTCCTTCGATAGTCAATTGTGGATGACGGTCCGATGACCGCATGCCGCATTATGCCTCGTCATCCGCGTTGTGGGCGCCGCGGTGACGATTTTTTGACGCGTCCGCAATCCCCTGCGGAGCCGCATCGCCGACACCAAACCTCCCCCCTTTCGGTCAGGTGCGCCGCCTTCGGCCGCCGCTGCTACCCCGAGCAAGACGCGTCATGCGCGATTTCTCCCTGCAGGTTCAAGTAATTGAAGCGAACGTCGCTACCTTTTTTCCAACACGGACAAGGGTCACAGGCAAGCAGAGCGGATGGACCAGGGCCACCGCCGCGCCGTGCGACAAGCAGAGTGAAATACAGTATCGCAAGCACACTGATGGTCGGCCTGTGCCTGACCGTCCTGGCGTTTCCTGTCCTGGCCTTGTCTGCGGTCGAAGACCTCGTGCAGCGCAAGGCGGAGATCCTGCGCATCGTGCACAAGAAAGCCAGGAAGGCCTTGGCCAACGCCGCGCAGGACCATGCCTTCCAAGGCTATTTCACCAGCACCGATGCCGTCAGCCGCGATGCCTTCAAGGATCGCATCGATCGCATCGCGCTCGGCGTACAGAGCCGTTTCGATGCCGAAGAGATGTGCCTCATCGACCCCGCCGGTCGCGAGATCTCGCGCGTGGTCGGCTCGCGTATCGACCACGACCTGACCGACGGCGAAGCCCACGCGAATTTCTTCGCGCCCGGCTTCGCACACAAACCCCGCAGCGTTCATGTCTCGCCAGCCTATCTGTCCGATGACGCCCATAAGTGGGTAGTCGCCTATGCCACGCCGGTCATGGTCGGCGACGACAAACGCGCCATCCTGCATTACGAACACGGCCTCGATCGTTACCAGCGCACGCTCAACCGCGACCTCGACGGCGACGACGTATTCCTGTTGACCATCGATGCCGAAGGCTACGTGATTGCCGACAGCCGACGCCGCATCGGGGTCGCGCGTCACCATGAACAGCATGCGCCGGCTGACTACTTCCAGCGCTTTGAATTCGGCGGCGACGCCCTCGCCGCCACGCGCCGCCGCATCGATGAACGCCACCTCCTGCGCAGCGTTGAGGGCCGCGCGTATCACGCCGCTTACGCCACGGTCGAGGACTGGACCCTGATAGCGTTTCGCAGTGCCGCTCGCGATGCCCGCGACGAACAACAGCGAGTCCTGCCGTGAGACTTGGCGTGCGCACCGCGGCGTGGGCATTGGCGCTGTCCAGTATTCCGATGCTCGGCATGGCGGTGCTGACCTTCTATTCCGCCCGCAGCACCCTGCGCGAGGAGATCGACAATCAACTGCTGGCGGCGGCGCGCGGCGAACTCGCGGGCGTCCGGCAGTTCGTGACCGACGCCGGCGCCGATCTCGCGACCTGGAGCAATCTGCACATCATTCAGGACGTGCTGACCGACGACGAGGAAGGCGATGCCTCGCGCGAACTCGCGCGTCTGGTGCGCCAGTCCTCGAATTTCACCGAGATTCTTGCCCTGAACGATCGCGGGCGTGTGGTGGCGGCGACCCGCGCCACCTATCTGGGGCTGGATCTCGCTGCCACGCAGGCCTTTCGCGCGACCAGCATCGGCAGGACCTATCGCAGTGAAATCGAGCGCTCGGCGATCATCGACGTGGCGGCGCTCACCATCGCCGAACCGATCCGCGCCGACTACGATCGCCAGACCGTCATCGGCGCCCTGGTCGGTGTCATCGACTGGAATCGGGTGAATGACAATCTGCAGCACCTGACGGTACTCGGTGCCCGTCAGGATCGCGATCGCCGTCTGTTGTTGCGCGACCTGGGTCGCGCCGTGCCGCTCTACGACACCATCGGCGCGGATGCCGCCGCGTATGCTTCGCTGCCGAACAGTGCAGGCTTGAGTGTCGGTGAATTCGACGGCCGCGCTTATCTCATCGGCACCGCGGTGTCGCCCGATGGCGGCGGCTTCGGGCGGCCGTGGCTCATGCATACCCTGGTCTCGACCGCCACCGCCGATGCCAGCGTGCTCGAACTGCGCGATCGATTCGTCGCCTTCGGCATCGTCTTCCTGCTGGTCTCGACCGCTGCGGGTCTGGCTTTCGCGCGCTCGCTGGAACGCCCCATCGTGGCCTTGCAGGCCGCCGCCAGCCGCCTCGCCGAACGCGACTTCGACACCCCGCTGCCCGCCGCGCGCAGCGATGAAATAGGCAGCCTGACGGCGAGCTTCGACGCCATGCGCACGGCGCTCAAGTCCAATGAACTGCAGCGCAGCGAGGCCGAACAGAAGATTCGTCGACTGGCCTATTACGACCAGGTCACCGGCCTGCCCAATCGCGCTTTTCTGCAGGACTACCTCGGCAACGCGCTGGCCGCCGCCAGTCGTCACCATAAACAGCTCGCCGTGCTGTATTTCGATCTCGATCACTTCAAGCGCATCAATGACACCTTGGGTCACGGTGCCGGCGATGTGTTGCTGGAGCAGACCGCCGCGCGCCTCATGCACAGCCTGCGCGCCTCGGACATGGTCATGCGCGGCGCGCAGCCGGATGAGCAGAGCAGCGTGGACAGCAAGCACACCATGGTGCGCTTCGGCGGTGATGAGTTCATCCTGGTGTTGAATGATCTCGGCGATGCCTATGGCGTGGCCCGCGTCGCGCGCCGCCTGCAGGAGGCCTTCGTCGCGCCGTTCAAGATTGGTTCGGACGAATTGTTCGTCACCTCCAGCATCGGCATCGCCATGTATCCCGACGATGGCGCGGACGCCGAGACCCTGTTGCGCAATGCCGATGCGGCGATGTACGACGCCAAGCAGCACGGCCGCAACAACTACAGCTTCTACATGAAGGAGATGAATGCACGCGCCCGCGATCGTCTGTCGCTGGAAGGGCGTCTGCGCAAGGCCATCGAACTCGAACAGTTCGAGCTGCACTATCAACCCCAGATCGATTTGCGCAACAACAAGCTCATCGGTCTCGAGGCGCTGGTGCGCTGGGCCGATCCGGAGAAAGGCCTGGTAAGTCCGATGGAATTCATTCCGCTCGCCGAGGAGACCGGTCTCATCGTGCCGCTCGGTGAGTGGATCCTGAAGCGCGCCTGTCGCCAGATGAAGGCCTGGAACGGCACCGCGCTGGACGGCGTGCGGGTCGCCATCAATCTGTCGCTGCGCCAGGTCAAGGAGCGCAACTTCGCGCATCTGGTCGGCGAGGTGCTGGCCGCCAACGGCCTGTCGCCGGCGCAACTCGAACTGGAACTGACCGAGTCGGTGCTGATGGAGGACAGCGATGGGCCGAGTCGCATCCTCGACAGCCTGAAGGCCATGGGCCTCAGTCTGTCGATAGACGACTTCGGCACCGGCTACTCGTCGCTGAGCTATCTGAAACGCTTCGCCATCAACAGTCTCAAGATCGACCGCAGCTTCGTGCGTGACATGGAATCGGACGCCAACGATCAGGCCATCATCACCGCCATCATCGCCATGGCGCACAAGCTCAATCTCGATGTCGTCGCCGAAGGCGTGGAAACCCGTGAACAGGCCTTGCTGCTGCGGCAGTTCAATTGCGATCAGATCCAGGGCTACTGGGTAAGTCGGCCCCTGCCGCCGGCCGATGTCGAGCGGCTCGCCAGCCAGCCGCTGGCGATGCTGGAGAGCCTGCCGGTACTGGCCCAGGCGCCGACGCTCACGCTGCTGCCCCACGACGCGGTACGCATGGTGGTCGGCGAGACCTGAGCGCGCCCGCCGCGGCAGACCCTGTGGGTATAATCGCCGCGGGCGGCGTGCTGCCACCCGCCGGCCGCGCGGCACGCGTGGTAGCTCACGCGGAGTTCCCCAGCATGTCCGATCCCGCCGTTTCCGAACGCACCGTCTATCGCACCTGCCCTTTGTGTGAGGCCACCTGCGGTCTCGAATTGACGGTGCGCGATGCGCGCGTGACGCGCGTGCGTGGCGACCGCGAAGATGTGTTCAGCGCCGGCTATCTGTGTCCCAAGGGTGTCGCACTCGGTGAATTGCACGACGATCCCGATCGTCTGCGGCAACCGCTGATCAGGACCGCCGACGGCTTTCGCGAAGCGAGCTGGGATGAAGCCTTCGCCCACGTCGAGGCCGGCCTTGCGCCGATTCTCGCGCGCGGCGATCGCAACGCGGTGGCGCTCTATGCCGGCAATCCGGTGTCACACAACCTCGGCGCGAATGTCTATCTGCGGCCCCTGATCCGCGCGCTCGCGAGCCGCAATTTCTATTCCGCGTCGACCGTCGATCAAATGCCCAAGCACGTGGTCAGCGGTCTCCTGTTCGGCGACCCGCAGGCGCTGCCGGTGCCCGATGTCGACCGCTGCGAATTCCTGTTGATGCTGGGCGCCAATCCCTGGGAATCGAATGGCAGCCTGTGGACCGCGCCCAATCTGCCCGCGCGTCTTAAGGCCCTGGTCAAACGCGGTGGCAAGCTGGTGGTGATCGATCCGCGCCGCACGCGCACCGCCGCCCATGCCAGTGAGCATCACGCGATTCGGCCGGGCAGCGACGCGCTGTGGCTGCTGGCACTGGCGAGCGTGATCGTATTCGAACGACTAGCCAAACCCGATCGGCTGGCCAAGATCACCAGCGGCCTCGAACCGCTGCGCGAACTGCTGCTGCCCTTCACCGCGCAGGCGGTCGCCGCCCACTGCGGCATCGCCGCGCAGGATACCGAGCGTCTCGCGCGCGAACTCGCGGCCAGTCCCGCCGCCGCGGTCTATGCACGCTTCGGTACCCATGCGGCGCGCTTCGGCACCCTCGCCGCCTGGGCCACGGAATTGTTGAACGTGCTGACCGGCAATCTCGATCGCGCCGGTGGCGTGATGTTTCCGCGCGGCGCCCACGAGCGCGCCCGTGACGGCGTGGGCGGCGGCAAGGGCTTTCGCATCGGACGCTGGCATTCGCGGGTGCGCGGTCTGCCGGAAGTGATGAGCGAACTGCCGGTCGCGACCCTGGCCGAGGAGATCACCACGCCCGGCCAGGGGCAGATTCGCGCGTTGCTCACGGTCGCCGGCAATCCGGTGTTGTCGACGCCCGAGGGTGCGCAACTCGCGCGCGCGTTCGACGAGCTCGAATTCATGGTCAGCGTCGACATCTATCTCAACGAGACCTCGCGTCACGCCGATGTCATCCTGCCCCCGCCCTCGCCGCTGGAACGCAGTCACTACGACATGTTCTTCTACCGCTTGTCGGTGCGCGCGATCGCGAACTACTCGGCACCGGTATTCGCCGCCGCGGGACCGGACGAAGCACACATCCTGGCGCGGCTGGCCTTGATCGCACGCGGCGAAGGCGCCGGCGCGGACACCGCCATCGTCGATCGCGAATTGCTCGACGAGCTCATACATCGCGAGCTGAGTCACCCGCAGTCACTGCTGGCGGGACGCGACGCCGATGACATCCGCGCCTCGCTGGACGGCGATGTGCCCTGCGATCGGGTGGTGGATTTCCTGCTGCGCACCGGGCCCCACGGTGACGGCTTCGGGCAACGCGCCGACGGCCTGTCGCTGGCGCATCTGCGCGCCCATCCCCATGGACTCGACTTCGGGGCCATGCAGCCGCAGCTGCCGGCGCTGCTCAAGACGCCGAGCGCGCGCATCGAACTCCTGTCCGATCTCGTTCGCGACGAACTCGCGCGCATCCGTCGTGAGCTGCTCGAACAGCCGCCGCAGGACAGTCTGCTCCTCATCGGCCGTCGCGAATTCCAGTCGAACAATTCCTGGATGCACAATCTGCCGAGTCTCGCCACCGGCCAGGCGCACTGCGTGCTGCAGATGCATCCCGATGATGCGCGCCGTCGCGGCCTGCTGGACGGCGGCGCGGTCGCGGTGCGCTCCGCGGCAGCGCGCGTGGTGGTGCCTTTGCAAGTGACGAGCGCCATCGCACCCGGCGTGGTCAGTCTGCCCCACGGCTATGGTCACGGTCTGGCGGGCATGCGTTTGAGCGTCGCGCACGAGGTGCCGGGCGCGAGCGCCAATGACCTGACCGTGTGTGAAGTGGAAGGCCCGTCCGGCAACGCCATCCTGAACGGCGTCGCGGTCAGCGTCGAAGCAGCCTGAGCCGCCGCCGAATCAGGAGCGCGAGGTCGCGAGCGAGGCCGGCAGCGCCGCGGCATCGCTGCCCACCACGGCGCCGGGCTGTCCGCAATCGATGCCCTGGCCGGCACGCGCCAGCACCGAGCAGGCATTGACGGTATGGGTGACGCTGCCATCCACCGCCGCGCCGTCGGACATGAGCGCGGTGATGTCGGCGGCGTTCAGCTGCGGCGCGATTTCCAGCAGCAAGGCAATCACACCGGTGATGTGGGCCGCGGCGATGGAGCTGCCGGAGATATAGCCATAGCGCTCATGGGGCAGGGTCGTGAAGACCTCGGTGCCCGGCGCGACGACCGTGCTGCCATCGCTGGCGGGCCCGGCCACGCCGACGCGGATGATGCCCGGCACCGCGGTCGGGAAAGCCTGTTCGGCGCTGCCCTCGGTGGGCATCGCGCCCACCACCAGCATGCCCTGCGCGAGCGCGGTCTGTAACAGGGTCTCGAGCAGTGCGTCGCGCGGGCCGCTCAGGCTGAGGTTGAGAACCCGGACCTTGAGTCGAATCGCGGTGTCGATGGCCTTGGCCAGGGTCAGGGTGTTGCAGCTGGCATCGAGCGCGTCCGGCGCGCTCGGCCAGCAGGCACGCAACGCCGCCAGTTGCGCGGACGGCGCGACACCGACGATGCCGGCGGCGTTGCCGGCACGGGCCGCAATCACGCCCCCGACCGCCGTGCCGTGAGCCTCGCCGGGACGCTCGTCGCTGCTGTCGGTGACCAGATCGCGATGACTGCTGATCTGACCGCTGAGATCCGGATGAGGCAGATCGATGGCGGTATCGACCACCGCGACCGTGACATCGCGACCCGTCGCATAGCGATGCGCTTCATTGAGCTGCATGTCGGCCACCGCGCTCTGCAGTGGCTGATACGGATCGGTGGCCAGGGTGTGGAAGTCGTTCATCGGATAGACCCCGTTGACGACTTTCTCCTGACGCAGCTCTTCGGTCACGGCCTTGAAACTGCGCTCGTCCGGGATCGCGTACACCACGCAATGCACGCCCAGGGTCAGCACCGGCCATTGGCTGACGGTCTGCAGCTTGTGACGCGCGCCGAGTTCGCTGGCGATGCGACGTCCCCAGGCGGTCGAGTTGTACTCTGCGGTGCGTGCGTAGGTGTCGCCAGGGCCGCCGGTGGGCGCACGACTCAAGGAGCGGTCGACGAAAGTCACCAGCGCGAGGCGCTCGCTGCCTGCGCCGGCGAGCGCCGTCGGCTCGCCGGCCTGGGTCGCACCCGTGGCGAGCACGGCGAGCAACACGACGATGACGCGGCAAGCGCTGATCATGGCGTGGCCCCAGGCGCGGCCGCGGCCACGAATCGCACTTCGGCACGCGCCTTGAGCACGTCGACGGCCGCCGCAACCTGCGCTGCCGGCACGCGCACGGTGAAGACGTTGTCGCGATTCGGTCCGCTCACCACATCGCCACGCACCGCGGCGAGTGCATCGTTGATGGCACCCATCGAGGCCTTGGCGTCGAACGCCACATAGACCACGTCGGCACCCACCACCTGACCGCCGTCCTGGGAAAGCGTGTGGAAAGTCTGTTTGACCAAGCCCGCGTTGTCCTGCATCTGCGCGATACCGACCACCACGCCCGCCAGCACCGCGACCATCGCCGCGCGACGCGCGACATGGTGCAGCGTGCGCCGGCCCCAGCGCTGCCAGCGCGCGCTCGGCCGCGTGCTGCCGCCGCGCACGCGCGACATGACACGATCAAAGCCATCGTCGACCTGGCGCTCGTCGCTGTCGGTGGCGCGGAAGGCGCGCAGCAGGCGTTGTTCCGCGGCGAGTTCGGCGCGACAGTTGAGGCAGCCGCGCAGATGCGCTTCGACCTCTGCACGCTCAGTGTCGTGCAGCGTGCCGTTGGCGTAGAACGGCAGGAGTTCGCTCACGTGCTGGTGCTGCTGGGCGGCGTGCATGGGTGTCGTACCGGTATTGTCAGGCATGTCATTCACTCACTCCGGCCTGTTCGCCGGACAACTGCGGCCACACTTCGCGCAAGCGCTTGCGGGCATGAAAGATGCGCGTCTTCACGGTGTTCTCCGGGCAATCCATGACTTTGGCAATGTCCTGATAATGCAGACCGTGGAAATAAACCAGTTCCATCGCCGCGCGCTGCTCGGGGGACAGAAAGCGCAACGCGACGTTCAGCATGTTGTCCTGTTCCAGCACGCGCTCGGCCAGGCTGTCGTCGCCGCCCTCGTCACGCGCGCCATCACTGCCGGTCGTAACGCCGAGCTTGCGCAGCGCCTGCAACGACTTGAAGTTGGCGATGCCCAGCACCCAGGTCGAGGCGCGGGCCAGGCGCTGGGTGCGGGCGGCCTGTTGCCATACCGCCAGCATGACTTCGCTGATCACGTCGTCGACCAGGTCTGAGCGTCGGGTGATCTGGTAGACGAAGCGCTCGAGATAGCGCCGATAGCGCTTGTAGAAGATCTCGAAGGCCGGCTCGTCACCGCGCCCGATGCGCTCGATGAGCAACCAGTCACCGTCGTCGTCACGCTCGGCGCTGGCGAGCGGCGGGGAAGGAGGCGCCCGGAATGTCAAAATGCTGGTCCCCGCACTGCTCGCCATGGTCGGCCGGTCTCCTGATTGCCGATGAATCGCAGACGGGCGGTGAAAGGTTCAGCGTGTGCGTGACCCGCTGGCAGGTGATTGGCCACGGTCTAGAAGCCAACCGAGATCGAGAGCAGCGCGCGGCCGCCGACCTCGGCCCGCGCGAAGTGTTCCTCGGCATCGCCGCTGTGCACTTCGTTGATGTAGGCGTTGTCCGCGTAGCGCAAATCGACCACCACATGGGCGCCCAGGAAGTAGCTCAGGCCGACGTTCCAGTACACGACGTCGTAGGTGGTCACCGCCGCCAGATTGTCGAAACCCGCGCCACAGGTGAAATCGACGACATCGCTCAATGGATAGCGGCCCTTGACCTCGCCCGCCGCGGTGACATGGCCCGAGCCGTAGCTGTCCGCGGCGACGCTGAGCCTCGCGCTCAGCAGTCCGCGCCAGTCGACGCTGGCCGAGGTCTCGAAGTAATCGGCGTTGCGACCGAACACCTCGGCCTCGTAGACATAGCCCGACAGCACGGCGTCGAAACGCCAATCACCGGCGAGCGTGGTTTGCGCGCCCAGGTAGGGGATGGCTTCGAGCTGCGCGCCACCGAAATCGACCTGGGTCAGCCACAGGCCGCCGTACACGCCGCTGCCATGGGTCACGCCGGCATGGGCCTGGACCGCCGGATGGTCGTCACTCTTGGTGTAGCCGTGGTACAGGTAGTTGGTCGTGAAGCGGGCCAGCGCAGTGGTGGTCAGCCCCGCCTGCGCCGGCATCAGCGGGCACAGGCCGACACACACGGCCGCGAACGTGCGAAGACGGCGCCACGGGCGTGGCGATAACTGGGCGGCTGGGTAGCGCACGGGTGCAGACGGGTCGTAGACGGAGACCGCGGCGCGGGTCGCATCGCGCGCACCGCCAGCGTCTTCCATTGCTCGATAAAGCCCCAAGATTGGTCGGGAATTATGCCATGCCGGCAGGCCGGCGCGTCCGTGTGCCTCGCAGTGGTCCGTCCCCGGCGCAGCGGCGGGACGGTACTCGGGACCCCGGCGCGAACGTTAGCAGAGCCGCTTCGACACCCGCCACTGCCCGCGCGTGCACGGCATCACGTTTTATCAATCCGCCACGCCAGCCGCAGCAGCTCAGCGCAGACGGCGATAGGCGCCCGCCGCCGGCTGGCGCCAGCCATGGTGGGGATGCCGGGCGAGCAGTTCGCGGTCGCGAAAGCCATAGACCAGGATGGCACCGGCGACGAAGCCGCCGACGTGCGCCCAGAACGCCACGCCTCCGCCCTGCGCGCCTACCGAACTGAAGCCGCCGATCATCTGCACCAGGAACCAGTAACCGAGCATCCAGAAGGCCGGAATGGCGAAGGTCGTGACGTAGAAACCGAACCAGAACAGCATGTGCACATTGACCCGCGGATAGAGCACCACGTAGGCGCCCATCACGCCGCCTATGGCGCCCGATGCACCGACCATGGGAATTGCCGCGGCCGGGTCGGCGCCGACCTGCAGCGCGGCGGCCGCCAGCCCGCACAACAGGTAGAACACCACGAAACGGCCGTGGCCCATCGAGTCTTCGACGTTGTTACCGAAGATCCACAGGAACCACATGTTGCCGATGAGATGCATCCAGCCCCCATGCAGGAACATGTGGGTAAGCACCGTCGCCCAGTTGCCACTGTCGGCGATCACACAGCGCGCGGTGGCGCTGATGGGCACACCGACGCCGGCCGGCACCATGCCGAGCAATTCACCGGGCACCAGGCCCAGCGTGCAGATGGAACTCGCCAGCGCCGGCTGACCGCCCAGCCCCTGCACCAGCACCCAGGCCGCGACATTGAGCGCGACGATGATCCAGGTGGCGTAGGGCGTCAGGATCTGCGGATTGTCGTCGCGGATCGGAATCACGGCGCGCGACCTAGCGGCTGGCGGACTTCAATACGCCGCGCGCGGTGAGATCGGCCACCGCGGCCGGACTGTAGCCGAGGATGCCCTCGAGTACCGAGGCGTTGTGCTCGCCGAGCAGCGGCGCCACCAGCTCTGGCAGATCGGGCTGCGCGGAGAAGCGCAACGGGAAACCGGGGATGGCGAGCGGCCCCATGACCGGGTCTTCGATACGCCGCACCGTGCCGCGGCCGGTGAAATAGGGATGTTCCAGCGCCTCGACGGGACTCAGCACCGGTGCCGACGGCACGCGATGGGTTTCGAGATGGGCGAACACCGCGTCGTTATCGGCAAAGCCCGCGAGCCAGGCTTCAATGATCGGAATCAGTTCCTTCTGGTGGACGGCGCGCGTGTCGGCGGCGGCGAAGCGCGCGTCGTGCTCGAGATCGGCGCGATCCATCGCGGCACACAGGTTCTTCCACTGCGGCTGCAATGCAAGGATGACCAGATAACCGCTCGGGCCCTTGAACACACCGAAGGGACACAGCAGCGCGTGGTGGTTGCCGCTGCGCATCGGCACGTAGGCGCCCTTGCTCAAGGTGTGGGCCTGCAGCGAGATGTCCTGCAGATGGAACATGCAATCGATCATGGCCAGATCCAGCCACTGGCCTTCACCGGTGCGACCGCGATGGAACAGCGCGTAGCCGATGGCCGAAAAGGCATGCACGCCGCTGCCGGTATCGGCAATCGCCAGACCAATCGGCTGCGGCGGACCATCGGCCGGCCCGGTCATATGCATGAGCCCGGCGAAGGCCTGCGCCGCCCAGTCGTAACCGGTCTTGTGGGACAGCGGGCTCTCACGGCCATAGGCCGACAGGGACGCCATGATGATGTCGGGTTTGATGGCCTTCAGATCTGGATAGGCCAGACGCCGTTTCTCCAGCACGCCGGGACCGAAGTTCTCCACCACCACATCGACCTTGGCCACCAGCTCGCGCAGGATGGTGTCGGCCGCGGGGTCGCGCAGATCCAGACATACGCTGCGCTTGCCGCGGTTCTGCTGGATGAAATAGCCGCTGCGGCCGTTGTCCGAATAGGGCAGGCCGCGCGAGGGATCGCCGCCCGGCGCAATTTCGACCTTGATGATCTCCGCGCCCATTTCCGCCATCAGTCGCGTGACCGTGGG
>Ga0208492_1001412_pt1 | contig 15050 bp, 11 predicted proteins | sample Subbioar_CSW14AB_FD_184820 | JGI IMG/M metagenome (GOLD analysis project Ga0208492, IMG submission 184820) | Serpentinite rock and fluid subsurface biosphere microbial communities from McLaughlin Reserve, California, USA - CR12Mar_CSW14AB (SPAdes) | ecosystem: Environmental > Terrestrial > Deep... | reverse complement strand
AAGGCAGGCATTCCACCCGCGCTGCTGCCGCGATCGCCATGCGCACCTGCCGTAGTTTTTACGCCGATAGCGATGGCGCTTTTTCTTTCGTCTCAAGCTTACGCCGCCAGTGGCGCTATTTGACCACCGATTCCCTTGCCCGATACCATCGCCGAATGCGCCGAACAAACATGAAATACGTAGCTGCGGCCTTATTGGCGCTGCTCGTTCTGTCATGGATGGGGCCAGCCTTCGGTGCCGGCGCAGTCGGCGATGCAGGCCATGGGCATACGCATGACTCCGCTCCTGCGACAGGTAGTGGCGCGGGTCACGATGACGAGCATCATCATCCGGGCCATGATCTGGATGAGCATTCCAATCTCGGGCACCTGCTCGATCATCTCTCGGGTACGCTCTTGGACGTCAAGTTAGCGAGCCTGGCCGTGGCAACCTGCGGCTTGGTGCGATGCCCGCCGCTCATGTCGCTTCTTACGGCAACCCACATTCCCCTCTATCGTCCACCCATCGTCTCTTTTCCCGCATGACCTCTTGAACAGCGAGCGACCGGCCACGCCGGTGTGTCGCGTGTATGTGTCTGTCGGAAAGGAGCATTCCCCATGGGGATCTATCCAAGTTCGGCGTTGGCCACACGGGTCATTCCCGGTTGTGACGTCCATCGCTGGATACTCATCATTGCGCTCGCCTCGAGCGTTTTGTCGCCGGCCGCGGCTCGCGACCTCACGGAAGCGCAGGCCATTGCGGCAGTGCTGTCGCGAGAGGACTTCGTCACTCTCGAGGAGGCGCGGCGCGCGGCCGCCCAGGCGGAGGTGGAGCAGGCTGGGTTGCCGGCCAACCCCACGGCCGCTGTTGGACGTGAGGGGTTTTCCAGTCGTGGAGCGCGGGAAGCGGAAACACGCCTTGAATTTACGCAACAGATAGACGTGGCGGGTCGCCGCCGTTTCGCTCGTGAGGCGGCCGAACACCGCCTTGCCGCCACTGACTCGGAGCTTGCCGGCGCGCGCACAGACGCCGTCGCCGAGGTCCGTCGGAGTTTCGCTCGCGTACTTTTTCGCTCTCGGGTCGTGGATGCCTTGCACAGCGCAGTCGATCGTCTGACGAGCAGCGCAAAGATCGTGAACCGTCTTGCCAGGAGTGGTGAATCGTCCGGTTATGACCGGCGCCGCGTGATGCGCGAACTGTTCGCGCTGCGCGTCGAACGCGACACCGCCGCGGCTGGGCTCGCACGTGAGCGCGCCATGCTTGCGTCCTATGTCGAGGGCAGCGTGCCGGAGGAACTCGCGCCGGTCGGCGCATTGCTTCCTGCGCCGCCGCCGCCGCTGGACGAGTTGCGAGCGCAGCTGCGCGAACGCGGGCAGCTTGTTGCACTTCAGGTGCACGCCGAGGCTGCAGACAGTGAAGTACGAATGTCCCGGCGCGGTTGGATCCCCGATGTCACGTTGGGGCTTGGCACCAGACTGGTGGAAACCGGGCATGGCGACAGGGATGACCTGACACTGTCATTGGCTGTTCCGCTGCCCTTGTTTGACCGGGGGCAAGCGCGCACCAAACGCGCCGTGGCTGAACGCGAAGCCTATCGCGCCGAACACGCTCTGCAATTATCGAGACTGAGCGGTGAGCTGAACGGCGCGTGGCAGCAGGCGAGTCGCCTGGCCGCCGCCGCCCTCGACTATCGTCGCGACGTTCTCGGCAGCTCCCATGAACTCGGCCGGATCGCACAGACGGCCTACGCGGCCGGTGAGGGCGGAATCCTCAATATCATCGATGCCTCGCGCACAGAACTCGAAACCGAATTAACCAGCTTCGAACTGGATCACCAGGCGCGTATGGCGCGCATCGAATTGGACCAGCTCGCAGGGGTGAACAGCCATGATTAAGTTTTCTTCCTGTGTGTTTGGCGCGGCGCTGCTGCTGACGGGCTGCGCTGACGACCACGCGCCCGCCCATCAAGCGGGTGACCACGGTCCTCACGAGGCGAACACTCCCGAAATCGTCGGCCACGCCCACGGCCACGGTATTTCAGTGACAAGCTTTGACGACGCAACCGAGCTGTTCGTCGAATATCCACCGCTGGTCAGCGGTGAGGAGGCTGCTTTCGCTGCACATCTCACCTGGACCGGCGAGCGTTTCAGCGCCGTCGATGAAGGCACGTTGGCGGTGATCCTCGATGAGGGGCACGGCAACACGCGCGCCGAAGCGAAAGTGAGCACGACGCCTGGCATCTTCAGACCTGTGCTGAAACCGGTTGCGGCGGGACGTCACCGTCTGCGTCTCACCCTGACGGTGGGCGACCGCAGCTATCAACACGATTTGGGCGAAGTCGAGGTTTACGCCAATGCCGCAGACGCGGCCAAGGCCCATGGCGAGGAGGACGGCGAAGACGGCAGCATCCCATTTACCAAGGAGCAGCAATGGAAGCTCGAATTCGCCCACGCGCCGGTGATTGAACGCGAATTGCGTGAGACCATCGCGGCGACGGGAACCCTGCGTCCCGTCGCTTCGCGCGAGGCAACGGTCAGCAGTCCTGCGGCCGGTGTGCTGGACGGCGGTGCCTCCGACTTTCCGCATCTCGGCATGGTGGTCGAGCGCGGCCAGATTCTGATGACCCTCGTGCCGCGACTCGCGAGCGGTGTCGACCTCGCCACGCTTGAAGCCGACCTGCAACGCGCACGTGCACATCTGGAACACACCACACAGACCGCCCGACGTCTGCGGGAGCTGGCCGACGCGGAGGCCGTCGCGCCCTCGCGCGCCGTGGAGGCCGAGCACGAAGCGCGCATCGCGAAAACCGATTTGCGTGCCGCCGAGCAACGGCTGGGCACGGCCCATGGCCAGGGTGGAGGCGTGCCCTTACGGGCGCCGCTTGCCGGCACAGTAATGGAAGTGCGCACGGCGCGAGGGGCTGCCGTGGACGAAGGTCAGGCGCTGGTGCATATCGCGGACTTGAGCCAGTTGTGGCTGCAGGCTGACATCCCGGAGACCGACCTTGGTCGCGTCATGACGCCGGCGGGAGCCTACTTCCATCTTGACGGTGCCGCCGCCACGACACTGGCGGTGGGCCAGAACGCCCGCCTCGTGGCTTTCGGCGGGTTGCTCGATGCGCAGACGCGCACCGCACCCGCCATCTTTGAATTCGCAAACCCCGCCGGTGCTTTGCGCGCGGGCATGCGCTTCGCGACGCATGTGTTCACGGGCAATGTACGCCGCCTGCCAGCCGTCCCTGCGTCTGCAGTGATCGATGACAACGGCCAGAACGTGGTGTTTGTGATGAAGGATGGCGAGGCCTTTGAGCGCCGCTTGGTGCGCACCGGCTTGCGTGATGGCGATTGGGTCGGTATCGACGGGGGGCTGGCAGTCGGCGAGCGGGTAGTGAGCTTGGGCGCCTATCAGGTTCGCCTTGCCGCCACGGCACCGGCGGCCATGGGCCATGGCCACGCACATTGAGGGATAGGCCATGATTGCATCAATTATTCGCGGCGCGATCCGCAACCGCTTGCCCGTACTTGCGTTGGCGGCGCTCTTGCTCACCTGGGGTGGTTACCGGACGAGTCAGATGGACGTCGATGTCTTCCCCGATCTCACCGCGCCTGCCGTGGTGGTGGTGACCGAAGCCCATGGCATGTCGCCGATCGAGGTTGAGAACCAGGTGAGCTTTCACATCGAGACTGCGCTCAATGGTGCGCCGGGCGTGCGGCGGGTGCGCTCGATCTCGAGTGTCGGTCTGTCCGTGGTCACAGTGGATTTCGAATGGGGAACGCCTGTGCCGGCGGCGCGCCAGATCGTTGCCGAGAAACTGCAGGTCGCGCGCAATGCCTTGCCGGCCGAATTGCCACCGCCACAGATGGCGCCGGCCGCCTCGGTCATGGGCGAAATCATGTTTATCGCCTTGAGATCCGATCAGGCGAGCGGTGCAGAGCTCAAGACCACCGCCGACACCATCGTGCGCAAGCGGCTGCTGTCGGTGCCCGGCGTGGCGGAAGTGCTCACCATTGGCGGCGACGAGAAACAGTATCAGGTCACCCTGGACCCGCAGCGTCTGGCGGCCTATGACCTGCCGATAGGCGCGGTCATCGACGCCTTGCGCGCATCGAACGCCAACATGCCCGCCGGCTTCTTCCGCGAGAACGGACAGGAATATCTCATTCAAGGCATCGGACGCATCGCCACACTGGAGGACATTGCCGCAACCCAGGTCGGCACGCGCGGTGGCCAGCCAATACTCGTGCGCCATCTGGGCGACGTGGCGACAGGTGTCGGGCCCGTGCGTGGCACGGGCGCGCATAATGGCAAAACAGCGGTGGTCTTCGCCATTCAGAAGCAGCCCGGCGTCAATACACTTGAACTGACGTCACGGCTCGATACCACGATTGCGAGCCTTGAGCCTTCGCTGCCGGCTGGCATGCGCATTGAGTCCCATATTTTCCGGCAAGCCGATTTCATCGAAAGGGCAATAGACAATCTCCTCCATGCGCTGCGTGATGGCGCCGTGCTGGTGGTCGCCATCGTGTTTCTGTTCCTGCTGTCGCCGCGCGCAACCTTGGTGACCTTGGTCGCGTTGCCGCTGTCCCTCATCGCTGCGCTCGTCACGCTGGCCGCATTCGGTGGCACGCTCAACACCATGACGCTGGGCGGCCTCAGCATCGCGCTCGGCGCGCTGGTGGACGATGCGATCATTGTTGTCGAGAACATCACCCGCCGCCTGCGGCAGAACGCGCAACAGCTTGAAGCGTCGCGCAAGCCCGTTACCCAGGTCGTATTCGATGCCACGGTCGAAATTCAGGGATCGATCGTGTTCGCGACCTTGATCATCATGCTGGTGTTCGTGCCGGTGTTCTTCCTCTCCGGCGTGGAAGGGCGCCTGCTGGCCCCGCTCGGGCTTGCGTATGTGGTGGCACTCGGCGCATCGCTGGCGGTGGCGGTCACCGTGACACCAGTTCTTGCGCTCGCCGTGCTCGCCAGGCAAGGCGCTGAGCCCGTCCACGAGCCGCGTATGCTGAGCTGGCTGCAGGGCGCCTATGAAGCGGTGTTGCGGCCGCTGCTTCGCCATTGGTGGTTGCTGAGTGGCCTCGCACTGCTTGCATTCGCGGTGGCCAGTCTCGCCTTCCTGCAGGCTGGACGGTCTTTTCTGCCTGACTTCAACGAAGGCAGCCTGACCGTCAATGTCACCACCTTGCCCGGCACCGAACTCGCCGAATCGGACCGCATGGGCAAGCGTGTGGAGGGCATTCTGCTGTCCCACCCGGAAGTCTTGGCCACGGCCAGGCGCACCGGCCGCGCGCCAGCCGACCCTCACGCCCAGGAAATTTACGCATCGGAAATCGAGGCGAGCCTCGAGATGGGGGATAGAGACAAGGCGTCGCTCCTTGCGCAGCTGCGCGAGGAGTTCGCGACCTTGTCTGGCATGAGTGTGGTGATAGGCCAACCGATTTCCCATCGCATCGATCACATGCTGTCGGGAACGCGCGCCAATATTGCGATCAAAGTGCTGGGGCCGGACCTGTACGACCTGCGCCAACTGGGAGAACGCATCAAAACCATCGCGGCTGGGGTGCCGGGCGCGGTCGACGTGGCGCTCGAAACGCAGGCTGATATTCCGTTCGTCATGATCCGTTTTCGACGCGAAGCCATCGCGCGATATGGGTTTCGCGTCGATGAGGTCGGCACCGCCGTACAGGCGGCACTGGCGGGCGTCGAGGTGACGCGCGTGCTCGAAGGACAGGCCGGTTTCGATCTGGTGGTGCGTTACGACCCGGCCGTGCGCGATTCGATGCAGAACATCGCATCGACGTTGCTGGTAACGCCGACCGGCGCCCACGTGCCTTTGTCTGCGCTTGCCGACGTGCGCCGCGAACGGGGCCCCAACCTTGTCAGTCGCGAAAACGTACAGCGCAAGATAGTCGTCATGGCGAACGTCGCGGGCCGCGATCTCGCGAGTGTGGTAGAGGACATCCAGGCGCGTGTCGGCGCGGAAGTCAAACTGCCCACGGGCTATCACGTTGAGTACGGCGGTCAGTTCGAAAGCGCGGCCGAGGCCACTCGCACATTGGCCGTGATGGGGGCTGCCGTCATCGCCGGCGTGTTTGTACTCCTCTATATGGCGTTTCGCTCTGCCGTAGATGCGGTGCTCGTCATGCTCAATCTGCCCCTCGCGCTCATCGGCGGGGTGATAGGAATGGTGCTGGCGGGCAACGTGGTGTCGGTGGCGACGCTGATTGGCTTCATCACCCTGTTTGGCATCGCAACGCGTAACGGCGTGATGCTTGTCGCGCATATTCGGCAGCTTCGCGCGGAAGAGGGCGTGAATGATCCAGAGCTAGCGGTGTTGCAAGGCGCGCGCGAGCGGCTGGTCCCGATCCTGATGACGGCCCTCGCCGCTGGATTGGCACTGGTGCCGCTGGCGATGGCGCTGGGCGAGCCCGGCAGTGAAATCCAGGCGCCGATGGCGATGGTGATCCTGTTCGGGCTGCTTTCTTCGACGGCCTTGAACATGTTCGTGGTGCCGAGCCTGTATCTGCGCTTCGGCGCGTTCGGGGCAAGCGCCCGGGGCGTAGACGAATCAAGATGGCCCGCGCCGGCGCGGCAGGAATGACGGCCGTGCGTGCTGAGCATGTTTAAAGCTCGATGCCGAGCGCGCCCAGCACCTTTACGGTCACGAAATAGGCGGCGGTGGTCGCACCCGCCGCCGCTGCGAGGCTTTGCCAGAAGCCAAGGCCCATGCGCAGCAGCAGCGGCAGAAGCAGAAACAGCACGAGTGAGGGCAGCACCAGCCAGAAAATGCTGGTCGACAGGGCAGCCACGCGTTGCGGGTCACCGGTCTCGATGTATAGCCACACGAACGCGAGCAAGGAGGTGAGCGGCAAGGAGGCGAGTAAGGCGCCTAGAAACGTTGAGCGCCGCGCCATTTCGGAGACGCCTACGATGATACCCGCCGACAGGGCGAGTTTGATTGCTGCATGAAGAATGGGCATGGTCATTTCCGCCTTGGAGAATCGGGGGCAGAGGTGCAATTTCGCTTGGTCGTGTCCGCATTGTTTTTCGAACCCGGAACGTGCTTGGGGTTTGCGAGCTTGCGCCTTGACCGGCGGCGGGAGTTGAAATCATTTACGCAAACTGTGAGATCTGCGAGGAAAGCGTAATTCCGCCCGGTTCGATTCGTGGCGATACCCCCGAGAATACTCCCCCTGAAATTTCGCCTTGAAAGACTGCTCACGTGCAACAGACTTGCATCGAGATTAATCGTTGCCGACAGTCGTCGTGCTTCAACGGCGGTTTCCGCTATAGAACCATTACCCGACCCAAACCCGTCGAAGAGCGTTCTTGTCCAGCACTCTATGGGAAAACTCGCTCGGCGGTCGACTCAGACAGAGAGGGCAACCGGGCAGCGTGCGCGCGGGCTCGGCGTGTGGTCAGGCCGGACCGCTCGGCACAGCACGCGCTTTCTAAAGCGCAATGGCAGAGGCTAATCAGTTTATAACCGGGATTGCGCGGGACTTCAGCCAGCCGAACCGGGTTCGTTCAATCCACGTTGTTGTTCGGCCAGTGCGGCCGCCGGCGTGACGTTCGACATCGCCACCAGCAGCTTGTTCTTAAGGCCGGCAACGACGTCTCCTTCGCCGTCCATCATGGCTTTGAATCCGATGTCAGCCACCTTTGCGGGGTCCATTTTATCCTCCGACGTTCCAACCTCTGTGTCCATAAGTCTTGCCCGTTCAAAGAACTCTGTATCCGTGACGCCCGGCATTAGGCACGTCACCGATACGCCGCTGTCCTTGAGTTCATTGCGCAACGCCCACGAAAATGAATCGATGAACGCCTTGCTGGCGTTGTAGACCGCCTGAAACGCGCCTGGCATGAAGCCTGCGATAGAGCCGGTGATGAGAATCCGTCCTTGGCCCGCGCGCCGCATATCGTTCCCAATCTTGTGTATGAGATATATGGTTCCGACGATATTGGTGTCGATGACGTGCTTCGCTTCGAGGAAGTCTTGGTCAAGAAAACCTCGGCCTAAACCATGGCCGGCGTTCGCGATCAGCGCATCCGCGCGGCGGCCATGCAAAGAATCGTACAGCAGATCGACTCCAGCCGAAGTCGCGAGGTCGGCATCCACCACATCAAGGGTGGCGCCCAACGACTCCAGTACTGACTTCGCCGCGTTTTGAGGGCGGTCGGCGGCGATGACGAGATCGAACCCGTGGCGCGCACACGCGCACGCGAGCTCCAATCCGATACCGCTGGATGCGCCTGTGACGACTGCCAAAGGACGGGGCAATGTGGTTTCCATGACGTCTCTCCCCGGACTGATTAAGGTTTGAAAATCGTATAAGCAGATGTTGAGAAACGTGTAATGCCTCCGCTGCGGAGCGCCTGCGCCTCCAGACTGAAAGATGCTTCGATACACTCGATTCGAACCAACGTGAGGCGAGTCCATCGGGTGGAAAATTACCGTTCAACGTCGATAGCCCGGATCCGCCAGCGATCCACTCGGCTGGTAACCTCGCGGCGCCGGCGCTTGGTCAATATGCTGACGCTCCGTGGGGTTCAATGACGGTGCACGCCCGCCGGGCCCGTCGGCCGGTAACGGCAGGCCATCGCGTCGGGAAGTCCTTTTGTCCTCAAACCCAATTGCACTCCGGGCTTCCGTCTCTGGCGATGGCCCCGCAGGATCCACGCAGTCTGGCCGCGACAGGTGCTCACCATTCCACAAGCAGCCGCCAGGCCGTGCCATCGGCACTGACGGTAGGTTTACGCCGCCATACGGCCCAAGAGCTGGCACCTCGCCTCCAAGGCTCAGGGCAGCCACCAACGCAAGAAAAGAAAACGGTTTGCCGACCATGGACGCTCCCCTCTATAGCTTCGAAGCTTAGGAAGGCGAGCGCTCCCAATCTGTCGGACGACAAACGGTAGCGGGGTCAGAGGCGCGACTGGGATCTCGTCCCAGTTCTCCTTGGGTGGCAGTCGCCAGCTTACAAGGTGTCCCCGCCCACGGAGAGGCAACAGCGCGGTCCGGTTAGGTTTCAATTGAACGCCGAGAGCTGGCTGGGAGCGATATAGTGCGGCCGCCGAATGATCAATCGCCAACCAATGGAGTCCAGCCCTTGGACTTATTGCGTTAAACGGAATCGGTCATCGGATTCAATACGCGAGCCCGCCACAGTTAGAGCCCTGATTGAGACGGAGGTCGCCAGGATTGACGATCCGGCGAAGAGATAGGAGCACGCCATGCCGCTGGAATGAGCCAAAAGCGCTTGATCTGCGAGTTCCGAATTCGCCACGTCTTGCGTGGCCGTCGGGCGCCACGCAGAACACGTATCTCTACGTTCGCAACAGAGACTTTGTCGCCTCGAGAAGTGTTGCGTCAGTCTTTCGCTCGACACTGATTCGGTTTCGCCGCGGTGAACCATTGGCACATGGAGTTGAAAGTGCCCGCTTGCATTTTTCAGCCAGCGTGAACCAGGACTGCGCGCTCCCGGCACCGACGGCTACCGTTGCTGAATGGCGTTCAGTAACGCGCCCCCCACTAGCCCAAGCGCGAAGGCTCCATACACCACTGCAAGCGACGTTCGGGATAGCCGCTTTTCAAAACCCGGCGTGAGTCGCTCGGGCGTCAAGTTGTAATCGACGAAGCAGGCGAGCGCAGAGGTTGCGAACGCTTCGCTCAAAGGCACTTTAGCGTGCGTCCGGTGTGCCGCCGAATGGAGCCGCGACTGCTCAAAAACTACAGCCCAAGCCACGGACATGGCGTGATGGATAAGATAGCCGCTTACCGTATGGCGCATGCTGAAGCGTGGTACGTAAGCGGCATGGCGGCCAAACAGCCACTTGCTCGGTCCGTTCAATGGCGCCCAGGCGTCGTTCAGTTCGAGCTTGCCGCACAGCAACAGAGCGAACGTCGAGGCGATGGACGCGACGGAACCGGATAGCACGCTGTCCCTCATTGGGGACGTAGAAATGGGCGAATTCATGACGGTTTGGCCACCATAAGATAGAAAATTGCAGTAAAGGCCAGCAGTGCCGGCCAGCCGAGAATGAACCAGACGCGGAAGCAGCGCTGATAGGCGCTGGGCAGTGGCTTGTCGGCCGCTAGTGCAGCGCCCGCAAGGTTGCGCATGCGGATCTGGAGCGCAATTACCGGGAGCCAGCAAGCGGCTGCCAGCACGTATAGAACCGTTGACCAAACAATCCAGCGCGACCCGAGAGGAATGCCTGCCTGGTGGGCTAGCAAAAAGCCCGACAACGGTTGGAATATCATGGCTGGGGTAGTAAACACCCAGTCTGCTATCACCACGTGGCGTAGAACCAGCCGCGCGCTACGCACGTCGGGCTGGCGGCTCGCCGCCAAAAGATAATAGGCCGAGCCTATACCGGTGCCGAAGACGATGGTTGACGAGAGCACATGCAACCACTTGAGGGTTACATATTCCATCGACGACCATCCAACTCGAACAGAAGCCACAATGCCGCCAGCATCGGCAGGTTCTTCACGATGGGACCGAAAGGCTCCAGCCATTGCTCGGGTAACGCGATGGAGATGATGACGGTGTACGCCACGATCACCGAGATTTGGAGCGCCCACAAAACGCGCCGCTCGTTCATGCACAGGGTCGCCGCTCCCAGGGCCAAGTCCAGTGACGCTGCCCCATACAGCGCGGCGAGTGCGACATTACCGTGCAGGCCGACCCGCCCGAGCATCTGCATGCTTTCAGCTACTGGGTAAATTCCGGCAGACGTTATCCCGCTAATGATCCACACCGCCGCCACCGCGATCCGCAGGACGGCAAGTAACCAGACCAGCGAGGCATCGAGGCGGGCAACTAATCCTTGCCATCCTTCGAGGAAGGTCGTGGCATCGCGTGGGGGTGCCTGGAGCAGATGGCACGTCATCGCAGCGTCTGCGGTGTTGCCTCGCTCGAGCATGGCCAGGGACGCCGGCGTCAAGAGGGCAGTGGGCGCCATCGCAGACAAGTAGGCCGTGATGCGCACCAGCCAGCGCGGTATCCGGATGCATGGTGCCGGGTCGAGCTGCATGCCGGCGCGCAGTGCCATGAGATATTCTCGCAGGCTAAGCGCCTTTGGGCCGACCAGCGGGACGCGTGTGCCTCGGTAGTCGGTGCGCTCAACCAGCGCGGTAACCGCTCTGACAAGATCACACAGATGGATCGGCTGGATCGGTTGATTGCCTCCTTCGGGTAACGGGAGCAAAGGCAAGCTGGCGAGAACGGTGAACGCTTTGCTACTGGCGCCCGATGGACTGAAGACGAGTGAAGGCTGGACGACCACCGCGTGCGTGCAAACGTCCAAAAGAAAATCATCCGCCTGCCGCTTGCTCAGGTGGTAGGAGGTGGTTGCCTTAGCATCTGCGCCTAAGGCCGAAATTTGCAGCACAGTGATACCGGTACGGCTGCAGGCTGTGAACAAGGCCTCTGGTGCCTGGACATGAAGCGCCGCGAACGTTTGTCGACCCTGTTCGCGAAAGATTCCTACCGCATTTATGACGAGGTCCACTCCGACCAGACGAGGGGACCACGCATCGGGGTCAAACTCCCGCGAGAAGTCGACTTCTATCCATGTTTGGACAGCGTCTTCGTGGACGGCGCGACGCGCTACGCCCACGATCACATGCCCTCGCGCGGCGAGTTGGCGGCACAGAGGGCGGCCCAGAAAACCTGTAGCGCCTGTTATTAATACTTTCATTAGTGGGCGACTCCGTTTCGGTCGCTCGCTGACGCCGCAATCGCTATACCGCAGACGTGACCCTAGCGCCACACTCCATTTGATTCTGTCCGTCTTGCGCGTATTCGTGGGTAGGACAGGGCGGCGCGCGGCTGGCGCTTCATACCGTTCCGGACGGCCCCTCGGCCGTTAATGAAAGGCGCGGACGGCTGAGTGATGTGCTCGATGGCGATAAATCAAACTCGGCCGTCTCGTCGCGCGACGGTCAGCTGCAGGGACCGGTTAAGGTGACGCGTCGTCAGGTCCCGCCCACGAGTTCTCGTCCACGGCACGCGGTGCGCTCATGGCGGACGATTCGCCTGGCAACCTGTGCGTGCTGACCGCAGTCGACTGTCGCAAGGCCCATGCAGTGAAGGAATTGAACGACGATCCGGGCCGCGTTCGCGGGCCGTTGCGTTGCACTGCGGGTGGCTGGGAAGAGGTGAGCTGGGACGCCGCGTTCGCCGAAATCGCGGAGCGGCTCACCGCCATCCGCGCCGCCCACGGCAACGATGCCGTGGGCGTTACGGCTGGCAATCCCATTGTCGTGCACGAACTCGCGTTCCTTTATCTGCCGCTGTTGGCCCATGTTCGGGGTGCGAACCAATGCTCTATGACCTTCTCGTCGCAGGCGCGGTGCTTTCGCAACAGATCAATGAAGACGGCAACCGCCGCTGCCTCAAGGCGATAGAGAGAGCGCCTCGTGTCGGTAATCGACCGGTCGCCTGGTGTCCATCGCGCGCCTTCCTCGAGTAGAAATCGCAGCGCGTCGAGCGGCTGCCGGAGACTAGCGACAGGAACAGCGACTTTCCGATGCTCGTAATCCCAGATCTGTTCCTTCCGTCCGAAATTGCTCAGGCACTTGTCTGGAACAGTGGAACCGCCGTCCGTCTTGTCGTTGATACGTGTACCTAGTCGAACGAGGTACGCCACGCATTCGGCACTGATGTGCCACGTTGCGGCAGCTGCCATTGCTCGCGCAGGTCGTCCACCGCGGGATCTGGCTTGAGCCGTTTCAAGATCTCCAGGTCCCTGCTGCCGCACGCGATTTGAAGGGCCGACTGCCGATAATCTGCGTCTTCGAAAGCGAGCACTGATCTGGCATCTCCTGCCTCGAATTAACGATAATTCACGGCTGGGATTTCGCTTTTGTGGAGCAGCAAAACTAGGTGTTCAGCGACCTGCCAGAGCAATAACTCGGAAACGCGGCTGATAGAATGCTTTGGCGGGTGCGTGGGCACGTAGCGCAAGTACGCCTGCGGGACTAGCATGCGAATTTCACGCTGAAGCGGCGATCACCGGTCGCCGTCGACGTTAACGCCCCGTGGCCGAGCGTACCTGGAACCCGACCAGGTTGTCGCCCGCAGGAACATCCCGAAACCGCCGGGTTGCGCCGGAAGTTCGTCGGGAAGCCGATACACTACGCGGGATTTTGCGCAACGACTCAGGCCTCGGCAAGGGAACGGCGAATGCTCTGGCAGCGAGAAATTCATCATCATGCCGACCGGGGGCGCGTGCTTCATGTCGCGCTCCCGGAAGGCTATGGCGCACGCGCCGAACCGTATCCGGTGCTCGTGTGCCTCGACGCGCAATGGACGTTCGGCACGGTTTGCGATGCCGCATTGAACCTTGGCCTCGCGCGCCTGTTACCGAGGATGATCGTGGTCGGCGTCGGCTGGTCCGCGCAGACGGCGAGGGAGGTGGTCCACGCGCGGGCGCTCGACTACACGCCGACTGTCGCCGAGCTTCCCGCAGTGGCCGCGCGCAACATGGCGGGCGCGGCCGCCTTCGGCGGGGCGCCGGACTTCCAGCGCTGGCTGCTGGACGACGCGTTGCCTGGGCTGCAGGCGGTCTACAGGCTCGACCCCGCGGAACGCACGTTGATTGGTCACTCCTTGTCCGGACTGTTCTCGCTCTACACGCTGCTCACGCGGCCCGACGCGTTCTCGCGCTGGCTCATCGCCAGCCCGTCGTCGTGGTGGGACAACCGCATGGTCTTCGAACTCGAGCAGCGCAGCCTTGCGCACGGTCCAGCGCTGCGCGGCCGGGTCTTCCTGTCAGTGGGAGCGCTGGAGGAGTCCATCGGCGGGATCCCGATGCTCGCGAACACGGAAATGTTCCATGCCCGGCTCGCGGCGCGACGGTCCGAGCAGTTCGACACGACGTTGACGATCCTTCCCGGCGAGATTCATCACTCGACGGTTCCGGCCGCGGTGAGCCACGGCTTGCGCTGGCTCTATCGCTGAACGCGTAGCGGTCAGGAAACGATCAGTCCCGCGAAGTCGCCCGCCGCGCGCCACGCGGCCCACATCTCGAAGAATTTCGTCGACGGAAAATAGATGCCCGAGCCGATCGCGCTGCGATGATCCGTGGGACGGCCCTCGGCGTTGAAATAGCCCGGCGTGCAGGCTTCCTGAAAGGGACGGCGTAATTCGTTCACGGCTTCGATCTCGCCCTGCCACACCGACTCCGCATCGGCCGTCGCCTCGACTCGCCTCCAGCCCTCCTCAAGGCAGCGGCCAACGATGAAGGTCAGATGATCGATCTGTTCCTGCAGCATGTGCGGAACGCTGATGGTGGTGCCGGTCTGCGTGAGACCCATGAAAAAGATGTTGGGGAAGCCGTGGCTGAAGAGTCCGTGATACGTGCGCAGACCCGCCGCCCATTTCTCCGACAGTAGCGCGCCGTCGCGGCCGACGATGTCATAGCCGGCCTGGTGTGTCCAGGTCGTGCCGAGCTCGAAGCCCGTGCAGAGCACGAGGCAGTCGAGCGGATGTTCCACGCCATCGACCTCGAAGCCGTTCAGCGTGATGCGCTGGGTGCCGCTGCTGACGTCGACGATGGTGACGTTGTCCTGGTTGAAGACAGGCAGGTAGTCGTCGCTGAAGCCGGGGCGCTTGCACTGGGTGCGATACCAGGCCTTGAGCTGTGCCGCCTTGGCAGGATCGCGCACGACTTCGTCGACGCGGGCTCGCACGGTTTCGTTGTATTCGAAATCCGCGCGCTCCTGCGCTGCCGCGATAGCCTCCGGCGTACGCGTGTCCTCCGGCAAAGCTTCGGTCGCAGCTATGAGCCGTCGGAAGAAGCGCGCCCAGCCGTCATCGACAGCGCATTCGACATTCTCTCCGTTCGCTACCTGGTTGAAACTCAGCTCGCGCGCCTTCTGCCATCCGGGCGGCAGGGAGCGGAACCAGTCGAGATCGGTAGGCCCGTTGTCGCGCACGCCGACCGCGGTCGGCGTGCGTTGGAACACCGTCAGGGATTTCGCCGCCTTTGCGAGTTCGGGTACGACCTGCAGCGCCGTGGTGCCGGTGCCGATCACGCCGACGCGCTTATCCGCCAGG
>Ga0208492_1001410_pt1 | contig 15066 bp, 15 predicted proteins | sample Subbioar_CSW14AB_FD_184820 | JGI IMG/M metagenome (GOLD analysis project Ga0208492, IMG submission 184820) | Serpentinite rock and fluid subsurface biosphere microbial communities from McLaughlin Reserve, California, USA - CR12Mar_CSW14AB (SPAdes) | ecosystem: Environmental > Terrestrial > Deep... | reverse complement strand
CGGAGGGAGCGAGCCGCGTTGGGGTCGCCAACGGCTCGGCGCGGAATGCTGAAGCGGCGGCGGAGATCGTCGGCGTAAGCGACGACGAATTGCTCCATCTCGCAGAGGGCGCGTTTGTAGGCAAGGAAGCGGGCTTCGAGTTCCTGCGCATTCGTTGGCGCGGGCATCTGCACGAACGCGGCATACTTCGCGGGATAGCCGCAGGCGCGCCAGGCCTGGCGCCAGATTGCGTGGTCGAGGCGGGACTCGGCGTTCGCGTAGAGCTGGAAGAGGGTTTGCAGCTCTGTCTCGCTGAGGCGTTGTCCGCGCGCGGCTTTGCGACCGGCGCGGAAGCCGGCGAAGATGAAGGTCCAGAACGTGATCAGGAAGGCGAAGAAAGCTTTCCAGTCACGCAGGAGCCAGAGAGGGTAGCCGCGTTGAGTCATCGCCCGCAGTATCTGTTCGGGAGGTGCGGGGGTGGGAAACACGTTATCAAAAAACACGGTTCTGGAATTGTAGAGCCTTGGTGTTCCTCGGAATGTTCTGAAAAACGCGTGTGCCAATTCCCGGGAATTGCGGGTCTCGCGACGGCTGCGAGCGTGGAGAGAGTGACCCCCTCCTGACCTCCCCCTTTCAGGGGGAGGAATCCTGCTGCCCCAACTTACCCATCAACGAAGGCCGATCTCGCATCGCTGGTCCCTCCCCCTGAAAGGGGGAGGTCAGGAGGGGGTCTGTCTCAACGGGTGCGGTGAGGGATCGAAGCGGGTTGACGGAGCCGGGCTTCGTCGCGATACAGCGCGGCTTCTCCCCTCTGGGAGTTTTGAGATGCCGTGCGAGATTGCCTCCTGAGGTGAGCCGTGGCCGGTCCGGTGAGGACCGTGGCCGCCGCTCACGCTGAACGACCCGCTGCCCGACCGGGGCCGCGGCGCTGTTTCACGTTCAGAACAGGCATTCCCTTGAACATATCCAAGTATGAGCAGCGAACGCTGCACGCGCTCGCGCAGGGCGGGCGTATCGAACACCGCAAGGACGACGCAGGCGACATCATCGGCGTGGATTGCATCACGCGCGATGGCTGGCGGTTGTCGGACTGCACGCTCAGCGTGTTCCGCAAGCTCCGGAAGCGGCGGTTCATCCGCAGCGAGGAGGGCCGGCCCTATCGCGTGACGCGCGAAGGGCTGGAGGCGGTGCGGGCGCAGCTCGACAACCGTTAAGAGGCGGGCCGTGACTGCCGGGCAGGCGCCCGGCGGTCACGCGCCCATCGCCTGCGGGGAATTGATCTTGCAAAGCGGGTCGCGACGAGATTGCAGCTTGCGGGATCAGTGGCGTTCGTCTTGAACGGCGATCCGACACGCCAGAGATGAGTTGAGTGAGACGCATGACGACGCGCAGACGCTACAAGCCGGGCGAGTTCGAGCTTGCCGTGAAGCGGGCAAGCGCCGGGCTGGGGCTGTTCGCTGTCTCGCCGATCCCGAAAGGGGCGTGCGTGATCGAATATACCGGTGTTCCGATCACGGCGGAGGAACGGGAGAAGAGCAACTCGCTCTACCTGTTCGAGATCAACTCGCGGAAGACGATCGATGGCTCGCCGCGCTGGAACACGGCGCGCTACATCAACCATTCCTGCAAGCCCAATTGCGAGATCGAGATTTACAAGGGCCGCGTGTGGGTCTTCGCGCGGCGCAACATCAAGCCCGGCGAGGAGCTGGGGTATGATTATGGCGAGGACTATGTGAGCGCGTATCTGGCGGGGAAGTGCAAGTGCGCGGGATGCGTGCCGCCGGAGAAGGCGAAGAAGGCGGCTTAGTCCAAAAGGTTCTTCACACTATAACAGTGTCATTCCGGACGCGCGAGGCGCGATCCGGAACCCAGGGGCTGCAAGCACGGTGGTCGTGGCTCCTGGGTTCCAGCTCTTCGCCCTTCGGGCTTCGGCTGGAATGACAGGCTTTGCGTTTGCAAAGCCTGTGGCCGGGACGGAACCTAGATCCCGCCGCCGCTGATCGAGAACTTGCGGCGGGCGCCAAGGAGTTTCTGCGCTTCGCCGATGGCCTGGGCGGCAGACTCGGCCAGCTTGAGGCGGGGCTCGGAGCGGAGGGCTTCGAGGGCTTCGGTGAGGTGGGCGATGCCTTCGCGCAGCATCACCGGGTCGAAGCGTTTCTCGGCCTTGAGGCGGAGGGCGCGGCCCAGCGTGATGTTGGCGGCGATCCAGCGATCGGGCGCGGCGGAGCGGTTGATCTCGCCCAGCGTGGAGCGGGCGATGTCGACCGAACGGTCGATCCACGCATCATTGCCGGAGAAGGCGAGCTGGAGCGCACCGGCGGATGAGTCGTCCACCATCTCGGCGAGCAGCGCCTGATCGGCTTTCGGCTTCTGCTGGAGGATGGAGAGCACGGATTCGACGACCGGCTGCAGACGCTCGGCGCGGAAATCCTGCGGGCGGCCGAGAGCGGGGCGATACTGTTTCGCGGCGGCGTAGGCGAGGGCGCGGGCCAGCGGCTCGTTCCAGGCGGACTTCTCGCGCGGCATCAGCAGCGTGATCGGCTGGCGCGGCGGATCGAAGGTGTTGGACGGGCGGGCCAGCATGCGGGCGACGCCCTTCGAGCCTTTGGGCTCCTCAGCCCAGAGGATGAGGTCGGCCTCGGTGCGGGCCATCAGCTTGTGGGCGCGTTCGTCGCCCTCGAGATTGCCCGGGTAGGTGGAGATGCGGAACGGGCCGCCGAACATGTAATCCTTGAGGTGGCCCTCGATCGCCTTGCCGAGGAAGGCGGAGATAGCGCTGCGACGGCCCTTGCCGCCGCGCACGACCACGATGCGGGCGCCGACATCATCGTCGCGCCGGACCTTGGCGGCCAGCGCGCCGCGGCGCATCGCGAAGACCAGACGGACCAGACCAACCAGAAGCGCCAGCCCGAGGACCAGCGCCGCGCCGGCCGCCAGGATCAGGCCAATGCTGGCAAGCGTCGGCGAGCCGGACATGGCTGTTTCCAGCGACGCCCACGCATCCGTCAGCGTTTTGAGAATGCCCTGAAAGACGTCCATTGACCTGTCCTGCCGCGTGTCATTGCGGCCCTGCAGCACGAATATGTACGGGCGCTGCAATTGTCGCGCAACGCCTCCTGGCGCCACAGGCGGCCCAGAAATGCGACTTACCGCCGTTTCATCTGCCGATTGGGCAGGGATGCAATGGTTAATGGCGACCCCGGCAGGATTCGAACCTGCGACCTCCGGTTTAGGAAACCGATGCTCTATCCTGCTGAGCTACGGAGTCGGCGGGCGCGTTATGCCCGCAAACACGGCGGTTCGCCAGCATGGTTGGCGGGACGCGAGCCCTCCGCCTATGGTTCCCGCGGGAGGGGCGATGGCGGGGGTTTTCCACAATCGGGCGCAGGTGGGCGGATGGTCGCGGCGGGGCGTGCTGCTGGCCGGGCTGGCGGCGTGCACGGCCGAGGCTGACCTTGCGGAGGGCGAAGCCGGGCGCGTGGCGCGGGTGCTGGATGGCGATTCGCTGGCGCTGGACACGGGGCTGCGGGTGCGGCTGGCCGAGGTGGAGGCGCCGGCGGCGGGCTATCGCGACCGGGCGGATGAGCCGGGGGCTGCGGCGGCGCGGAGCGTGCTGGAGCGCGCCGGGCTCGGGCGGGAGGCGCGGCTCTGGTATGGCGGGCTGTCGCGTGACCGCTACGAGCGCGCGATCGCGCATGTGATCGCGAAGGACGAGGTGGGGGCCGATGTATGGCTCAACGGCCTCGTGGCGCGGCAGGGCGGCGCACGGGTGCGGACCTATCCGGACAATGCGAAACGGGCGCGGCGGCTTCTGGCGTTCGAGGCGGAGGCGCGCGCGGCGAAGCGCGGGCTGTGGGCGGAGGCGCACTGGCGCGTGCGTGGGCTCGATGATCTCGGCGATGCGCCGTACTTCGCGATTGTCGAGGGCGTCGTGTCGGCGCTGGGGACGCGGCCGGGCGACGGCGATGCGGTGCTGATGCGCGATGGCATCAGGCTGGATGTGGGCGAGCGGCTGGGTGCGCCGGATGTGGATGTGCGGGCTGGTGCGCGCGTGCGCGTGCGGGGGCGGATCGATGCGCGGGGGGAAGCGCCGCTGATCCGCGTGACGCACTGGGCGCAGGTGGAAAACGCGGGCTGACCGCGTGGACGCTTCTGGCGGCGTCCTGCGCGGTGGGGAGAGGCTCAGCGGATGAGAGCGACGGCGTCGGGGCCCGCGGGGAAGCGGAGCCGGTCGGTCGTATCGGTAGCGGCGCGCCAGACGCCTTCGGCGACATCGCTTTCGGTGGTGAACAGCGCGGGCGGTTTGGCGAAGCCATCGAGGATGGGCTGGGCGAAGGGGCGGTAGGCGGCCGGGATCGCGCTGTCGAAGTTCACGTCCGTGTTCTGGGCGAAACGCGTGGTGGGGCCATAGCCAGGCTCGACCAGCCGGACGCGCACGTTGAACGCGGCAAGCTCGTAGGCGAGGGAGCCGGAGAAACCTTCGATCGCCGACTTGCTGGCGGTGTAGACGGCGACCAGCGGGAAGGGCGCGAGGGTGGCGCTGGACGTGACGTTGATGATCGTGCCGGAGCGGCGCTCGCGCATCTGCGGGATGACCGCCTGCGTCATGGCGATCGTGCCGAAGGTGTTGGTCTCGAACACCTCGCGGGCGCGGGACATCGGCGTGGCTTCCAGCGCGCCCATGGCGCCGATGCCGGCATTATTGACCAGCACGTCGATGGGGCCGGCGGCGGCGAAAGCAGCGGCGATGCTCTCGGCGCGGGTGACGTCGAGGGGCAACAGGCGGATGCGGTCGGACGTGGGCAGGATGCCTTCGCGGGGCGTGCGCATGGTGGCGATGACGCGCCAGCCCATGGCGTGGAAGTGGCGGGCGGTTTCGAGGCCGTAGCCGCTGGAGCTGCCGGTGATCAGGACGGTTTTCATGGGGTGTCTCCTGTGTTGGTGGGAGACGCTTACGGGGTATTTTCCGGATGATCTGCGATTAACAGTCCGGATTTCATTGGCTATCGTCCGGATATGGTTGATCCGCTGTCAGACATCATCGGGCTGCTGAAGCCCCGCACCGTTTTCGCCAAGGGGATCAGCGGGGCGGGGCGATGGGCCGTGCGCTATGCGAGCTTCGGGCATCCGAGCTTCTGCACGGTGCTGGAAGGCAGTTGCCGGTTGGCGGTGGATGGGCTGGCGCCGGTGACGATCTCGGCGGGGGATTTCATCCTGCTGCCGGCGACGCCGGGCTTTGTCATGTCGGGCTTCGAGCCGGCGACGCCGCGGGCGATCGATCCGAAGGTCACGCCGGCGCCGACGGATGAAGTACGCCATGGCGATCCGGATGGGCCGCCGGACGTGCGGCAGCTGGGCGGGTATTTCGTGTTCGACTCGCCGGACGCCGCGCTGCTGGTCTCGCTGTTGCCGCCGATGATGCATGTGCGCGCGGCCGGGCGGCTGGCGGCGGTGACGAAGCTGGTGGCGGAGGAGGCGGGCGAGCAGCGCGCGGGGCGGGACCTGGTGCTGACGCGGCTGGTGGAGGTTCTGCTGATCGAGGCGTTGCGCGCGATCCCGGGCGATGATGCGCCACCGGGCTTGCTGCGCGGGCTGGCCGATGTACGCGTGGCGGCGGCGATGCGGCAGATGCATGGTGATCCGGCGCGGAGCTGGACGATGTCGGAGCTGGCGAAAGAGGCGGCGCTTTCGCGCTCGGCTTTCTTCGACCGCTTCGTGCGCGCCGTGGGGCAGCCGCCGATGGAATACCTGCTGGACTGGCGCATGGCGCTGGCGAAGGACTTGCTGCGGCGGCGCGACGTGGCGCTGGAGGAGATTGCAGCGCGCGTTGGGTATGGCTCAGCCAGCACGTTCTCGACGGCGTTCAGCCGGCATGTGGGGCAACCGCCGGGGCGGTATGCGCGCGGAGCGGTTGGCGCCGCCGCTGGCTGAGTGCTCACGCTGGTAACTAGTGGCGCTCGGTCGAGGCGCCTTTCAGTTTCTGATGCTTGTGATCGTGTTCGGACTCGGTGGGGTGATCGCGACCGTTTGCCTTGTCGGCGGAGTTGGGCTGGGGCGAGGCGTCGATCTTCTTGGCGTTGCGGGCAAGCTCCGGCGAGCGCGTTGCGCGCGTGTTGGCGCCGGGCGGCGGATCGGGACGCTCGGCGCTGCTGACGGGTGTCTCGTTGCTGGCGCTGGACGCGCCGCCCTTGCGGTCAGACGTGGGACGTTGGCTTGCGGTCGGCATGGGCGATCCCTGCTGCTGGCTGTTGGGAGAGAACAACGGAGGGGTGGAGAGTGTTCCGGCAGGACTGGCTGGCGCACCACGGGTCGAACGTGGAACCTTCGGGATCAAAACCCGATGCTCTACCAATTAAGCTATGCGCCATCGCAGTTTGCGAAGTGGTGCTCCGGGAAGGATTCGAACCTTCAGCCTCTGCAGTCTGAGTGCAGCGCCTCTACCAGTTGGGCTACCGGAGCATTGGTGTGGAGAGCGGGACTCGAACCCGCAAGAACCGCCATCTCGGGGCGGCATGTCTGCCAATTGCATCATCTCCACGTGCGTGGATTGGAATGGTGGGCGCTGGAGGTACTGCCCCTCTCGCCGGCTTCTCCTCGGTTTTGGCCACGGGTTTACAATCCGCTGAGGAGGACAGCGCCCAAGTCTGGAATCCATGATGAGGCGCAGGCATGCGCGCGCGACGCCGCAAGGACGTTCGCCGGTCCGTCGATCAGTCAGCTGATTGAAAGGAAGCTGTCGCTTCTGCCTACGCTACGACTTTCGGCCCACCGCTTGCGCGTAGAGCAGCCGCTCTCACACGCTCAATAATATCGGCGGGCGGGCGTTAGTCGTTGGTATGCGTAAAAGCGTTTCATTCACACGCATATCTCACACTTCGCGCACGGAGGCAACCGCGCGCGTGAGTAGCGCGTGTATTTCGAAGTATCGTCCCTATACGGACGGAATCAGACCCGCCTCCTCCGGGTCGCCCACCATCCGTGTCAGCGCGTTGCGGAGTTTCTGCAGCGCTTGATGCTCGATCTGGCGCACGCGCTCTTTCGAGACGCCGAGTTTCTGGCCGAGGGTTTCGAGGGTGACGCCGTCTTCGACGAGGCGGCGTTCGTGGATGATGAGCTTCTCGCGGTCCGACAGGCGCGAGAGGGCTTCGCCGAGCCAGGCGTGGCGGGTGGCGCGGTCGTGGGCGATCATGGTGGCGTCTTCGGGCAGCGGGCCGGCGTCGGGCAGGAGGTCCTGCCATTCGGCATCGCCTTCTTCGCCGACGGGCGCGTTGAGCGAACGGTCGGACGCGGAGAGGCGCGAGGCCATGTGTTCGACTTCACGCTCTTCGACGCGGAGGGCGACGGCGATGCGGCCGCGGTTTTCCGGCGAGAGGCCGGTGTCACTGGGGTCGTGCAGCAGCGCGCGCAGGCGGCGCAGGTTGAAGAACAGCGATTTGTGCGCGGCGGTTGTGCCCGTGCGGACGATCGACCAGTTGCGCAGGATGTAGTCCTGCACGCAGGAACGGATCCACCATGTGGCGTAGGTGGAGAAGCGAAGTTCGCGCTCGGGTTCGAAACGGGAGGCGGCGAGCATCAGGCCGACATTGCCTTCCTGCACGAGGTCCGACATCGGCAGGCCATAGGTGCGGAAGCGCGCGGCGATGGCCACGACGAGGCGCATGTAGGCGGTGGTGAGTTCGTGGAGGGCGCGCTGGTCGCCATTGTCGCGCCAGCGGCGGGCGAGATCCAGCTCATGCTCGCGCTCGAGCAGGGGCGCGGTCATGGCGCGGCTCAGGAAGCGCTTGTCGGCAGTATTCTGACCCGTGTCGGCTCGCGCCATGATCGTTTCCCCGTGGGGACGCCGGCGCAGAAGCACAGGAGCAAGCCTGCGGGCAGGGGTCCACGTCCGGGATAACTCTCAAAATGGGCAATGGTTCCCACGCCCCTTCTCGGGGCGCGGGCGCGTGGGCGGACGCGCGCGGGAAGCCCCGCGTCGCGAAGGGTCAGATAGCCAGGGCTTCGCGGGCGAAGGCGTCCGCGCTGATGGCCGACGACTGTTCTGCGCGGGCTTCGGCCTTTGCGGCAGCGTAGGCGTGGATCCGCTCGATCTGCAGGTCAGCCTCTTCGCGGGTGAAGACGGATTCCTCGACCAGCCAGTTGATCTTGCGGATTTCGAGATAGGGCTCGTTGGCGAGATTCAAGGCTCCGTACAGCGCGGCGAGCTGGTCGCGGCGGCGGCGGTCGATTTCGGCGACGATGGTGCGCGTCGACTTGTTGTCGATGACCCAGAAGCGCTCGCCGTCAGCGTTCAGCTCGAGATAGTGGCCGCGGAAGAACGTGAAGGCCGCGATCAGCGCCAGGCCGGGAACCAGCCACAGCGCCATCCACGGATTGGCGCCGAGGATGAAGGCCTGGGCCGTGATGGCGGCGAGCCCGACGAGGGAGAGGAGGGCGCCGGACCGGAGGCGGGCCCAGTCGCGCCGCGCCGTGTGGCGGCGGCTGCGCTGGATCTGGAAGTAGTCGGCCACAATTTCGTGGACGGACGCGCCGAATCTCATTGAATAGGAGATCTGCGTATCGCCGAATGCGAATTGCGTGCGCACGGACACACGCTTCTGCGTGTAGGTCGTCATGATTGCCCCCTCGGCATATTCACCCGGGGGCTAATGGTTATTAACACCCCCCTGTTAGCCAATTCGAGAAGCGAGCCGCGTTCAACCTTGCTCGCGCCATGCGTGAAATCGGTTCAATTCAGCACGCCCCACCGCACGCATCATGGGCCGTGCGTAATGTTGGCATCGCGCAACGAGGGAATTTCCGCGTGGAGTCATGCGCGTGAGTTGCGACTCGTGCCCGATGAGCCGGCAGGGACGCGCAAGGAAACTCACAGATGTGGAAAACAAAAGGGGCGCTCGATGAGCGCCCCTTCCGAAAAAGTGAACTGTGTTGCAGCTCAGGCCGCGCGTTTGGCGAGCGACTTCGACAGTTTTTCGACCGCTTCGGCGTGCTTGATGTTCTCGACAGCCGCGAGTTCGCGGGCCATCCGGTCCAGCGCCGATTCATAGAGCTGACGCTCGGAATAGGACTGGTCCGGCTGGTCGCCGGCGCGGTGCAGGTCGCGGACGACTTCCGCGATCTGGATCAGGTTGCCGGAGTTGATCTTGGCTTCGTATTCCTGGGCGCGGCGCGACCACATCGTGCGCTTGATGCGCGCGCGGCCGCCCAGCGTCTTCAGCGCATCGCCAACGATACGCGTGGAGGCGAGGGCGCGCATGCCCGACGACGCGGCCTTGGCGACCGGAACGCGCAGGATCAGCTTGTCCTGCTCGAAGGCGACCACGAAAACTTCCAGCTTCATGCCGGCCACCTGCTGTGTCTCGACGCCCGTCACACGGCCGACACCATGCGCGGGGTAGACAACATGCTGGCCAACATTGAAAAGGCCTTCGACGAGTTTTGCCGGCTGCTTCTTCGTCATGCTTCGATCACCTCAATGTACTCGCAACTAGTGTCACGAACTCTGTCGCGCCCACCCAAAGGGTGTGCGGCATGGATCGTGACCTGATGCGTTTCTTGGTTCGCCCGTCGGCGATTGGAAGCACTTAGCACAATTGTAAGAAATTTCAACTCGTTGACACAGTGCATCGGCCGCGATTCGGCCAGATTCCGCAGGGTGTCGCGGCAATTCGCCTCAACTTCCCGTGCCGGGCTTGGTCGAGAACAGGGTGGCCAGCTTGCCCTTAACCTTAGCGTAATCGTCAGCGTCGGCCGGGGCGGTCCCCTTGGTTGTAATGTTGGGCCAGACTTTCGCGTATTCCGTGTTCAGTTTCAGCCACTTGCCATCGGCATCGTCCTCCGTGTCGGGGACAATGGCCTCGACCGGGCATTCGGGCTGGCAGACGCCACAATCGATGCATTCCTCAGGGTGAATGACGAGGAAGTTCTCGCCCTCGTAGAAGCAGTCCACCGGACAGACTTCGACGCAGTCCATGTATTTGCAGCGGATGCAGGCGTCGGTGACGATGTAGGTCATGTGGGAGGCGTCTCTGGCTAGCGCCGCGATGTGTGGCCTTGGGCCGTTAAAGTCAATTGAACGGGTGGATCAGGAGGCCTGAAGCCCGCCGGTTGCGACATCGCCGCCGAACAGGGCCAGCCAGGCGACCACCACGCCCCAGTGGATCACTACGCCCGGCCAGATCGAGCCGGACCGGATCCGGGTGAGCGTGCAGGCAAAGCCGAGCGTCGCCACCACCATCAGGAAGCCGGGGTCGGTGAAGACCGGGCGGGCGAAGGGCAGGTTCAGCCAGACCTGCACCGGGTGCCAGAGCACGAAGGCGAGGAAGGAGGCGACCGCAGGGAGCGCCGCCTCGCGCCCGCCATGCAGCCAGCCACGGAAGACCAGCTCCTCGAGCAGGGCGGGCATCAGGAAGGCGGACAGCCAGAGCGTCTGCAGGTGGCCACGGTCGATCGGGTCGAGGACGAGGACGCCGTCATTGGCCGCCCACGCGCCGGCCAGCAGGACGAGGATGAACAGGCCCAGCGCCTCGAGCGCGGCGCGGATGTCCGGCAGGCGGCGCAGGGAGGCGAGTGTCTGGGCAAGAGGGCCGGGAGCGCGTGGGCGCGGTTCAGGAGGTGGCTGTGTGGGTGGCTGGGTCACGCAGGTCCTCGATGCGGTCAGCTGCCCCCGCTGATCGCCTCATAGCATAGCGCCGCCTCGGACGGGGGGCCACGGCGCAGCGGTAGCGACAGGATACGGACCAGTTTCGAGCCCGATGGCGCGGCGAAGGCGAGGATGTCTCCCGCTTCAACGGGCGTGGCAGGCTTGTCGACGCGGCGGACCTGCCCGTCGCGTTCGATCCGGGCGCCCTTTTCCTCGATGGCCTCGGTGGCGGAGGTGCGCGCCTTGAAGAAGCGCGCGCGCCAGAGGAACACGTCGAGGCGCATTCTTTCTTCAGGCGTTTGGCGGTCTTCGGTCATGACGCGGCCTTCGGTGCGGCGGCGGCAGCGGGGCGGCGATGACGGCGACGACGGCGCGGCTTGTCGGCCCGCGCGGGGGCCGGCTGGGCGATGATGAGATCAGCGAGGACAGCGAACGGTCCGGACGGGGGTGGCCGTGGGCGCTCGGGGCGCGGGGGCGGCGCAGGCTTGGCGCCGGGGCGCTTGTGGCGTGGCGTGGCTTCGCCAGTGGTGGCGGGCTTGTCAGGTTGCGGCCTGGCGGCGGGTGTTTGCGTGCGCTGGGCGGGGAAGCGCCAGAGTTTGACGGCGCCGGTTTCCTTGTCCTTCTCGGCGGGCTTGAGGCCGAGGCCGCGCAGGATGGCGGGGAAGTCGGCCTGCGGGCATCCGACCTGCGCGGAGAGTTCCGGCGGCACGGCGAAGGCTGATGTCTCCGAGCCGCGGCGGATCTGCGAGAGCATGACGGCGAGGCGTTCGGCGAGGTCGGCGCGGACGGCGCGCGGGCCGAGGCGGAGATAGCCGGCGGTGTGGAGCATCGCGTCGCTCCAGTGGCCGTCCTTGAGCGGGAAGGAGCTCTGTGTCGGCGCTGCGGGGGCGGGCTTGCCGGAATGGACAGCGCGCAGGGCGAGCATCAGGCGCGCCGCGGCGGGCTTCAGCAGGCCGGGCAGCCACGCAGCGACGCGGCCGCTCTTCACGCCGGCGGCGGCGAGGGCGGCGCGGTCTTCGCCGGAGAGCTGGAAGGCGGGGCCGGCATGGCGGCGATCGAATGCCGCGCCGGTTTCGAGCAGCTGGTAGGCCGCGCCACGGGCTGCGCCGCGCAGGTCCTTGCCGTCGAGCACGGTGCGGAGCTCGTGCAGGGCGGGGAGTTGCGCTTTGACGTGGTCGGCAAACCAGCGGGTGAGGCGTTCGATCGCGTCCTCGCGACCCGGGGCGGAAGCGTCGGGTGCGCCGATCAGGTCGAGGCGCGGTGTGTGCCAGTCGGTAGCGGCGGAGAGTTTCGCGACGGGTGAAGACTCGTGGACGATTGTGGCCGCGTCTGCATCGAAGCTGAGGTCGGTGTCGGGGGCCTGGGCGATGGCAGCGAGGCGGCGCTCGATGATCGGGCGCAGGGCCTTGAGGGCGGCGCCACGCAGGGCGCGACCGGCCAGCGTTTCGCCAGCGGCTTCGGCGTGGAAGACGAGGCCTTCGATGCGGCCGACGGGATGTCCGCTGATCACGACTTCACCCGAGGGGCCGATGTCGACGGGCGGGTCTTCTTCCGAATTGAGGTGCTTCAGCAGCGCCGATGTGCGGCGATCGACGAAGCGGTTCATCAGCGCCTGGTGGAGCGCGTCGGAGAGCTTGTCCTCGATCTCGCGCGTGCGGCCGCGCCAGGTGTCTGCGTTGAGCAGCCAGTCGCCGCGGTTTGCGGCGTAGGTCCAGGTGCGGATTTCGGCGAGGCGGTGCTGCAGGTTGTCGATCTCGCCCTCGGTGCGGTCGAGGCGTTCGACTTGGCTGTACATCCATTCATCGCCAATGCGGGCGTTCGGCTGGATGAGTTTCTCGACGAGGGTCTGCACCAGTTTGAGGTGCGCCTCGGGGCCGTACTTCCGGAAGTCAGGCAGGGTGCAGAGATCCCACAGGCGGCGGACATGGGCGGGCGTGCTGGCGGCGCGGCGGACATCTTCGTCCTGCGCCAGCGAGGCGAGGGTGAGTTCGTCAAGCGCTTCAGGTGCGCGGCGGAGGATCACGTCAGGCGACGAGCGCCGCAGGGAATTGAGCAGGCCGTCGATGCTCGACCAGTCGAGCTTCGAGTTGCGCCAGTTGAGGAAGTCCACCGGCTCGAAATGATGGTTGACGATGCGCTCGATGGTTTCTTCATCCAGCACTTCGCAGTCGGCCGTTTCGCCGAACGTGCCATCGTCGCGGAAGCGGCCGGCGCGGCCGGCGATCTGCGCAAGTTCATCGGCTCGGAGGTAGCGGCGCTGGCGGCCATCGAACTTGCGGCGGGAGGCGAAGGCGATGTGGCCGACATCGAGGTTGAGGCCCATGCCGATGGCGTCGGTGGCGACGATGTAGTCGACTTCTCCGCTTTGATAGAGATCGACCTGCGCGTTGCGCGTACGCGGGCTGAGAGCGCCCATGATGACGGCGCAGCCGCCGCGCTGGCGTTTCAGCAGTTCGGCGATGGCGTAGACTTCTTCCGAACTGAACGCGACGATGGCCGAGCGCTTGGGAAGCTTGGTGATCTTGGTGGGGCCGGCATAGGAGAGCTGTGAGAAACGCTCGCGGCGTTCACCGTCGATGTTGAGGTCGAGCCGTTCGAGGGCGGGGCGCATGGTATCGGCGCCGAGCAGCATGGTCTCGTGACGGCCGCGCGCGTTGAGGATGCGGTCGGTGAAGACGTGGCCGCGGTCGGGGTCCTGCGCGAGCTGGATCTCGTCGATGGCGATGAAGTCGGCGCCTTCGGAGACCGGCATGGCTTCGACCGTGCAGGCGAAGTAGCGCGCGGTTGGCGGGCGAATACGTTCTTCGCCCGTGATGAGGGCGCAAGCCTTCTCGCCTTTTTCGCGGACCATGCGGTCATAGATCTCGCGCGCGAGCAGGCGTAGCGGCAGGCCGATCATCCCCGTGCCGTGGGCGAGCATGCGCTCCACGGCAAGGTGCGTCTTGCCGGTGTTGGTTGGGCCCAGCACGGCCCGGATACGCTGGTTGTGGTCGCTGGCGGCCAGAGGTGGCGCTCCCGGGATGTCGGAAGATCAGGCGGTGGCGAGAAGACGCGCGGAAGCGCGTTGTCGTTTCGCTGCGAGGGTGTCGGGGCGCCAATGCATGTCCGTCTTCCCAGTGGACCCGTCCGGTCCAGAGCTAGAGGGTGGGGGTGCGGGGGCGTGGGGTCAACTGGCGAAGCTGTGGATTAACGCCGGAGTTGCGTGCGCGGGAACCAGCGGCGAATGTCGGGCGTGCTGGCGTGAGGAGTTTTCGTGAACCGCAGACACCTGTTGCTTTCTGGTCTTGGTGCGACGGCGCTCGCTGCGGCTGGCTGCGTCAGCGCAGAGGCGCCGGACAATAATACGGACTTCCTGCAACAGGCGCATGACCTGCTGGCGGCCAGTCCGGCGATCGACATTCACGCGCATCCGGGGCGGACGTTCGGGCGCGATGCGGAGAACCTGTCGCCGGCGCTGAAGATGATGTCGTCGGGCGGAGCAACGGAGGATCGCGCGATCGCAGACATGCGCGCGGGGCAGCTGGCGGGCGCGAGCTTTGCGGTGGTGGCGGACGTGCAGGTGCTGAATGTGGTGGCGGGCGGCGGGCTGGGCGCGGCGCGGGATTTCGAGCCGGGCGAGGCGCGCGCGAGCTATCAGCGGCAGATCGCCAACATGCATCGGGTGTTGCCCGGGCTGGGCGTGACGTTCGTGAAGGAGCCGGGCGATTTCCGGCGGATCAAGGCGAAGGGCGGGATTGCGGGCCTGCTGACGGTGGAGGGCGCGGACTTCCTCGCGGGCGATCTGGGGAATGTACGCAAGGCTTTCGATGACGGCGTGCGGTCGATCACGCTGGTGCATTACCGGCCCAACGAGGTGGGCGATATCCAGACGGCGCCCCCGGTGTGGGCCGGGCTGCCGCCGTTTGGCGCGGAGGTGATCCGCGAGATGAACCGGCTGGGCATGGTGGTCGACCTGGCGCATGCGTCGGAGGATACCGCGGCGGCCGCGTTGTCGGTCAGCTCGGCGCCGGTGATGTGCTCGCATACGCATGTGAACGGGCGCGGGGCAGAGCATCCGCGCTTCATCAGCCTGGAGTTGGCGAAGGAGATCGCGCGGCGGGGCGGCGTGATCGGCGCGTGGCCGGCGGGCATCGGGATGAAGACGCTGGACGAATATGTCGGGCGCATCATCGACCTCGCCGATGTGCTGGGGCCCGAGCATGTCAGCCTTGGCACCGACATGGACGCCAACTTCATGCCGGTGATGACCCGCTATACGCAATTGCCCGAACTGGTCGCGAAGCTGCTGGAGCGGGGATACGGCAGGAAGAACGCGGCCGGATTTGTCGGCGGCAACTTCCTGCGGGTCTATGAGGCGGCGTGGGCGAAGCGGACACGCTGAGACGCGTTACTGCGGGGGCAGCGGAACCGACGTCGAGTGGAAGAAGCGGATGCGCCAGCGTTCGCCA
>Ga0208492_1001409_pt1 | contig 15070 bp, 15 predicted proteins | sample Subbioar_CSW14AB_FD_184820 | JGI IMG/M metagenome (GOLD analysis project Ga0208492, IMG submission 184820) | Serpentinite rock and fluid subsurface biosphere microbial communities from McLaughlin Reserve, California, USA - CR12Mar_CSW14AB (SPAdes) | ecosystem: Environmental > Terrestrial > Deep... | reverse complement strand
CATCGCCTACGCCATGAAGCACCCCGAACGCCTCGACGGCCTCGTCCTCATCGACGCCGCTGGCTGGCCGGGTGAACGCGCCGGCGGCCCGCCGCCGCTGGTCTTCGCCATGCTCAACAATGGCTTCACGCGCTCGCTGATGAAGCTGGTCGATCCGCGCGTGCTCGCGCGCGATGGCCTCAAGGCGGCCTATGTCGATCCCGCCATCGTCAACGAGGCGCTGGTCGATCGCTACGCCAACCTCGCCATGGCGGAGGGCCATCGCGACGTGCTGCTCATGCAGGACTCCCGCCCTGATCCGCCATGGACGCAACAGAGCTTCCGGCAGATCCGCACGCCAACCCTCGTCATGACCGGCGAGAAGGACGCGCTTATTCCCGCCGACAACGCCCGCGCCATCGCCGCCGCCATTCCCGGCGCCTACCTCGTGACCTATCCGGAAGGCGGCCACGTCCCGATGGAGCAGTTGCCGGATCAGACCGTTCAGCACCTGCGCGCCTTCCTTCAGGGCCTGCCGCCGCGCAACTAGCCTGCCCGTGATGCATTTTGCCTTCAGGCGTGCAGATGCCTGCCAGAAATAGGCAGAACTCTCCACGCAACGCTCTGGCGCAAAACGGCTGCATTCTGGCATAAGCAGCCCACAATTCATGGGAGAGCCGCATGCGCATTGGCGTTCCGAAAGAGATCAAGACGCAGGAATACCGCGTGGGTCTCACGCCCGAGAGTGTGGGCGAACTCGTCCGCGCAGGTCACGACGTGGTCGTGGAAACCAACGCCGGCATGGGCCTCGGCGCCCCGGACGCCGCCTACATCAAGGCCGGCGCAAAAATCCTCCCCACCGCCCAGGCGATCTTCGATGAAGCCGAGATGATCGTGAAGGTGAAGGAGCCGCAGGCCGTCGAGTGCGCCATGCTGAAGCCGCACCACACCCTCTTCACCTACCTCCACCTCGCCGCTGACAAGCCGCAAGCCGAAGCCCTGATGAAATCCGGCGCCACCTGCATCGCCTACGAGACCGTCACCAACCGCGCAGGTCGTTTGCCCCTGCTGCAGCCGATGAGCCAGGTTGCCGGCCGGATGTCGATCAATGTCGGCGCCTATGCACTGATGAAAACCAAGCGTGGGCGCGGCCTCCTCCTCGGCGGCGTCCCCGGCGTTCCCGCCGCCAACGTTGTCATCCTCGGCGGCGGCGTCTCGGGCACGCATGCCGCCGAAATGGCCATCGGCAGCCGCGCCAACGTCACCGTGTTCGACCGCTCCATGCCGCGCCTGGAAGAACTCGATGTGCAGTTCGCTGGCGCCGTCGACACCGTCTACGCGACGCAGGCCGCCATCGACCGGGCCGTCATGGAAGCCGATCTCGTCATCGGCGCCGTGCTGATCCCCGGCGCCGCAGCGCCCAAGCTGGTTACGCGCGCCCACCTCAAGGACATGCGCCCCGGCGCGGTTCTGGTGGACATCTCCATCGACCAGGGCGGTTGCTTCGAAACCTCGCGGCCGACCACGCATGATGATCCGATCTACGAGATCGATGGCGTTCTGCACTACTGCGTCGCCAACATGCCGGGCGCCGTTCCGCGCACCTCCACCTACGCGCTCAACAACGTCACGCTGCCCTTCGCGCTCGACCTTGCGAACAAGGGCACGAAGGCCGCGCTGAAGGCCGACCCGCATCTCGCCGAAGGCCTCAACGTCGCCGAAGGCAAGATCACCCACGCCGCCGTGGCGCACGATCTCGACCTGCCCTTCGCCAAGCCCGCCTGGCTCGCCGCATGAGGCAGGCGCTCAGCGCCCTCCTCTTGCTGCTGGCGGCTTGCGCCGGCCCGCAGCCGACAGACATGAAGGATCCCGCCTCCGTTGCGCGGGCTTTCGTCGAGGCGTTCAACGCCCGCGACCTGCCGCGCATGCTGCCGCTGGTCGACCAGGTCAACATGGACGTACTCAAGGCTGCTCTGAGCGAAGGCCCGAATGGCCCCGCCTGGCAGAGCATCTTCAATCCCGAAGCCATCCTGGTCATCGGCCGCGAGAACGGTGAAATCGAGGGCCCGCGCTATGATCGCCGCGATGCCTATGTGAAGGTCGGCGAAGACAATGGGGACGCCTATCTCGTCGTCCTCGCCCGCCAGAAGGATGATGGCTGGCTGATCGTCGAGAACTCGCTGATGAGCGAGGAAAAGTTCATGGCGTTGTCGGAAGAACAGCCGAGGAAGAACTGAAGCGCGCACAAACAAAAAGGCCCGCTCTCGCGAGCGGGCCTTTCAAACTTTCAGCGATCAACCAATCAGCGGCTGACGCCCGACTTGAAGTATTTGAAGAACTCGCTGTCCGGCGAGAGCACCAGCGGCGTGCCCGCCTTGATGGAGACCTTGTAGGCTTCGAGCGAGCGGTAGAAGGCGAAGAACTCCGCGTCCTTGTTGTAGGCCGACGCATAGATGCGGTTGCGCTCGGCGTCGCCTTCACCCATCAGCACCTGCGCCTTCTGCTCGGCTTCGGCCGTGATGACCTGCACCTGCTTGTTGGCTTCGCCGGTGATCGAGGCATAGAGGCCCTCACCCTCGGCGTTGTACTGCGAGACCTTCTGCTTGAGCTGCGATTTCATGCGCTCATAGACGCGCTCGGAGTTCGCCTGCGGCAGGTCGGCCTTGCGGATGCGGACGTCGATGATCTCGAGGCCCAGCGTGTTCACTTCCGCCTGCAGGTTCGTGCGCACCCGGCCCATCAGCGCCGTACGCTGGGCGGAGATGATGTCCGGCTGCGAGACCTTGCCGAGTTCGGCGCGCAGCGCCGAGGTGAAGCGGAAGCCGAGCTGCGTGGCGCCGCCCTCTTCCGTGCCGGCGGCGCGGAACAACTGCAGCGGGTTCTTGATGCGATAGCGCGCGATGGCGTCGACGTTCAGGCGTTGCTGGTCGGCGGCGATGATCTCGTCGGCTTCCAGGTCATAGCCCATGTTGCGCTTGTCGAAGAACTTGACGTCATCGAGCAGCGGCATCTTGAAGTGCAGGCCCGCGGGCGCGTTCTGCATCGGGCCTTTTGTCGTCATGCCCGGCTCGGTCGCGTTCACCGTGTACTGCGCCTCGCCGAAGCGGAGCACGATGGCCTGCTGGTCCACCGGCACGATGTAGAGCGCATTGGCGAGGATCAGCAGGACAGCTGCTGCAGCGGCGCCGGCGATGATGAGGATACGTTGCATCGTTATTGCCCCTGCGGCGTCTGGCGCCCGCGCAGCTGGTCAAGCGGGATGATTGGCACCGCGCCCGACTTGGTGTCGATGATCGTGACGTTCGAATCGCCGATCACCTTTTCCATCGTCTCGAGGAACATGCGCTCCCGCGTGACGCGCGGCGCAGCCCTGTACTCGCCGTAGATCAGGTTGAAGCGATCCGCTTCACCCTTCGCGGCGGCCACCGTGGCGGCCTTGTAGCCTTCGGCCTGCTGGATACGCGCGAGCGCCTTACCCTCGGCTTCCGGCACCACCTGGTTGCGATAAGCGATCGCGTCGGCTTCGCGCTTGGCCTTGTTCTGCTCGGCGCTCGACACTTCGCGCTGGACGGTGACGACCTCTTCCGGGGCCGACACGCCGGAGAGCGAGATCGAGATCACCTCGATGCCAGCCTTGTAGGAATTCAGCGTCTGCTGCATCAGCGCCTTCACGCGTGTCTCGACGCCCGAACGATCGCCCGTCGTGATGCGCTCGAACTCGGACGTGCCGACGACTTCGCGCATGGAGCTCTCGCCGATCTGTTCGATCAGTTCGTTGCGGTTATTCTGCTGGTCGACGACGTTGAACAGGTAGTCCTTGGGCTCGTAGATCCGCCAGTTGATGACGAAGCCGATGTTGACGATGTTCTCGTCGCCCGTGAGCATCAGGTTTTCGCCGCTGCCACCAATCTGCGTACGCTTCTCGGTGTTGGTCTCGACATTGTAGTGCTGCTCGATCGGGCTCGGCAGGCGAATGCGGAAGCCCGGGGCTTCGGTGCGGTGATACGTGCCGAAGCGGAGCACCACGGCCTGCTGGCGTTCGTCCACCTGGTAGATGCCCGTGAAGGCCCAGCCGACCAGCGCGATCGCCAGGATCACGACAAGACCGGTCACGCCGAAATTGCCGGGGCCGCGTCCGCCGCCACCAGCGCCGCCGCCCGAACCGCCATCGCCGCCCTTGCGCTTGAAGCGCTCCTGCATGCGACGCAGGGTTTCCTCGAGATCGGGACGATCCTTGGAGCCGCCGCCGCCCGGCGGTTTGCCGCCGCCCTGGCCGCCATTCGACGGTTTGCCCCACGGGCTGCCGCCATCGCCGCCGCCGCTACCGCCGCTGCCGGACCCGCCACTGCCCCAGGGGCCGCCACCGCCGCCCTTGTTGTCGTTCCAGGGCATCGAGCCCCTCCTGATTGCGCGCTTTACGGGAAGATTTGTGTCTTCCACTAGTTGAGCGCGGATTAAAGCCACTTCAAGACGCGCCATTAAGACAGTTTCGCCAGCAGCGCGACTGTCTTCGCCTATGACGAACGTGTGATTCCTCACACGTAAGACTTCAGGACGCCTGTAGACGGTAATCGGCATTACTTGCCGGGCCGGAAACCCCCTAGGCTGGCGGCTTTCTTGCACCTTTCCGGCCATGCTGGACGCCTCATCAACCATAGCCGGACCCGGAATGACCGCGTCTTCAGCTCCTGTTTTCCAGCGCGATGTCACGGTGGTGATCGCCGCCTGGCGCGCCGCCGCAACAATTGGCCGCGCCGTCTCCTCCGCCCTCGCCCAGCCTGAAACAGCCGAAGTCGTCGTGGTCGACGACGCCTCGGGCGACGATGGCGCCACGCTCGCCGCCGCCCGCGCCGCCGACGATGGAACCGGCCGCCTCACGCTTCTCGCCCAGCCGCAGAATGCCGGCCCGGCCGCCGCCCGCAACGCCGCGCTCAAGGCCAGCAAGGCGCCATGGATCGCTGTGCTCGACAGCGACGACTTCATGGAACCCGGCCGCCTCGCCAAACTCATGGCGCTGGCCGGCAGCGGCTATGATCTCATCGGCGACGATCTCCTGCAGACGCCCGAAGGCCAGCCCGTCTCCGCCGGCCAGCCGCTCTGGTTCCGCGACGACCAGACGCCGCTCGATATCTCGTTCGGCTTCTTCATCGACAGCAACATCACCAAGGCCTCGCGCCTTCGCCGCGAACTCGGCTTCCTCAAGCCGCTGATGCGCCGCGCCTTCCTTGAGCGCCACGGCCTCGCCTACAACGAGACCATGCGTCTCGGCGAAGACTACGACCTCTATGCCCGCGCCCTCAGCCTCGGCGCGAAGATGCGCCTCATCCCGTGGACCGGCTATGTCAGCGTGATGCGCGGCAACTCCCTGTCGCTCAACCACGGCCGTGCCGACCTCGCCGCCCTCGAAGCCAGCGACACGCGCCTGCTCGCCTCCGGCACGCTCTCCGAGGCCGACGCCGCCCTCGTGAAGAAACACCGCTTCACCACCCGTTCGCGCATCGTCTGGATCGACTTCATGACAAAGCTCAAAAAGGGCAATGTCGTCGGCGCAACGGGCGCCGTCCTGAAAGACCCCCGACAGGTCTCCTACATCACCCGCGGCATCATCCGCATGTTCGCGGGCCGCTTTGGCAGGCGGCCCAAATCCTAAAATCCGGGTGCCTCCGCGCGTGCGCGATGCTACTCATCTCGCATGCCCTCTGCCGTCACCATTGACCAACTGTCTGACAAGTTACAGCGTCTGCGGAAACGCGATACGCTGCGCATCGTCTTCGGAGCCGCCGGGCACGACTACGCCTCCACACGAGCCACAGAAGCAGAGCTACTGGCGCTTGAAACGCACGTCGGCGCCGCACTTCCAGAAGACTACCGGGTATGGCTACGCGAGGTGGGATATGGCGCGGGGCCAGGCTATGGCCTCCTCTCTACGCGCGACGCCATGGCGGAACTTCGTCTTGATCAGCGCGGTTCCGGCGGCGACGTGGACAGCGCCGACCTCATCTCGGACGCACACATTCGGCGCTATGCTTCTGCCGTCAGTACGGCTGGGACACATATCGGGATTGGCATCACTTCGAACACCTTTGCCGGTGCGCTTCCAATCAGTCATCAGGGCTGCGGCAACTACTCCCACATAATGCTCGCAGGGCATTTTCGCGGCGCCATCTTCGGCGAAGCGGGCGAGCTGATCGGTGAACCGTGGACGGCCGCCGCCGCATTCTGGCCGGAGCCGCAACTCCGCGGCCCGACGTCAGATCACCATCCAGCCTCCTTCCTGCAGTGGATGGATCGCTGGATTGAAGTATCACTTGCTCTGGTCAACTGACGCGCTTTTCGATGTTGTTGCAGCGCGGGCTCGCCCTCCCGCAACCAATCCGCTAAAGCCCAATCAGCAACTCCGGAAGCACCATGCCCTCGCCTCTCGAAACGCAGATCCGCGCCGCCCTCGACGCCGTGACCGATCCGGTCACCGGCATGGGCCTCGTCGCCTCGGGCCGTGTCGCGGGTCTCGTGGCGCGCACGGATGGCAAGGTCGGCTTCGTGATCGAGACGGGCGTCGGCGCCGCTGACGAGCCGTTGCGCAAGGCGGCCGAAGCGGCGGTCGCCCGCGTGCCCGGCGTCACCACCGTCACCGCCGTGCTCACCGCCGAGGCCGCCACCGGCGCACGCACCGTGCCCGCCGCACGCCCCGCGCCCATCGCACCCCCGCCGCCTCCGCCCGCCGCCGTCACGCGGCCCGCGCGCGCCATCGTCGCCATCGCCTCGGCCAAGGGCGGCGTCGGCAAGTCCACCGTCTCGGTCAATCTTGCGGTCGCCGCCGCCCGCGCCGGCCTGCGCGTCGGCCTGCTCGATGCGGACGTGTTCGGCCCCTCGCTGCCCACCATGCTCGGCACGGTCGGCCAGCGCCCCGAGGTAAAGAACAAGCGCATGCAGCCGATCATGGCGCACGGCATCGCCACCGCATCGATCGGCTATCTCGTCGACCCCGATCAGGCCGTCGTCTGGCGCGGCCCCATGGTGATGTCCGCCGTCAGCCAGCTGATCAACGACACTGACTGGGGCGATCTCGACCTGCTGTTCATCGACACGCCCCCCGGCACCGGCGAGGTACAGCTGACGCTGGTGCAGAAGCTTCCGCTCGATGGCGCGGTGATTGTCTCGACGCCGCAGGAAGTGGCCCTCGCCGATGTGCGCCGCGGCATCGGCATGTTCCGCAAGACCAATGTCCCCGTGCTCGGCGTGATCGAGAACATGGCCTGGTTCGAACAGCCCGACGGCTCGCGCGCCTACATCTTCGGCAAGGAAGGCGCGCAACGCACTGCTGAAGAGATGAACGCGCCCTTCCTCGGCGCCCTGCCCATCCTGCCTGCGCTGCGCGAAGGGGGCGACGCGGGCGTTCCCGCCGCCACCGGAAGCAGCAGCGCCGCCGAGGCCTTCAGGCTGCTCGCCGAAGCGGTGAACGAAGCGCTCGCCCTCGCGCCGAACCAGCCGGCGCCGAAGATCGTGTTCGAGTAGCGCGCTCCACCTGCACGCATCGCCACGCGTTAACACACACCGGAAAGCCCTGTGCCGCAGGCGCTTTCGTGTCGCATGCCTAACCCTCGCTGATGGCATGCTGACGACATCACGCGCTGCAGACTGGACCAATGGACGCGCGCCTGTGCCACTTCGCGACGTCCGGCGTTAACGAATGTGAACGCGCCGTGTCATGGTGAGCCACAGCTTAATTTGCTGTCCCAACAGATGAATTCGCTTGAACTCGCGCGCGCCTGACTTAACGTTTTCTTTACGAACGAAAGGCGCGCGAGCGCTGCGTCAGCAGCAACGTCGCGTGGCCGGGAACGGGAGGCTTGGCTCGGGGTATGCACTGCATTCCCCGGGTGGAGGACGGGAGTAGCTTATGGGCCACATGGTTCGGCTGCGCGGAAGTTTCTGGCCCCAGGATCACTGGGGTCGAGTCACGAACGCAGCCATCCCGCGGGACCAGATCGCGCAGCCCTCGCTTGAGGCCGCTGACGAAGTTGCAGACGCTGCCCTTGAACGCTTCGGCGATCATCTCCACTCCGTCTATCTCTCCGGCCCCGCCGCGCGCGGCCGCCCGGGCGGCATGGCGGTGTTCATCCTCCTGCGCATGGGCGCGACGCACAACGCGACCAACCATGCCGAAAGCTGGGAGCACCTGCTCTCCGCCCAGATCCGCAAGCGTCATCCGCGTGTCGGCCGTGTCGCCATCGCCGTGTTCAGCTGGAAGGATGTGTTCACCACGGACGCCGCCTTCTCGCCCGCGCGCTTCCGCCTCGCCGTGAACTCCGTCTGCATCGCCGGCCGCAACATGACGCGCATGCTCGCGCCGCAGCGCCTCGACGCCGCCGTGATGAACGGCGACATCCTCAACTTCCGCCCGCGCATGCTCAGCGCCGCCGGCCGCCTCGCCGCCGCCAAGTCTCCGGACCGCGTGCGCGCTGCCGCCATGGACGCCGGCCAGGCCGTGCTGGCCGCCGCCTTCGCGTTGGTGCTGGAGCGCGAGCAGATCTACACCGAGGACCTCGACCTGCGCCGGGACATGTTCACCCTGAACTTCCCCACCCGCACCCGCGACATGGACCTCGCCTACGCCATGGCCACGCGCCCCTCGCCGGACGCGATGAAAGCCCTCGTCTTCATCGACAGCGCCAGCCGCTGGATGACGCCCATGACCGACGCCTGGCTCAACGCCAACAACCCGCAACGCGCGGAACGGCTGAAGGCGTAGCCGCTACGCGGTGGGAATAGGGAATGGGGAGTAGGCAATCGGGTTCAGCTTGAGCCCAAACGGCCGACCATTCCCTATTGCCTACTGCCTACTGCCCATTCCCCTACTTCTTCACCCGCAACCGCCCGCGCGCATCCATCTCTGCGCCGCAGCCGTGGCAGGTTGTGCCGCCCCACATGGCCTGATTGAAGTTCGACGGCGTTCGCATCTTCGGCTGCTCGCGACCGCAGCTCGGGCAGTTCACCGGCTTCCGCGACATCGCGAACATGAGCAGCACGGTGGCCGCGCCAACGGCGCCAACCAGTCCGCCAATGAGTGCACCGTCCATCGCAAACCTCCCTGCCCAGTCCGAGGAGCATGAGACGCTACGGCGCCTGCGTCCAGCTCCCTGATACCGGATGGACCTGAGGCCCCACGCCTCCTAATCAGAAGAGACACGTCGCGGGAGACACCCATGAAACACGCAGCCTTCGCCGCCGCCTCGGCGCTCGCCCTCGCCGCCTGCACCACCGCCGCGCCGCCCGCGCCCACCTCCACAGCCATCGCCGTCCCCGTCGCCACGCCGCTCGCCGCAAAGGAATCACCCTCCACCTTCACGCGCGACATCAACGCCGGCTTCCAGCGCGACCTGCCTTTCGCTGACACACAGGACTTCGCCTTCGCCGATCGCGGCTTCATCGCCACGCGCAAGGACCCCATCATCGCCACCGCCGCCGGACAGCCGGTGTGGAATCTCGCCGCGTTCGATTTCCTGAAAGGCCCGCCGCCCGAAACCGCCAACCCCAGCCTCTGGCGTCAGGCCCAGCTGATGGCGAAGCACGGCCTCTACAAGGTCAGCGACACCATCTGGCAGGTGCGCGGCTTCGATCTCGCCAACATCACCTTCGTCAAAGGCGCGAAAGGCTGGATCGTCATCGACACACTCGGCTCGAATGAAACCGCGAAAGCCGCCTACGACCTCATCACCGAACATGTCGGCCAGCGCCCCATCGTCGCCGTGATCTACACCCACTCCCACACCGATCACTTTGCCGGCACGGCGGGCCTCGTCTCGCTGGAAGACGTGAAGTCCGGCAAGGTGCAGGTCATCGCCCCCAAGGGTTTCCTCGAAGCCGCCGTCGGCGAGAACGTCATCGCCGGCCCCGCCATGCAGCGCCGTGCGCTCTACCAGTTCGGCATCCCGCTGCCGAAGGATGCGGGCGGCCTCATCAATGCCGGCATCGGCCCCGGCATCGCGGCTGGCTCCACCTCTCTCATCCCGCCGACAAAAGAGATCGCCGCCACCGGCGAAGCCATGACCATCGACGGCGTGAAGATGACCTTCCAGTTCACGCCCTCCACCGAAGCCCCCGCCGAGATGAACGTGAACTTCCCCGACTGGAAAATCGTGGACATGGCCGAGAACGCCAACGCCACCCAGCACAACATCCTCACGCCCCGCGGCGCCGTCGTGCGCGATGCAAAGGTCTGGGCCGAAGGCCTCACCAAGGCGCTGCGCCTCTACGGCGACAGCGAGATCCTCATCACCAGTCATGGCTGGCCCCGCTTTGGCAATGCGGAGATCCGCGACTATCTCGGCAAACACCGCGACGTCTACGCCTACCTCCACGACCAGACCGTGCGCCTGATGAACAAGGGCCTCAACGGCGACGAGATCGCAGCGCAGCTGAAGCTCCCCGCCGAGCTCGCGCGCGAATGGTATGACCGCCCGTACTATGGCTCGCTCAGCTTCAACAGCCGCGCCGTCTACCAGTTCTACATGGGCTGGTACGACGCCAACCCCGCCAACCTCGCCCCCATGCCGCCCGTCGACACCGGCAAGCGCTATGTCGCCGCCATGGGCGGGGCTGAAAAAGTGAAACAGCTCGCGCGCGAGGCCTATGACAGCGGCGACTACGCCTGGGCCGCCGAACTCCTCAACCACGTCGTCATGTCCGACAGCGCCGACACGGACGCGAAAGACCTGCTCGCCCGCTGCTACGACCAGCTCGGCTGGCAATCCGAACCCTCCACCTGGCGCAACATCTATCTCACCGGCGCGCAGGAACTCCGCACCGGCGTCAGCGCGCCACGCGCCAACCCCGCCTCACAGATGGCGTCGCTTGCCAACCTGCCCCTCGGCCAGCTGATCGATCTCCTCGCCGTCCGCCTCAACCCCGAAAAGTCCGCTGGCCAGACCGCAAAGTTCGCCTTCGTCCTCACCGACTCGAACGAGCGCACCTTCATCACCATCGCCAACGGCGTGCTGGTGCACGAAGAAATCGCCGCCCCCGAACCCGTCGAAGCCACGCTCACCCTCACCCGCGCCGACTTTTTGGGCGGCGTCTTCGGCGGCCAACCTCTTCCTGCGAAAATCGCCAGCGGCGCCGTGAAGCTCGAGGGCAGCCCGCAAGCGCTCTTGAAGCTGCAGCAGTGGATGGATGCGCCCAACCCGGTTTTCCCGATCGTGACGCGGTAGGCGCCGGGAAGCCGGCGCTCGCGCGCAAGGCTCGCGTCAGTTCGTCTCAAGGCCACGTAGGGCCAGGCGTGTGATTTCGCGCAGGTCTCGTTCGGACGCGCCGCCGCGCGCGGCAAGCTTGAGGCCCGATCTCAGAGCAAGCAGCATACCCGCTGCCAGCATCGGGTTCGTCTGACGATCCAGTTCGCCAGTGATCACTCCGGCGCTCACACGGTCCGCAAAAGCCTGCAGGACCGCGACGCCCGCGTGGTCGTTGAGCGCACTGATCTGGGGGTCGGATCGCCCGAACTCGGCAATTGAGCCCACGCCCAGGCATCCAGTCTCGATATCCTTGGCAGACCCGAGATCGATGAGAACGGCGGCTTCGAGCGCCCGAAGCACAGACTTTCCGCCAAGCGCCTCGCGCATGCGGGCCAGCGATTTTTCCTGGTAACGTTTGAGCGCTTCCAGAAAGAGGCCCCGCTTGTCGGTGAAGGCGCCGTACAGGCTCTGCCGCCCGATCCCCATGCCATCGAGCAGATCGGCAGTGGAGGCGGCCGCGAAACCATGCCGCGCGAAGACAGCTATCGCTGCATCCAGCACTTTCTCACGGTCGAACTCGGCCAGTCTGCCCATGGCTCCAATATAGTTTTTTTGATTGATCGGTCAAATATGATCTTGACTGATCTATCCACAATTCCCATTAATTCTTGATCGATCAGTCCAGAACAGGTGACTTATGTCCGCTACCTCCGTTAACAACGCCGCTGCACTCGTTCTCGGCGGCTCCCGCGGCATGGGAGCCGCCATCGTTCGGCGGCTGGCAAGGGATGGCAGGCCGGTTGCCTTCACCTATGCGCAGTCCCGCACAAGCGCCGACGAACTGGTCGAAGAAATCGCGGCGCAGGATGGCGTCGCCATCGCGATCAAGGCCGACAGCGCCGACGCCACAGAAATCGAAGCTGCGGTAAATGCAGCCGCTGCGCGCTTCGGCAAGCTTGGCGTACTGGTGGTCAACGCTGGCATTCTCATGGGCGGCACAATCGATACTTTCACGATGGCGAACTTCGACCGCATGCTGGCCGTAAACGTTCGCGGCGTTTTTGCCGGCATCCATTTCGCCGCGCCGCACCTGCTGGACGGCGCACGCATCATCACGATCGGCAGTAACACGGCGGGCTATGTGGGTCGCCCCGGCGGCGGCGTCTATGCAATGACAAAGGCTGCTGTCGCCCAGCTGGTTCGCGCCGCCGCGCGGGATTTTGCGCCGCGCCAGATCACGGTCAACAATGTTCAGCCGGGGCCCATCGCCACCGACATGACATCCGCGATGATGGACTATATCCGTCCCCGCCTGCCGTTGGGCCGGATCGGCGAGGCGGACGAAGTCGGCGGCCTTGTATCCTGGCTTGCCGGACCAGAGGCCGGCTATGTGAGTGGCGCAAGCCTCACCATAGATGGCGGCTGGTCGGCCTGACCCGCCCCCTAAAAAATGAAGCGGCGGCTCTCTCCTTCTCCGGGAGAGTCGCCGCCGCATGACGTGCAGTCTGGCGCCGGTTCTGCCGCCGGCTTTTCGGGGAGGCGCCGTCTTACGCGGCGTGTTTGCGCACCGGGATTTCCGCGTCCCAGGCAAAGTCAGGGTAGAATTCATTCATCATCCGCGAGACATAGGCGACCAGCCTTGGCCGCCGGATCGCGTCCTCACGCACCGGCGTGTCGAAGAACGGCGTCATCGCCCCCGCCAGCGTCGCAAACACCATCGCATCCGCGCCGCATGGCTCATCGCCCATCAGATAGGGCTTGTCGCCGATGAACAGCTCCAGCGCATCCAGCGTCCGGCCCGCCAGCATCGCGATCTCAGCCAGCGAATGCCGCCCCATGCCACGCGCCATGAAATTCGCCTTCACATGCGCCAGCACGTTGGCCTGATACGCCTCGCGTTGATCCTCCGGCATGAATTCGAAGAACTTCGCCGGCCCCTTCGCGAAATTCTCCGGCACCATCCAGCGGAAATACGTCATCGCCTGCGTCAGCTCGCGATCGACCATCACCTCGATGGCCAGCGCCTGCGCCCGCTCCAGCGGCGAAAGCCCCGCATCGAGATCAACGCCGTATTCGCGCTCGACATGCATGCGGATGAAGGTGCTGTCCCCGACCAGCTGCCCGCCATCGTCGATGAACGGCACCTGCCCCTTGGGCCCCTCGGCAGGGTTCGCGCGTCGCCGCTCGAAATCGAGCCCCGCCATCTGCAGGTGCACTTCGGTCTTGGTCACATAGGGGCTGGCCTCGGGCAGTCCGAAATTCGCGCCGGTGCCGGAAAGGATGATCATCGCCGTCTCCTGTGTTCGCGTTTGCTATTCAATCGTCTCGTAGGTCGAAATCCGCGGCGCCGCCGTCACGAACGGCCGCAGCTTCTCGGTCAACCCTTGCGCCACCCACCACGCGTAGAAAGCTTCCTGCTGCTCGGCGCTCTCCCAGCGCTCGACATAGGCGACGATCTCCGGCCGCTTCGGATCGACCAGCACATCAAAACCCTGATTGCCCGCGCGCGCCCGCACCGTCTCCGTCTGCGCCGACGAGATCGCAACGAAGTCTTCGCGCTTCTCGGGGATCACGCTGAACTCGATCACCATCACCAGAGCGCCTGCCGCCAGCTCGATCATCATTATCCCCGCTTTGCTGTCCGGCTCTCGCCGGGCTCGCCGTTTTCGTGCGCCCGCTTGCCTCTGCGAGCCTGATGACACATACCTGCCAGATCGCTGCTGACAGCATCGTGTCAGCAGGCGAAAACGGGTCGAAAACCAACCTGTGGAGGGGCGACAACATGCGGAAAGCAGACCGTCTTTTCGAGATCATCCAGATCCTGCGCCGCTCGAAACAACCGGTCACGGCAGACGCCATGGCCGCCGAACTCGAGACGTCGAAACGCTCCGTCTATCGCGACATCGCAGCCCTTCTTGCGCAGCGCGTGCCCATCCGCGGTGAAGCCGGCATCGGCTACGTGCTGGACAAGGGGCTCGACATGCCGCCCCTCATGCTCACCACGGACGAGATCGAAGCCGCCGTGCTCGGCGCGCAATGGGTCATCAATCGCGGCGACCCGCAGCTCTCGAAAGCCGCCAAGGATCTGCTCGCCAAGATCGAAGCGAGTATCCCCGAACGCCTGCGCCCGTATATCGATGACCCCGCCCACCGCGTCGTGCCGGCATGGGAGCGCGCGAAGGATGCGATCGACCTCGGCGTGGTGCGCGGCGCTATCAACAACTCACGCAAGATGCAGCTCGATTATCGCGACGTCGAAGGCCGTGGCACCAAGCGCATCATCTGGCCGATCATGCTCGGCTATTACGAGACCACACGCATCATCTGCGCCTGGTGCGAAACCCGGAAAGACTTCCGCTCCTTCCGCTCGGATCGCGTCGTCACCGCCACCGTGCTGGACGAGCGCTTCCCCGAACGCCCCTCATCGCTTCGTGTGAAATGGCGCAAGGCGATGGAAGCCGACTGGAAACGCCGCAAGGCCGAGTGGGACAAGCACAAGCAGGCCGCGCAGCCGGAATAACTGGACCGCCGGGCCCCTGCTTGCCGCGCCGAAGCGCGCAGCGCGTAGGCTGGCCCGGCAGTCGCTGCGCAGCAGCGAGTGGTCAACCCAGCCACCATCCCATCGACGAGGTCACTCTCGGGCTTGTCCCGAGAGTCTCGGTTGTCTCAGGTGCGGGACAGCCAGCTCACCCCACGAAGCGCACAACCGGGATTCCCGGGACAAGCCCGGGAATGACCGCGGCAGGACAAGCATCACCCCAAAAAGAAAGCGCCGACCCCGGGGAGAGGTCGGCGCAGGCGCCAATCGCGGGAGCACCGCCATTGGGAAGTTTGATGCTGACTAGAACCGGATCTGCAGT
>Ga0208492_1001408_pt1 | contig 15077 bp, 9 predicted proteins | sample Subbioar_CSW14AB_FD_184820 | JGI IMG/M metagenome (GOLD analysis project Ga0208492, IMG submission 184820) | Serpentinite rock and fluid subsurface biosphere microbial communities from McLaughlin Reserve, California, USA - CR12Mar_CSW14AB (SPAdes) | ecosystem: Environmental > Terrestrial > Deep... | reverse complement strand
AATTCAGATTGCGGCGACAACCTCGGGCCAGCCCAGCGAGTCGGTGAGTCCGAAGGACTTGAGGTCAGCTGTCGGTGCCCCGGACTTCAGTCCGGGGGGATTTTCCGACAGTTCTTCAGTCGCGGGTTCAGGTTCGTTCCGCGCGGCGTACGACCCAGTCCGAGTACGCACGTACGAGCCCAGGGCTGAGCCGCGAGGCCAGGACCGTCGCTTGGGCGAGGAAGCCGGGGACGATTTCGAAGTCCCCGCGCGCGACTCCCCGGAGCGTGGCGCGCGCGACCTCGTCGGCGGTGAGGCGTCCCGCGCTCTCTTGGAGGGCCTGGGCACCCTTGGGCAAGAACGGACGCTCGCCGTCGAGCATCTTGGTCTCGGTCTCGGGCGGAAGGACGATGCTCACCGCGACGCCACGCGGGCGGAGCTCGGCACGCAAGGCGTCGGAGAAGCCGTAGAGGGCGAACTTGCTCCCGCAGTAGGCCGAGTGTCCGAGCGAGCCGATCACCGAGGAGACGGAGCCGACGTTGACGACGTGGCCACGCGTCTGCTCGAGGCTCGGGATCAGCGCGCGCGTGAGTTGCACCGCACCCGAGAAATTCACCTCGATCATGCGCTGGAAGTCGGCCTCCGGAATGTCCCAGAAGTAACCCGGTCGCGAGACGCCGGCGTTGTTCACCAACACGTCGAGCGGTCGCCCGTCGAGCGCGCGCAAGAGCCGATCCGCGATCGCTCCGGCGTCGGAGACATCGAGGTCGATGCAGTCGACGCGAGCCTCGGCCACCTCGTCGAGGAGGACCTTTCGTGCGCGCTCGAGCTTGCTCGGATTGCGCGCGACGAGGGTGACCTCCGCGCCGTACGTCACGAGCCGACGGGCGAGCGCAAAGCCTATTCCTTCGGAGCCGCCCGTGATGAGCACGTGGCGTCCGCGGAAGTGGCGTTCCACCGCATGGAGAGGTCGAAGGGATTCGAAGGACATCAGCTCCTCGCCTCGGACCACTCGCGCCGGATCCCAGCGCGGGACTCGGCGAAGCGTCCGAGGCGGCGGAGGCTTCGCGAGAACAAGCCATCGAACACGCGCGTGAGCACCGACTCCATCGGAAGCGCGAGCGGGTGCGGATCGAACGAGAACGTCCAGCACACGTTCGCGCGACCGTTCGGCTGGCGGACGATCTCGACCTCTTCGATCATGCGCGTGGCCAGCGGCAACGAGGCCGCCTCGAGCCGAGCGACCCAGCGTCCGGGTCGATCGAAGACGAGCGTGCGCGCGCGGAAGCGCATGAAGGTGAACGTCTCGTCGAACACGGCTCCCGGACCGCGGCGATCGGCCTCCATCGACACGAACTGCTCCATCCACTCGCGTCCCTCGTCCATGTGGGCGAACGCGTCGAAGAGGAACGTCGGATCGGCGAAGCAGTCGACCGTGTAGACGAGCTTGCGTTTGGCCTGTGGAATGAAGTCGAGGCCGACCGGCTCGAGCTCGAACGCCATCGGCCAGCTGAACACCTTGGAGGCGAGGTCATTGCGTCGGGGCATCTCTGGCTCCGTCAGGCGTCGGGTGCGCTCGGGGATCCCGAGTCGTTCGCGGTAGTAGTCGTTGAGGAACACCGAGTCCGGATCGAGCGCCTCGCGCGCTGCGAGGAGCTCGTCACGATGCGGCCACGCACGTGCGATCCACTCGGCGGCGCGTGGCGGAGGCGGCAGGTGTTTGCCCCAATGGAGCCGGGGCGCCATGTCCTCGAAGAGATCCCAGATCGCGGCGAAGCGGCTCGCGGGGGCGACCTGGTTGGTCGCGACGTGGAAGACGTTGATTCGGAGCGCGGGCTGCTCGAACCCCGGGCTCATGAGGAACGGCGACTCGGCGCCGGCATACAGCTCGACGGCGAAGTTGCTCGTGCCCTTCAGCGCGTGACGCTCGAAGTAGTCGTCGAGGCGAACGAGTGCCTCCGCTGCATTCTCGCGGGAGAACCACAGCTCCGCGAAGTCCACCGGAAGCAGCCGTTCGTCGACCCCGTCGTCCATCGGTAGGGCTCTGTCCCACCGATCCCAGAACGCGCGCCGCGAGGGCGGGAGGAAGCCGTCGATGAGCAGCTTCGCCCAACGCGGATCGGGGTAGGTGTCGATGGTGCGGAGCGCGAGGGATGCGAGCAGCTGCATCGGCCGGTCGCTCCCCCCGATCGTCGGCAGCGCGCGGTAGGGGTTCGGCTCGAACACGTTGCGGTCAGTTGCGGTGGCGCGCCGCGCCGACCAGAGGACGAATCGCTGCGCCCCTGGCTGCGGCCACCACAACACCCGCGCATACGCGTGGCGCTCGAGGAACGTGAAGACCGAGCGCGCATCGTTCGCGCGGAGATCGAACGGCGCGTCCTCGCGGAGCACGACCTGCTCCTCGCCCACCAGGTTGAACTGCGGCTCGGCCTCGAGCTCGATCTCGGTAATGACGCCGAGGAGCCCCATCGAGGTGCCGATCAGGCCGAATTCGCGGTCGCCCGGGCGAACGTCGTGGACCTCGGCGCGTCCGTCGACGAAGCGGATGCGCTTCACCCGATCGGTCAGCCGGTGCTCGAAGCTGCCGCCCGCCGAACCGGTGGAGACGAACCCGGCGAGCGTCTGGGAGCTGACGCCGCCGAGGTTGGGGAGCGCGAGCCCTCGTCGTCCGAGCGCGAAGAGCAACGACGACGAATGCGGCGCGCGCGCGAGCTTGTCCTCCCCGAGCCGCACGCCACCGCCCACCGTCACGCGCGGGCCGTCGAACGCTATCTTCGACAGACGATCGAGCCTCAGCTCGAGCCCGTTAGAGACGCCGGTTCCGATCGAAGGAGCCACCGAGTGGCGCGCGCCATGGACGCGGATCCGACGGCCGGAGGCGCGTGCACGCTGAATCAGGTCGACGATCGAGGCTTCGTTCTCGGGCCGCAGCACTCGCGTTGGGTACCGCCGGGCAGCGTTCCGTTACGGCACACCGACCGCGAACGCGCACGCGATTGCGATCGCGCATTGCGAGCGAGCGCGGCTCAAGGAATCGTGGTCGAGGTCTTGCCGACGCCGACGTGACCGGCGAAGTCCTCGGCGACGATCGTTACGTCGATCTTCCCGGGGATCATCGGGCGAACCAGGATCTTCAGGTCTTCGATCTTGTCCCACTTCACCTGGAGCGGGAGCTTGAGGACCGTGGTCTTCCCGCTCGCGTCCACGATGGTGTACTGCGGCTCGAACGCGACCTTCGACGCGGGCAGCTTCTGCGGCTGGAACGGCGTGTAGAAGTCCTGGCCCTGCACCTTGTCGATGAAGTAGCCCGTGAGGAGCTTGGAGCCCGCGTAGCCCGCGGCGCCCTTGGGCATCGCGAACCGGAGCATCACGGTCTCCTCGGGGCCGCCGATGATGCGCAGGCCGACGTCGGCGTCGAACGAGCTCGAGTCGTAGCGGGTGCGGTTGACGACGAGCGGGAACTCCATGCCGCCCTTGCCCTGCAGCGTCGCGTATTGCGGCGTCCACTTGGCCGAGACGGTGTTCTTTCCCTTCTTCCACGCGGTGACGCCGGGCCCTTCGGGGAGCTTCTTGTAGAGCGAGGGGTCGGTGATCGCGACGACCTCGACGGGGACTTTGTTCCCGAGGAAGTCCTGCGAGATGATCATCAGCGCGCTGCGGACGTCGCCGTCGATCTGCGCGGTCACCGGGCGCTCGCCGCCGAACGGATTGGCCGCGTTCTTCCCCACGACGATGTTCGAGACCTTCGGCGCAGCCGCGACCGAGGCCGCGTTGCCGTAGAGGTTGAGCATGTCGGACCAGGGCGACGACTTGCCGAACGGCGTCTTGCGGTACGCCGGCAGCCCCTTGGCCACCACCTCGGGCGGCGGCATCCAGATGCTCATCCCACGGCCGTGCGGGCGGTCGTCGCCCATGTATTTGTCGATGCGCGCCGCATCGACCGCGGCGATGACCGCCTGGGCCGCGACCTTCGCTTCCTTCTTCGAAGAGGTCTCGCGAATGACCGCGGCGACCTGCACCAGATCGGCGAAGCCGTCCTTCGGTCCGCTGACCGGATTGCTGCTTCCGCCGAACAAATCGACGGCCTGCGAAGAGGTGCCGAGCGGCCCCTTCGAGCTCTCCATGTCGCTCGCGAGCACCTTGGCGAGCGCGTCGACCGCGGTGCGGATCGCCGGCATCTTGCTCATGTCGAACACGGCGCTGGTCACGGTCGGATCGTGCGCCTTGGTGTCCTTGCCGTACCCGACGCGCATCGCGTTGACGAACGCCTTGCCGAGCGCGGCGCCGTCCATCTTCGGGTCCTTGGCGAGCGCGCCGAGCGCGAGGGTGTACTCGAAGCCCGGACCGGGCTGCAGCTCCTCGCTCGCGACCCAGTACTTCACCGACGGCGCGATCGCGTCGCCGATCTCGGCCATCGCCATCAGGCACGCGTCGGTGGCGAACAGATCGATCTTGCCGATGCCCGCGGCTTTGACGCCGTTGGCGATGCCGATCTGCAGCTCCTCGAGGCTCATCATGATCGGCATCGGCTCGGGCGGCGCCTTCTCGTCGATGAACCCGCCACGCCAACCGGAGCCGTGGTCCTCCATCACCAGCGCGTAGTGCTTGGCAGGGAATTTCTGCACGCCCCACGCGATGAAGTTGGAGAGCTCCTTCGGGTGGGACATGTCGATCTCGCCGAGGTCCTGGAGCTCGAGCGAGTGGATCTGGATGGAGCCGTCGTCGCGCGTGACGAAGTAGCGCTTGGCTTGGTCCCAATCTCCGTTGGTCTTGTCGTCGCGACTCGCCGCCGGTGAGCCCGGCTTGGGGCGCCAGCGATCGATCTGCATGACGACGTTGACGCCCTTCACGGAGCCGATGCGCTCCATCTCGTCGAGGTCGTCGAGCAGCTGCCCTTCGAGGTCGTTGTCGGCGTCGGAGTAGACCAGGACCGTCCACTCGGCGACGCCCGGCTGCGGAGCCGACACCGGCGTTCCTGGGAGGGGGCCGGACCACTTTCCCGACAAGGTCGGAGTGCTGGAGGTCGGGGCCGAGGTCGGGGCCGTCGACGTCGAAAGGCCTGGAAGCAGCCCTGGCGGAAGCTGTTTGGCCAGCTCCGGCGGAATCGGCGGCAACGGCTGTGCCCGCGTGGTGCCCCCCACCGCGCCCAGCCCCACGACCAGCATCGCTCCCACCCCCGCACGCACCCCGCGAGACCTGCGCATGATCCGAGCTCCCTCAAGCCGTACAGACGGCCAGCAGGGCTCGAGACTTCAATGCAAATGCTCGCGCCTCAAGTGGCCCCTCAGACTCGCCTCCGCTACCGGCTCGCGGCGGTCCGCCGACGGCCGCCGCCGTCCGCCTATCGCCAGGCGGGCTCCGAGTGACCGATTACGGCTTCGTGAGCTCGAACTCGCCGTCGGCGATCATCTGCTGCACGGCCGGCGTCATCTTGGCGAGAGGCGCCAATTCCGGGACCTTCACGGCCGCCGTGTGCAGCTCGAGGCCGCGTCCGAGGCGGTGATACAGCGCGTTCCGGCCCTGCGAGAAGAGCGCGAGAGAGCGGAGGACGAACGCCCCCTCGTACCCGGTGAGCCGCACGTGTCCTGCGTCGAAGTGCAGCGTCAGCGTGTGCGTGCCCTCGTCGTAGCCTGCCGCCGACTGCGCGAGCGCCACCGGTCGCTCGGTGCCGTCGGGATCCTGGTGCGCGAGGACCGCCGAGACCTCGTAGCGATCGAAGCTCGCGACCTCGAGGGCGACGTCGACATCGAAGCCGGTGATCTTGCCGGCGCCATCGACGATGCTGCGCGGGGCGCTCACGGTCGCGAGCCGTGCCGTCGGAACGGCGAACGAGAACCCGGTCATCCCGAAGCGATCGAACTTCCGGGCTCCGGCCGAACCCTTGGCGCGGACGTACACCGTGTACTGGCCGGGCTCGCTCGACTCCGTCAGGGCTTCAGCCACCGCAACCGCGAACTTCCCGCCGCCGAGGACCTTCACCGGTGCAGGGATGCGGGTCACGTGATCGGGCGCGACGAGCTCCGCCTCGATCGTGGCGTCGGCAATGCCCGTGGCGCCATCGAGCACGTCCACGGAGACCATCGCCTTGTCGCCGGCGAGAACGGTCGGCGCGCAGGGAGCGAGGTCCATCTCGATCGACGAGCTCGGGAAACGAGCCTCGACGATCAACCCGCCCTTGCTCGCGTTCGGACCGAGCTTGACCTGATAAGTTCCCTTCGGATCCTTCGAGTGCCGCAAGTGCACCACGGGCAGCGGGCTCTCCACCTCGTCCTTACCCGCGGCCTTCAAGGTCCCCGGTGCGACACCTGGAGTCGCGACCTCGAGGTGGCGCGGTGCCCGGACGTTGACCTTCACCCCGCTCGGCGAGAAGAAGGCGACCTCCTTCATCACGTGGGGGGTCGGCTCCACCTTCTGCGGGGTCAGGTACACGCTCGCGCCGTCCGACTCGTCGACGGGCACGTCGACCTCCGTCGTGCCGGGCGCGACGAAGATCATCGTCTCCTTGACCTTCACGACTTCGCGGGCCGGCAGGGGCTTGATCGCGACCTTGGGCGTTCCCGGCGCAGACATCGTGGCGAAGGCGCGCTCCGCGCCCGGAGCTGCCGGGAGCTTGTGGAGTGCGATCGGCGCGATGTCTCCGGCGACGAGGGTGGCGTTCCGCGTGTCTGCCGGGGGCGAGGTCGGCTCCGTGGGCGAAGCATCCCTGGCGCAGCCGACGACGACGCCCATCACGACGATGGGGGCCATCATCGCGAGGGCGCCGAGCTGAGCGAAGCGAGATTCCGAACCGAAGATCGTGCGCATGGGCGTTTCTCCTCCGAGTCTCCGGTCAGTGCTTGTTCCAGTATTCGTAGGTGCCAGTGATCGGCCCGCCGGCGACATCCGCGCCGAGGTCGGAGCACGCACTCTGCGGCTGGCAGGCGCCCGCGTTGCAGAAGTACTTGTACTTCAGCGGATCGGTGACGCCGCTGTTGCACTGCGCGTCGGTGGTGCAGCTCAGGGTGATCGGGTCGGGGATGGTGCAGTCGTCGGCCCCGTCCGCCGTGCCCTCGAGCGCGTCGTAGCCGTACTTGGCGACGAGGCAGAGATCGCAGACGCCGTCGCCGAGCCACGAGTCGGGGCAGTTGTTCGACGCGTACTCGCTGCGCGAGAAGTCGATCGGCGCGACCGCGGGGTTGCTCGAGGCGCCCTCGTCGTAGCCGTACGCGGCGAGGCAGTCGTAGTTCACGACGCCGTTGTCGCGGGACGAAGCCGGGCAGCCGTTCTGGTAGAACGACGCGCTGGGGTTGTCGCGGAGCGACATCATCCCGGCACCCGAGGCGTCGCAGGCGAGCTCGGCCTGGCTGACCGTGTAGTCGGTGGGAACCGCGGTGTAGTCGAAGATCTGGCCGTCCGCCCTGATCGCCGCGCGTACCGCCGCCGCGACCGTCCCGCCGTTGCTCTTGCAGTCGCGGCGCGACTGGTTGTGATTCAGCTCGCCGTTCTCGAGGATGCCGCCACCGTTGTACCGCTGGCTGTCGCAGGGGAGGAACCCGTCGCCGCAGCTGGCCATCCCGCCGTACGAGTTCGTCGCCTTGAGCGCGACGCTGATCGCGTACGCCTTGATCTTGTCGAAGAAGCCGCCGCCCTCGCCGCAGTACGCGTCCCCGTCCCAGAAGCCCGCCTGCACGCCCGTTCCCGCGACGTACTGGCTCGGAACGCCGCCGCACGTCGAGCCGGCGCCGCAGCTGAAGCCGTTGCCGTTGAAGACTCCGTTGGAGTTCTTCGTGGCCATCGTCGAGCGGACCTGCTGGTAGACGGCGGGCGTGAGCATGTTCCACCCGAGGACCGCGAGGACCTTGCTGGCGATGTTGCCGAAGGTGCCGGCGGTCGTGACCTTGTCGGCGAGGGGCGTGCCCGCGTTGTCGCCCGCGAGCCAGATCGTCTTGCGGATCTTGCTCGTGACGCTGCTCACCTGGCGCGCCGCGCGGCCGTTGAGCGCGGGGCTCATCGCGGTGCCGTGCCCGAGCAGGTAGCGAATGGGGTTCGAGCCATTCGAGTGCGTGACCACCACGACGTCGGTGCAGGCGTTCGCGTTGATGAAGTCGCCCATCTGGTTGACGACGTCGCCCCACGAGTTCGCGTCGTCGGCGGCGTACGCCGAGCCCTTGTAGCCCGCGACGCCGTAGATCTTGTTGCTCCGCATCGCGTCGAGCGACGACTGCTTCCAGTAATCGCTGCGCGCGCTGCTCTCGGTGTAGTCGCCGGTGCCGTGGACGAAGTAGACGCACTCGACGGTCGGCGGGGGGGGCGGGGCGGCGGGCGGGGCGCCCGTCATCGCCGTCCAGGTCCACATGGCATTGTCGGTGCCGTGGGCGGCGCAGTTGTATTCGTTGAAGCGGCCGGCGGTGCATCCGGCTGGGCCGTTCATGACCCACTGGGGCGAGTAGTACGCCTGCCAGCCGGTCGAGGGCAGGAAGTTGCGGCTGAAGATCTTCCCGTCGTTGCCGCGGACGAAGCAGCCGATGTCCCCGCTGCCGGCGGTCACGCAGTCGGGATCGGCCGTAATGCCGCCGCCGAGGCTTTCGCTGGTCCAGCCGGGATTCCACCAGGTGTGGCGCAGGTCGCCCCCCGCGCCCTGGCCGAAGCAGTCGTAATTGTTGGTGCCGCGGCCCACGCACGAGGGGCTCGTGTTGCCCTTGTAGCCGGTGCCGATCTTGTACCAATCAGCCCAGGTGGCGCCGCCGTCCAGCGTATATCGATCCCACATGTCGCCGATCGCGTTGATGTGGACGCAGTCGACGCGGTTGGCGGCCGCTCCCGAAAAGCAGGAGGGCTTCGTGTTGAACCCGCCCCCGAGGTCCTGAATGGCCGTCCAGGCGGTGCCGTTCCATCCCTTGTACAGCATGGTGCCGCTCGAAGAGCGCATGCCGCAGTCGATCTTGCCGTAGGGCGAGCCGGGCCGGGCGATGCAATCGGGATCGCTGCCGAGCGAGCCGCCAAAGTTCTCCCAGTTCCATCCGTTGGACCAGTAGAGGTGAACGAGCGTGTTGTCCGGCGCGCGACCGAAGCAATTGTAGCGGCCGGCCTCCTGCGACACACACGCCGGGTCGCCGATGATGGTTTGGTTGCCGGCGTTCGTCCAAGCGGTCCACGTTCTGTTGCTGGACCTCGTGCGAACGTAGACCCGGTTGTCGCTGCCGCGGGCGAAACAATACAAGTCCGCGCCGTCGGACGAGGTGCACGCGGGCGACCCCTGAATGACGCCGCCGAGATAAGCGGGGCTGGCCACGGACGTGAACGTCTGCTGCGGGGACCCGGTGCACGGGTGCTGGATCATGTCGACGCCGCTCGTCGTGTACGCGTAGTACGTGTCGATGCACTTGCCCGAGTGCTTCGCGACGAGGCCCATCTGCCCTAGCGAGTTCTCCTGCGGCGTGAGCCGCTGGTTGTCCTGAGTGCCGCAAGTCCACACGATGATGTTCGCGTAGTCCGCCGTGGAGCCGCCGTTCACGTCGACGCAGAGGCCGGAGTCGACGTGCTTGATGTGGTACGAGCCGTCGCCCATCGACTCGTACACCCAGTTCTGGTTCGTCGCGCCGGTGCACGTCATCTGCTGGACATGCGCTCCCGCGGCGTTGGAGGTCGGCTGCCAGCAGAGGCCGCTGTGCGACGGAATGATCGGCGCGGCTTGGCCGGTCGTCACCGCACGCGCCTCTCGCGCCGAAGTGCCGACCGCGAGGGCTGCGAGCGTGGCGACTGCGGTGAACACGGCGCGCCTCGGGAATCGCGCCGGACAGACCAGGGCCTGGAGCTTCGGGTGCAGCATCGGTGGAGGCAGCCGAAGCAGCCAACATGCCGTCTGCACCGGTCGAAGGGCGCATCGGGCAATGCCTTCCATTACATCTGTCACTGGTATTCAAATCTTGAACGGCCGTTCGGAAACTGAACTCGCGGTTCGTTTTCCTTACGCTCGGGTGGCCTCGAATCGACGCGTGGAGCGTCGCGCGGATGCTCGAGATCGCCTGCCAGACGACGTCGCGGTCAGATGTGGATGTAGACGATCGCGCCCTTGCCCGTGTCGTCGGCCGCGGTCACGCCATGCCACCCCTGGGGGATCGGCGGATCGCTCCAGAGGAACACCTTGCGGGCGTCGATCGGCGAGAGATTCACGCACCCGTGCGAGCGCGCGGTGCCATAGACATCATGCCAGTACGCGGCGTGCATCGCGTAGCCCGCCTCGAAGTACTGCACCCAGGGCACGTCGCGCAGCTCGAACTTGTTGCCGACCTCGTTGGCGTCCATCGTCGCGGTGACGTGCTTCTCGCGGATGCGGAAGGTGCCGCGCGGCGTCGACTTGGTCGTCTTCGGGTCACCCATGCCGTCCTGACCGGTCGAGATCAGCGTGACGAACACCGGCTTCTCACCCTCGTAGAGCGTGAGGGTCTGCTTGATGATCGAGATGTCGATCCACTTCTGGTTGCCCTTGGCGAACGACGTGGGCCACTCGTCGGGCTTGCGCGCGATGATGATGTCCTGCTTGCGCAGCCACTTGCCGCCTGCGCCCGAAGCGTCCTTGAACTCGAAGTAGCGGGTGTCACCGACCGTCTTGTCCTTGCCGGTGAGCGCGACGGCCTGGCGGAAGAACAGCGTGGCGCCGCTCTCCTTGGGGCTTCCGCCCTCCACGCCGGTGTAGACCTTGATCGGCTTGCGCTGCTTGGCGTCCTTCTTCGCCTCGGGGAAGTACGAGAACGCGATGGGGAGGGTGAGCTTGTCGTCGAGCGAAAACCCATGCCACGGCGAGCCGACGTTGGGCTTGAGCTTGCTGATCGGAACGAGCCGCAGATCCGTGGTGATCGCGAACTTGCGGTTCATCGACTCGGGGCCGGTCTCGAACGCGTCGAGGAACGCGAGGCCCGTGTGGCGACGGACGCGTCCGGCGATGATCGCGCCCTTGGGGGCGACGAACGTCGAGAGGTGCGGGACCGCGCGCTGCGGCCCGACGAGCCACCAGGGTGCCTTCTCGGTCGCGGTGTCGGCGCCGAAGAGCTCGAGCACCGAGAGCTTGTTCGACGGCGCGCTCCCGTCGTCGCCCTCGTCTTCGTCGTCGTCCTCGGCGTCGTCGTCACCCTTGGGCGGCGCCTTCTTGTGGGCCTTGGGGGGCGCGGCGTCGGGGCTGATCTGCGCCTTCTGCAGCGGTGCCTCGGGATCGGTGACGTCGTTGGCGCCGGGCCAGACCGCGTTGATCTCCGTCTCGTGCTTTCCGTAGTACTCGAGGTGCGGCAACAGCTTGAACTCGTACTGCAGCTGCTCCTCCTTGTTCGGCACCTTGAGGTACTGCGGCGCGACGGCGCGGATGAAGCCGTATCGGTACGGCATCGCCTTCGTGATGTCGGGCCGACGGTGGCTCGTCGCCTTGAGGATCGGGTGCTGCAGGTCGAGGGTCGCGCCCTCGCCGATGCACACGTAGCCGGTGGGCTTCACCGAATACCAACCGCCCGGGCAGCCGCTCGTGCCCGAGGTCTTGTCCGAGCGCGCGACCACGCCGCCGGCGCGCAGGTAGCCGAGCTTGTTCGAGCCCCAACGCGGCTCGGAGTAGATCCAGGTGTGCATCTGGATGCTCGCAAGCACCGGTCCGGCCGGCATCGCGGAGGCGAGCGACAGCGCGGGGGCGGTGAACGAGGCAACCGCGCTCTCGACCGCGGATCCGCTTGCCGACGCAGAGGGGACCTCGGCCGTCCCACCGCGCTTGCAGCCGAGCGGGGCGAGCGAGGCCACCGCGGTCGGAACGAGCGCGACGGTCAGAACAAGAGTCGATCGGACGAGGTTCACGATTATTCACATACCCCGGTACCCGGGAAGTTCTCGACTCACCAAGCAACCGGCGGGATTTGCATCGAACGGGGGCGGGACGCCAGCTCCACCTTTTCTCGGGTTTCGCGACCCGCCCGGGTATCATGCAACGCTCCATGGAGGCTTACCCTTCCGTCGGCTCCTACGTCGGCGGGCGCTACCGAATCGACGCGCTCCTCGGCGAGGGGGGCATGGGCGCGGTGTTTCTGGCGACCGACGCCCAAGGCAGTCGGTTCGCCCTGAAGTTCCCCGCACCCGACATCCGGTCGCGCCCCGGCATGATGAGCCGATTCGCCAACGAGGCCCTGGCCGCGTCGCGCATCGCCAGCGAGCACGTCGTCAAGATCTTCGGCGTCGAGGCGACCGAGACGGGCGTCCCGTTCATCGTGATGGAGCTGCTCGAGGGCACCGACCTCGACGCGATCATCGACAGGGAAGCACCGGTCGACATCCCGCGCGCCGTGCACTTCGCGCTCCAGATCCTGCGCGCGCTGCAGGTTTCGCACGCCGCCGGAGTCGTGCACCGCGACATGAAGCCGTCGAACTGCTTCGTCATCACGCAGGCGGGCGAGCCGGACTTCGTGAAGCTGATCGACTTCGGGATCACCAAGATCCTCGGGGACGACGGGGCAAACCAGACGCGCACCTCGGTGACGATGGGCACGCCGGCGTACATGTCGCCGGAGCAGGCGCGCAGCGCAAAGGCCGCCGAGCCTAGGTCCGACCTCTACTCGGTCGGGGTGATCCTCTACGAGCTGCTCACCAAGAAGCGGCCCTTCGAGGGTGAATCGGGCAACGAGCTGGTGGTGAAGATCTGCACCGAGCCGCCGCTGCCGATCCGGCAAGTGCGACCCGATCTGCCGCCGCGCCTGGCCTCGGCCGTCGAGCACGCGCTCGTGAAGATCCCCGCAGGCCGCTACGAGGGCGCGCAGGCGTTCGCGCACGCGCTGGCTCCGTTCGCCGACGCGCGTTCGGTCGACGTGCTGCAGCGCATCGACGCGGGCATCACCAACAACGCTCCACTCGCCGCCGCGCTGGCACCCACGCCGCCGGTGGGCTCGCCGCCGCAGCGCGCGGCCGCGGGTGGCACCGCGATGATGGAGCCGATGGCGTTCGGCGATGCGAGCGCGACACCGCCGCCGGTCGAAGGTCGTGCCCCGCAGCGCACCGTCGTCGCCGACGGGCCGATGGCGTTCGCCGACTCCGCGCCGGCGGCTGCGCCCGCTCCGATGATGCCGCCGCCGGTGGCCTCTCCGCCGCCGGCGATGGTCCCAGCGCCCCCGGGCGAGTACCAGTCGTCGCGGCGCGGAGGAGGCGGCGGAAATGGGGCGCTGTTCGCGGTGCTCGGCGTCGTTGCGCTCGGGCTCGTCGGCACCGGCATCTACTTCGCGATGGGCTCCTCGAGCGGCCCGTCGACGGCGCCGACGACGAGCAAGACCTCGTCGCCGAGCGAGCCCGAAGAAGAAGAGGACACGCCCGAGGGCAAGAAGAAGAAGAAGAAGGCACCGGCGGACGAGCCCACCACGGCGCCGACTCCCGACGAGACGGTGGCCGCCCCGACCCCCGCGGCGCCGGCCACGACGACCAAGACGGTCAAGACCACGCCCTCGACGAGCACCACCACCTCGCCGAGCACGACGACCGCGCCGAGCACCACCGCGAGCACCAAGCCGAGCGGCACGACGACGGCGCCGACCATCGTGCTTCCACCGGGTTGGCCTTTCCCCGGCGGTACGTCGACCACCCCGCCGCCGGCGACCACCACTCCACCGCCTGCAACCACCACCCCGCCGCCGGCGACCACCACTCCACCGCCCGCCACCACGACCGCGCCGCCGGTCGTCGTGCCGCCGTTCAAACCGAAGATCGGCGGCAAATGAGCCTCGAATCAGGCCCGCAACCGTGGGACGTGCTGACGGCGGAGTTCCTCGCCGCCGCAGCCGACCCCTCCTCGCTGCCACCGCCCGCGCTCGCCGAGATCGCCTTCGGCGGCCGTTCGAACGTGGGCAAGTCGAGCATGCTCAACGCGCTGATGCAGCGCCGCGGCCTCGTGCGCACCTCGTCGACGCCGGGGGCCACCCGTAGCGTCAACGTGTTCCGCGCGGTGACCCGCAACGGACTCGATCTCCACCTCGTCGATCTGCCGGGCTACGGCTACGCCAAACGGAGCAAGGCCGAGCGTAAGCAGTGGGGTCCGTTGCTCGAGAACTACCTGCAAGGGCGCCCCACCCTGCGCGCCGTCGTCATCCTCGTCGACGCGCGTCGCGGCATCGAGGACGACGATTTGCAGCTCGTCGAGTTCTGCAACGCTCCACGCGCAGGCAATGCACCAGTCGTCACCATCGTCGTCGCGACGAAGCTCGACATGCTCCCCAAGGCCAAGCGCAAGCCCGTCCTCGCGACCATCGCGGCGGCAGCCGGCACGCGGGTCATCGGGTTCTCGGCCGAGACCGCCGAGGGCCGCATCGACGTGTGGAAGGCCATCGATCGACTGGTGAGGGGACCGACGTGATCCGCGTGGGCGTGCGCCTGCTGCTGCTCTCGGGCGCAGCCGCTTCGCTCGCGCTCGCAACGCGAGATCGCCTCGCAGCGTCCGTGGTTCGTCGATTGGACAAGCCCGTCCACGCGATCGCGTTGGCCGCGCGCGAGATCGCCCCGCGACCGCGAGCCACGACGAGCGTCCCCGGCACACCACAGCCATTCGAGCCGTTCGTCCTGCCGGCGGAGAGCCCGCGCGCAGTCGTGGTGGTCCCGAAAACCTCCGCGGTGGCGAAGCACAAGCCGAACCCCACGCCGGTCCAACACACGATCACGAAGAAGCAGCTCGACGACGCCATCGAGCACCGCCTCGGCGGCGCGACAGCCGTGCTGGTCAAAGGCGACGACGGCAAGCCCGCCGGGCTGAAGCTCGGCGGCGTCTCCCAGCTCGCGTCCTTCGGCATTCGTGACGGCGACGTGCTGGTGAGCGCGAACGGACTGCCCTTGCGCAACGCCAACGAAGCGCTGGCTGCTCTCGGCGCGCTGAAGGACGCGACTCGAGTGGTCGTGGTGCTGCGACGCGGTTCGCTCGAGTACTCGGTCCCGGTCACGCTGACCGACTAGCCGTTCGGTGCTCTAGCGGTAGAGCAGTTCTCGATCGTTCTGGTGACCCGTTCCCCCCGGCTTGAAAAGCCGGGGCCCCTTCGCGAACCTCACGAACGCACGCGTCTTCAGCTTGAAGCCCTTACGGGCTCCTTGCGTGGAACCAGCGGCGAATCGCGACTCCG
>Ga0208492_1001407_pt1 | contig 15087 bp, 15 predicted proteins | sample Subbioar_CSW14AB_FD_184820 | JGI IMG/M metagenome (GOLD analysis project Ga0208492, IMG submission 184820) | Serpentinite rock and fluid subsurface biosphere microbial communities from McLaughlin Reserve, California, USA - CR12Mar_CSW14AB (SPAdes) | ecosystem: Environmental > Terrestrial > Deep... | reverse complement strand
GGCGACCCGACGCAGATAGAGATACAGATAGGCAAGCTGGAACACTGCAATCGGCAGCACATCGCACAGTTGCGCGAGGGGTGTTGCGAGGGTGTGGAACAGCCCGCTGCCGAGGCCGATGAGCGCGAGCAGCGCGGCAAGCATGCGTTGCTCGCACTGCCTGCCGGCGGCCCGCCAGGCCAGCGCCGCCGCCCATAGAAAGGCGAGATTGCTGAACGCGTTCAGCGGCTCGGCCAGCAGCCCTGGGCCGAGGCGTTCGCAATAGAGGGACAGCACGCTCAAGGAAGACGTGGTGCCGTGATCATCTTCCCCTTGAAGCCGACTCGCGGTTCGCGCCGAAGGGCAAGCATCCCGACACCCGTGAAGGCAACGGCGATGGCTATTCAGTGCTCGGCCACACGTCTTCGAGACTGCGCAGGGCGCCGACCGCATTGGGCCAGCCGGCGTAGTGCGCAGCGTGGGTGATCATCTCGACCAGTTTGGCGCGTGGTATGCCGAGGCGGCGCGCGGCGGCGAAATGAAAACGCTGCTCGGGTTCGCGCGCCAGCGCAACGAGAATGGTGCAGGTCACCAGCGAGCGTTCTTCCAGCGCCAGCGCTTCGCCCTGCCACACATCGCCGAACAGGTGTTCCAGCGTGTAGGTGCGGAAGGGTTCGGGAAAGCGATCGAGCGCGGCGGGGGTGGTGGTCAATCGTTCGAGCAGGGCGCGGCCCTTGGCTGCTTTGTCTTCACTCATCGTCGGATTCCTCGGCAGTGGACAGACTGTGCGCATGTCTACGCAAGCGCGACGGGATGACATGAAAATCGCCACCCGGCTGCTGGTGGTGTTGCTTAAGGAAAAGCACAGCAGCCGGGTGGGCGAGGTGATCGTTCAGCACTGGCTGCTGATGCGCGGGCCCCACGCGCGATGACAAGGCAGGGGCATGACGGCAACGAAGGTAAAGTCCGAACGCGTCCATGCTGTGAGCAATGCCGTGTGGTTCAAGCCCTGCACGGACCGACGTCGTGACGGACGTCTGAGCGTGGCTGGAAGGATGACGAAGCGTGCGCGCGGCGCGAGACGAGCAATCAAGCGGTCGGGTAGCCCGCTGCGAGATCATGTCGCTGTGCTCATGCGTTGGCTCTTTGCAGTCGTCAACCTGGGTGAACGGTGCTAAGGATACGTCAGAGTGAGCGCTTGTGCACTACCTATAGTGGTTCATGTCACACGAACCACGATTGACGGGGGTGCGCTGCGTCATGACAGAACGCGCAGCCGTGCGCGAAGGACCACCGAATAGCTGCGCGGACCGCGCTGTTCACGCGCCGCGCGTCGCGCCTGACTGTTGCGCGAGGCCGGCCAGATAGGCGGCGAAATCCGCGTTCTCGCCACGCAGCAACTCCGGCAGCACATCGCGGAAGTCGGCGCGCTGGCACCATTCACGCATGTAGTCCTCCCACGACTGCCACAGCCTATGCTGACGCATGCTCATGTCCTCTTCGTAAAGCAGCAGGTAGGCGCGCTCGAACAGCGACACCAGCATGCTGAAGATGATCACCATGCGTTCGCGCTGCTCTTCGGTCAAAGACGGCGTCTGCTCGGCCGAGAACAGGCGCAGCTCGGAATGTTCCAGCGCGGTCTTGAGAAAATCCTGATAGTTGTCCGACAGCAGTTGATAGACCGCTTCTTCTTCGTTGTCGCGTTCCTTGCGTTGCTCGAATACGAATACCGCGATGGCGAGCGGCAGACCGATGACGGTCACGACATAGCTCAGCAATTCCCAGGTTTCGAGGTTCATGCCTGGCGCCCGTGGTGGATGGTGGTGCGATCCTAGCGCAGGTCTGTGACAGCACATTGCCCGTGGTCAGTCTCGGCGCGCCGCACCGTCCGCACAGGGACCGGAGCAGGCGGCGAAATCCGGTACCATGCAGGCCATGATGGCGTGGTTGAAGCACAGCGTACGGTGGCTACGGCGGGGCCTGCTGTCGTGCGTGATGTTGACGGTTTGTACCGCGGCGCAAGCCGAAGCGCCGGTCAGCGTCGCGGCGGCGGCCGATCTCCACTATGCCCTCGATGAAATTCTCGCGGCCTATGCGGCCACGGGTGGCGGGTCGACACGTGTGACCTATGGCTCGTCGGGCAATTTCTTCACGCAACTCAAGCAAGGCGCGCCCTTCGACATCTTCCTGTCAGCCGACGAAGTGCTGATTGCGAGGCTCGCGGCCGAGGGCATGACCCGCGATGCGGGGGATTTGTATGCGCTGGGCCGCGTGGTGCTGTTCGTGCCGCGCGGCGCCGGCATCGTGCCCGATGCCGCGTTCGTCGATCTGCGGGCCGCGCTGGCCGATGGACGGCTGCACAAGTTCGCCATCGCCAATCCCGAACATGCGCCCTACGGGCGCGCGGCGCGCGAGACCCTGCAGTCGCTCGATTTGTGGAACGCCATGACACCGCGTCTGGTGTTGGGCGAGAACGTCGCACAAGCGGCGCAGTTCGCGCGCTCGGGCGCGGCGCAGGCCGGCATCTTCGCCTTGTCGCTGGCCCTGGCGCCGCCGTTCAAGGACGCCGGGCGCCATGTCGTCATCGAACAGCAGCACCATGCGCCACTGCGCCAGCGCATGGTGCTGATGCGCGGCGCGGGTGCGGCGGCACAGACCCTCTATGCCTATCTCAAGTCGCCGGCGGCGCGCGCGGTGCTGGATCGCTACGGCTTCACCTTGCCGGACCATTGAGCCGCGATGGATTGGGACGCCCTGCGAATCTCCGCGGTGCTGGCCTTGAGCACCGCGCTGCTCTTGAGTGTGCCCGGTATTGCGCTGGCGCGCTGGCTGGCCTATACGCGCAATCCCTGGCGCAATCTCATTGAAGCGCTGCTCACCGTGCCTCTGATCCTGCCGCCGACCGTGCTGGGCTTCTACCTGTTGTCGGTACTCGGCAACGGCGCGCCGCTCGGGGCCTGGTATCAAGCGCTGTTCGGCGCGCCGCTGGCCTTCTCGTTCACCGGTTTGCTGGTCGCAAGTCTGATATTCAATTTGCCGTTCACGGTGATGCCCATGCAGCGCGCCTTCGGTGCCATCGCGCCGGAGTTGCTCGACGCCGCGCGCACCTGCGGGTTGTCGCGCTGGCGCACGTTGTGGCGCATCGAGCTACCGCTCGCGTGGCCGGGTTTGCTGACCGCCTTGATCATGACCGCCGCGCACACCTTGGGCGAATTCGGTGTGGTGCTGATGGTGGGCGGCAATATTCCGGGCGAGACGCGCACCATCGCGATCGCTATCTATGACCGCGTGCAGGCTTTCGATCTGGACAGTGCCGCCAATATGTCGGCGCTGCTGCTGGTCATCTCGCTGGCGGCGCTGATGGCGGTGAGCTGGCTGGGTGGTCGCCGGCATCACGAGCGGGGACTGTTGTAGTGCTGGAAGTCGCGCTCAAGCAGGCCGCGCCCATTCCGCTGGATGCCGCGTTTCAATGCGCGGCCGGCGAGCTGCTGGCGCTGGTCGGTCCATCGGGCGCGGGCAAGTCGACGATATTGCGCGCCATTGCCGGCTTGAGCCGCGTCGCCGACGCGCGAGTGTGCGTGGGAGGTGAGCGTTGGCAGGACAGCGCGCAGGGCGCATGGCTGGCGCCGAGCGCGCGGCCGGTCGGCATGGTGTTTCAAAGCTATGCCTTGTTTCCCCATCTCAGCGTGCAGGACAACGTGGCCGAGGCGGTGCATCGATTGCCCCGTGAGGAACGTCGCGCGCGGGTCGACAAGGCACTGGCGATGGTTGGTCTCACGGGTCTTGAACAGCGACGGCCCGCGCAGCTGTCGGGTGGTCAGATGCAGCGCGTGGCGCTGGCCCGTGCGCTGGTGCGTGAACCGCGCGTGCTGTTGCTGGACGAGCCCTTCGCGGCGGTCGATCAGATGACGCGCGAACGTCTCTATGAAGAACTCGCCCTGTTGCGCGCCGGACTCAATATCCCGGTGGTGCTGGTGACCCATTCTCTGCACGAAGCCCATCTGCTCGCCGACCGCATGGTGGTGCTGGCGGCGGGCGCGAGTCTGCAGCAGGGCACGCCCGGTGAAGTGCTGAGCCGTCCGGCAACGCGCGAAGTGGCACGACTGGTCGGCTTCAACAACCTCTACGAATCAACGGTGCTGGCGGCCGATCCCGGTCACGGACTGCTGCTGGTGAGTTGGGGCGACAGCGAGATAGCACTGCCACCACGGCGCACTGCCCTGCTGGGTGACCGCATTGCGTGGGGTATCGGTGCCGGCGACGTGGTGGTGGTCAAAGCCGCGCGTGCGACAGGTGAACCGCAAGCCGTCAGCTTGAGCCTCGAACGTGCCGCGGCACTGGGTGACAGTGTGCATCTGACTTTGCGTGCGAGCCGCGGCGAGCGACTGCGCGCGGTGGTGACCAAGCGCTTCTTCGAACGCGCCGGCCTCGAAACCGGCGGGCCGGTGACGGTGGAACTGCCGCGCGACCGCATCGTGGTGTTTTGAACAACAGGTGCAGGTGCGACTTCTTCTGCCTGGTCAATCTGCAGCACGTGTGCGAATGAATTGGCAGCGACCTCGGAACACCCTAGAACGTATACATGAGAAAGGTCTGGATGACGGTGAAGTCGTCATCGTTGCCATAGGCCTCGCGTGCCGCATCATCCGGACGCGACCACGCCAGGCCGGCATAACCGTAGAAGCTCTCGCCGTGAAAGTATTCGACTGACAGGTTGAGCTCATCGGCCCAGGCGGTACTGCTGAGCGGTGTGCCGTAATACTGGGCCTGCTCCAGATCGTGACGGTAGTAGTAGAGCGTCAATGCCCAGTTCTCGACGGGGAAGGTGCGCAGCTTGACCATCTGTGTCACCTGGTTCTGATTGAACAGGTGATACTCGCCGGCGATCTCCCCCTGATACCAGGTGTCCCACTCGCGTTTGTAAAACGTGTAGAACAGCCCGCGGAATTCCTCGTTGTCGGCGGTGTCGGGATCGTCCCCCGAGAGATGGATGTAGCGGTAGCTCAGGACCGGCTTCCAGGGCAGGGCGGCGAATTCGTAGGCGCCTTCGAGATACCAGCCGAGTGCGGTGTTGTCACGTCCACCGCCGTCCTCGTCGTTGCCGCGCTGGATGGCGACTTCGCCCCACAGCGTGAAATGGTCGAGGCCGGGCACCGTCAATTTGTGCGCGCGCAGGTTCCACAGTTTCACTCCATCGAAGTGCAGTGCGTTGCCGGCGATGACTTCGAGGTACATGAAGCCGAAGATGCCTGAGTACTCGCCCGGCCTGTTCTCGACGTTGATGCCGACCAGCCGCGAGTCGCCGAAATCCTGATCGGAGCGGAGCCAGAACACATCGCCATGCACATGCTCGGTGTTGATCTTGAGAATCGCCGAATTGCGCCAGGCGGCGAAGGGGAAATTCCAGAATTGCCCGTCGCGTCTGCCGGTGTCGAGATTGCCGTCACCGATCAGAAATCCGTCGCCGACCCAGAACTCCTGCGCACCGAACGACAGATCGAAAGTGCCGTTGCGAATGCCGACGTGCAGATCGTCCGTATCGATGTCGGCATCGCCCGAGCGTGCGTACTGCCCGCCGATTTCGCCATCGAGCGTGGTGGTGGCCGCCGCCGCGGACACCGCACCATAGAGTTGGGTGCCCGGTGCGGTGTCATAGCTCAAGCCGATGCGCGGCTTGATGGACAGGCTGGCCGAAGAGCGCTCGGTCTCACCCGCATCGTCGATGGCGCCGTAGCCGAAATTGATGCCGGTGCCGTATTGCATGCCGAGCCGCGCGTTGATCGTCGGCGTGACACTGAGCGCGCCGAAGTGCCGCGTCTCGAGGGCCTCGGTGCCCAGGCTCAGACATAGGCCGCCAGCGGCCAGCCACAGCGTGGCACGCCGCGCGCGTGCGCGCCGCTTGCGCATCCGTCCTGTTCCTCGCCTGCTAGGCGCGTGCGACCCGTACCAGGGTCGAATGCACGCTGGTGCTCGCGCCCATGTCGGCGGCCCGTGCGGGATGGATGAAGTTGACGTTCATGTGATTGCCTTCCAGCGTCGGCCAGCGGCCTTTGTAGGACAGCACCGTGCCGGGCAGCACGCTTTCATCGAGACGCGCGACCAGACGCAGACTGCCGGTGTCATTGCCGACCGTCACCATCGCGCCTTCACGCACGCCGATACGCACCGCGTCGCTCGGGTTGAGATGCAGCGCGGCCGGGCCGCTGCGCTCGACGATGTGCGGGTCGTTGGCATAGGAGTCGTTCATGAGCCATTTCGAGGCCGGCGTCAGCAGGCGGAACTGGCCATCGGGCGGCGGTGCATCGGCCCATGGCCGCGGTGCGCGCGGCAGGCCCATTGCAACCGCCTGCTCGGAGGCAATCTCGATGCGCCCACTCGGGGTTTCGAATTTCTGCTCCGCGTACCAGGCCGCCGGCGTGTCGCCCAGGGTGAAATGACCACGGCGTTTCAGTTCGTCGAAGTCATAGCCGAGGTCCATCTGCGTCATCATGGTGTCGAGCATCGCGCGGTCGGATTCGTACAGCGCCGGCTCCTCGAGATCGAGCGCGCGCGCCAGTCGGCGGAAAATCTCGGCGTTCGGCAAGGCGTCGCCCAAGGGCTCGCTGACCTTGGCCTGGGCGCCCATGATCAAATGGAAGTAGCTGAAGGTGATGTCGTCGTACTCGAGGAAACTCGCCGCCGGCAACACGATGTCGGCATAGCGCGCGCTGTCGGTCATGAACAGATCCGACACCACCATGAACAAATCCTTGCGGTTGAGCGCCGCGCGCAGCCGTGCCTGTTCCGGCGCCGAGGCGAGCGGATTGGTGTTCCAGGAAAAGAACACCTTGAACTCGTCGGCGTCCTCGAGCCGCGCGGCAAGCTCCATGTGACTGACTTTCTGGATCTCGCGCGTGGCGAGACCACCGCCGCCCAACCAGCCGAGATCAAGGCCGGCAAACAGCGGCGTGACGTTGAGGTAATAGAAGCCCGCACCGGGCTTGCCGATATTGCCGGTCAGTGCCGGCAGCAGGCCGATGGCGCGCATGATATTGCCGCCGGTGGCCTGCCGCTGCAGTCCCTGGCCGCACCACAACAGCGAAGGCCCCGCGCCATACAAGGCCGCGGCGGCGACGATATCCGCCGCCGGCACGCCGGTCTGGGCTTCGCCCCAGGCCGGCGTCGCGCAGGCGATATCGATTTCGATCTCGTCATAACCCAGCGTGTGCCGCGCGATGTAGTCCTCGTCGAAATGGCCGGCGCGTTGCAGACAATGCAGAAGACTGAAGGCCAGTGCCGCGTCGGTGCCGGGGCGCGGTTGCAGATGCAGATCGGCCGCCGCGGCGGTTTCGGTCCGTAGCGGATCGACCACCACCACCTTGCCCGGCGTTTCGCGCAGCCAGTGCTCGTGGGCATGGGGCGCGGAATGGGAAGGATTGGCACCCCACACCAGAATGCAGTTCGCATCGCGCGCGCTGCGCGGATCGAAACCTTGGATGGAACTGCCGTAGAGCAGGGTCCAGGCGGTGTGACCCGCGGCGTTGCAGATGCTGTCCGGATCGACTTCCGAGGCCCCGAGGTGATTGAACAGGCGATTCGGGAACAGATAGCCGATCAGGGACAGCGTGCCGGAATAATGGGTGTGCAGAATCGATTGCGGGCCGTGCTCGGCAATGGCCTCGCGCATGCGCGAGGCGACCGTGGCCAGCGCCTCGTCCCAGGAGATCCTGACGAAATCATTGCCGCCCTTGCGACCGACGCGCTTGAGGGGGAATTGCAGACGCGCATTGGCGTCCTGCCACACGCCGTTATAGGCCACCGCGCACTTGCTGCACAGTTTGCCACGGGATACCGGATGATCCGGATCGCCGAGCACGCGGTGCCTGCCGTTGTCGCGGGTCTCGACCACGATTCCGCAGCCGTCGTAACAGTCGCGAGGACAATTGGTCTTGATGAGCTGCGTCATGGCCGGCCTCCCCAGGTAACGATTCGTCTGCATGTAAGCATAGTGGGGCAGGTGCGGCAATTGTCTCGGAGAGAATGGCTCAAGGGTTGACAGTCCCCCCGATCGGGTGGAAAAAGGACGCGTCGGGGTAGGCTTCAGCCCACACCGATGCGACCCGACGCACCAAACGCGTCGTGGCCGCCAAGGAGAGCGCACAACGGAAAGCGCACAACACTAAAGAGGAGGGATGATGAGTCTGTTGAGTGAATTCAAGGAATTTGCCGTCAAGGGCAATGTGGTGGACATGGCGGTCGGCATCATTGTCGGCGGCGCGTTCGGCAAGATCGTGTCGTCCTTCGTGGGGGATGTGGTGATGCCGCCGCTGGGCATGTTGATGGGCGGCGTCAATTTCAACGATCTTGCGCTGGTTCTGAAGGAAGCGCAGGGCGAGACGGCCGCAGTGGCGATCAAGTACGGCGCCTTCCTGCAGACCGTATTCGACTTCGTCATCGTCGCGTTCGCCATCTTCATGGCGGTCAAGGCCATGAACACCATGAAGCGCCTGCGTGAGAGGGAAGAGGCCGCCGCGCCACCGCCGGCGCCGCCGGCGCCATCCGCGGAAGAAAAACTGCTGACGGAGATTCGCGACCTGCTGGCCAAGGGTTGAGCCTGAATGATGGTCAGTGCCGCGCGGCACTGACCATCAATGGCCCCGTCGCCAAGGAAGCTCGTCAGTGGGGCGAGCCGCCCCTTGTCAGGGCCGCGCGCCGCCCCAGCGGTTGTAATGGGTCTTGCCCGCGACCGGTTCGCGGGCAACGGCACCGAAACGGCCTTGCGGCCAGCCGACCGGTATCACCGCCACCACGCCATGGTCGTGGGGAATGGCGAAGTACTCATGCAATTCGTCCTCGAACATCTGATGCATGGTGGTCAGGCTCGCGCCCAGCCCTAGCGCGCGTGCGGCCAGCAGGATGTTCTGTACACAGGGATAGACCGAACCATAGGAAGGTGGCGCCTTGCCGACGCGGGCCTCGCTCGGCACGGCGAAAGGCCAGTCGCGTTTGCCGCACACCATGATCAGCACCGGCGCTTCATGCATGTGATCGGCCAGATGCAGCGCGGCCCGCGCGGTGCGGCCGTCCGGCGTGCTGAAATCCATCTGCGCGAGTTGCGTCTTGAAGCGTTCGCGCAGCCAGAAGTTGTAGCGTGTGCCGAAGAATTCCTTGGCTGCCGGGTCGTTGACCACCACGAACGCCCAGGGCTGGGAGTTCTGACCGCTGGGCGCCTGGATGCCGGCATCGAGGATGCGTTCGATCAAGGCCATCGGCACGGCGTCGGTCTTCAGTCTGCGCATCGCGCGCAGGGAATAGATGGTCTCGAACAGACCCGGATCGTTGCTCATGGCGGTGGCTCCTGCACGTAGAACAAGGACGTGCGCCGCTGCGGCGCGTCGCGATTATAGACATGCTTGCCAGGGCGAGGACCGTGGCGCGACATTGCGCGATGGGCAGCGCGCGCGTGGCGCTTGCAGGTTCGCCCGGCGGCGGTGCTCGAAATCCCCGGTCGATTCCATATACGCTCCGGGTTCTGCGCTCCGGTGAGGCGCGAACCGACTGCCGTCACCGGATTTCGAAATCGCGTCCAGTCAGGCCAGGGGGAGTCATCCATGCACGTCGAACCGTTCCGTATCAATGTCGATGAGGCGACGCTGGCCGACCTTCGCTCGCGTCTGTCGCGCGCGCGTTTTCCCAGTCAGATCCGCGACGCTGGATGGACCTACGGTGCCAACGTCGCGTATATGCGCGAGCTGGTCGAGTACTGGTTGGACGGCTATGACTGGCGCGCCGAGGAGGCGATGCTCAATCGCATGCCGCAGTTTCTGGCGGACGTCGATGGGCGCCTGCTCCATTTCATTCACCAGCGCGCGGCGCGCGAGGACGCCATGACCCTGGTGCTGAGCCACGGCTGGCCGGGCTCGATACACGAGTTCCATAAGATCATCGACCCCTTGACCCATCCCGAACGCCATGGCGGCGATGCCGCCGATGCCTTTCATGTCATCGCGCCGTCGCTGACCGGTTACGGCTGGTCCGATCCCTGGCTGGAACCGGGCTGTGACATCCGCATGGTGGCCGAGCGGCAGGTCAAGCTCATGGCCGGGCTCGGCATTGCACGCTATGGCGTGCAGGGCGGCGACTGGGGAGGCTTGGTCAGTCCCTACATGGCCATCATCGCGCCGGACAAGGTGCTGGGTGTGCATCTCAATATGTGCTCGACGGCATCCACCGACGACGCCGAGGAGGCGCGCGCGCAGGGCGTGATACCGGGGCGCACCTCCATCAGCCGGGAGTACTACTACGAGCATCGCGGTTACGCCGTCATTCAGAGCCTCAAGCCCGACCAACTGGCATTCGCATTGAACGACTCGCCGCTCGGGCTCGCCGCCTGGATAGTGCAGAGCTTCTACGCCTGGGGCGACATCAATGGCGATATCGAGAGCCGCTTCAGCAAGGACGAGTTGATCACCAACATCATGATCTACTGGCTGACGGAATCCATGCCGTCGGCCATCCGCCTCTATCGCGAGTCGATGCAGTCGCGCCGCTTTGGACCGCCTGACAGCTATTGCGGCGCCCCGACCGGCGTGGCCTTGTTCAAGGACATTCCCCGGCCCAAGCGTGCCTGGGCCGAAAAGCTTTACAACATCACGCGCTGGACCGAGATGCCGTCCGGCGGGCACTTCGCCGCGCTCGAGGAACCGACGCTGCTGGTCGAGGATATCCGCGCGTTTTTCCGTACGTTGCGGTAGGGCGGCGCCTCGGCGGCAACCTGCTAGCATTGGCGCGGGCTATAGGCATTCACAGGGGAGAACCAATCAATGAGCACTTTCTACGGTGACCAGCATCGCGCGCTGCAGGACAAGTTCGAGACGCGCAAAATGGCCGACCTCATGGAACAGGCCATATTCAAGACCGCGCTCGACGACCTGGACAAGCACTTCGTATCCACCCGCGATATGTTTTTCCTGTCGACCATCGACCATCAGGGGCGACCGACAGTGTCCTACAAGGGCGGCGACGTGGGCTTCATCAAGATAGTCGACGACCAGACCATCGCGTTTCCGAGTTACGACGGCAATGGCATGTATTTCTCGATGGGCAACCTGGCGGGCAATCCCGAAGTCGGCATCCTGTTCATCGATTTCGAAACGCCCAACCGCATGCGCTTGCAGGGGCGCGCATCGATCACGCCCGACGATCCCCTGCTCGCCGAGTACAAGGAGGCGGACCTGGTGGTGCGGGTCGCGATTACCCAGACCTGGGTCAACTGCCCGCGCTACATCCACCGCTATCAGAAGCTCGGTCAGTCGCGCTATGTGCCGCGCCCCGACACCGAGACGCCGTTTTGCGTATGGAAGCGCATCGAAGGCTTTCATGAAGTGCTGCGCCCGCAGGACATAGGACGTCCCGTCGCAGAAGGCGGCCTGCTCAGCATCGAGCAGTACATGGAAAAGGTTTTCAGGGGCGAAGCCTGACCCGATGCGGGTGGCGCCGGCCCAGGCTCGCGCTGCCCATTCCTTGCGCGCCATTCAGGCGCTATCCCGCTCAACTTCAGCGCCGCGACGCCGATAGACCGGTCATGCCTGAATGTCCAGGCCGGGAGTCAGCGTGCAGCAGGAATTCTTTGTCAATACAGCGGCCTGCGTCGGCGCCTTGTGCCGAGTGCAGCAGACCGCCGTGGAGCTTTCGCTGGCCGCCAAGAACGCCAAGGCGATTGCCTACCGGGCCGGAACCAAGGCGGTGGGCTTCAAGCCCCTGACCGATTTCATCGACGAAATGGGTCGCGACACCTTTCGCTTGGTGACCGAAATCAATGCCACCGCGCTGCGCGTCGCGCGCCGCGCGGTCGACGAAGTCCGCCTGCAGGATGCCTGTGCCCGTTTCGAGCGCGCGCGCCGGATGATGAGTGCTAGCCAGACGCATCTCGACGACGTGCAACTCAAGCTCGAAGAGGAACTGGCCACCAACCGCCAGGAGATCGCGCGCGGCCTGCGCCGGTTGCTCGATTTGCTGGAGGGCATCAATCACCGCATGCGCGCGGCGGCGGTCATCTCGACCCGCGCACGGGTGGAAGCGACCCAGGCCGGCGACTACGAAGGCGGTCTGCAACTGGTCGCCGATACGGTGGAACGTTCCGCGGCCACCATCCGTACCATCATTTCGCGCTGCGATCGCCAGCTGCGCGACGCCGCCTGAGAGAGAATCATCATGCGCAGTACTCCGCTCTATTCCAGCAAACACCAATGGGTGGTGTTCGGGCGCGATCCCGCCAAGACGCAGGACATCATCGATACCAACCAGTATCTGATCGTCGACGGCAAGCGTGCATTGCTGCTAGACCCGGGTGGTATCGAAACGTTTTCCGCGATGCTGTCGGCGGTCGCCGGCTACTGCGACATCGAACACATCTCCGACATCTTCGCCTCGCATCAGGACCCCGACGTGATTTCGTCGCTCGGGCTGTGGGATCGGGCGGTGCCCCATGCGCGCCTGCATGCGCCGTGGCTTTGGGAGGGGTTTCTCAAGCACTTCGGTTGTCACAGCATCGAGTACGTCGGCATTCCCGATGAGGGCAGCACGCTGACGCTGGAAACGGTCAGTCTGGAATTCGTGCCGGCGCACTATCTGCATTCCTCGGGCAACTTCCACGTCTACGACGCCCGTGCCCGCATCCTGTTCAGTGGTGACGTCGGTGCCGCGCTGGAAGCGCCGGAGGCACCGATGTTCGTCGACGACTTCAACGCCCATACCGCCAAGATGACCATGTTCCATCAGCGCTGGATGCCGTCCAATGCGGCCAAGAACGATTGGATCAAACGGGTGCGTGCCCTGGACATCGACATCCTCGCCCCTCAGCACGGTCGCCTGTTCCGTGGCGATGATGTGAAGCGCTTCCTCGATTGGTTCGAGGCCTTGGATGTGGGTATCGCGGTGGCGGCAGAGAAGCTCTCGCAGGCGGCCTGAACCGCTCGCGACCGCGCAGGCTCATTCCGCCAGCGCGGCGCTCACGCTACGGTGAAAGTGGATGAGCCCCGGCTCGTTGCGGCCGAACAGGATGTGATCCTGGGCGCCGCTGTGAAAACCGTGCTGTATGCCTTCGCCGACCGGAAAGTCTTCTTTCTCCACCACATGGACCACCAGATCCATGTTCCTGTCCCAGTGCCGACGCGCGCTCTCGGTAAGTGCCGGTTCCGGCGTGTACAGGGATAGCAGGGTCGTCGATTCGTCCGGACTCGCGCCTGGATGGATCTGCCACAGCTCGACGTGATCGAGCTGCCACACCAGCACCGTATTCGGAAACAGGACATGGATGCTGACGATGTGCGGCAGCAGGTTCCATTGCGGAGCGGCCTGCGCGCGGATCTGCTCGATGCTCTTGCGCGGACTCACCAGCCGGAAGTGCGGCCCCCAGTGATCGAACGCGCCGAGGTTCTCGTAGAAGATGGAGCAGATCGAATCCTTGTGCAGCACGCAGAAGTGATAGGACTCGAGAAAGGTATCGAGCAACAGCTTCCAGTTCATGCGTCGCGTGAGCGTGCGGGTCTCGTAATGGTGGAAGCCCGTCAGTTCGAACGTGGCCAGTTCGGCATTGAGCGTGCCGAGATGGAGATCCAGATTGAGCGGCGTCGCGGGGCGCGGCATCACCCAGATCACACCATCGCGCTCTTCAACGGCGAGGCGCGTCAGTCCAAGACCATCCTGGGGCGCGCCCGCAAAGGCGCAGTCGGCCGGCCGTGCCTTGAGCTGGCCATCCATGTCATAGGCCCACGCGTGATAAGGGCAGACCAGCGCACGCGCTTTGCCGCAAGCCTCGGCGACCCGCGCGCCGCGATGGCGGCAGACATTGAGAAAGGCTTGCACCTGGCCTCGGTCGTTGCGTGTGAGCAGGATGGGCAACCCGCTTGCATCATGAGTCTGATAACTACCGGCATGGGGCAGCAGGCTGCTGAGGCCAACGCACATCGGTAGCGCGCGAAACAGTTGACGCTGTTCGCGCGCGGCGATGTCCACGCTCGTGTATTCATGTATCGGTTGACGATAGAGATCGTGCGCCATGGCGGTGCTGCGCGTATCGATGTAATCGAACAACTGACGACCGAGCTTGATCTGTTCGGCTTGTAGCATTGCAGGGACTCGCCTGAAGAGAGGCGTGAGTATAGCCGCGTGAATCGTTGAACCGATGGACGGCACAAAGGCTTTTCTCGACGCAAAAAAAAAGCCCGGCCGAGGCCGGGCTTTTCGTTTCCGACGGGTGTTGCGTTGGGGACCGTCGTGGCGGATCTCTCGCCGGGTCATGCGACCCGGGTCAATGCTGCCTGGGTACAGAGTAGATCAGATGACCACCGAATGCTCCCCCGAAAATGGGGGCTAAGCATTTGTATTTTTTATATAAATTTTAGAAGTGCGGCTTAACTTTATGATTCTTAAAGATTAGTTTCCGCAATTCTCGAATTCGGATGAATTGGGATTTTTCGCGGCCAGCATATTTGCCGGGCGCCGCTGCCGGCCGCCCCGGCGAGCAGGCCGGCAGCTTGTGAGGCCCTTGGCAAGCGAGCATAGCGCGATTGCCGGGCGCCGCTAACGGTCCTCGACCGCCCTCTTTGACTTGCCGGAGGTGATGGCACACATTCCTCGACGGGCCCTGACGGTGGGGAAGGAGCATGTCGACATTCAGCATTCGGCTGGAGCGCGGGGGCGATGCCCGCGCCATGGCAGTCTTGAGTCGGGACCTCATCGAGTCCGGCCTGGGCTGGAGCTGGACGCCTGAGCGGGTGGGCGCCAGCCTGCGCGACCGCGCGACCAACGGTCCGGTGGTGGTCGACGGACCGGACATCATCGGCTTCGCGCTCATGAAGTACCTGGATGTGGAAGCCCACCTGATGCTGCTCGCGGTCGTGCCCGCGCGGCGTCGCAGCGGGGTGGGCCGGGCGCTTCTGACATGGCTGGAGGCCAGTGCCCTGGTCGCCGGCATCGGCACCCTCCATCTCGAGGTGCGCGCCATCAATCGCGGCGCACGGACCTTCTATCGGGACCAGGGCTTCGAGGAATGCGGCACGCTGTCGGGCTATTACAACGGCCGCGAGGCGGCGGTACGCATGCGCCGTCAGTTGTGGCTGCCGGTGC
>Ga0208492_1001405_pt1 | contig 15108 bp, 10 predicted proteins | sample Subbioar_CSW14AB_FD_184820 | JGI IMG/M metagenome (GOLD analysis project Ga0208492, IMG submission 184820) | Serpentinite rock and fluid subsurface biosphere microbial communities from McLaughlin Reserve, California, USA - CR12Mar_CSW14AB (SPAdes) | ecosystem: Environmental > Terrestrial > Deep... | reverse complement strand
GCCCGAGGGCATCTTCCACCGCTTCCACGCGGGCGAGACCTTCGACGTGTGGATGTCCCACGGCGATCGTATCGAGGCGCTGCCCGCGGGCTTCACGACCATCGGCGTGAGCGGCAACACTCCGTTCTGCGCGGTCGCCAACCCGGCGAAGAAGATCTACGGCCTGCAGTTCCACCCCGAGGTGGTCCACACGACGCGTGGCGCCGATCTGATCGCCGCGTTCCTCTTCGACGTCGCGCACCTGACGCCGAGCTGGACGCCCGGCTCGTTCGTCGAAGAGGCGATCGCAGCGGTCGAGAAGCAGGTCGGCCCGACCGGTCACGCGATCTGTGGTCTATCGGGCGGCGTCGACTCGAGCGTCGCCGCGATCCTCTGTCATCGCGCCCTCGGCGATCGGCTCACCTGCATCTTCGTCGACAACGGTCTGCTCCGCGCCGGCGAGTTCGAGCAGGTGCAGCTGATGTTCCGCGAGAACTTCCACATCAAGCTGGTGGCGGTCGACGCGCGCAAGGAGTTCCTCGACGCGCTCGCCGGGGTCAAAGACCCCGAGAAGAAGCGGAAGATCATCGGCAAGATCTTCATCGACGTGTTCGATCGCGAGGCGAAGAAGGTCGCGGCAGGCGAGGGCGCGAACTTCCTCATCCAAGGCACGCTCTACCCGGACGTGATCGAGAGCGTCTCGTTCAAGGGTCCGAGCGCGGTCATCAAGAGCCACCACAACGTCGGTGGGCTCCCCGAGCGGATGAACCTCAAGCTCGTCGAGCCGCTCCGTGAGCTGTTCAAGGACGAGGTGCGCGCGGCTGGCGAGGTGCTCGGGCTGCCGAAGTCGTTCATCTGGCGGCACCCTTTCCCCGGACCGGGTCTCGCCATCCGTTGCCTCGGCGAGGTCACCGAGGAGCGGCTGTCGATCCTCCGCAAGGCCGACACGATCTTCCTCGACGAGCTCCGTTCGTCGGGGCAGTACGACGCCGTCTGGCAGGCGTTCACCGTGCTCTTGCCGGTGCGCTCGGTCGGCGTGATGGGCGACGAGCGGACGTACGACGAGACCTGCGCCGTCCGCGCGGTGACCTCGAGCGACGGCATGACCGCGGACTGGGCCAAGCTCCCCTACGATCTGCTCGGTCGCATCTCCACGCGGATCATCAACGAGGTGAAGGGCATCAACCGCGTCGTCTACGACATCTCGTCGAAGCCGCCGGCCACCATCGAGTGGGAGTGATGCGCCTCACCCGCGTGAGTGGCCTCCTGCTGCTGATCGCGCTCGGTTGCGCGCCGGCCAAGCCACCGACGACCTCCCTCCGCATCGCCGCCTCCGAAGACGCGCCCAGGAAGGCGCGCGTCGTGGTCGACGACCAAACGCTGGGGACGCTCGAGTTCGTGATCAAGCGTGGCGTGGCGCTGCCCCCGGGCAAGCACCGGATCACCATCGAGGCCGACGGTTACCTGCCCTGGGACCAGGAGGTCGACGCCGGCGACAAGGGCGGCTTGATCCAGCTCGACGTGAAGCTGGTCAAGCGCCCCGATTGAGTCGCGCTCAGCGAACGATCGCGATGTAGGCCGCGGCGATCGCGTCGCGCGGGACGAGCAGAGAGAACTCGGCGGTGGACTTCGGCGGCTTGCTCGGCGTGAGGCGCCAGGCGAACGCGCCCTTGCCCTGATCGGGCAGCTTCGCGATCAGGTCGTCGGTCTTGCGCGAGTGGACGAACGTGTGCGCGAAGCCGTCGATCGCGAGGAGCCCACCCGAGGTCGGGGTGCCCGCGACCACGAAGTCGAACCCCGGCTTTCCGCCGAGCAGGCCGCCTCCGGTCCCGGCCATCGCGCCCGAGAGCCGCTTCCACAGATCGCCCTCGGGGAGGTTCTGGGCGAAGCCGATCCACGCGCGACCGTTGCCGTCGGGCGCGACGATCGTGTCGCTGACCAACTTGACGAGCGCCGTGGCCTTGGTGGCCTTGGGCGCCGGCTTGCCCTTCGCCTTGGGGGCCTCCGCCGACTTCTCGGGCACGCTGAGCTCGATCTCGCCGTGCTGGGCGAACGAGCCCTTGGGCAAGTCCTTGTTGGCGATCGGCTTGCTCGTCACCTTGATGGCGAGGCGGTCCTTGGTCAACGCGCGATAGGTGTCGGCGAACGACGGCTTCTGCGCCCAGGCGAAGAACGCCTTGGCGAGCGCGATCGGGATCTTGGGATCGCGCTCGACGACCGAGATCGACCAGTTCTTGGAGAGCATCGCGCTGGAGCCGAAACGGGCGAAGTCGCCGTAGGGCTTGGGTGCGCCCTCGGGCCACTCGACGCGCCCGAGATTGCCCCCGACGTACGCGGTGTCCGCCGACGCGGGGAACGCGAGCTTGACCACTTCGAGCGCGAGCTCGCGATCCTTGGCGGGCCACTTGAAGTCGGTGGCGAGCGCGGAGATCACCTCGCGCGCCGCGGTCTGGATGGGCGCGATCAGGGCGTCGTGCTGGGGATTGCCACGGATGAACAGCCCGAGCCACGCGCCGTCGCCAGGGAGCTTGGCCAGGCGCGGGTTGGCAGGCGAAGGCGTGTCGCCGCCGGCGAGCATGAGCCGCGCGGTCCACGATTTCGTGCCGGAGAACGCGGTCGTGAGCGAGAGCTGCGCGCCCTCGGCGGGCGCCGTCGCATCGAGCGTGAGCGAATCGAGATCCTCGATCGTGTCGAACACCTCGTCGGCGAGGCTCTTGACGATGCCCTTGAGCGCGTGATCGAGCGCGTCGTACCCGGTCTTCACCTCGGAGGCGAGATCGCCGCGGGCGAAGGCCCGACCCTTGTCGAGCTCGGAGGAATACGTCTTCTTGAGGGCGGCGACGTCGACCTCGACGCGCGCGGCGCTCGCGGGCGCCTCTTTGCGGGTGACACCGCGGGCGAGCCACGGCGCGAGGATCATCGGGTCCTCGCCGCGCTGGGTGCACACCAGGCGGTGCTTGGCCGGACCGATCGCGGGCGCGACGACACAGTGCGCCTTGCCGCCGCTGTTCGGCACGAGCTCGAGCACGCCGCCTGGCCGGACCTCGGCGCGGTAGTTCTGCTTCACGGCGGCCACGACATCGAGCCCGTCCTCGACGGCGAACGCGACGGCGAATCGCGGCTCGTGGTCCTTCTTCTCGTGGACCTGCACCGCGACGTCGGCAGGCTTCTCGATGTCGACGATGCGCTCGAGGGTCGTGGACGCGATCTCGGAGACGAGGGCGCGCGGGTCGATCTCGGCGTTGGCCGGGAGCCACGTCTTGAGACTGCGCACGAGCGCCTTGGGACCGATGGTGTGCGCCTGCACCACGAGCCCGGGCGGGGCGTCGACGGGCGTGCGGTCCTCGACGATCGGCGCCTTCTTCGGCTCGACCGAGGGCTTCGGGGCGGCCGCCGTGACGGGCGGGGGCGCCGCCTCGGCGGGGCCGCACGCGCACACGCCGAGCGAGAGCAGGAGAACCGGAGCGACACCGAGGAATTCGAGGACGGAGGATCCGCGCATGGCTCGCGACGGTACCATGGCTGAATGAAGATTCGCGCGATCGCGTTCAAGGCGCACGGCGCCCCGGAGGTGCTCGAAGACCTGGACCTCGAGATCCCGGATCGGCCCGCCGCGGGCCAGGTGCGCATCGGCGTCGAGGCCGTGGCGCTCAATCACCTGGACCTCTGGGTGCGTCGCGGCCTGCCCAACCTTAAGCTGAAGCTCCCGCACCGGCTGGGCGCAGACATCGTGGGGCGGGTCGAGGCGATCGGCGACGGGGCGACGGCTCCACCGGTGGGCACCCGCGTGGTGCTCGCGCCGGCGACGTCGTGTGGGGTCTGCGAAGCGTGCCTCACCGGCCGCGACAACTTCTGCCGACGCTACGGCATCCTCGGCGAGAACACCGACGGCGGGTACGGCGAGCTGCTCGACGTGCCCGCGTCGAACATACTCCCCTGGCCTGGAACGCTCGGCGTCGCCGAGGTCGCCGCGGTCCCCCTCACCTTCCTCACGGCCTGGCAGATGGTCGAGAAAGCAGGCGTCGACCGCGGTCACACGGTGCTCGTACACGCCGCCGGCAGCGGCGTGTCGGTCGCGGCCATCCAGATGTGCAAGGTGCGCGGCGCCCGCGTCATCGCCACGAGCACCTCGGCGGCGAAGCTCGCGCGCGCCAAGGAGCTCGGCGCCGACGAGCTCGTCGACACCAGCTCGCAGGACTTCGTGGCCGAGGCGCGACGTCTGACGGGCAAGCGCGGCGTCGACGTGGTCATCGAGCACCTCGGAGGCGAGACCTTCGCCAAGAGCCTGCTCGCGATGGCCAACGGCGCGAAGCTCGTGACCTGCGGCGCGACCAGTGGTCCGACGCCCACCGTCGATCTGCGCCACGTGTTCTTCCGTCAGCTCGAGATCCTCGGCAGCACGATGGGCTCGAAGGGCACCATGTTCCCCATCCTGCGCGAGGTCGAGCGCGGCGCGCTGCGCCCGGTCGTCGATCGCGTGCTCCCGTTCACCGCGGAGGGCGCGCGCGAAGCACACCGCGTCCTCGAGGGACGCGGCGCGTTCGGCAAGATCGTGTTGGCGCGCTGATCAGAACGGCGGGGGGGGACCGCCCATGCCGCCGCCGCCCATCATGCCCATGCCGGCGATCGCGATCAGGTTCTTCGCGAGATCGCCGACGAAGGTCAGCGGCACCGCGCCCTTGGCCGCGAGGCCGTCGGCGCCGACCGTCGAGTAGCCCCACATCGCGGCGCCAGGCTTCTTCGGCGCCGGCGGCGCGCCCATGAACGCGCCGAGTCCGCCCATCATGCCAGGCAACGAGAGCGAGCTGCCCCACGACGCGCTGGCGAGGCCCTTGGCCGGCATTTCGCCGATCTTGGTCTTGGCTCCGGCGTCCTCGCCGAGCGTCAGCTTGGACGCGGGGTCGAGCGCCGCGTCGAGCAGCGCGGGGGTGCAGCCAAGGCAAAGATCGAGGTGGAGCTGCGTTCCCTTGATCGCCCAGGTCCAGTTGTCCTTCGTCGCGCTCGCCGGGCTCGCGCCCATGCCGGGGATCGTCGCCGGGGTGGTGATGGTCTCGCCCTCGGCGCCGTTCTTCTTGTAGGCCGCGGCGGTGAGCTTCTTCGTCGTCGGAAGCGCCTTCTCGACCAGCTTGCGAAGCGCGGCGACCGCGCCCTTGGCCGCGGCGGCGTCGTCGAGGTCGATGCGCACGTAGACCTCGGTGTTGATCGCCGGCGGCGCGCCAGGCGCGGGAGCCGCAGCGCCCTTGCCGGTGTCGGTCGTGTACCCGACCGCGTGACCGAGTGCCTTGCCGAGGATGCGCAGCTGCTTGCTCGCCTCGGCGCGATCGGCGGCCGCCAGCGGCGTGCCGTCGAGGCCGTAGTCGGCGAGTGCGTAGGTGAGCGGGCCGAGACCATCGGGGAGGCGATAGAGCGTGACGTTCTCGCCCTTGGGCATGGTGAGCAGCGGGCTGGCGTCACCCGTGGGGTACTTCGCGAGCCACGCCGAGAGGCTGCCCTTGGCGCCGACCTTCTCGTCGACCTTGAGGTCGTCGCCTGCCACGTCGAAGTGGATGACCGCCTCGCCCATCTCGGCGACGCCACCGAGCACCGGCTCGACGAGCGGGTCGATCTCCGCCTTGACCTTCGGCGGCACGTCGGTCGGCTTGACCTTCGCCCACTCGGCGGTGCCGAGCTTCTTCAGCTCGGGCCCGATGCGTTCCATCGGGATGCGCAGGGTCATTTCGTGATCGACGGTGCTCTTCGCGGCGCGCCAGGCGACGTACTTGCCGGCGGCCTCGATCGCGGGGCGGGTGTCGGCGACCAGGACCACGTCCCCGTAGATTGCGACCTCGCCGCCGCCGTTGCCCTCGTAGACCTTGCCGCCGAGCACGGCGGAGTCCCACGGCTTGAGGTCCGAGCCCGCCTTCGTGGCCGCCTCGAGCGCTGCGGCAGCGACGTCAGCGTCCTTGAGACGGGCGGCGACGACGCCGTGGGGCTTCTCGCCCGGCGCGCCGAGCTTGTAGAGCGCGACCGCGGCCATCGAGCCGTGGGGGTCGATCGCCTTGAGGGCCTTCTTGGCGTTCTCGTCGCTCGCGGCTTCGAGGAGCTTCTCGTACGGCGACGCCCCGACGATGGGCTCGAGACCCGCGCCGGTCGAGACCTTCTTCAGGAAGGCCTCGGGGTCCTTGATCACCAGCTCGCCGACCGCACCTTCGGGCAGCGGGGCCTCGGTGATCTCGAGCTTCTTGATGATCTCCTTCTTGACCTCTTCGACTTGCTTCTTCTTGCAGCCCGGCGCCGCGACTACGGCGAGCAGGGCGGCAGCAAGGAGGAAGCGGCGCGGGCGGGATTCCAACATGGGGCGGGAGCATGAGCGTTGCTCCCGTCAGGGCGCAAGCCCCCAAGGCCTCAGCCGCCGGTCACTCGATGTCGACCAAGATGGCGGTGATGTTGTCCTTGCCACCGCGTTGGTTCGCCAAATCGATGAACGCGTCGACGGCTGCCTCCCCGCCCAGCTCGGCGATCGCCGGAATCTCCGCCGTGCGGAGGTATCCGTGGAGGCCGTCCGAGCAGAGGAGGTAGCGGTCGCCGGGCGCGAGTTGCACGAGGTTCGTGTCGACCTGGACGTACTCGCGGTTGCCGACGGCGCGGGTGATGACGTTCTTGTGAGGCGACCGGCGCGCCTCTTCCTGAGTGATGATCCCCTGCCGGAGCTGCCACGCGATGAGCGTGTGGTCTTCGGTGATCTGCACGGCCTCGTCGTTTCGGATCTGGTAGATGCGCGAATCGCCGACCTGGGCGGTCACCGCGTGATCTCCCAACACCAACATGCCTGTGATGGTCGTACCCATCCCGCTCTTCTCGCGATCGAGCTCGGCGAGCGTGAACACCATGTACGTGGCCGCCTGGATCGAAGCCTCCATCAGGCGCAGCGCCGCGCGGATCTGCAGGTCGTCCGGGTTCTCGCCGAGCTTCTGGATCTTGGAGTGCGCCTGCTTGACCATCCCGTAGGCAGTGCTGACCGCCTCGGCGCTCGCCACCTCTCCAGCCGCGTGACCGCCCATGCCGTCTGCCACGAGGTACAGGCCGATCTCGTCGTCGACGAGGAAGGCGTCCTCGTTCAATGTTCGTTTCATCCCGACGTGGGTCTTGCCCACCGAACGGACCCGCATGGATGGGTAATAGCGCCGTCCCGCGCGCGCGCCCAGCGCTGATGGGAATGGGATTCTGGGGGAACGGGTCGTCCCCGCCGAGCCTGTCTCTGTCCTTGACGGTCCGCGCTCGAGAGGTCGACAATCCGCCGGAATGTCCAAGACCCTGCTCGCCGTCGATGACAGCGTCACCATGCGCAAGGTCATCGAGATGACGTTCGCGGGAGAGGACGTCCGCGTCCTCTCGGTGTCGACCGCACAGGAGGCGCTCGCCACCTGTCGACGCGAGCACCCCGATGCGATCCTCGCCGACGTCGCGCTCGAGGGCTTCAGCGGCTACGACCTCTGTCGCGCGATCAAGGACGAGTTCGGACGGATTCCCGTGCTGCTCCTGTCCTCGAAGCAGAACCCGTTCGACCCCGCGCGCGGACAGGCCGCAGGCGCCGACGGCCACATGGACAAGCCGTACGACACGGCCAAGGCGATCGAAGCGGTGAAGAACGTGATGGCGCAGGGCCGGTCCGTCGCGCCCTCGCCCATCGCGGCGGATTCGATGGGCACGCGCGCCCCGATGTTCACGGCGCCGCAGCCGGCACCGGTCGCTCCGCCGCCTCCGCCCAAGCCGATGGTCCACATGCCCGAGCCGGTCGGACACCCGACCATGCAGGGCCTCCCGGCCGCTCGCCCCGCGACCCCCGCGCTGGGCCGCGCGCCGACGCCGGCGCTGCAGCGTCAGGGCACGGTTCGGATGGCGTCCGAGCCCCCGGACGCCAAGTCTCCGGCGCTCGAGCGCAAGGCGACCCCTGCCCTCAAGCCGCAAAACACCGTCCGCATGGCCTCCGACGCGCCGCCGGCCGCGAGGTTGGCGAGCGAGCCGCTGCCGCCCGAGATGTCCGGCAAGCTCCGCGAGCTCGGGCTCTCGCCCGGGCAAGTCGATGCCGTGCTCGCCCTCTCGCGCGAGGTGGTGGAGCGCGTGGTGTGGGAGGTCGTCCCGGTGCTCGCCGAGACGCTCATCAAAGAAGAGATCGCGCGCCTCACGCGCGAGGGTTGATCAGGGATTCGCCCGGGTCCGCCTTCGGCGGCCCGGACATTTGCCCTCACCCAACCCTCTCCCGAAGGGAGAGGGCCCGAGAATTCCCGGCATCTCTCGCCCCTCTACCTTTGGGAGAGGGGTCGGGGGTGAGGGCAGATTCCCCGCGAGCGAAGCGAGCGGGGTGCCTTGTGCAACAGCTAACCGCCGCAGCGAGCGGCGAGCCGCTCGATCCCCTCGCGTCGCCCCGCGTTGGCCGGAGGCGCCTCCCGATAGCGAGCCAGTGCTGCGTCGACGCGGGCCCGGCGTCCGTCGGGCTCGCTCAGACACGCGAACAGGATCCCGAGGCGTGTGGCCTCGCGCACGAGGCGCGGGGTGATGCGGCCGAGCGCGGAGAGGTCGACGGTCGCGAGAATCGCGTCGGCATCGGCGAACGCGTGGGCGTCGTTCAGCCTGCGCACGAGCAGATAACGCGCGAGCGCGATGTCTTCGGTACTCGCGCTCGCGTCGACGAACCGCGCGATGGCGATGGTGGCCGCCAAGGCCTCGTCCTTCGCGGCGCGCGCCTCGGGACGTCCGACGAGCAAACGTCCGAAGAGCGCCGCGCGAGCCGGCGCGCCAGTGAGAAACGACTTCACATCGAGGTTCCGCGCGGCATCGTCGTCGAGGACCTCCGCGCGGGCCGCGTCGTACGCGGCGCGGGCCTCGTCGTAGAGGCCCCGTCGCAGCGCCTCGTCGCCGAGCGCCTCGCGGGCGCGGTTGCGATGCGTCGCAGACACCCGCGGGTCGACGATCATCGCGGCGATCATCGTGCGCATCGCGGCGAAGTCTCCGCGGCGTGCGGCGAGCTTGGCGCGTTCGAGCCGCGCGCCAGGATCGGCCTCGTCGAGCGCGAGCAGCTGCGAGAGCTTGTGATCGGCGCCGGCCAGATCGCCGTCGTCGCGGCACGCCTCGGCCTCGTCGCGCAGTCGCTCGACGACGTGCGGGCAACGACGACCCCAAATCGCCGGGCGATCGAAGCGCGCCTTGGCCACGAGCAGCGCCCCCTCGGGCAGCGCGACCGTGTCGAGGCCCGTGAGCCACTCCTTCTCGGCGGACTCGAACGAGCGGCCGAACGCGCGCTCGAACGACGCTCCGCCGTACCACACGCGGAGCGCCTCTCCTTTGCCCGAGGCGAGCTGATGGCCGACGAACGCGCCCGCGAGCGTGTACGCCATCGACGAGTTCTGCGCGAGGAATCCACTGCCGAACGTACGCGAGAGTGGAGGCAGGATGCCGATCCGCTTCATCGCCGCCGCCCATTGCGCCGGCGTGAGCTCGTCGCGATCGGGCGAGCCCGCGACGGCGATGCCCTCGATCAGTCCCGGGTTGGGGAGCAGGCCTTCGAGCCCTCCGGCCACCCTGAACGGCCCACGAGCTGCGGCGCCCGCGACCACGTGCGCCAGCTCGTGACCGAGCACCGGGTGCGGGTACGACGCCATCTGCAGGTACACCTCGCGCCGCCACGGCTTGGCGACGTACGTGTCGGCAGCGCCCATCAACACGCGCTTCTGGTCCGAGTCCTTGAAGAAGAACGCGGTGACCCGGGCCGGACCCGAAAACCCCAGGCGGCGTTCGACGGCGGCGAGCTGCTCCTCGCAATCCCGCAGCAGCGAGTTGGCCTCGAATTCGGAGAGCGCACGCGGGTAGACCACGTCGCAGCGGGTGCCTGCCTTGAACCCGCCCAGCGTGCTGCGGATGGAGTCCGCTGTGCTGCGGTGCCCGAGCTCCTTTCCGTACGCGATCAGCGTGGCGCTGCCGAGCGCGAGAAACGCGCCCAAGGCCGCGATTCGACGCCGCCGTAGGACGAGGCGGCCGCTCTCCTCGCGATCGAACGCGCCCGCGAGCGCCGCGATCGCGACGACCGTGAGCGCGGTGCCTGCGCGGTAGGTGAGCAGCGGTCGGAACGCCTCGACCACCTCGTCGTAGAGCGTGCCGCTGAAGAACCCGACGAACGGATCGAACGCGAACACCGCCGGCGTGAAGTAGAAGAACGCCCCCGCGACGAACGCCGAGCCGAGCGGCGACACCCCCGCGACGAACCCGGCGATCCGGCGGCGGCGGCGGTGCGGCGAGAGCACGTGGCCGGCGACGATCGCACAGCTCGCGCCGACGGCGCTCGCGAGCAGCGCCCCCGCACCCGCCGTCAGCCCGAAGGTCGCAATGCCGCCGAGCGGATCGCAGAACCCGACGCGGAGCCCGTGCAAGAGGGCCGTCACGAGCGCGCTCGCCGCGAGCCACAGGCCGGTCACGAGTGAACGGGACATGGCCGACAGCGGCGTCAGACCTTCGGAGAACCCCTCGTTCGCCGCAGCGATCGCAGCCACCGTCGGCACGATCAGGCCCATGGCGATCGCGTGCTCGTAGCCCGGGCCGGCGAACAGGGGGAGGAACCCGACCGCGAACGAAGCAATCGAGACGACGACCACGCCGACCCCGCGGGGTGTGCGAAGCCACGCCTGCCACTGCGAGCGGGTCACGCGCCCTCGGGCGCCTCGCGCGGGGCGGTGAGGCGGAGCGCGCGCGCGAGCACACTCCCTCGCAGCGCGACCCGCGCAAACGCGATGGCCTGGTGGGCGAGGAAGATGAGAAGGATCGAGTCGCTTTTGGTGGAGATCGCCGCGCCCCAGCCGATCAGACCGATCGACGCGAGGGTACGCGGGGCGGCGACCGCGATGAACGCGAGCAACCGGCCGCGATCACGCAAGGCCTCGGTGAGCCCGTCGAGGAGCGAGGCGTCGTGCCGCACGATGTGCGCCCGCGCGAGATCGGCCACGGCGAGCAGGACCACGATGATGACGAGCGCAAACAGCAGCGGCAGCGACGAGACGAGCAGCGCGCGCCGCGGGTCCCAATGACCGAGCTTCGCCGCGAGACCCCACGAGGGGATGAGCCCGAGCAGCGCACCGAGCACGCCGATGGCGAACCAGGTGATCACGCCGACGCCAAGGAGCCTGAAGAACGTGCTCACGCCGCGGGCCAGCGCGTCGCGGAGCGGGAGTGCACGGGAATCGAGCGCGGCGAGCCACCCCCCGAGCACCACCACGGAGCCGAGCGCGAAGACCGCGAGCCCGATCGAGGTGGCGGCGACCAGCGCCGACAGGACGCCGCGGAGGCGGTGCTCCAGATCGAGCAAGAGCAGCCCGCCCGGCTGCCAGAACAACGGCCGGTCGCCGTCGGGGTGCGCGCCGAACGTGCGCGCGATGGTCTCCGACCACGGCGCGGCGAGCACCCACGCGACCACCGCCTCGACGAGGAACACGGCCACGAGCGCGTCCGGGCGGCGGCGAACGGAGATCGGATCCTCCATCACGGTCCGACCCCCCGCAACAAGAGCTCGAGCCACGAGAGCGAACGCTCGCGCGTGATGGGCGCCCCCCCGCGCCCGGCAGGCAACGAGGCGAAGTTGTCCATGCGGCTGCGGTCGACCAGCAGCTTGAAGTCCGGGTCGACGACCACGGCGACGAGTTGGCTCGGACCGTCGGCGTCGATGCGGAACCACGTGCCGTTCGACGAGGTCGCGATCGGCCCATGCGGCGGTTCGGCCTCGACCGGCATGCCGAGCGCGATCGCCGTGACGTCGGCGCCGGGCTGCGGAGCCGGCGCGGCCGAGACCGCAGTGGTCGGCGCGCTGAAGCGGATGGAGCGTCGGGTGCGCGTGCCGTCCGCGAAGCGGAGCTCGACGTCGATCGGCAAATCGAGGATGCCACGGCGACCGAGCCACACGGAGCTGACCCATTTGCCCGTGTCCTCAGCCTCCTTCTTCACCCGACCGCCGGTGCCGTCGAAGTACCCGATCGGCCCTTTGTCGCGCTCACTCGTCAGCGACTCGACGTACACGTCGTAGGAGAACGCCGTGGTCGTCATGATCCGCGCGGCGAGCTCGCAGTCGGGACCCACGTGCTCGCGCAGCACCGCGAAGAAGTCCTCCGGGCGCGGGTGCTGGAACCGATACCGACGGGTCCAGACGCCCATGGCCGTGTCGAAGCGGGCCGGTCCATAGATGCGTCGGAGCGTGTGCAGGACCATCGCCGTCGCGCCGTACACGCGCCCCCCGTACGAGCGACCCGTGGCGAAGCGATGCGCGGGTTGGAAGATCGGCTCGTCGAACGTGGCGTCGATTCCGCGACGCGAGAAGACCTCGGTCGAGATCTGGAGCGGTCCGAGCGAGAGCCCCGAGCCGGCGCCGAACAAACTCGTGAGCGTGAGCTCGTCGGCGAACGAGTTGAAACCCTCGTCGCCCGCGGGCCATTCGACCTCGTGGGTTCCGACGAGGCCGTAGAACCACTGGTGACCGAACTCGTGGACGGTCACGCCCTCGATCTCGTGGCTGCCGTGGTTGGGCCACCACGGACCGCCGGTGGTGATCAGCGTCGGGTACTCCATGCCCCCTGCCTCGTCCGCGCCGTCGGGCGGGTGGACCACGGTGAGCACCGGGTACGGATACGCACCGAACCGGGCGTTCTTGTCCCGCATCGCGTGCTGGAGCGAGAGCACCTCGCGATCGACCGCGGCGTCGTACCCGCGCGGCGCGAGAAACCGCACGTCGACGCCCTCGAGCTTCACGTCGCGCGCGACAAACCCGTCCCAAGCCGTCCACGCAAAATCATGGACGTCGTCGATGACGTGTCGCTCGATGCGCCGCGATCCCTCGATCTTCGACTCGACCAGGGGACCCGAGGCGCCGATGGTGAACGAGGACGGCACGTCGAGGGTGACGTCGTAGCTGCCGTAGTCGGCGTAGAACTCGGCGAGGTGGTGGAACGGGAACGACGCCCACGTCCCGTCCTTCTCGAGGCGCGCGAGCTTGGGAAACCACTGACCCGCGAAGTGGAACGAGCCTTCGTACCCGGTGCGCTCCGAGACCTCGGGGAGCTTGTCGTGGAAGTCGACCTCGAGCGTGATCGAGCCGCCGGCGGGGACCGGCTTCGACAGGGGGATGCGCAAATCGGTCTGATCGTCCGGCGCGCCCTCGACGACGCTCGGCGTCGCGATCGTGTTCGGGTCCTGGGGCGTTTGCTGACGGTGGTCGACCCACTCGCGTTTCGGCCAGAGGTCCTCGCCGTCGACGACCAGCTTCGAAATGTCGATGAACCCCGCACCGCGGCTCCGATCACCGCGGAATCCGCCCACGCGCGCGCGACGGAAGATCGACCGGTCGTTCTTGAACGCGTTGAGGTAGAGGTGCAGGCGGAGGTCGTTCAACACGATCGACGCCGTGTTCTTCAGCGTGACCTTGCCGTGGCCGTCGATCTCGTGCGTCACCGGATCGAGCTTGGCCGAGAGCGTGTACTGGACGACTCCCTCCGCGTGCGCGGGGATCGCCGGCCAGCCCCCCGGCGGAGGAGAAATGCTCGGAGGGGCCGCGGGCACGACCGGGGCAGGCGTGAACGAGCGCGCACCGAACACGATGCCGAGCACGCCGATCGACGTGAGCACGAGCGCCTCTGTCGCCCGGGCGCTCGGCGCGCCTCCGGGACGTCGGCTGCTCCGGTCCATCTTGCGCTGATAGCATGGTCACGGATGCGAAGTGCAGGGTCGTCGGAACGGGCCGCCATCTTCTGGGCGTCGGCGCTCTCGTGCCTCGCGTGCGCGAAGGAGCCCGATCCCTTCGTCATCGCGGTGCGCGCCCCGCTCGGCGAAAAGCCGTTTGCCGGCACGCCCGCTGTCACGCAGGTGGAGCTGCGGGTGCGCTCCGGGAGCGGGGCCGAGACGACCCTCGGCCACGTACCCGCTGGCGACGGCGCCCTGCAGGTGCCCGACTCGGCCAAGTCGGGCGTCGGCGCGTTGGTGCTCGCGGGTCTCGGCGCGGACGGTGCCGTTCTCGCCTATGGGCGGACGCCGCCCATCGAGCTCTCTGGCCTGGCCGATCCGCCGTCGGTCAAGCTCGCCCTGCTCGTGCAGCGAACGGGCACCCTCGCCCCGGCAATCGCGCTCTCGGGCGCACCTGCGAAGCCCATCTGCGCCACGGTCGGCAGCCGCTACCTGGTCGTCGCCGACGCGACGTCCACCAGCGCCAGCGTCGTCGACCTGCTCGATCTCACCGTTCAGCGCGAGACGCCGTTCCCGGCTGCCCCAGCGACCCTCGCCGCCACCGGTGGAGTCACACTCGCGCTCGATGCCGCGGGCGGCGCGACGCTGCTCGATCTCGACGCAGGGACCCTGACCACCCCCACCGCACCAACCGGAGCGACCTTCGCCGAGGTCGTCGGGGGCGCGGCGATCACGGACGATAGCGGAGGCGTGTGGATGGTCGGCGCGACCCGCGCGACCACGCCCTCCGACCTCGTGCTCCGGCTCGCGAGCGACGGCACCCTCACCGCTCGACGCCTGACACGCGCGCGCACCTCGGCCGCCGCTACGTGGGTCGCGGGCCGCGGATTGGTCGTTGGCTACGGCCTCGCCCCCAGCGGCGATGCCCCGGGCATCGAGGTCCTCGCAGCCGGGGCGAGCGCGTCGGCCCCGCTCGCCTACACGGGGGATGGCAAGGCCGGAGGCGTGTTCGTCGCGCTCGACGGTACCCGCTTGTTGCGCATCGATCCCGACGGCATTGGCACCCAGATCGATCTCTCGTGCGCCAAGGACTGCGCACCGGCGGCGACCGGGATCCGCGACGAGCCAAGGCCGGCGCGGCCGGACGATCACTCGACCATGAGCGAGGGCGGCGCGGTCGTCGTCCGCGGCGGTCGCGTGTCACTGCTGTCGCGCGATGGCGCAAAGCTCGGGCTGCTGGTCGACGCCGGCAGCCAACCGGTGTGTAGCGCGGCCTTGCCGACGGGTTCGGTGGGGGTCTCGATCGGCGGCGAGCCCAATCTGCGCACGATGGCCCCCCCGCGCTGATTCGTCCCGTCGGGGTGGCGAAACCTCGCGACCAGCCGTACAGAAGGAGCGTGCCCCCGAAGCCGAAGCCGTCGAAGGCGTCCGGAGAGTCCA
>Ga0208492_1001404_pt1 | contig 15108 bp, 3 predicted proteins | sample Subbioar_CSW14AB_FD_184820 | JGI IMG/M metagenome (GOLD analysis project Ga0208492, IMG submission 184820) | Serpentinite rock and fluid subsurface biosphere microbial communities from McLaughlin Reserve, California, USA - CR12Mar_CSW14AB (SPAdes) | ecosystem: Environmental > Terrestrial > Deep... | reverse complement strand
ATGGTCACGGTCGTGGCCGGCTTTGGCTCCGAAAGCTGAATCCAACCATAGTAAAAATGGCCGCTTCCCGCATCCGCGCGGATGCCATAATAAACATGATCCACCGCGGAAGCTTGGTTTGGGATGACCTTTGATGTCGTAAATAGGGAATTCGAATCAATAAGAGAGCCATAGGCAACCATCGAACTAGTGGGCTCATAGCTAGTTCCATTGAATGAATATAATCCAGTCGAATTAAACTTCAAACACTCGTATTGTGGCGCGGAGTTAACCACGGAAATTGAAGTTCCGTTGAAGGTAATATAAAAATTACTGCTTGTTAAATTCCCGGCCATATAGACGATATCGGCCCGGGTACTCAAAACCGCGGTATCGCTTGCCAGGAGTACCAGGGCAACCTTGAAAAGGGTGGCAATCAACCCCCTGGTCCGGTTCAAACAAGCTTTTGGAATCATGATTGTCAATTGTCCTGTAGGGCCATGGGGAAAGAGAGCAACAACATGTTGAAAACGATCCTGGGGACTCCCAACAACGAGAGGGTCGAGACCCCCTGCCATGAGCTCAAAGCAACCTGGCCAACATGCAGCGCCCTTAATTCCTCATGGAAAAAATCGAGACTAGGATCAAAAAATGGAGCGTTGATCTGACAACGGGTGGACGAACGGCCCTTCGGTCGATGCCGTTTTGGGATGCGCAAGGCTTGAGGATTCCCCGCGCGAAGACGTGGATCGCCCAGCCCAAGATGGCGAGGCCTCGGTCACTCAAACTCCTAAGCGAGAAAAGCGACCTTCACGGTGCGGCAATCTTTCGCATTTTCGGCTTTTTTTTGAAAAAGAACGGATTGGACCGAGAAGATCCAACGGAAGCCCGTTGCCCAGGCGCCAAAGATTTCCCCGTCCGTGCGGATTTTGACAGGTTCAAGGGGGAGGAAATGGGAAAGCATGGGCAGCCATGCTGCTGCCCGATCCCATTGGATCGATGGACCGGAATGGACTGGGCGCTCGCACGAACCCATTGCCAGGTAAACCTGCCTACCTGATCCTTCGCTCGTTGGCAGCCGAGGTCGCGAAATTCCAGATACTGATGGTTTTGTCCCAGGAGGCGATGAGGATTTTTTGCCTGTCCGAACTGAAAGCCGCGGCGGGAATTCCCGAGATGGGATTTCTCATGGTGAAAAGTTCGCACCCGCTCTGGACATCCCAAAAGCGCACAACCGCATCATCTCCCGCGGTAAGAATTCGTCTGCCATCGTCTGTGAATTCGATATACGATGGCGCATAGTTGGTATCCTTGATTTCCAAAACCATCTCACCGGAAAGGCACTCTCTGATCGTAATATGAGGGTCCATTCCCGAATAAGCCAAACGACTTCCATCTGGGCTGAAGCGCAGTTCCCCCGCGGAGAAACCCGTGGGATCACCACTCGCGGGAAATTGATTCAACACGGTTCCCGTTTCGACATTCCAAATTCTGATATTCTTTTCCGAGTCCCTCGCCGCGATCTTTCCTCCAGTGGGATGGAAATCGACATCGCGAATCAAGCCCCTCATGCCCATGAACGTTCGCAGGGGTTTCGCCGCTTCCACATCCCAAAGGATGACCTGTCCATCCATGCCACCCGTGACCAGCTTTCTCCCATCCGGGCTGAAGGAAAGGCAGCTCACACAATCGGTGTGCCCCTCAATGTCAAATAGAGGGCTACCTGTGACTGGATCCCAGAATTGAACCAAGCCCGTGGTAAATCTCTTGATCTTGTCATTCCAACGACCACTGCCTGAGGCCAGTCGACCGGTTCGCGGACAGAACGCCACCCGGGTCACTTCGCCGGGCTGGCTCTTCAGATGATGCTTGAGCGTTTCCGTGCGAGCATCCCAAATCAGAATCTCGCCCAATGGTCCGGGTGCTGCTGAAGGTGGTAGAATGCGCCCTCCCCCGCCGCTGGCAAACCACCTCCCATCCGCACTGGCGGCCATGTTCGTGATGCCAAGCTTATGGCCGGTCAAAATCCTTGGGGAACAATCGGACCCATCCCACCACCGGAGAGTTTCATCATCACCCGCGGTGATTAGCCCGATTCCCTCCGGAAAAAAGGCGACCGCCTTGGTGTTCTCCGTGTGCCCTCCATGCAACTCTTCGATCAGTTCGCCGCTCTTTACATCAAATATCCGAATTCCCTTCGCTGGGCTGGTATCCAGAAGGCGAAGGTTATCGGGGGAAAAAGCGATCCCGTAAGTGAATCGATTGACCTTGGGAAACGAGTGGATTTCCCTGCCTGAGCGGCCATCCCAAAGGTGGGTGATTCCGGAAAGGCCGGTGGCGCCAAGGAATTGACCATTCGGACTGAACCTGACCCGGTGCACACGCTGCGTCCTTGCATCACAGGTAAACAGGGATTTGCCCGTTTGGGGATCCCAAACCCTTACGAGCGGATCCTGACCGGCACTCGCGATGCGATTTCCGGCTGGATGGTAGGCCAAGGTCGCCACCCGGCCCGAGTGTTCGCGAAAGGTCACTTTTTGCTTGCCGGATTGCAGATCCCAGACGATCACGGTTGCATCCGCGCCCCCACTGGCCATTTCATGCCCTGCCGGATGAAACGCGGCCGACACCACCTGCCCCTTATGTCCGGAAAAGGTCTTGCGGACCTCGCCCGTTTTGAGGCTCCATAACCGGACCATTCCATCCGCGGAACCCGTCACGATTTGTTTGCCATCGGGACTGATCGCAACCCCGCGTATCTCGTCAATCGTCTTCAAAAGGGATCCGGTAAGCTCCCATTTCATTTCCCCGGATACGGCATCGAGCATTCGAATCGGCTTTTTTTGCCCAACCACCACCAAGTTGCGCCCATCGGGTGACAGCGCGAAATCATGAATGGTGTCCCCCATCGGCAGGCTTCGGCGGTATTGCCTTGCCAATTTTTCCCAGTGATACCACTCCAGTCCCCGCAAGTCGGCGCCCGCGGTATGCTCGGGCCGTTGACGATCGAGCATTTGGAGGACACGGTTGGGACGATTCTCTTCCCAGGCCCTGCGAATGTTCAACTGTTCGGCGATGTAGGAACGCTCCAGGGCTCGATTTGCAAATTCGATCGCCTCGTCGGTCTTGCTGTTTGCGAGCTTGGTTTTTTCGTCGGCAAGAGCGGCTTGTTCACTGGCCCTTTGGGCAAACATCAGGGAGATGGCCGTGCCAAGTACGAGAATGAGCGGAATGGCCACCTGCAGGGTTGCCAGGCCGGGGTTGCGCTGAACATGGCGCCACATTCTTTCGGCCCCAGTGATGGGCCGAGCCAATATTGGACGCCCTTCGACGAACCGCTGCAGATCCTCTTCAAGGGCCTGGGCGGTGGGGTAGCGCCTCGCGGGAACCTTTTGCAGGCATTTCATGCAGATCGTATCGAGGTCGCGGTCGACCGCGGGGTTGATCTGTCGGGGGCTGATCGGTTCCAGTTCGCAGATCTGTTTCAGCGTCTCCACGACACTCGCCGACTGAAAAGGCGGCCGGCCGATGATGAGGCAAAACAGGGTGGCTCCCAGGGAGTAGATATCCGATGCGGGGCCGACCTGGCCGGCTTTTCCCTCGGCCTGTTCGGGCGGCATGAAGCTGGGAGTTCCCATGATCTGCCCGGTATGGGTGATTCCACTTTCTTGACCCAACATCTTGGCCAAACCAAAATCGGTGACGAAGACGCGGCCCGAGGGATCAAGAAGGATGTTGGCGGGCTTCAAATCGCGGTGAATGATCCCGAGCCAATGCGCGTAAGCCACGGCCCGGGTCACCTGAAGCATCCATTGCGCCGCCTTCTTGGGGGGTATGGGCGCTTCCACCAACAACGAGGCCAGACTTGGCCCCTTGATCAGGGCCATCGAAAGATAGGCCTGCCCCCGATCCTCGCCGATTTCGTAAATCGAAACGATGTTGGGATGATCCAGCCGGGCCGCGGCTTGCGCCTCCGATTGAAATCTCTGTTTTTCTTCCGCGGTTGCGAACTGGCCTGAACGAAGAAGCTTGAGGGCCACTTCACGGTTAAGCCTTTGCTGACGCGCTCTGAAAACCGTCCCAAGTCCGCCGTGAGCAATTTTTTCCTCGATGATGTAATCGCCGATTTGAGCCGGGAATGGTTCTGAAGTGGGTTGTTTTTCCGCATCAACGTGCTCCCGATCTTGTTGATCCAGATCGAGCAGGGCTTCCTGAACTCTGTCCAGAGCCAGAGCCAACCTCTCGCGTTCACGCCGCTGGCGATCTCCCGAGTCGGTGACTTCTGGACTGCCATCCGGAAAGTCAATCTTGGCCCCCACGCAGGTCGTCAGGCCAGGAATCTGCTTTTGACAGCCCTCACACCGGTCGATGTGAGCGGCCAAAAGCTCGCGGCGTGGGATGGAAAGGTGCCCCCTGACGTAATCAACCAGGTCTTCTTCGGCAGGGCACGCTGAGGTGGCCATGTGCAATCTCAAATCCCACCCGGTCTCAACGCTCTTGCTCCACTCCCAGTGGAACGACGATCCGCCAGCGGAAATCGGATGACGCTGGATCGCCAGAAGGATGGGCTAAAATTCGGGGCAATCAAACCCTGAACCAACAAAGAAATGATACTCCCCAAACGGGGGCGGGAATGGGGGAAATGCCCTTGATCGGCCCATCGCCCATCTCGCCCGTCCCAATTCACTTACGGTCTCTCTTTTTGCGCCAAGAGACTGACGACCGATCGATGAGCCAAGCCTGCCAACACCTCATCGGGCGCAAACCGGAAAATGTCAAAACGACGGTTGAAAAGATCGGGAAAATAGGGAGACTTAACCGGGCAGCGGCTGGCAAAGCGGCCACGCAGCGGAACGGCAACCGCGATTTGGGTTTTCCTTTCCACCGTTTGAAGCACGAACCTCCTCAAGTTACCCATCTTCGGATGAACCGACTTTCCGATTTGATCAAGGCTGTAAAAGAGGGTGACCGCTTCACCTCGGATCAATTATTGCCTCTCGTCTATCAGGACCTTCGCAAGCTCGCCGCAAGCAAATTGGCCCAGGAAAAACCAGGCCAAACGCTTCAGCCAACCGCACTGGTACACGAAGCCTACCTTCGGTTGGTGGAAACCGGAAACGACCCGAAATGGCAAAACTTGCGGCATTTTTTCGCGGCGACCGCCGAAGCGATGCGCTGGATTCTGGTAGATCGGGCTCGAAGCAAAAATACCCAGAAGAACGGCGGGCAGTTCAAAAAAGTTTCCATCGATCTCGATCAGGTGGCACTGGACTCCGCTCCCGTGGACCTCCTTGCCTTCAACGAAACGCTGGACCAATTGGCAAGCATCCAGCCAAGCCACGCGGAAATGGTCAAACTGCGTTTTTTCATGGGCTTGACCCTGGAAGAAACGGCCCAAGTGATGGGCGTTTCCTTGGACAAGATCAAGCGCGACTGGACATCTGTCCGCGCCTGGCTTTATGACAAATTGGAAAGCGCCGAAGGGTTGGCCACCTAGCCCGTCACTTTGCTTTCACTCCTTCCTGGACCAGGGAAGATGAGGAGGATGACGCGAAACGGGAATTTCCTTCCGGCGAAGTAACTCAAACATTTTGAATTCGCTCGACCTATCGTCCCTTCCGCTCGCCAGAAACCGGAATTCGCGGCATCGCCTTGGATTTCTTATCCCGACTAAGCGGGCTCGTTTGCAGCCACGATGGCGCGACCAAGGCCGCGACGGCCAAGCCGAAGAGCAGATCGGTCGCGTTATGACGATCCTTTTCCGGTTCTTGTTGGAAAGCGATTTCGCCGTTGCCGCTCATGGCTTCCAGCCACACCTCGTCCGCAACGACCGTTCCTTCCAGGGAATCGTTCGTGGTGCTCACGAAGGGAGCGATCGAATTGCCCATGAGCCACCCGATGCGTTTCGTGTCGATCGTCGAGGAAAGGAGTGCCTTCAGGTCCAGGTTGGCCTCTTCCCGCGCCGGCAATTCCTTGGCGTCACCGCGAGCAACCTGCTCCTTCACTACCGCCAGCACCGATTCCCGCAGCGAGGGGGTTAGCCCCTTGCTCACCTTTCCAGTCTCCAATTCCTTGAGCAGGCCCGACCAGAAGCGCTTCACCCCTTTGGTCACGCTGTCGTTGTTCAGCGGGCCCTTCAGGACGGAACCGAGGAATTTCTGGCCTTCAGCTCCCACATGCTCCAGGGCGCTATTGGCGTGATCCAAGCCCAGTTTTGACAACGAATGCTTGAGCAGGCCAAGGACCTCGCCCGCTGGGGCGGCGGAATCTCGGCCGAGGCGATCGATCGTTTTCGAGATCGACTGATGGATATCGACCGCGAAGCGGCGCACCAGCGATAAGAATTGAACCGTCTCTTTGTTGTTGAAGGTTGCGGTGTCGTACAGGCGACCGTCGCTTTGATACGCGTCAAAATCGCCGTTGGCACCGACAAACAGAGTCAACAGATCGAGCACGGCCAAGTCGGCGCTCGCCAGCGCCGCGTCGGAAATGCCTGAGGCGCCCGTGCCCAGGCCGCTGAGCAAGGTCTGAACGATCTGCTGGGCGGCACTGCCAATGGCCGCGACCGTCGCCGGTGTGGGGGTGATCGTGGTCACCGTCTGCTCACCGCGGAAGTCGAGGCTCAGGGTCAGGCCTTCCTTGGGCACCGATCCGACCGGGATGCCGTTGTCGCTGGAGGCGCCGTTGATCGAGACCTTGGGGGTGACCACGGTGCCATCGGCCTGAATCATCGTCGCGCCGGCCAGCACGCGCCCGCCGCCCACGCCGAAGAGCTGCATGCTGTAGTTGCTTGCCTGGGCGCTCGGGATGATGACCAGGTCGAGCGCGCCTTTTTGCGAAAGCGCGGCGGAGGAGTTTTCGTTGATCGCGCCTTGCGAAGCCTTGCTGCCGATCTGCTGCGAGGCCGAATCGGTCATCACGAAATCGACCGGGTCGAGCCAGATCACCAGGTAGGAGGTCGTCAACTGGCCTCCGCTGGCCGCCTTGAGGCTTTCGATCAGCGCTTGCGTGATCTGATCGCGAATCTTGTAGAAATCGGCGTCCCCCACCCCCTGGCCGATCAACTGGGTGAAACTCTGCGTCAAGGTCGTGTTCAGGGCATTGATCAGGTCGCCGCTCACCGGGTTCGCGCTGGCCTCTGTCCCGGCGAGCAACGACACCCTGACCTGGAACTTGCCGCCGGAAAGCTTCGTGTCGTCGGGCGCCGCCGCGAGCAGGAAAATCTCTTGGCCCAGGGACACATGAAATTTAAAGGTTTTATCCTTGGCCGAGAAGTCGCCACTGGCCACCTGCAAGGTGCCGGAATCGTCGCGCACCAGCGCGCGCAACTGGCCTGCCTGGCCGCTGTAGGTGACTTCAAAATCGCCGGTTGCCGGCGCGATGAAGCGCACCACATCCTGATCGGCTCCATCCAGCGCACCGCTGAACTCGGCCTGGTTGTTGCCGTCGAGGTCAACCAGGTCGGCCGTATCGAGCGTGTTGCCAAAATCGTCGCTGACCGCCTGGCCCGTTTCCAGCTTGAGCTGATAGGCGCCCTTGCTCTCGCCATAGCCGGCCGCACGGATGAAGTAAGAACGGCCCGCGCGCACCGTCAGTGAGATCTCACTGCCGGAGTTCTTCGCGCCATCGACGATGGAATCGTCGGACTGGCCCAGAAGCTGGCCCGCGTCGTTGTAGACGGCGAGCGTCGCGTCGACGCCATCGTTGCCCACGCCATCGAGCCGGATGCGCAGGATACCCCCTTCGGTGGGCACGATCCGGAACCAGTCGGTGTCTCCCTCGGCCTCGATCTTGCCGCCGATTTCCCCTGCATTTCCCGCGCCCAAGGGCAGCAGGCGAGCGAGGCCTGAGGAACTGGGATAGTCGTCAACCACAGGCGTAATGTTGAGCGCGTAATCGCCAGAAGTGTTGGCCGCGCAGCGCACGGAGAAGTAGTAGGTCTCGCCCGCGACCACCTGCATTTGAATCTGGCTGTCCTGGTTGGAGGCGGACAGGTCGTTGTTGCTCGCCACGAGCGAACCATCGCTGCCCAGATTCACGAACAGGTAAGGGTTCAGCCCGCCCGAGCCGCTTAAACGGACCGTGATCGATCCCGACTTGGTCGGCTTGTAGGCGTACATGTCCGTGTCGGAGGCCAGTTCGATCCTGCCGGTCGCTTCGGCCGCCAGACCGTTTAAGCGTAGTTCCTGAGCCGTGGAAGGCAGGCCACCGATGTCGTCTTGGCGCAGCGCCACATCGATCCTGTAAGCCCCCGTCGTTCCCGCCGCGCCGGTGGCAAGCAGGTAAATTTCTTGTCCTTCCTTGACCCGCACTTGCAGCTTCGCATCCAATCCGCCCAAAGAATCGTCGTCGGCTGCGAGTTGAACGAAACCGCCCGCGGCGTCGAGGCTGTAGGCGCGCAGATACGGATTCACGAACGAGTCCTTAGCTCGCACATCGCTGACGGTCAACATCCCATCGATGGGTGCGATCACCTTCACGAAATCGCGGTCGCCCAGTTGATCAATCTTGCCACCGATCGAGCCGGTGAAAATCGGAATCGTTGCATTGACCGAGGCCGCGGTGTCGCTCAACACGATCTTCGTGGGGTTTTGCGTCGGGCTGCCGGGATGGTCATCGCTTGCCGGCTGGGTGATCCCCTCGATCGAAAGCGTGTAGCCGCCCAGCGTCTTGTCGGCTCTCGAAGCGCGCAAGTACCACTTTTGGCCCGGGTCGACATCGAACAGGATCGTACTCGACAAACTCGCGCCGGTATTGTCGCTCGCGAACATCACATTGCCCGCTCCATCGAGGATGGTCAGGTAAGGGTTCAGCGCGCTGCCGCTCGTCGCATCGAGGCGAACGCGGAGCGTCGCGCTGCCGGCATTTGCTGGCCAGTCGAGCGTAAAGGTGTCGCTGTCGCCTGAGAACTCAATCTTGCCACTGACATTCGTCGCCCCACTGACCGGTGGCGCCATCACCCCAGCGCGATCGGCAGGAAAATCGTCGGCGGTTCCGCTTACCGCGGCCGGCGCCAACTGGGCTTGCAGCGTGTACGCGCCCCTGCCTGCCGACGAGGAAACCGCGATGTAGTAGCTCTTACCCGCCACCAAGTTGGTGAGGATCAACGCCCCCGAGCCGGCGCCGCTGTCGTCATCGGAGGCGAGCTTCGCATAGTTGGCGTCGTAAATCGTCAAATAGGGGTCAAGCCCGCCGCCTTGCTGGGCGTCGGCCTTCAAGATCCACGAACCGCTTTGCGACGCAGTGAAGCGGAAGATGTCGAGGTCCGATTCGCTGCCGATCGTACCGGCGATTTTCAGATCCTTCGCCTGATCGAGCTGGAAGGTCTTGTCGAGATTCGCAAGCTGGAACGAGGCGGGGCTATCGTCCCCGGCTTCCAGGCGATCTTCCTTCAGGGCGATGCGGTAGGGCCCAATTTCGTTATCGTCCGCGCCGCGCACCTCGAAGAGATAAGTCGCACCGGCCGAGGCCTGGAAGAAGACCATCGCATCGGTTCCGGAAAGGCTGTCATTCGCCGCGGCGACGATTTCGGTCGAGCCGTCTCCCTTGACGCGATAGATCGTCAGGTAGGTGTCCACCGGATGCGCGGGGCCGGACAGCGCCGAAACGCTGAATGCACCAAAGGGCGGTAGCGCACTGGGATCGGTGGGCGCCGTCCAGGTGAAGACATCGCGATCGCCAAACGTTTCGAGCGCTCCGACCGTCCCTTTAGCGCCCACGACGATCGTGCCCGCTTTCGCCGGGTCGAGCAGGTCGGTGAAATCGTCGCCGGCGGCCTTGAGCGCAAGTTGGTATTGCCCCGTGGCGCCGTCGATTCCTTCCACGCGGACATAAATCGTTTGGCCCGCTTCGACAAACACCTTGCCGACGGAACCCGAAGCGCTTCCCGTGGGTAAGGCGCCGCTCGCCGCCGCGTAGGCGAATCGACCCGTCGAGCCGTCGGCCGACTGGAGCACAATCTGGTAAAAGCTCGCCGCCGGAGCGGTGAAAGAGAAAAGGTCCTGATCGCCGTCCAGGTTGATCGTGCCGGTGGCCTTTTGCTCGTTGCCATCGGCCACGAAACCGCCGGCGGTCGCGGAAGTCACACCCAGGTCGTCGGTCTGGATGATGCCATCGAACGCGCCCTTGCTCGACTTCGCCCCCGCGAACAGCAGGTAGTAGGTCCCCGGAGCGCCCAGGCGGACATTGGATGTCAGCGCCGTTCCGGCCGTCCCGGTGATTTCCCGCACCATCTGGAAGTTCTGATCGAGCACGATGATTTTGGGAATCAGGTCGGGCGAGGTCACTCGCGGATTCATCCGCACGAGGTAATTGCCCGCGGCGTCGGCGTTGATCTGGGCCAGATCCGTATCGCCGGCGAAATCGACTGCCCCGGAAAGGGCGGCCCGGCCCGTTGCACTCAAGCGCAACGGATCACCCATGCTATTGGCGGGGCCTGTTGCATCGGTCGAAGCGCGGAACTGGCAGGAGAGCACCCATTTGCCCGTACCGCCCAGGCCGTTCGCATCGGCCAATCCATCCACGCGCAGATAATATTCGCGGCCCGCGATCACCGGCAAACGGATCGCGCCGCTTTCGCCAATCGTTCCTGGCGCCTGAATGGTGAGTACCCGGCCGCGCGCATCATACGCCACCAGGGTCGCATTGAGCCGGCTACCGAGGTCCGCCACAACGGCCGCGTCCAGGTAACCGGTCGCCGGCGCGGTGAACTTGACATACTCGGTATCGAGGAAACTGATTTTGTCGCCCGAGGTCTGCAACTTGTTGTCGGCAAAAGCCAGCGCCTCTGCCGTGGCCTGATTGCCCCCTTGAGGATCCGAAATGGGTTCGATGACTCTCAAGCTCAGGGCATACCGGGTCGGCTGCGTGGAAGCGGCCGACGGGAGAGGTCCAGTTTCGCCGAAATTGCCGTGTTCAATGCGCAGGTAGCGCGCATCGACCGAAGGCTGCAGGCGCAGCACGCCTTGCGAGCCCGGACTGGCCAAAGTCGAAGCGAGTAATTTTCCTGAGGCGTCGTACCAGCCGGCCAGAACTTGCGAACCGGCGCCGCCCAGCGTCAACTCGATCGCCTTACCCGCATCGGGAATGGGCAACATAAACCAGTCGGTCGCATTGTCGGCGTCGAACGAACCGTCATACGCATATTGCCCCTGCGCATTGAGGGTGATCGGCAACGCGGCATCGCGCGTGTTCGCCACGTCGGCCCGGTAAGCGAAGGTGACATCGGCCGGATGGTTGCCCGCCAGGTCGGTCAACCCCTGGCCCGCCAGCATGCCAGCGGCCGGACCGCCGAGCACGCCGGGCTGCATCGTCACGGTCCAGTTCGCGCCCGATCCCGTGATCGACAGAATCGTAGCGCCTTGCGGCAGCACGAAATCGGCGGCGTCGAGCCCCACGACCGGTTCGGAAAAGCGTAGCGAGTAAACGATCGGCGCGAAATTGACCGAGACGGCTGAATTCCGCGGATCGATCGTGCCAACGGGAGCCACGCGATCGATCGTGAAATCGACCGGCCCCGGCTTGGCGGTGACATTGCCCGCCTGATCCTCGGCGTAGACCGCCGCGCGGTAGGCCTTGGCGCCGCGGATCATCGGGGCAGGCAGATCGAGGCTCCAGCGACCGTCTCCCTCGGTGCCGGCAACATACTGAGCCGCCAACTTGACCGGCGTAGCCGAGACAAATTGCGCGCCATCAAACCAGAGGCCTGTCTCCCGGTCTTGCAGAGTGACCCATACGGCCATGACAGCCGATTCGCCGTTTTGCTTGCTCATGGTGCCTTGCAAAAGGCCTGGCCAGGTCGATTCATTGAACAGACTGTTGTTGGGCAAGCCCGTGATCTGCGGCAGGGGTGCGACCGTATCGATGAGCAGATCGGTTGACTCGCTCCAGGCCGAGGTATTGCCGGCGGCGTCGCTGGTGCGAACGCTGATCTTGTACACGCGGTTGGGGAGGTTTTCACCCAGCGAAATCTGCCAGTTGCCCGAGGCGTCCGCGGTCACTTTGCCGGCGACCTGGGCATCGACCTTGATTTCCACCAGGCTGCCCGGTTCGGCATGCCCTTGCAGAATGGGGCTTGTGGTGGAAGTTACGAAATCACCGTTTGAGGCTCCCGTATCGGGAGCGACCGCTGCGATCACCGGCACCAGGGGCGCCGTGGTGTCGACCGTCAATTCCGTAATCGCGGATAGCTCACTTTCCACGCCTGCAAGGCTGATGGCCCGAGCCTGGATCTCGTAGGTCCCTTCCGCCAAATGGGACGGGATCGCAAAGGACCACCTTCCCACCGTATTGGTGCGCACGCGCCCCACGACATTGCCATTGACGACCAGGTCGACAAAGGAGTCGGGCTTGCCTGTCCCCTGCAAGGTCACATCGGTGGCGCTGGTGATCCAGTCGTTCACCAGGCCGGAGTTGGGGGAAAAGCCCACGAGCACCGGCACCGACGGCACCGAGATATCAATTTGCACCATTACCGGAGCGGAGAAGTCGCCGACATTGCCCGCAACATCGATGGCGCGCAGACGGATGGGATTGTTGCCCAGAGGCAGATTCGTTTGCGGCTGGAATTGCCAGTTCCCTTGGCTATCGGCCGGCGCGATGCCGAGTAAGGAATCGGAAAGATAGACCTGAACCAAGGAGTTGGGTTCCGCAAGCCCCTTGAGCAACGGCCTCTGATCGCTGGTGAGCAGATCGCCGGGAATGCCCGTGTCGGACTCAATTCCGCTCAGGCTGGGTTGATCGGGTTTGCGTGTATCGAGCTTCAAATCGAAGTTCAGGGACGCGGCGCTGACATTGCCGGCGGCATCGGTCGCCTTGGCCGTGATCAGATTGCTCCCTTCATTGAAGAGCACCCGATTCGCGGCCGAGACTTTCAAGCTCCACTGACCCTGCGCGTCGGCCTGCACCTTGCCCAGGGAATTGGTACCCAGGAAAAGCTCGACCGCCGCGTTCGCTTCTGCCTTGCCCAGCAGGGACACGGCGCGGGTATTGACGATGCGATCGCCCTCGACGCCGCTATCGGGGCTGACCGAATCGATCGAGGGGGAGTTGGGAGCGACCAGGTCAACAACGAAGTTCAATTCGCCCGCGGTCGCACTCGTGTTGCCCGCCAGATCGGTGGCAAACACCTGAACTCGATGACTCGCATGGCTGAGCTTTTGAGGAATCGCGAATTCCCAGGCTCCCTTGGCGTCGGTCACGACACTGCCGACGGCATGGCCATCGAGAATGATGTTGAGCGTGGAATTGGGCTCGGCCGAACCGGCGATCGAAAGCTGGTTGGCTGCAGTCAGGAAGTCGCTCGAGTTCGAACCGGTATCGGGAGAGATCGAGCGAATCGCCGGCGCCGCCGGCAAGGTGACATCGACCGCAAACGAATAGGTGGTCCAACCGCTGGCATTGCCCGCGCGGTCAACCACGCGCACCGAGGCGACATGATTGCCCTCGCTAAGCGCATCGCCCAGAGACAGCGACCAGTTCCCTGTGGGAGTCACGAGCGAACCGACGACCGCGCCATCGAGCATCACTTCGATGGTCGAGCCGCTTTCGGCAATGCCACCGACAGAGACCGAGCGCCGATTGACCAGTGGCAAAAGTCCGTCCATGCCGGTGATCGGATCGATTGAGATGCCCAAGGCGTTCGCCGGGTTGGTGTAGTCGGTCGTGATGGGCAGCGACGCGGACCAGTTCGACTCGTTGCCGGCGACATCCACTCCGCGCAACCGGAATGCATGCACGCCTTCGGCGAGCGCATGACTGGCCAGGTCCACGGACCATCGGCCACTGGCATCGGCCACGGTCCAGTCGACTTCGGCTCCGTCGAGCTCGACGACGACGATGGAGCCAGGCTCCGCCAATCCTTGCAAGCCGGGTAGGTTACTGTTGGTAACGCGGTCCGAGGCATCGCGGCCCGAATCATGAAGCAGGCCGGTGAGGGCCGGCACCGGGGGCGCACTCGTGTCGATTTGGATCGAAAGCGGAAGCGACAGGTCGCTCGTGTTTCCGGCCAGGTCGGTGGCCGTCGCGCGGAAGGTCCAGCCGCCATCGGCGAGCGGTCCATGCGCGGAGAAATCGGCACTCCAAACGCCATCGGCTCCAGCCAGAACTTGAACCACCCAGCCCGATTCGATCTGCCGCAAGGTCACCATCGAACCGGGTTCCGCGGTGCCGGAAATCACGGGCCGCGTCGCGGACGTGATCCTGTCGCCCCCATCGCGGCCCGAATCGGGGTCGATGCGCAAGATGACCGGCGCTACCGGAGCCTGGGTGTCGACTTGTAGATCCGTGGGTGCACTCCAGTCGCTGGCATTGCCGGCGGCATCGGTGGCGCGCGTGCTAAGGCGATAGAGTCGACCGGGCAGATTGTCCCCCAGGTCGATTTGCCATTTCCCCGTGCTATCGGCAACCACCGAGCCAACGAGCAGGGCATCGAGGCGCACCTCGATCTTCGCCCCCGCTTCGCCATGGCCGTTTAACACCAGATGGGAGGCGCCGGTTACAAAGTCATGGCTCGATGACCCGGTATCGGGGCTGATCCCATCGATCACCGGTGCCAGCGGAGGGGTGACGTCAACCTTGAGGATCGCCACGGCCGACGGTTCGCCCACGACGCCGGTGATGCTCGTTGCGATCGCCCCGATGGCATAGGTCCCCTCGGCCAGATAGCCGGGAAGTGCAAACGACCAGACTCCCTCATCATTCGCGCGGGCATGCCCCACGACATTGCCATGAACCAAGATGTCGAGAAACGTTCCCGGCCCGGAGGTGCCTTGCAGTGTGATCTGCGAAGCGCTTGTGGTCCAGTCGCCCGTGATTCCCGAGTCGGGAGTAAAGCCGAGCAGGATGGGAGCCGCAGGCGCCTGGTAGTTGATTTCGACCAAAACCGGATCGGAAAAGTCGCCAAAGTTGCCGGCGGCATCAACTGCCCGCATCCGGATCGCATGGATCCCCTGGGGCAAGTCGCTGGAAGGCAGGAGGCGCCAGTTGCCTTCGCCATCGACGCTCTCGGTGCCGAGCAAGGTCTCGGAATCGTAAACGAGGACGATCGAGTAGGGCTCGGCCTTACCCACGAGCAAGGGGCGGGGATCGCTTGTCTTCTTGTCGGCGGGAATGCCCGTGTCGGCCTCAATG
>Ga0208492_1001403_pt1 | contig 15115 bp, 5 predicted proteins | sample Subbioar_CSW14AB_FD_184820 | JGI IMG/M metagenome (GOLD analysis project Ga0208492, IMG submission 184820) | Serpentinite rock and fluid subsurface biosphere microbial communities from McLaughlin Reserve, California, USA - CR12Mar_CSW14AB (SPAdes) | ecosystem: Environmental > Terrestrial > Deep... | reverse complement strand
TGAATTCCCGATGCCACTTTGCGCCAGGTGGCCTTCCCTTTGGAGGAGCCAAATCCGCCGACGCGCCAGACTTCTCCTTGCATGGTGCAAACAAGGATGTCTCCGCTGGGGAGGAAGTCGAGGTCGCCAAAAAACATCGGCGACTTGGCCCCATTGTCGAACGGAACCTGGATGGTATCGACCGCGTAAGGGGCGCCTGACCCCAAGGTCACCTGGGTCGCATAACGCTCCGGCCAAAGCGGCGGATTCTTGACGATCGATTCGGCCAGCGGATGATCCTTGCGCGGCAGTGTGATCCGCTCGATTTTTCCTTCCTTCACGCGGCAGCAATCGAGCCAGATTTCCCCCTGCGATTCGAGCACGAAGGCCGTTTCTTTGCCGACGCGCTGAAAACCTCGATAGACCGTCTTTTCCGGCCAGGCCCTTTTTGCTGGGGCCGCAATTGGCCTCCCCTTGGGAATCAGGCCATCCATGAAGCCATGGCGTGTGTCGGAAAAGCGCACAAAGCCCCCCTTCCAGGCGAGGTCAAATTGCAGGGTTTCCGGGTTGAACACCACGCTATGCCCTTCGGCGTCGTCAAGAAACACCGCGACCGCTTTCGCGATGGTTTTCGTCCCCTGGCGGCAGACCCCGCTGAGCACATGGCCCAGGGCTGCCTCATTCCAGCGGCCATCGCGCCAGGTGTCTTCGTTCTGGTTGCCCCAGTGGCCGTGAAGACCCTGATCGAGCCCGGGATAGGCCTGCACGGCTCCCGGCCGAGGATTCAAGGCGAGCACTTGCAACGCCTGCTTTTGATAAAAATCGTACAAGCGTTCGCGATTGGCAAACGCGGTCGCATTGGGCCAATCGGCCGGGTCGATTGGTCCGGGCGCCACCGGCGTTTTCACGACCGCCAGCCCATGGGCCGCGTGGGCCATCCAGGCGCTTTGGAACTGGTCTCCTCCCAGGCTCAACAGAAAGGCGACCATATCGGCTCGTTCGGTTTCCGACATCGATTCAAAAAGGCCGATCGGCATGAGCGATCCGATGTCGCGCGATTCTTCAATATCCCCCTTCGGGATGACGACATTCGTTTGCGTCGTCGCCTCCTTCAGGGTGATTTGATCCTTGGTCTCGGCGACCAGGTACCCCTGGATGATGCGGCCCTTGACGGTGGTCACCGCGCGGGCCTTGAATTCGGGTTTGACCTCTTTTTGCGGCCAGATGAGGGATTCGACGATTTTGTCGGGTGTCAGGCAGATATTCAGTTTTGTCAGTTCAGGACCGACTTTGCCCCCCTTGGTCTCCACCTGGTGGCAGGAGATGCAGGCCAGTTTCTCCGATTGAAAAAGCGCCGCGCCGCGCGCGGCATTGCCGCCACTACGCGCCTTGGCCAGGTAAGTGGTAATCAACTTGCCGTCGTAGGGAGTGATCGCGGGCTTGGCTGTTGCCATCGGCGCCACAGCATCGTCGCTGGCCTTGGCGGTCACCTTAAAAAATACGGTTTCGATCTTGCTGGCGCCGCCCTGTTGCACGGTGCGCCAGAGCCCCAAGGTGTCGGCATCGATCTTGGGTTCGGCTTGGTCCCCGATCAGGTCGGCCCAGCCGCGCCGAATGGACAACCAGGACATTTTTCCTTGAGCGGCAAGAGCGCCCTCCACCAGTCCGCCAATCGCCAACTGATCGACTCCGCTGGCAAATCCCCGTGTCGCGAGGTTGGCAAGGCCGCGAGTCTTGCCATCCACCGAAACCTCTCCTCGCGTGGAGGTGAGCCGCAGAGCAATCGTGTGAGTCTTACCCGGTTCGGGAAGAAAATCGGTCTCGATATGGTCCGGAATGCAACCGGGAAGGTAGACCGCCAACTGGCCCGATCCCGGTCGCTGAAAGATCTCCCAGTGATGAGGCGATGACTTGGGGCCGTTGGCGACGAGCACCTGAAACTGTTCGGACGCGGCAAATTGGCCTCGCCACTGGACCGTCAAGGCCGGCATCCGGTGCTCGCCCTTCTGGGGAACCAGGAGAATCTTGTGGGTTCCGGAAGCTCCGGGTGCGGAAGGCGGCTTCGGTTTTTGGGCAGCGGGAACGGGAGTGCGCGGTGTTGGCTTAGCGCCCTTGCTTCCCGCGAGAAGCCATTCCAGGCCGTCGAGGTTGTCGAGTAATGTCAGGCGGGCATCGTGCGAGGTGTGGCCCAAAACGCCGATCGGGCCGCGATACCTGGATTTCTTGACGATCTCGAGCACCTGGGCATCGAGCGAGCCCTGCCCCATTTGCAGAATCTTGCGGCCGACCTTATCCCCCTCGGGATCCATTCCGTTGAGGTTGAGACACAGAATCTTGTCCTTGGCTTTTGCCAAGATTGTGGCCAGACGCGCGACCTGATCGTGGCCGTGATGCAGGTTGTAAATCATGCCGACCTGGGGCTGGTTAAGCGCCGCCAGCATTTCGAGTTGATTTTCCGGTTCGCCAAACCAGCCGCCATGGTTGTAAAGACCCACCTTCAGGTTCAGCCGCTTCGCTTCCGCCGCGATCGGCTCGATCGCCTTGATCGCATTCGCCACCTTTTCCGCCTGGGTTTTTCCCGCCGGGTCGCCCATGGTGATCCAGAGTTCGCAGTCGAGTTTGCGCCTTTCGATCAGGTCCAAAATGGCCTTGGCCTCGCCATTGAGCGCCGCGGGAAACCAGAAAGCGCGCAAATGGATCCCCGCCTTGTTGAGCGCATCGACTTCACGATCGAAGGTCGGGATATGCTCGGCGCGCCAATCGTAAGCGAACTCCTTGATACCCAGTTCCTTGAGCATGGCCGCCCGGTCTTCCGGCGTGCGGTTTTTCGCATCGAAAGGCACAATGCACCAGGCCACCAATTGGTCGCGCCGGAAGTTGTCGGCAACCTTGGCGTTCCCCCCCCCTTTCGCCTCGGCAATGGGGGCGAGCGGCAGGGTAGAACCGACGGTTGGCTGAGCCCAGGATAAAAACGCCAACAGGCCAACAAATACCGCAGAAACGAAGGGAGAGGATGAGGGGAGGAAAAACACCGACATCATGGGGAACCTTTCGGAAGGGGCTCGCGCTCAAGGCTTGGGATCAAGGGCGTCCCTGGCGCCTGGAGGAAGGCGGGCAGAGAGGAACGACCTGTCACTCAGGAGAGGGAAATTTGGGCCGAAATCAGTCTGATTCCCGTTTTCGGACTTACGATTCCCCCTTCCATTCTTACCATGACCAGGGAAAGAATGAAGCGATACCCTGGCTTCGAAAAATGAATTTTTCTCACATCTCTCCGTCATTGTGAGGCCAGGGTTCACGTGCTCTCTTGTGTTCTGTTTGCTGAGTTTTCTTGTAGGTAGGCCTTCTTGTCGAGAATTCGATCAAGTCCGCCCCGCAAGGATCTCTTGAGAAACGGGTTTTGAAGGAGCCAGGATGACGGCGATGGGAATCAATGGACAAAGCCAAATTGAGGAGAGAACCCAGTTTTGGGGGAAGGAGATCTTTGCCCGGGTCAAACCCCCGCAACCCTTTCCGCTCAGTCCCGCCTGGGTGGACGACCGGCTGATGGCCGCGACCATGGCCTACCCCGACCTGAAAATTCAGCTCTTTCGCTTTGTCGATGTGCTGCCGATGCTTGTCAAGCCGAAAGAAACCCGGCGCCACCTGGCCGAATACCTTTCCGAAGCGGGAAGTTTTGCCACTCTGGGCAGCCTGGCCCGCTGGATCCCCACCTGGGGCCCGTTTGGCGCGATCTTCCAGACGATCACCAAATGGTCGGCACAGCGGATGGCCAGGCGTTTTATTGTCGGCAGCACGCTGCAAGAAGCCCTGGCCAACATCCTGAAACTGCGCCGCGAGGGTTTCGCCTTCACGGTTGACGTGTTGGGCGAATCGACCCTCACCGAGGAAGAAGGCAACGAGGCAGCGAGCGAATACATCCGCCTCATCGAGCGGCTTGGCCCCGAAATGGACAAGGTGTCGCCTCAAGCCTTGTTAGACCGTGACCACTACGGTCCCATTCCACGCGCCAATGTCTCGGTGAAACTGTCGGCGCTTTGCCCGACCTTCGACCCGGTCGATCCCGAGGGGACGACTCGCAGCATCCTTCCCACGGTGCGGCAGATCCTGCGCGCCGCGCGCGACCGCGGGGTGTTCGTCAATTTCGACATGGAGCAATATTCCCTCAAGAATCTGGTGCTCCACATCATCGAAACGGTGCTGGCCGAGCCCGAGTTTCGCGAGGGGCCCGTATGCGGAATCGCCATACAGGCCTACCTGCGCGAAACGGCCAACGACCTGATCCGTCTGCGCGACTGGGCGAAGGCCAACAACCGGCCGGTGACCATCCGCCTGGTCAAGGGGGCTTACTGGGACTTCGAGACGATCTTTTCGGCGCAGATGGGCTGGCCCAACCCGGTCTGGCAAATCAAGGATGAGACCGATCTCAATTATGAGCTTTTAAGCGGCTTCCTCATCGAGAACCGTGAATGGCTGCGCCCTGCCTTTGCCAGCCATAATGTGCGCTCGCTTGGCCGCTGTGTTGCCCTGGCCGAAAAAGAGGGTCTGGAACCCGGGGCAATCGAATTCCAATCGCTTTATGGCATGGGCGACCCGATCCAGCATGCGCTCAAGGGCATTGGCCAGCGGGTGCGCGTCTACGCTCCCTATGGCGAACTCTTGCCCGGTATGGCCTACCTGGTGCGGCGGCTTTTGGAGAATACCGCCAACGATTCGTTCCTGCGTCAGAGCCTGACGGAGCAGCAAGATCAAAAGGTCTTGCTTGCCAGCCCTTCGCAGCGGCTTTCCACAAAAACCCAATCCCCTCAAACCCCGGCCAAGCCGGGTGCATCCGAAAGTTCTTTTCTTGGAGATCGAGCGATGGCTGGTAAGGCGGCGACTGCGAATGAATCATTGACCCAGGCTTCCAGCACCGTTCCAGCGCCCTTGCCCGCGGAACCCTTCGTCGATTTCGCGGTGGCGGAAAACCGCGAACTGATGAAGGCCGAGCTTGTGCGCGTGCGCGCGCTCCTTGGCAAAAAATACCCCTCGATGATTGGCGGACAGGCGGTCGAATCGAACCGCACCATCCGCTCGACCAACCCTTCCAGGCGAGACGAACTCGTGGGCGAAGTCACCGCCTGCGGGGTTAAAGAAGCCGATATTGCCGTGGCCGCCTGCGTCGCCTTCCAGGATACCTGGGCCAAAACGCCGGTGTCGGAAAGGGCGTTCGCTCTCGTTCGCGCGGCTGAAATCATGGAGAAGCGCCGCTTCGAACTTTCGGCCTGGATGGTGCTTGAAGTGGGGAAATCGTGGCGCGAAGCCGATGCCGATGTGGCCGAAGCCGTCGATTTCTGCCGCTATTATGCCGAGCAGATGGAGTGGCTCGACCGCCCGCTCACGCGCGACATTCCCGGCGAGGGGAATATCACGATCCGCGAAGCGAAGGGTGTGGCCGTTGTCATTGCTCCCTGGAATTTCCCGCTGGCGATTCTTTGCGGCATGACGGCGGCGAGCCTTGCCGCGGGCTGTGCGACAATCATGAAACCGGCCGAACAGTCGCCCGTGATCGCTTCGATCCTCCACGGCATCTTCCTCGAAGCGGGCATTCCGGCCGATGCCCTGGCTCTCGTTCACGGCGATGGCGAAGAGATCGGGCCTCGCCTGGTCGGTCATCCCGATGTCGCTTTGATCGCCTTCACCGGTTCACTGAAGGTCGGCTCGCTCATTTACGAACAGGCCTCGAAGTTGCAGCCCGGCCAAAAGCAGTTCAAGCGCGTGCTCGCCGAAATGGGGGGCAAGAATGCCCTGATCATCGACGACGACGCCGATCTCGACGAGGCGATCCGCGGCGTCATGGCGAGCGCCTATGGCTTCCAGGGGCAGAAGTGTTCCGCCTGTTCGCGGGTGATTGTGCCGCGTTCGATTCACGATCAGTTTGTCTCGCGTCTGGCCCAGGCGACCAAAACGCTGACGATGGGACCGGCCGACGACCCGACATTTGCGCTTGGGCCCGTCGTTGACGACGAGGCGCGTGAACGCATTGAAAAGACCGTCAAGGCGGCGCGCACGCGCGGTAAGGATCACCTCAATTGGGATGCCACCGAACTGGCGAAAAGCGGCTCCTACGTCGCCCCTGCTCTTTTCACTGGGCTATCGCCCGACGATCCGGTCGTCACGGATGAGATCTTCGGCCCCGTGCTCGTCGTGCTTCCCTACGACACCTTCGAAGAAGCGATCGAATTGGCCAATCGGACTCCGTTTGCCTTGACCGGAGGCATCTACTCACGCAGCCCCAAGCGGATCGAAATGGCTCGCCAGCAGGTGCGCGCGGGGAATTTTTACATCAACCGCAAGATTACCGGCGCCATTGTCGATCGCCAGCCGTTCGGTGGCTTTGGTTTTTCTGGCATTGGCGCCAAGGCCGGCGGCCCCGATTACCTGCCTCAGTTCTTGATCCAGCGCACGATTACGGAGAATACCATGCGGCGCGGGTTTAGCCCGGATACGGTGAAGAACTAGCTGAAGCTGGATCGACGGCGGTAAGAGCCGTGGGAATTGGTACGAGGGTGTTCCGCGCACCCGCTGCTCGTGCTTTGGGGTTGTTGAGGACTGTACCGGCAGGTTGAGTTGTTACGGTTAGAAGTGGAAGCGTCATCCTTGCGAGCGGCCTAGAACCCGTAGGCTTACGCCCACGGCTCGCCGGGTTGCCGTCCGGCTTGCGCGGTGCAATCCGCTTCAAAGGGTCTTGATTGGGAAACGAGAACCCTTCGCAAACGCGGGGGAATTGTGAATTCCGCCGTACTGGCATCGCGCCGGGCTGCTTTGAAAAACTACAGTTTCATTTTCGTCGTTTCGGCGTAAAGATCGCCGATGATCGACATGGCCGTTCCAAACATCTGCATCATTTCGGCGGTTCCGAACTGTCCGATCGTGGTGAAAGGCAGTTTCGGCCAGGCGTCGCCGACCAACTTCTCTCCTTCGGCCGCATCCCAGGAGAGGACTTCCACCGTGATGTCTTTCCAGAGTGCTTTTTGGGGAAGGTGTTTTTTATCGAAGGTAAACTGAAGCGTCTCAAAACCCTCGCTCGTAAATCGGGGAGTCTTCATCGAGAATTCTTTTCCCGTAGAAGATTCCTTGGTATCGCTCACGAGAAACGGCGCCGATTTGTGCATCGACTCAAGAGGCGATTCGAGAAAACTGCCTTGTTGAAGGAGCAGCCCGGCGATGGCATCGACCGACTTCTTGACGGCGCCTTGACCTTGTGCCGTTGTGAAATAAGCAAACGTCCCCATTTTTTCCGCCGTTTTCGGAGTCAGGTTAAACTGCATGACCATGCCGCGACTGGAAAGTTGCTTAATATTGGGCGAATCGGCGAAAAAGTAGGTGGTGCCATGATGGTCCGCGCGATACGCCAGCACTGGTTTTTTCTTGACAAGCAGCACCACTTCCATGGCGTCGGCAAGGGCATCGGCGCGCGCAAAACATTCCACTGAACCCTTGCCGGGAATGACTCCCGAGAACTTGAGCGCGATCGATTGAGGCATCTTGGCGGCGAGCGCTTTGATCGATTGGCTGCACAAGGTGTCGGCCTTGGCCCTGTACCGTGAAGCATGTTCGAGCAGGTCAAGAAGTTGCCGTGCATCATCGCTTGATTCGCCCGCGGCGAGCTTGCCTATTGCCGACTTGAGCACTTCGGCCCCTTTTTCGTACTCCTGTTTTTGCGATAGGGCCGTAGCGAGAAGGTAGGCAAGGTCGGGCTTTTCCTCAATCTTTTCGACTAACTGCAAAGCGCTGGCGGCTTGGTCGTATTGCCCTAGTTGCAGGTAGGACCTGGCTGCCGTTTTCGCGACGAGGGGGCTTCGACGCTCCTCTTCTTTGAGCTTTTTCTCATAAATATAAGCCTTAAATTTTTCGACAGATTTTGGACTTTGTTTTTCGTCAAAATCAAAGAATTTTTCTTTGTCGCTGATTGCTTTTTGGGAGAGAATTCGGATGGCCTTGCCTTCCGTCGTGCTGGCGATCGGATTGAGGTGCTCCGGCTTGATTTCCTTCAAGACTCCCAGAAGAAAGCCGAGCAGAATCGTTTCTTTATCCGACGGGGCGATCACATACTCGCGCGTCATCGCCTCATAGGCTTTTCCCAGACGTGCCATTTGTTCTTCATCGAAGCTATTGGCCGAATCGCAATATCGATCTTTCAGGATTTGCGTGACCCCTTTCCACCCCTCGGTTTTGCGCAAATAGCATTCAAAAACCGTGTTTTGATTCAGCAGCAGTAACTCTTCCTTGTGCTTTTTTGCCTGCGTTTCCATGCCCGCCAGTTCCGCTGCGATGATCGCGACATGGAGGCCATAGGCCCGGTTCGCTCCGGGTGCCTTTTTCTCCTCGTCTTCCAACTTTTTGACGGTCAGGCGGTAATTCTCCTGATGCGCCTTCAACATTGCCGGGCTGGGCTGGTCATTCGGCTTCTGACTATTGGGGCCCTGGCCCATCACGGAGGAAGGATGCGAAAGCCCAAAGCAGGCAATGAAGAAAAATGCGATGGGGAGTAGGCGGGGCATGAAGGATCCTCATTGGGGCATTGAGGGACAATGGGAATCGGCATTCTAACCGGACAAACGTCTGTCAAATCAAGGCGAATTAGGTTGGAGGTGCCACGGCCTCATTGGGTCAAGCACCAACTTTTGACCGCTTGGAAGCATGGAAACAGGCCGCTAGCGTCCCTTACGACAAAACTCAAGATTCGATGGGAGCATCGCACAGGGCATCGAAGTGATTTAAGCAATATCGTTGGCTAGAAGATGAATGATCACTGTATATTTATTCGGCGAATAAATATACAGTGATCATTTGGAATTTAATACGGATTGTGTCGTGTTATGTAAATTGACAAGAAAATACGAGAGTTTTACTCGTTTCATTTGGTCTAATTAATTTGGTCGAATTGAACATCGGTTAGGCGATTTTTCGAGAAGCGCGAAGTTGCTCTCTACCCTGCGTCTGACGATGTCGGCCCCATCCTGGCCGACATCGCCAGCCGCTGAGTATGTCGAGAACAATGAATTGTGGTTTCTAATTGCGGTTCCGGCTCACAGCTACCTTTTACCCTGCGTCTGACGATGTCGACCCCATCCTGGCCGACATCGCCAGTCGCTGAGTATGCGAAACTCGCCCGTTTGTGGCTAGGCTACTTGGCGCTGGACGGGGCGAGTTGCTTGATCTGCTCCAGATGCTCCTTCAAAACGGGCAAGGTCTTGACGGCGTAGGCCTTGAGCGTCTGGTTCTGCAAGTTCTTAGACGCCGCGGTGAACAGCGTCACCGCCTCTTCGTGCGCCTTGATCTGATTGAGGATGTAGGCGTCATCGAAGTCGGCGACCTGGGCATCGCGAACCTTTGTGAGCATCTGCTCGTGGCTGTCGATCATCTTGGTGGGCATCTCATGGCCGGCTTCGCTGGCCGCCTCCATGAGTTCCTGATTGGCCTTTTCATGGTCGGCAATCATGTGTTCGGCGAATTGTTTCACATCGTCCCTTTTGGACGACCGAATGGCCAGCTTGCTCGATTCCAACTCGAACTTGCCGCCGCTGGCGGCCTTCGAGACAAACTCGGCTTCCCCGAGTTGACCCTTGGGGGTGAAAAGAACCAGGACGAAGCAAACCGCCAATACAATTGCCCCGGCGGCGGGAAAGCTAAACGGAAGGCCAACGCCCAACGGGCGATTCTCGGTAGGCATCGGTATCTCCTTGAATTGGTCACGGATCCTTGCGGGTCCGTCCGTCACCAGTGGGCAAGAAGCGTACCCGTTACGATCAATCGTCCGGAAATGAGAGAAATTACCGGCTCCCGATTGACTCTGCTGAAGTGGAGGGCTTTCGGTTGGACATTCGACCACAATATTGCGCGGGGACACCGGCTGAAGGGTTGGACGGGCGGTGCCTTGGGAAGTCGATTGCCTTATTTTGGGAACTGGCGTCATTGGTCGAGGGCTTGGGGAGAGCGCAACTTGATTTACCGCTTGAGCGGGGTAAAATTCTTGTATGCCCAGTGCGTGGGACGACCCCGCGCTTTTTTCACAATTCGGTAGGGACGACCCTGCCACTAACGCCAGAGGTGCGTTATGGCATGGGTTTCTTTGTTTGTGGCTTCGCTTTTTGAAATCGTTTGGGCCGTCGGCCTGAAATCCACGCAAGGCCTCACGAAATTCTGGCCCAGCGTATTCACGGTGGCTGCCATGGCCGTCAGCTTCGTCTTGTTGGCGATCGCCATTCGTACGATTCCCGTCGGCACCGGCTACGCCATCTGGACTGGCATCGGAGCTCTCGGAACCGCGGTTGTCGGCATGATGTTCTTTTCCGAGCCCGTGACTGTATGGCGGTTGGCCTTCTTGTTGTTGATCGCAGTGGGCGTCATCGGCCTGAAGTTTTCGAATCCGCAATGATCCGTTCCACTTTCCGGTTGGCACGGAGGATCCCGGAAAAAGGGATCCGCTAGGACTGCGCGCGGCGTCACCTCAATATGGTAAGGTGGCGCCGCCTATTTTCCTGCGATATCTCCCGGATTCTCCCTCTCTTCATAGTCTTCGATTTTTCTCTGCGCTCTCCGCGGCTCCGCGTGGAAATCTCTTTTTCCGATGAGCATTACGGAGCTGGTGCCGGCAGCGCCACCTGGTGTGGGTGGCGTAAGTAGGCGATCAGGTTTTTCACCTGCTCTTGCGAGAGGTTTTGCAAAAGGCCATCGGGCATCGGCGACTGCTGTGTGGCGCGCACTTCCTCGATGTCATCAACGCTTAGCGTCTTCTTTTCGGTCGCGGTTTGGAGGGTCACGGTCTTGGGCGCACGGCTTGTGATCAAGCCCGTGAAAACTCGGCCATCTTTCATGGCCACGACCGAGGCCCGGAAGTCCTTGCTCACGGTCGCGCTGGGATCGAGAATGTTTTCCAGCAAATAATCGAGGTTCTCGCGCTGCGAACCGGTCAGATCCGGTCCCACTTTTTGCCCCGTGCCAAAGAGCACATGGCAGGTGGCACAGTGCCTTTCGAAGAGCGCCCTGCCCTCCGAGAGCTTCGGCGAGGTTAGAGACGAAGTCAGGGTCGTTTTCCATTGGCGAATCTGAGCTTGTTTTTCCGCGGAGCTATCGCGCAATTCTCCCCAGACCTGAGCTAGCTGGCGCGTTAGCGCCTCGTCATTAAGGTTGCGAATTTGCCGCGCGTGCACCGCCGTAACGTCCGTTACGGGAATGGCCCCTTGCGCCGAAGCCAATTCCTTGAGGAGCGCGCCGGCGAAGGTGCGTCGTGAAACGAGCACTTCCAGCAAGGCTGGCCGGTCTTCCTGCGCGAATCTCTTGTACTTGGCCGCCAGGCGCTGAGCGATCGAGGGATCATCGAACTGAGCCAGCCCCCTGGCCGCGATGGCGTTGAGGCCGCGCGTGTCGAGGAGCGTTTCGCATACAAGGCGCAAGTCTTCAGGGCGTGCTTCGATGAGTTGCTCCAGAGCTTTTTGCCGCGTCAAAAGGGGAGTTTTCGCGCTGAGCGCCAGACTGCGAATCTCCTTGAGGGCGCGGCCATCACCAAACAAGAGGTTCAATTCTCGGACCAGTTCCGGAAGTTTTTGGGCGCCATCGGTGACGGCAAACGCATTCCAAGCTTTGGGAGCAGAGAACCTGTGCCAGCCTCGAAATGCTTCCGCCAGACCCTCAAGCACCCATTTTTGTTTCGCCTCAGGCCAGTTCTTTGCGGCGGCGAGCAGTGTTTCCAAAGGCGCGGGCTGGCTGGCCGCCTGCGAGGCGATCAGGCGCGAAGTCCAGCGGATCAGGCGAGGCCAGGTGGTTTCCTGAGCCATGGCGATCAGCGATTGCGGGTCGGTTTGCCCCACGGGGATGAGGCCGTACCAGACCAGGTAGGGTAAGTCGCGGTCTTGCGCGAACTTAGGTTTGTGCACGATTTCGCGGGCCAATGCGATCCGCTCAGGCACGGCAAGCCGTTGCAAGGTTGAGGCCAGGGTCAGTTGCACGAGGCCCGAAGCATCTTCGCGGGCTAAGCGCAAAAGTTCCTGGCGCACTGCGGAAGATACAACGGGATAAGTGGTGCCGGGTTTCGGACCAAGGAGCGTGTCGAGCGGCCAGCGGTCGCTGAGCAGGCGGATCGCCCAGGCGCGCAAATGTTCATCCGGATCGCTGCATTTGGCCAAGAGCACCGACTCGGAAAGCTCACCCGCTTGAAAGGCTCTCCAGAGCTCAGGCAGCGGTCCGGGTCCAGCCAGACATGCTGGTTTGCTGACGGGAATGCGGGCTTTGGCTTCGCCGTGGCGAATTTGAAAAATCCGGCCGCTGGTACGATGGACGCCGGTCGACTCGTGGCATTCTCCGGTATCGCTCCAGTCGATCAGGTAACCCTGCCCGTCCGGTCCAGTGTTGAGGTCGATGCCGCGAAAAAAGGGGTCGGCAGCTACGAGGAAATCGGGCTCATGGCGGCCGACATACCCAGCCAAAGCGCGCATGCCGCCCGTGACGGGAACCTGTTCGAGCCGGTCGACATTGACTCGCAAGCCATGCAGATTGAGCGTGAAGAGTTTGCCGTGAAAGGACGCCGGCCACTGCGACCCCTGGTAGATCATCATGCCGCTGTGGGCATGGCCGCCGCCATAGTCGTTGGCCTTGCCGCCGCGGCTATCGGTCCAGCTTTTGCCGGTGTCGAAATGGGAGTGATCGGCGATCATATCCATCCGCTCGTACACCGCGGGGTTGGGACTTTCGCCGGAGGACTCCTTGAAATGGGCGCCCGCCAGGCAATGCCAAAGGTGACCGATCACGGTGTTGATGAAGAAGAGTTCTCCCTGGGCATCCCAGTCGTGCCCCCAGGGATTCACCGTGCCGTGGCAGAGCATTTCAAACGTCTTGCGCTCGGGATGAAAACGCCAGATGCCTCCCTTGATGGGGATACGCTCGGCCGCGGCGGTGCCGGGCACGCCGATCTTGCCCGGGCAGGAATGGCCGCAGCGTCCGTAAAGCCAGCCGTCTGGCCCCCATTTCAAACCGTTGGCGAAATTGTGATGGCTTTCCTGGGCAACGGTGAAGCCATCGAGCATGACCTGCGAGGGACCGTCGGGAATGCCGTCTTCATTGGCATCGGGGATGAAGAGCAAGCGCGGAGGGCACATCAACCAAACGCCCCCTTTCCCCACTTCGATGCTCGTCAGAATTTGCACCTGATCGGTGAAGACGCGGCGCGTGTCGGCGCGGCCGTCGCCATCGGTGTCTTCAAAAATGAGCACACGGTCGCGCAGGTTCAGGTCAAAGCGCTGGAAGCGATCCGAATAGGTGAAATTCTCGGCGACCCAGAGGCGATGTTTGCGGTCCCAGCTCATCGCGATTGGATTCTGCACCAACGGCTCGCTGGCGAACAACCGCGCTTGAAACCCGGGCGGCAGCTTTATGCGGGCGGCGGCTTCGCTTGCCGGCATGGGACTCAAGCCCTTTTCGGAGGGGCTGTTGTAGGGTGCGGGGAAGTCGTCGCCCGCGTGGGAAAGCGATCGTGCGAAAAGGGAAATGATCCAGAGCCCGTTTGCCAGGACGATGAGGGCCATGTTCCTGGGGCCAGATGGCGTTCGCCGCATGAGTTGGGTCTCTGGGTGGAAAAGTGGAGCTAGGAAACGGAAAAAGGAGAATCATAAGGCGCGCATTCGGCCCAGCGGTAGCGCAGGTGTGAACTCCGCTATTTAACAGGGACGCAGGTGCATTGGGAACTGGTTTTGACCCATTCATCGCACAAACTGTCGTGTTTCGTTGTGTTGCCAGGAGAACGATGGCGCTCGTTCATTGAGGGCAACCGTTTCATGACTGGCAGTCTTCGGCAAAGTCGCGGTTAGGGAAGAAGGCATGAAGAAAGAGAGTGAAATTGCGTTGACAGTGAGTTCATTACTGGTCGCCCCATTCCGGCGGGGCCAATTTCTTGATTGCCGACGGATCGGTTCGTTTCATCAGCTATGGCGCCAGTGAGGTCATGAAGAAGCTGGCAACCAAGGCGGGGAACGATCCAGAGGCGTTGCCTTAGGTCGACGAGACTTGACCGACGATGGACCGAAGCGATCGCGAGCACGCCTTTGGCGTTAGGGCGTAGGTCAAGGATTGTCGAAAGGAGGATAGAAAAGATCGGATATGGTGGCGTAAAAAAGCCCCTGAACCTTCGCGGGAGGTCCAGGGGCAATTCGGGTTCAATTCGGCGTGTTGTGCGCCGACGAGTGTGGCCCGAAAGCGTAATATCGGCGGATGAGGAAACGAATTACCTCGCACCCACTGACCGCGACAAATTATCTTCGTAGGCACGGAACTGTTGGTAGAAGGCCCGGTAGCTGGCGATGTCGGGAGTCGTGGCGGGGCCGAAGCGCATGCCGGTTGCGGTCATCTGGGCGACGAGCCCGCCCACTGTGCTTGCCTGAGGTTTGGCGCCGGAATTGAGGAACAGGGTCGAATTGGAAGGTTCGGCCATCGCCTTGCCCGCGTCTTCTAAATCGCCCAGGTAGCGCTTGGCAAGGATGTAATCGGTCGTGCGCATATCTTCGACCTGATCCTTCAGGTAATCCTGGAATTTGGCGATCGAGGTCATGAACGAGTTGTAAAGGTCGCCATCGGTGTTGCCCGAGGCGGCCTGACTGACCAGTTCGGGAGCCATTTTTTCGATTTCGGCACGATAAGGAGCGAAATCGCGGGTGCGCAGGCCAATCGGCCAAACCAGTTTGCGCGGATCGCGCAGGGGGCCGGCGCCGGCAACCGAATTGGGAGTGGCAAGATTGAGGTGCTGCAGGATGTCGGGACTGAGCGGAATGTTCGGTCCCTGAACCCCGAAGCGCGATTGCAAGGTTTTGACCTGATCGAGAAGCTTATTTAACGCAAAGCCATTATCAATCAGGTAGGCTTCGTCGCTTTGAATCGAGGTGGAACGATTCAGTTTTTCAATCCGGTTCTGATCGCGAAGGGCTTCCCGCTGGGTTCGCTTGGCGGCGTAGACTTCCGGAGTTTTTGATAGTTCGTACATATTCTCGTCAAACGTGGCGAGCTTGTTTTGCGTCCTGGCCCGGTTGACCTGCTGCTGACCTAAAAGCGTCTGCTGATTGGTGAAAAAGGAGTTGGCGTTCGCCTGGGTCAGGTTCGACAGGCCATT
>Ga0208492_1001402_pt1 | contig 15120 bp, 16 predicted proteins | sample Subbioar_CSW14AB_FD_184820 | JGI IMG/M metagenome (GOLD analysis project Ga0208492, IMG submission 184820) | Serpentinite rock and fluid subsurface biosphere microbial communities from McLaughlin Reserve, California, USA - CR12Mar_CSW14AB (SPAdes) | ecosystem: Environmental > Terrestrial > Deep... | reverse complement strand
GCGCGCAGATCAAGCAGGCGAACCTCACGCTCAATACGGCCGAGACCAACCTCGGCTACACCAGGATCGTCGCCCCGATGGACGGCACGATCGTCGCGATCGTCACGGAAGAAGGCCAGACGGTGAACGCCAACCAGTCGGCGCCGACCATCGTCATGCTGGCGCAGCTCGACAAGATGACGGTCAGCGCCGAAATCTCCGAGGCTGATGTGCCGAAGGTCACGGAAGGCCAGGAGGTGTATTTCACCACGCTCGGCGACACGCGCACCAGGCACTATGCCACGCTGCGCACCGTGGCGCCCGCACCGACCTCCATCGAGAGCACGACTTCGTCGTCATCGTCGAGCAGCACGAGCGCGGTTTATTACAACGGCCTGTTCGATGTGGACAATGCGGACGGCAAGCTGAAGACCGGCATGACCGCGCAGGTGAACATCGTTCTTGCCTCGGCGAAGGACGCGATCACGGTTCCGGCGTCTGCGCTGGAGCGCAAGGGCCGCAATGAGTACGCGGTGAAAGTGGTCAAGGAGAATGGCGAGATCGAACAGCGCGCCGTGAAGGTCGGCATCTCGACCAGCGTGACGGCGCAGGTCACAGAAGGCCTGCAGGAAGGCGAGAAGGTTGTCGTCGCTGAAGGCACGACGCAGGCGACCGGCAACCGGCAGCAGGCCAGCAATCCGCTGATGCCGGGTGGCAATCGCCGGATGGGTGGCGGAGGGCCGCGCTGATGCCCGCTGATTCATCGACCTATGAGCGATTCGAGCGCCCGGCGAAACCCGTCACGCCGCCGCTGATCGAACTGAAGAAAGTGCGCCGGGAATTTCCGGCGGGCGACGAGGTGGTCGTCGCGCTGAAGGATGTCAGCCTCACCATCGAGAAGGGTGAGATGGTGGCGATTGTCGGGTCTTCTGGCTCGGGCAAGTCGACCTTGATGAACATTCTCGGCTGCCTCGATCGCGCAACGCGCGGGACCTACAAGGTGCTGGGTCGCGACACGCGCGAGATGGCGCCGGACGACCTGGCCGCGCTGCGGCGCGAGCATTTCGGCTTCATCTTCCAGCGTTACCACCTGCTGCCAGACCTGACGGCGGCCGGAAACGTGGAAACGCCCGCGATCTATCTCGGGCGCGACCCGTCCGAACGGAAAGCGGAAGCCAGGCGGCTGCTGGAGCGGCTGGGCCTCAAGGACCGGGCCGGGCATACGCCGAACCAGCTCTCCGGCGGCCAGCAGCAGCGCGTCTCTATCGCGCGGGCGCTGATCAATGGCGGCGACGTTATCCTGGCGGACGAGCCCACGGGCGCGCTGGACACCACGACCGGCGAAGAGGTGATGCGCATCCTGCGGCAGCTCAACGCCGAGGGCCGCACGATCATCATCGTGACGCACGACATGAAGGTGGCCGAGCACGCCGACCGCATCATCGAGCTGCGCGACGGCGAGATCATCGCCGACCGGCGGAAGCCGGGCATTATCGAGGTCGAAGTGAACAACGCTCCGAAAGCCGGCCGCGTGCGTCATGGCGCGGCGAGCTGGCGCGACCGCTTCAACGAGGCGTTCCGCATGGCGGTACGCGCGATGCGGGCGCACAAGCTGCGCACCTTCCTCACCATGCTGGGCATCATCATCGGGATTGCGGCGGTGGTGTCGGTGGTGGCGTTGGGGGAGGGGTCGCGGAAACAGGTGCTGGAGAATATCAGCGCGCTGGGCACGAACACGATTGATGTGCGTCCCGGCTCAGGCTTTGGCGACAGACGGTCCTCCGCCATCCGCACGCTGACCGTGGCGGATGCGGAAGCGATTGCAGCGCAGAGCTATGTCGACAGCGCAACGCCGACCGTCACCACGAGCGTCACCCTGCGGCGGGGCAATGTCTCGTCGACGGCCACCGTCAACGGCGTGGGCGACCAGTACTTCCGCGTGCGCGGGATGAAGCTGGAATCCGGCTCCCTGCTCAGCGCGGACAGCATCACCAATATCAGCCAGGAGATCGTGATCGACCCCAACACGAAGCAGACGCTGTTCCCCGATGGAGAAGACCCGCTGGGGCAGGTTATCCTTGTCGGGCAGATGCCGGCGACGGTCGTCGGCGTGGCGAGTTCGACGGGCTTCGGTTCGGACCAGCTCAACGTCTATGCGCCTTACACGTCTGTGCTGCGGCGTCTGCTGGGACAGGATTACCTGCGCTCGATCACGGTGCGGGTAGCGGACAATGCTTCCATGGATGCGGCGCAGGCGGGCATAACGGCCCTGCTGACGACACGCCACGGCACGGAGGACTTCTATCTCAACAACACGGACGAGATCTGTCAGTCGATCGAACAGACGACCGGCACGCTGACGCTGCTGATTGCGTCCATCGCGGTGATCTCGCTGATCGTGGGCGGGATTGGCGTAATGAACATCATGCTGGTGTCGGTGACGGAGCGCGTGAAGGAGATCGGCGTCCGCATGGCGGTCGGCGCGCGGCAGGGCGATATCATGCAGCAATTCCTCATCGAGGCGGTGCTGGTGTGCATGATCGGCGGCGTGCTGGGCGTTGGGCTGGCGCTGGGTCTCGGCGCGATCGTTCCGATGCTCGGGTCGGGTTTCGTGATGGACTTCTCGATGGCGTCCATCGTATTGGCCTTCACCTGCTCGACCCTGATCGGCGTGGCGTTCGGCTTCCTGCCGGCGCGGAGTGCGTCGAAGCTGGATCCGATCGAGGCGCTCGCGCGGGAGTAGTGGTGCGGTCGTAAGCCTACTTCCCATCCACCAGCTGCTGGATCATCGGCGCCAACAGTTTCTGGAGCGTGGCCGGTGATGTCTTCGCGAGCGGTGAGAGGCCGATCATCTGGCGCATGATCTGCACGCCGGCGATCAGGGAGAGGATCAGCGCAGCGCGCTCGGCGGCGTTCGGGCCCTTGAGTTCGGCGGTCAGCGTCTTGAGGTGCATCTTCTCGATCTGCTTGCGGCCGATCTCGATGACGCGCGGATTGGTGGTGGCGCCCGACCGGACCATCATCAGGGAGCCGTCGAGCGGCGTCGCGTCGGGGTTGGTGGTTTCGAGGACGCCGGCCGCAAGGTATTCTCCCAGCGAGGCAAGATCCGGCATGCCTTTCCGGATGACGGACGCGCCGGACATGGCGTCGTCGATCACTTCGGAGAACAGCTGTTCCTTCGAGCCGAAATAGCGGTTGACCAGCATGGCGGTGACGCCCGCCTCGGCTGCGATCTCGCGCACGCCTGCGCCGTCATAGCCGTGGGCCGCGAAGGCGCGGCGGGCGGATTTGAGGATGGCCGCGCGCGTGGCGGCGGCGTCGCGCTTGCGGGGCTGTAGCGCGTCGGCCTTCCTGGCGCGGGAGGTGGGCATTGGCGGGAATCCCATTAGTATACGGGTGTAGACTTATGTTGCGTTCGTATGTATACGGGTGTAGACATATCTGCGCAAGGCCTGTCGGGCCGGAGGAATTGAGATGGCGAACACGGTTCTGGTGACGGGCGGCACGGGCTATGTGGCGGGCTGGTGCATCGTCGAACTGCTCAGGCGTGGATACGACGTGCGCACCACGGTGCGCGGCGCCGCGAAGGAGGCGAGCGTGCGCGCGGCGGTGGCGACGCAGGTGGACGCCGGATCGCGGTTGTCCTTTGCGCATGCCGACCTGCTGAGGGATGACGGCTGGGATACAGCGGTGGCCGGGTGTGAGTACGTGCTGCATGTGGCGTCGCCCCTGGGCGGCACGATCACCAAGGATGCAGACGAGCTGGTGCGGCCGGCGCGGGAAGGCGCGCTGCGCGTGCTGCGTGCGGCGGCGAAGGCCGGGGCGAAGCGCGTGGTGATGACGTCGAGCTGCGGCGCTGCGACGCCGGCGAAGCTGGGCGTCAACACGGTGAGCGATGAGACTGTGTGGAGCGATCCGGTGGCGCAGAAGAACGATCACTACCGGCTGTCCAAGACGCTGGCGGAGAAGGCGTCGTGGGAGTTCATGACGAGCGCTGAAGGCCGGGGGACGGAGTTTGTGACCATCCTGCCGAGCGGGGTGTTCGGGCCGGTGCTGACGATGGAGGGACTGGGTTCGGTTCAGTTCATCCAGCGCCTGATCGACGGGCGCCTGCCGCGCGTACCGAATGTCGGGCTCAACATCATCGATGTGCGCGACCTGGCGGTGGCGCATGTCGATGCGATGACCGCGCCGGGGGCTGCGGGCCAGCGCCTGATCGTCAGCGGCGACTTCATGTGGATGAAGGACATCGCGGCGGCGGTGAAGGCGAAGCTGGGCGCGAGAGGCGACAAGGTGCCGACGAAGGAACTGCCGGACTGGGTGGTGACTGTCGGCGCGGGTTTCTCGCACGCTCTGATGACGCTGAAACCGCTGCTGCGGCGTAGCCACCGGTTCTCGTCGGAGAAGGCGAGACGCGTGATCGGGCTGAAGACCCGGCCGGCGGTGGAAACGGTGGTGGAGTGTGCGGAGAGTTTGCTGGGGTAGCGGGGTAGGGGTGGGGTCTTTCCACACCCTTGGTCGCGCATGGCGCCCGGCTTTCAGCAGGAACAGTGAAACGCCGCCCCGGATGGCTTCGGGAGCGGCGCGTCGTTCAGGCCGTAGCTCCAGTGCCGAAGCCGGGGCCGATGCCCTTATCCGATCAGTTGCCCAGAATGATCGAGGCAATCACGCCCGTCGCGGTTGCGGCGAGCAGGATCTCGCCGGTGTTGTTGTCGCGGACGTAGTGATAGCCGCGCGGCGGGGTGTTGTAGCGGTAGGCGCGGTAGTCGACTTCGCGGAAGCGGCGGTTGTCGTACCGGATGCGGTCGCCCTTGTGCCAGACGTTCTTCTTCACGACGACGACACGGCGGTCGTCGCGATGGTCGCGGTGATCGTAGCGATCATTGCGTTCGTAGTGGCCACGACCCTGGTCGGCGAAGGCGGGCGCCGCGGCGAGCGGGGCGGCAGCCGTGAGGAAAGCGGCGGTGATGAGGGCAAGGCGTTTCATGTGCAGTCTCCTTTATGTGCCGGCTGCGTGGGGAGACGTGCCGGCGTCGATGACAAGGAAACGTCCGAGCGCGCGAACAGACGCGAGTCGGTCTGTTTGTTTGGGTTCATCGCTGTCGCAAGCTGTCGCAAACGCGGCGATACGGCCCGGCCTGACACGTCTGGCGACAATATTCTCGTCTTCGTGAATCTGCCGTGCGCGCAAGCGGATGCGGAAACGCTCCGGTACTTGTGGAGAGATGCGAGCGCGCGATTTTCGCAGAAACTATCGTCGCACGCGTGCGCGTTCGCATGACGAAAGTGCAACGTGGGATTCGCAATTGAATCAGAAGCCTCAGTACACGCATGAACTGAAGGTAATCAGAGAGGCGGAATAACCATCTCCTTCGGCGCGAGCCGCCAGCGCGGCAACCCTCGGAATGCGTGAAGGTTTGCTGTCATTTCACTTGCCGCAAAACGCATCTGCGCCATGTTCCGCCGCAGGTGATGGAGGTTATTCAATGAACTTTAAAATGATCGTGGCGATCGCCGCCATGGCGACGTCTGCTGCTGCGTGCCAACAGATTCCCGAGAACATGACGGTCGCGCAGTACTGCGCCCAGGCCGACAAGACGAACACAGACATCTGCAAGATCAATGTCGAGATCGACGGTCAGAAACAGGCGCTGTCGCAAACCAACATGAGCCTCTCGCAGGCCCGCACGATCGCTGACAATGCGCTCGCCCGCGCCAACTCGGCCCAGCAATCGGCTGACGCCGCGATGACGGTTGCGACGGAAGCCAAGGCCCAGGCCGCGTTCAACTGCACGACCAAGACGGTGCAGCGCGCCAAGGCCGGTTCGTGCGGCGAAGGCTACAAGGTGCAGTCGTGCGTCCAGACGCGCTTCACCTACAGCGCCGGCGCGCCGTCGATCCTGCGTGAGATCAACGACGAAGGCTGCCGCTTCAACGACAAGGTCCTCGAGATGCAGATCCGTTGCTGCACCACGGGCCCGGCCCCGGTCCAGACCGACATCGCTGCTCCGGTCGAGCCGCAGCCGACCGCGCCGAAAACCCCGGCCCAGTCGTCGTAAGATCGCGTCGGCCCCCACAGGCTGATGAGACCAGAGACGCCGCTCCCTCTCGGGGGCGGCGTTTTCGTTTCTGGTTGAAGTCATTCTCGGGCTTGACCCGAGAATCTTTCTTTGGCGCGGGAAGAAAGGTTCTCGGGTCAAGCCCGAGAACGACTCCCTGCACTCAGGCGGGCTGTGTCTGGTTGGAGATCGCGGCGCGACCCCGCATCAGCATCATCACGCCGAGAACAAGCGCCCACAGCGCCCAGAGCGAGAAGCCGATCGCGTTGATGTCTGCAGAGTAGGGGACGCCGAAGGGCTCCAGCATGCCGGCCATCACGGTGAAGCTGAGGGCGATGCCCGTGTAGGCGAGGATGCGACGCTGGCCAAAGAGAAGCGCGGAGACTAGCAGCGTCCACACACCGGTGAAGAGATAGCCGAGATGCTCGCCGACGCCGACGCCGAGATAGGCGTTGGTTGCGTCGAACAGGGAAACGGCCATCGCCTTGTCGATCTCCGTGGCGCCGGGCGCTGTGTAGTTAGCGGCGAGCACAGGCACGAGCATCACCCAGCGGATGAGGCCGAGCGCCTGGACGAGGCCGGCGAGCGCGCCGATGGCGATGGAGAGACCGGCGAGCAGGCTGTCATTCTTCCAGAGTGTGAGGCCAGTGGCGACGCTGGCGGGGATGAGGCCGATGGCGGCGACCATCATGGCGTACCAGTAGACGTGGAGGTCCGCGCCGGCGTGGGCAAAGCGCGTGAGGACTTCGCCGGCCGGGTGGCGCAGGATGTCGGGATAATCGAACGTCATCTGCAGGCCAGTGAAGCCGGCGGTGAAGACGAGGGGAACGGCGATCAGGAGGGCGCCGGCGGCGCCGCGTGCGGCGGTCATTTCGATTTGTCCTTGAGGATGTGAGGGGCGAGGATGCGGCGGAAAAGGCGGACACCCTGGTCCATGTCGGCGGGCGCTATCTCGCCGCCGCCCGCATCGCGGAAGACGAGCCAGAAGTCGCCGACCAACCAGAGCAGCTGCGTGATCTCATCCAGCGTGCGCTTGTCGGTGGAGGCCATGAGGCCGGCATCGATGAAGTGGCGCAGCAGGGCGTTGGTGTTGGCCATGCCGGTTTCGCGATTGGTTCGGTACTGGCTGGCGAGGTCCTCGTCCGCGGCGAGCAGCATGGTGAGGTCGCGGAAGAAGAAACGGTATTGCCACTGGATGTCGAAATTGCCGGCGGCCATGGAATCCATCGACTTGAAGGTGGGGGATTTGCCGGCCGGGAGGGCGTAGTTATCCGCCCACGCCGCCATGATGCGCGCAAACAGGCCGCGCACGATCTCGGCCTTGTTGCGGAAATGGTAGTAGAGATTGCCGGGGCTCATCCCGAGTTCTTCGGCGATGTGGTTGGTGGTGACGTTGGCGGACCCGCGCTCGTTGAAAAGGGCGAGGGCGGCGTCAAGGATGCGGGTCTTGGTGTCGAGCCTTGTGTCGGGTTTCGTATTTGCCATCTGGGTCGCGCACTGAGTAGAGTTATTGCTCTAATCTGGAATAGAGTAATTACTCTAATCCGTCAAGCGGCTTTGTACGTGAGCTGAAAAGGGAAGGAAAACAGGCCATGATCCTGATCACGGGGACGGTAGTGATCCCGCCGGAGAGCCGGGCGGAATTCATCGCAGCGGTGACGCATCACGTGACGCTGTCGCGGCAGGAGCCGGGCTGCATCAGCCATGGCTTTGCCGAGGACGTGATGGCGCCGGGGACGTTCGTGTTCGTCGAGCGCTGGCGCGACATGGCGGCGGTGCAGGAACACTTCGCCAAGGATTACAGCCGCGAGGTCGTCGTCACGATGCGGCGGCTGGCGACGCACTCCACGGGCGTGGAGATCCACGAAGTGGCTTCGACGCGGGTGGTGTGAGGCGGCGGTAAGCCCGCGCTCGTGCTTCGACGGACGGCCTTCGGCCTGCTCAGCATGAGCGCTTATTGGCCAGCCCGCCTGTCGAGAGAGCGCTCATCCTGAGCAGCGACCAAAGGGAGCGTCCGTCGAAGGATGAGGGCGGGTTCTCAGACGCTTCAACGACAAAAAAGGCCGCCCCGTTTCCGGAGCGGCCTTCCTTTTGCGCATCTGCGCTAAGGCTTAGTTTGTGACCTTCACCGAAACGCCCCAGACGCGCGGGTCGTTCACGAAGGCGGTGTTGTTGTTGAAGTCGATCGCGCCCTTGATGTTGTCTTCGTCCGTGATGTTGCGGGCGAACACAGCAACTTCGAGCGAGCCGTCGAGCTTGGTCCAGCCGGCCTTGAGGCCGCCTTCGAACTGGTCGTCGGTCTGGAATTCGGTCGACTCATAGAGGAAGAGGTTCGTCGCGCCCTGGTAGGACCAGTCGGTGTAGACGAACATTTCCGAGGACGAGTCGACCGGCACTGCGTAGCGGGCCGTGAAGTTGGCGATCGTTTCCGGCGCGTTCGGGAACGGGTTGCCGTCCACGAGGGCGCGGGTGTTGCCGAGGATCACGACGGTCGGGTCGGTGACGGTGCACTGGGCGCAGACGCCGACGGCGAGCGCGCTGTCCTGGATTTCGCTGTCGACGAAGGAGTAGCCGGCAGTGAAGACGAGGTTGTCGATCGGCGCCCATTCGGCGTCGACTTCGAAGCCCGTGGCCTTGCCGGTGTCGGCGTTGATCAGCTGGACGAGGTTGCCGCCGCCGCCCACAGCCGTGAGCTGGATGTCGGAGACCTCGTAGGTGAACACGGCCGCGTTGAGGCGCAGGGTGTCGAACAGGGTCGACTTGAAGCCGGCCTCATACGACATGACCGTTTCGGACTGGGCGACCGACGGCGGGTTGAAGAAAGCAACGTCGCGGCCCTGGATCGACGGGCCACGGAAGCCATCGGCGATGCGGGCGTAGACCGAGACGTCGTCGTTGACGGCATACATGGCCGACAGATCCCAGCTGACATGGTCATCCGTGATCGAGCGGTTGTTGACCGGAGCGGCGGCGACGGTGAGGTCTTTGTCGTCTTCCGTGTAGCGCACGCCGCCGGTGACGGTCAGCGCGTCGGAGACGGCGTAGGAGGCCTGGCCGAAAACGGCCCAGGACTGGTTGCCGTGGGTCAGCGTGGTCGACGGCGGGAAGCCGAACGGACCAACCGTGGTGACGGTGAATTCCGAGTCGAAGTAGTACGCGCCGACCTGCCAGGAGAGCGGGCCGCCCGTGTCGCTGGCGAGGCGGAATTCCTGCGTGGTCTGATCGAGGTCATCGATCGAGTCCTGCGTGTCCGAATCGAACGGGATGAAGCCCGGGCCGACGCCGGCGACGCCGCCGTCGATGTCGCCGCGGCTGGAGCCGCTCGTCGATTCATAGGCGGTGATCGAGGTGAATTGCAGGTCGCCGAAATCGTAGCCGACATTCGCCGAGGCGCCGAAACCGGAATAGTTCTGCGGGTTGCCGCCGCCCTGGTTGAAGCGCACGCGGTCGCGGACGTAGTTGCTGTTGAGGCCGTTCGTGCCCGGCGTGATGACGTTGGCGCGGAAGACGGCGGCGGTGCCGTCGAGGTCGCGGGCGTGCACGTTCAGCAGCACGTCCAGCTTGTCGTCCGGTTTGTAGGCGAGCTGGACGCGGCCGGCGACTTCGTCGAAGCCACCGATCTTCGTGTTGTTGAAGCTGTTCGTGATCCAGTCGTCACGGTGCTGGAAGAGCACCGAGGCGCGGGCCGACACGCCCGGGGCGATGCCGCCGCCGACAGCGCCGTCGAACGTGGTCGAACCGTATTCGCCGTAGGAGGCGTTGGCGCGGTAGGAGAACTCCTCGCTCGGCTTGACCGAGGTGAAGCGCACGATGCCGGCGGTGGTGTTGCGGCCGAACAGCGTGCCTTGCGGGCCGCGATAGACCTCGACGCGGTCAACGTCGAAGATCGGCGTGGATTTCAGGACCACGTTCTCCATCACGACGTCGTCCATGATGATCGAGACGGGCTGCGAGGCCGCGAGGTCGAAGTCGGTGTTGCCGAGGCCGCGGATGTAGAAGCGCGGGGCGACGCGGCCGTTCGAGCTTTCAGCGTAGAGCGCCGGCACGCGAGCGGCGAGGGCGAGAACGTCTTCGCCCGAGGAGAAGATCGCTTCGATCTGTTCGGCCGGCAGCGAGGCGGCGGAGACCGGCACGTCCTGCAGGTTCTCTTCGCGCTGGTTGGCGGTGATGATGATGGTGTTGAGGCGCGAGTCTTCGGGCTTGTCCTGCGCGAAGGCAGGGGCCGCGAGCAGGGCGGTGGCGGAGGCCGCGGCCATCAGCGTGGCGGCAAAGGACCGGGCGGTAAATTTGCGGTGGAACATGAAAGAGCGCTCCCAGGTGAAAATCTGGAGCGCACATCAACCGAACACCCTTTCCGAGTCTTGCTCACTCGCCCGGGATTTGTGCGTATACGGCGGTTTGTGCGGTTTCGATGCAAAACTGTCACGCAGCGCCCGCGTGCGATGCTGCGTGTTTCGCTTTCCGCGCGAGTGACGTGGCGCGAATTGCTCAGCCGGCGCGGGTAGTCTCACCGGTGCGTCAGGCGACGACGGCAGGCAATGATGTCAGGCGATGATGTCGGGCGTCACTTTCGCCGAGAGCCAGGCGATGCGGTCCTTGAGGCGGAGCTTCTCGCGCTTGAGGCCCATGATGCGGATATCGTCGCCGCCTTCGGCCTTGAGCTGCTCGATCGCGACATCGAGATCGCGATGGCGCGCACGCAGCTCTTCGAGCTGCTGCACCATCGCCTCCATGTCGGTGGGGTCGAAAACGATATCGCTCAACCCAGCTACCTCCACACTTCGCCCTCGCCGGAATCGCTTCAGGAAACCTGCATGCGTTTCAAGGCGATGGGATAGGGGAACGGTACGCCGGATAATCGCGCCCGGCCTCCCTCCCGCCGGTTCGCGGCATAGCAAATCCACCGCGTTCCGGGAAGGTGCGATGGCCCCGCTGGCGCCTGCCGCAGAGGCCATTTGGGAGCGTTTGGGAGGCAGGCCGAAAAAATTTTCTTGCGTGATGCATTTTCCCGCTTTCAAGGCGTGACGACCGGAATTCTTCATGTTTCACTCGCCTTCGCGGCTGGTAGCGAGCCGCATCGGTCTCCTCGATTTCCCTCCTCGAGGCCGTAGCGGACGCAGCCCGTCCGCTCGCGGTCGAGGTGGGTCCGCCTGCGGCGTTTCCCTTTGCGGAGATGCCCGGGGCCAAAGACAAGGAGAGACCTCTCAATGAGCCTGGAATCACGCATCAAGGAGTTGAGTGAGCGTCACAAGCGTCTCGACGCGGCCATCGCCGCCGAGATGAAACACCCGGCCGGAGACGATGTGCGCATTCACGAACTCAAGCGGAAGAAACTTCGAATAAAAGACGAGATCGCCCAGCTGCGCACGAACTAGGCGCGGCGAACTTTCCCCAAAATCCGTGGCGTCAGCGGCCGCTCATCGCGGCCGCGCAACCAACTTGTCGTTGACCTTCGCCGCAACCCTGCGAAGTCTGGCCTTAGACGGGCTGGATGTCTGGGGGCAGGCGAAGGCGGACGAGGGACAGCTGATGCGTGGCCAGTGGGAGAATGAGAAGTCCATGTCGCCGTCGCTGTTGCGATCGGCGCTGGGATTGGCGGGCGCGTTCCTGGCGCTGAGCTCCGCCGTGATGCTGATCATCGCGGTGGCCAGCGTGTCGAACGGGAAATACCCCGCCGCCGCCATGCAGCTGGCCGCCGGCATCGCGGTGCCGTTCGGTATCTGGCTGGCGCTGCGCATGCTGGCCGACATGCTGATCACCCTGCATCGCGCGCATGACAGGCTCGAGGCGATCGAGCGCCTGGCGGGCGGTCCGCTCCCCGCTGAGCCCGAGCCGGTGTTCACGCAGAACGGCGCCGGATCGCGCGCGGGCGAGGGCGGATCGGCTCAGCCTGCCAGGGACTAGCGGCGAGCTACAAAACAAAAGCCCCGCGCCTTGCGACGCGGGGCCTTGATCGTTGGACCGTTGTGAAGCGGGCCTATTCCGCGCCGCCGTCCTTGTTCTTGCCGAAGTTGGCGAACAGCTGTTCGGCCGTGATGTTGTCGCGCTTCGGCTCGTCGCCGTCGGTCGTGGTTTCGGTCGACGGATCCGCCGGGGCAGGCGTCACGACCTTGCGCAGCGTCGGACCGGCAAGGCGGGCTTCCTTCTCGTCGCGGGCCGTGGCGCGCTTGGCGGCGGCTTTCGAGATCACGGCATCGAGCTCGATCTGGGAAACGAGACCGAGCGTCACCGGGTCAACCGGCTTGAGGTTGGTGGCATTCCAGTGCTGGCGCGAGCGCACGGATTCGATGGTCGATTTCGTCGTGCCGATCAGCTTGGACATCTGCGCGTCCGTCACTTCCGGGTGATGCTTGAGGAACCAGGCGATGGCGTCCGGGCGGTCCTTGCGGCGCGAGACGGGCGTGAAGCGCGCGCCTTTCTTCTTCGCTTCCGGCACGTTGGCGTGCTTCAGCGGCGGCATCTTCAGCGAGTAGGTCTTGTCTTCCTCGCCCTTGGCGATTTCCTCGCGGGTGAGTTCGCCCGAGGCGACCGGATCGGCGCCGCGCATGTTCTCGGCAACCTCGCCATCGGCGATGCCCTTCACCTCGAGCGGGTGCAGTTCACAGAATTCCGCGATCTGCTCGAACGTCAGCGTGGTGTTGTCGATCAGCCAGACGGCCGTCGCCTTCGGCATGAGAATCTTGGCCATGAGCGCCTCGTTAGTCCTGAAAAAGCAAAAACCCGGCGCTTAGGGCCGGGTTTCTCGGAATTGTCGAGAATGGGAAGTAGTCCTGAGCGTCGCTGATATAATTCAGGTTTTCAGAAATGTGAACCTCAAACCGGCCCTGTCCGGGGGGAGGTGATCCCCCCGGAATCAAGGGATTAGGCGATCACCTGCAGAATTATTTTCCCGGCATGGTCGGCAGCGCCCATCTGGGCGTGCGCGGCGTCCGCCTCGGCGAGGGGAAATACGCCCGAGACCTGCGGCCGGAACTTGCCCGCCGCGATCCACGGCCAGACGTTTTTAACGACGCCCTCGGCCAGCATCGCCTTGTGGGCGTCGGTGCGGATGCGCAGCGTCGAGCCGGACACCGAGATCCGCTTCAGCATCAGGCGCGTGAAATCTCCCTCGATGCGCGAGCCCTGCAGGAAGGCGATGTAGGTGAGGCGGCCGAGGTCGTTGAGGATCGAGAGGTTCTTCTCGAAATAGGGCTTGCCCACCATGTCGAGCACGACATCGGCGCCGCCCGCCTCGCGCAGGATCGTCTCGAAATCTTCCGTGCGGTAGTTGATGCCCCGTCTGGCGCCGAGCGTTTCGCACAGTCGGCACTTCTCGTCCGTGCCCGCCGTTGCATACACTTTGGCGCCCCAGTTCGTTGCGAGCTGGATCGCTGTCGTGCCGATGCCGCTGGCGCCGCCATGGATCAGCAGCGTCTCGTTCGGCTTCAGCTGCGCCATGTGGAAGACGTTGTTCCAGACCGTCAGCACAGTCTCGGGAAGGCCTGCGGCTTCGATATAAGTGAGCGGTTCGGGCAGCGGCATCGCCGAGCCCTCATGGGCGATTGCATACTCCGCATAACCACCGCCGGGCACGAGCGCGCAGACGCGATCGCCCGCTTTCCAGCGCGTCACGCCGTCGCCGACAGCCTCGATCTCGCCAGCGACTTCCAGACCAAGCGTGGCAGGCGCGCCGGAGGGCGGGGGATACATGCCGGCGCGCTGGACAAGGTCGGGACGGTTTACGCCCGCCGCGTGAACCTTGATGAGAACCTGCGACAGGCCGGGCGAGGGTTTCCCGATTTCGTGCAGCACGAGCGGTTCGCCCACGACAGATTTCACGGCTGTCATCATCGGTTTGGACATTTCGGCGTCCTGCGCTTTAATCATGAAGGGAAGGCAAGCTGACTTGAGCGTGGACATGGGCGCGCGGCCCCCACGTGGTCAAGGCAGGGGTGGGGGCGAAACAGTCAGACCCGGCAGCCAAAGCCGGTGGGAGGCATGGCCATGACGTTCGACGAAGAGCCGATCAGGGTTGTAAAACGCGGTCTGGACGACATGTCGATCCAGGAACTGAAGGAGCGGATCGAGACGCTCAAGGGCGACATTGTCGCCTGCGAACAGATGATCCAGAAGAAGGAAGCGACCCGCAAGGCGGCGGAAGCGGCGTTCTTCAAGTCCTGACGAAGCTGATGCCAAGCTGACGGCTATCTGGTAGATTTCTGACGCGAAACTGATGAAAGTATACAAGTTCCACCCGAAACGGGCAGCGGCAAGGGACTTGCGTTGACACCGGTGAACAATAGGCCGCCGCATATCAAGGCTTGGGCAAGACCTTAAGCCGAGACTGCGCCGCCGGTGACTGAGTTGATTTGAGGGACTGATGCGCGACGCCATGCATTCCACCGATCCGACGCGCGATCATTGGAAGGAACGTGTCACCGAGTTCGCGGGATCGGAGATGTTCGATCGCCTGTTCAAGGAGGGCATGTCCCTCGTTGAGGAGGCTGCGAGCTATCTCGACGGCCCGGGCCGCGTCGATTCCCGCAAGCTCAACCGTGAACTCGCGCTTGTTTACGCCGCCGAGAGCATGGAAGTGACCACGCGCCTGATGCAGGCCGCCTCCTGGCTCGTTGTCCAGCGCGCCGTGCGCGAGAAGGACATGAAGGTCGAAGAGGCCGGCGACGAGAAATACCGTCTCTCCAAGCCGGGCGATCCGCACCCGGTTGATCGCTCGGTGATGCCGGCGCACCTGATGACGCTGGTGGACCGTTCGCGCGCGCTCTACGAGCGCGTGTGGCGCTTCGATGCGACGCTGTATTCGGAAACGCCCCAGCCGGCCGAAAACCCGGTGATGAAGCAGATCGATCGTCTGCGTCAGGCCGCCGAAGGCGGCGCGTTCGATCCGCTGTCGGTCTGGCGCCGCTAACGCCTGCCGGTTTGCGTCTCGCGCTCGGCGGACTGGCGTCGTGATCAGGGCGATTGCTGGCGGGTGCGTTTCAGCGCTGTTTCGACTGTCCTGTCATAGTGGACAAGCGGAGGCTTGAGTCCGTTCTGGAACAGCTCCAGCCGCATCGCATGCGTGGTGCCGGTGAGGTAGACGGGC
>Ga0208492_1001401_pt1 | contig 15125 bp, 7 predicted proteins | sample Subbioar_CSW14AB_FD_184820 | JGI IMG/M metagenome (GOLD analysis project Ga0208492, IMG submission 184820) | Serpentinite rock and fluid subsurface biosphere microbial communities from McLaughlin Reserve, California, USA - CR12Mar_CSW14AB (SPAdes) | ecosystem: Environmental > Terrestrial > Deep... | reverse complement strand
GAGCTGCTGCGCGAGGCATCCGCGGAACGGATCCGCGAAAGCGAAGAGCGCATGCGTTTCGCGTTGGAGGCCGGCGGGCTCGGCATGTGGGAATGGGATCTCGACGGCAACACCTGGGTCTACAACGCGCGGTGGGCCGAGATGCGTGGCTATGTGGCGGGAGAAGTGGTGCCGCACTTCCACGATGGTCATCCCGACGACGTGCTGCGCGTGGAACCACTGACCGCGAGTCTGCTGGCGGGCGAACGCGAATCCTACGAGATCGAATACCGCACGCTGCATCGTTGCGGCGAATGGCGCTGGATCAATTCGCGCACGAAGATCATGAAACGTGCCGCCGATGGCCGCCCGCTGCGCATCGTCGGCGTGCAGATGGACATCCACGAGCGGCGCCTGGCGGAAGAACGTGAGCGCGCCAATCAGCAATGGCTGGCGCTGACGCTGGAAGCGACCGAACTCGGCGTGTGGGACTGGAATGCAGTAACCGATGAACTGGTGTGGAGCGAGCGCTGTGCAAGCATCCTCGGCTATAGCATCGAGGAGATGCCGCGCTCGGCCGCGGAGTGGGCCGGCCTGCATCATTTCGATGATCACGACGAGGCGTGGCGACGCTTCATCGCACATATCAAAGGTGAGGCCGCGCAACTGCGTCTCGAGTTGCGCTGCCGCGCCAAGGACGGCCGCTGGGTATGGATCCTGATCAATGGTCGGGTGACGGAGCGCGATGAGCATGGCCGCGCCTTGCGCGCGGTCGGCACCCATCAGGACATCAGTCAGCTCAAGAATGCCGAACTCGCACTGCGCGAGAGCGAGGCGCGTCTGCGTACCGTGGTCGAGAATTCCCCCATCGGCATTTTCCTCGCCGCCGCGGACGGCGCCATTGTCTACTGCAACCCAGGCATCATTGCGCTGCGCGGCTCGACCGAGCGCGGCCACGACGGCTACGAGTGGTTGCCTCTGGTGCATCCCGAGGATCGCATCGTGGTCGAACAGCGCTGGCTGGAGTTTCTCGCCGCGCCCGACGGCGTTTACGACCTCGAATGGCGCGCGGTGCTGCCGGGCGGGCCGACGCTGCGCATCCGCGTGCGCGCCGCGCCGATCCGCGAACAGGCACGGGTGCTGGGCTTCGTCGGCACGCTCGAGGACGTCACCGAGCAGCGCGCCGCCGAACAGCGTGAGCGAACGCTGCAGAACCAGTTGCAGCAGACCCAGAAGATCGAGGCCATCGGCAAGTTGACCGGCGGCGTCGCCCACGATTTCAACAACAGCCTGGCCACCATCCTGGGCTTCGCGGCGCTGGCGCGCAGCCGCCCGAGCGAGGACGCCAAGCTTGGTGGCTATCTCGCAACCATCGTGCAGGCGGCCGAGCATTCGCGCGATCTGGTACGCAAGCTGCTCGACTTCAGTCGCAGCACACCCGCCGGTGAGGTCGCGGCACTGGACGCCGCGCCGCGCATCATCGACGCGGTGCGCATGTTGCAGGCAGTGATCCCTTCGACCATACGCGTGGTCACGCGCTTCGACGACCACGTGCCGCCCGTGCATATCGACGCCACCGATCTGCACCAACTCCTGTTCAACCTGGTATTGAACGCGCGGGACGCGATCGATGAGCATGGCGAGATTGTGATCTCACTGCTTGCACCGCGCGCTGTGGCGGGCAGTTGTGATGCCTGTCTGCGCGAACTCGAAGGTGAGTATGTCGAACTCGCCGTCAGCGATTCCGGGTGTGGCATTCACGGCGACAGCCTGCCGCGCATTTTCGAACCGTTCTTTTCCACCAAGGACGTCGGCAAGGGCACGGGCATGGGATTGTCGGTGCTGCATGGCATCGTGCATCGCGTGGGTGGCCATGTGCTGGTCAATTCGATGCCGGGCAGGGGTACGGCAATGCGCGTGCTGCTGCGTGCAGGCACCGCGCCGACGGCGAGCGTGAGTGACGCAAGCCCGCTGGTGCGCGAAGCACCTCAGCTGCGAGCAAGCCCGGTCCACGTGCTGGTGGTCGATGACGAACCGTCCATCGCCCGCTTCCTGTGTGAATGGCTGGAAGTGGAAGGCTTCGTGGCCAAGGCCTTCACCGATCCGCTCGCGGCGCGGGCCTGGGCCGATGGCCCCGACGCCGCCTTTGAAGTCTTGATCACCGATCAGACCATGCCCGGCATGACCGGCCTGCAACTCGCACGCGCCCTGCGCGAGCGGCGTCCCGCGCTGCCCGTGATCGTGTGCACGGGACTCAGCGATCGCGTCAGTGCGAGTCAGGCGAGCGCGCTCGGTGTGGCGCAACTGTTTCTGAAGCCGGTGCCGATGACGGAATTGCTGGCCACCCTGCGGCGCGTGAGCGCGCTCACGGCTACCGCCCATCCTTAGGCATCTGATACGCGGGGCGGCATCGCCTCGCGCCAGCTCCCGCCCTGCTCTTCGGGTGACTTCAATTCGTCACTGAATGGCCGTGGTGACGTCACGACCGCGTCAACGCGACGCAACAAGCAAGCCCCAGTATGCCCTCCACGAAAGCGGTGAAGCCCTGCGTACCTCTTCCGTGACTGTCGCCCCAGAGCGCAGCAGGAAGCAAGGCGCCAGGTCCGATCCGCACTTCGCTCAATCGGTCCTGAAATCCAGTGGAGGATAGTCTCAATGTTCAAGCCAACCCAGGTCGCGCTCGCCATCGCTGTCGCGCTCGCTTCATCGCACGCGTTCGCAGTCAATACTGAGTTCGACAACTTTACGCCGCTGACCGCATCCGCCGGTCCGATCCCTGTCGGTGGCGCCGGTGAAGCCACGCCCATCACGCTGTCCAGCCCGCAGTTCTCGCAGCGGACCATTGTCGAGCGCAATGTGCAGCTCGGCCTCGGCCAATTCAACAGCGGCGCTTTCGACATGATCACGACCAATGAAAACGGCGCCGATACCGGTCGTTATCTCTACACCGTGTTCGAAACGGGTCAGGCCGGCGTCATGCGCCATGACCTTACGACCGGCGCCACCAGCACCATCTGGCGCAGTCCGGCCGCCGGCGCGCATGTCGCCTTCGACGCCTCCTATTGGACGCCGTGGGGTACCTTCATCACGGGCGAGGAATCCTGGGCTGGCAATGCCGACACCGGCGTGACCGGTAACACCAGCGGCTACGGCCGACTGTTCGAAGTCACCAACCCGCTCAAGCCGACCGGCACGGTCGACATCGTGCATCGTAATGCCGTGGCGCGCGTGTCCCATGAAGGTATGCAGTTCGATTCGCTGGGCCGCATGTACTTCATCGACGAGACCAATGGTGGTGCGCTCTATCGCTACGAGTCGGCGGCTGGCATCGGCGACAGCTACTTCGACGGCGGAGTGAACTCGGTGCTGCGCGTCGGCGATGGTACGGTCGCGAACGCGGTCGGCGCTGGCCAGTTCGTGGCCTTTACCGACAACACCGGCGCGGCCCTGGCTGGCGCCGCAACGCTGACCGACATCAATGGGGTCGAATCCGTTGACGGTCGCGCTTCGGCGAACGTTGCGACCTACCTGGGCACCAGCTACCAGCGTCCGGAGGACCTGCAGATCGGGCACACCGCAACCGGTGAAGAGCTGCTCTACATGACCACCACGTCCACCAACGAAATCTATGCGTTCAACATCACCACCAACAGCATGTCGCTGTTCGCCGATGTGAACACCATCGACCTCGGCACGGGCGCGGCGGTCGGCACGGCGCTGCGCAACCCCGATAACCTCGCCATTGATGCCGAAGGCAATATCTACATCATCGAAGACCGTAACGGCGGTGTGGACGATGACATCTGGTTTGCGAAGGACATCAACCACGACGGCGATCTGAGCGATGCCGGCGAAGGCCTCGCGCGCTGGGCAACGAATGGCACCCAGGGTTCGGAATTCTCGGGTCTCTACTTCGACCCGCTCAACCCGAACCGCGCATGGGTCAACATCCAGCATCCGAGCAGCGGCAATGACCGTCTGGTGGAACTGACTGCGGCCCCGGTGCCGGTACCTGCGGCCGTGTGGTTGTTCGGTACGGCGCTGTGCGGCATGGCCGGCCTCAAGCGTCGCAAGTCTGCTTAAGACTTGATGACCGGCGCCATGGAAGGCGCGCAAGAGAAGGCCCCATTCGGGGCCTTTTCCTTTTCCCGGTGAGTACGTGACCAGGGACTGGGCGCCGTGCAGCGCTGAATCCAGATGTCCGGCGTCGAGGATGGGCCGGGACCGTCGCATTCCCAGCTGTAACAATTCTGTAAAGGCGATTGAAATAGACTGCCGCTTTGGCTGGGAGAATATCGCATGCGCGTCGGCATCAACGGCATGGGCCGCATCGGCCGTCTGGCATTGCGCTCAGCGATGGGCGGGCTGTTTCGACCCGCGAGCGATCCGCGCGCCGCCCACCGTCTGGACGTCGTCCACCTCAATGAGATCAGAGGCAGCGCCGAGACCACAGCGCATCTGCTCGAGTTCGACAGCGTGCATGGGCGCTGGCGCGCGGACATTCAAGTGCGCGACGGCGAAACGCTGGAGATAGACGGCAAACCCATGGGTTTCAGTACGGCTACGACACCGGATGCGGTGCCGTGGGGCGAGCTGGGTTGCGATCTGGTGCTGGAATGCACGGGCAAGTTCCTGACGCGCGAGCGGCTCGCGGGTTATTACGCGCGTGGCGTGAAGAAGGTCATTGTCGCCGCGCCGGTCAAAGACGGCAGTGCGCTGAATGTCGTGGTCGGAGTGAACGATCATTGCTATGCGCCCGAGCGCCAGCATCTGCTGACCGCCGCGTCCTGCACGACCAACTGTCTAGCGCCCGTCGTCAAGGTCCTGCACGAAGCGATTGGCATTCGACACGGTCAGATAACCACCATCCACGACCCGACCAATACCAATGTGATGGTCGACGCACCGCATAAGGACCTGCGCCGCGCGCGCTCGGCCATGTTGTCCCTCGCGCCAACGACCACCGGCAGTGCCACCGCCATTGCTCTCATCTACCCGGAACTCAAAGGCAAACTGAACGGCCACGCGGTGCGCGCGCCGGTATTGAACGCGAGCCTGACCGATTGTGTGTTCGAAATGGCAAGGCCCGTCACCGAAGGCGAGGTGAACGAACTGTTTCGCGCGGCCGCGGCCGGCCCGCTGGCGGGCATACTCGGCTACGAGACGCGGGCGCTGGTGTCGGCCGACTATGTCAACGACACTCGCAGCGCCATCGTCGATGGCTTGAGCACCATGGTGACCGACCAGACGCTGCTCAAGGTCTATGCCTGGTATGACAACGAAGTGGGATACGCCTGCCGCATGGTCGACCTCGCCAATATTGTCATCGAGAAGGCGCGCGGATGACGGCGCTGCGCAACTATGCGGTGGTCACGCTGTGCTATTGGAGCTTTACGCTGTCCGACGGCGCGCTGCGCATGCTGGTGCTGCTGCACTTCTATCATCAAGGCTTCACACCGCTGACCCTGTCCCTGCTGTTCCTGCTCTACGAAGCGGCGGGTATTGTCGCCAACCTGGGCGGCGGGTGGCTGGCGACGCACTTCGGCATTCCGCGCATGTTGAGCGCGGGCCTGACACTGCAGATCGGCGGCATCCTGTTGCTCTCCGCACTCGACCCCGGATGGAGTCAGCAGCTGTCCGTGGCCTGGGTGGTATTCGCCCAGGGCATCGCGGGGGTGGCCAAGGATCTCACCAAGACGGCTTCGAAGTCGGCCATCAAGGCCACGGCGGATGGCGGCACGGGGCAGCTCTTTCGCTGGGTGGCATGGTTCACGGGTTCGAAGAACACCATGAAGGGCATCGGCTTCTTCGTGGGTGGACTGTTGCTCGAGACGCTCGGCTTTCGACCCGCGCTGTGGCTCATGGCCGCGGTACTGGCCGTTGCTCTGGTGGGCGGAACGACGACCTTGCCCCGCGCGCTCGGCAAGGCCCAGGCCTCGAAGTCGTTTCGCGAACTCTTCGCCCGAACGCGCGCCATCAATCTCATGGCGATGGCGCGCATCTTCCTCTTCGGTTCGCGCGATGTCTGGTTCGTGGTCGGACTTCCCGTCTTCCTCTATGGCCAGCACTGGCGATACCTGGAGGTCGCGACCTTTCTCGCCGCGTGGACGATAGGCTATGGCCTGGTTCAGGCGCTGACGCCGGCGCTGGTGAGACGCAGCAGCGACGGCCTGTCGAGCGAGGTGCCCGCCGCACTGCGCTGGGGAATGGTTCTCGCCATCATTCCCATCGTGCTCGCACTCGCCCTCGGCAATGCGCAGCTCGACCGGCCCGATGTGCTCATCACCGTCGGCCTGTGCATCTTCGGATTCGTCTTCGCGGTGGTGTCGTCACTCCATTCCTATCTCGTGCTGGCATACGCAGGGAGCAGCAAGGCCGCGGAGGACGTCGGCTTCTATTACGCGGCCAATGCCACAGGTCGCCTGATCGGCATCGTGCTGTCCGGCCTGCTGACGCAGGCCGGCGGTCTGGAGAAGTGTCTGTGGGCCGCCGCCGTGATGCTGGCGGTTTGCCTCATGATAACGGTCAGCCTGCCGTCGACGGCGCACTCGCGACGGCAACTGAGCTCATGATGCCGTGACCGGCCGGCGTTTCAAAAATCGCGACCTTGTGCGTCGGCTCAGGCTTCCTGCACTGGGCCCCGCAGCGCGCGCCTGCGGCGTTCGCTGCGTATGCATTCGCCGCTTCGGCCCGGTAGCGCGCCACCGCATCGGCGAGGACGCTACGCCGCCTTGCGCTGCCCGCCGAGCTTGCGCAGTTGCGGCGCAACCTTTTCGCCTATCAGCGTGAGACTGCTCTTGACCATGTCGAACGGCATGCCCGCGTAGGACACCGCCATTGCCGGGCGCAGCTCGCCGGTCATTTCCACGCGCTTCGCCCACTTCTCGACTACCTGATCCGGCGTGCCCCAGGCCTGGCTCTGCACGAATGCCTCGCAGGCAGCATCGAGGCCGACTTCCTTGATCGCGGCCGCGCCGGCCTGATAGGCGTCATAGCCCTTGGTCTCGCTCCAGTGCGAACCGTCGAAGTCATAATGGCGAATGACGCTGGCGTAATACTTCGACAGATACTGACGCGCCACTTGTTCGGCGACCTTGGGATCTTCGTGGCAGTAGGTGAAATCGGAGAAGGTCGGTGCGCCGAGCGGCTTGTGCGGATGAACTTCACGGTAACGTGCGCGCCAGGCTTCCACCGCGGCATGATGCTGGGCCCAGGGCAACTGCACGAAGGACATCATGGTGGCGCCGAGATTGGCGGCCGCGACGCCGGACTCCGGTGTCATGGCCACCGACAGGAACTCGCGATCGCGATAACCATGTTCGGGCTTGGGCGTGACGTGGGTGCGCGACTGCTTGAAGAACGGTGTGTCGTATTCAGCGATGCCGGTATCGAGGATGTCGAGAATGATCTCCGCCGCCTGATCGAAGCGTTCGCGTGAAGTGCCCATGTCGATGCCGAAGGCGCGGTATTCCTCCTTGGCCAGACCGCGGCCGAAGCCGAGGATGAAACGATCGCCGAGCAGGATCTGCAGCAGGGTGATTTTCTCGGCGACGCGGGTCGGGTTTTCATGCCAGGGCAGGATGATGGCGCCGGTGCCGATCTTGATGCGCTGCGTGCGCCCGGCGATATAGGCCAGCCACTGCATGTTGTCGGGCATCATGGAATAGGCCGGGTCGAAGTGATGCTCAGGCAGCAGCAGGAAGTCCATGCCCACCTCTTCCGCCAGCAGCGCGACTTCGGTTTCCTTGCGCATCATGTCGGCATCGGAGAGACCCGCGTGGGTGTTCTGGAAAATGAACTGCAAACCTACTTCCATCGTCGTGATCCTTGCCGCGGCTGTGCGGTATGTGTGGAGATAACGGGAAAGATAAGAGCGGGCATCCGGCGCCGCAAGGTCTGAGTGAAGCGCCTCGCGAATATCCGCCATGGCCCGCCGTCATTACCCCCATTCGGGCGGGCTGCCGCGCCGTGCCTGCGTTCAGTCGTCGGGCAGGCTGCCCCGCATGACCTCGCCGACCATGAAGTCGCGAAAGCGGGGGAGTACATCTCTCTCCAACATTTCCTCGATGTGTTCGATGCTCTCATCCCACGGCGCCTGCTGCCATGTCTCGGCGGTATCCGGCAGGGCGTGGCTGGCGACCGCGGCCGCAACCGCGTCGAATTGCTTCCTGATCGGGCTCGACAGGTTGATCTGGAACTTGCCACTGTCGGCGATGAAATCGTCGTACCACTGACGATCCGGCTTCGGGTTCTTGTACATCAGGCTCAGGTAATTGAAGCTTTCGCTCTGCAGTTTCTTCTTGCAGTAGGATTCGAACTGCGACATCTTCCGCACCAGCAGCTTGATATTGGCGGTCAACACCGGCGCGGTATTCAGACGTTTGAGTTCCGTGATTGCGGCGTCTGCACGCTTCACGTAGTTGTCGAGCGCGGTCAGGGTGTCTTTCTGAAAGACGCCGAGCTTCTTGTTGCTCTTTTCGTCCTTGGCGGCTTTCTTGATCTCTTCCAGGGCCTTCTTGACTTCGTCCTGTCTCGGCGATTGCGATGCCTCGGCGCTCCGGAAAAAGTCCGCGACGCACTTGCGATAGTCCTCGAGCGCATCTTCCAGCTTGCCCTTGGGATCGGCTTCCTCAGCCTTGTTCTTCTTCCACCATGCGCCGTTGAATCTGGGTTTCCTTGCGTCAGATGAATTCATGGTCCAATTGCTCCGCCTTGAGTCGTGCTGCCACAAAAGCCGAGTCCATGGTTTCACTTCCGCCCGCTGTCGAAACTGCTCCCCGTCAAGGATGAAGCCGGCGCCGGACAGCTTCAGTCGCCGGGCGGACGGGTCGGCCACACGAAGGGCGGGCGGGTCTCGCCGCCGCCGGACGCATCGGCGCGATCGCCGCGCGCCGCCGCTTCGCGCAGCCTGTCTTTCTTGCTGCGCCGTTTGCCCTTGATGCCGCCATTGCCCGGCGCCGTCGGCGCTTCGGTGTCCTGCGGTTCAAAGCCTTCGATGATTTCGCGCGGCAGCGCGAGATCGTGGCGCTTTTCGATGAGCGCGAAGTGCGCGGCGCTGTCGGCCGTGATGAAGCTCACCGCCACGCCGTCGGCGCCGGCGCGCGCGGTGCGGCCGATGCGATGCAGATAGTCTTCGGTCGAACGCGGCAGGTCGTAGTTGACGACCGCCGGCAACGCGACGATGTCGATGCCGCGCGCGGCGAGATCGGTGGCGAGCAACACCTGTACCCGGCCGGCTTTGAAATTCGCCAGTGCCTGGGTGCGCGCGGCCTGGCTGAGTTCGCCATGCAGGGCGGTGGCGTTGATGCCGGCGCGGCGCAGTTTCTCGGCGACGTGTTCCGTGGTGTAACGGGTGGCGGTGAAGACCAGCACGCGCGACCAGTTCTCCTGTGTGACGAGATGACGCAGCAACTGCGTACGACGGGGCCTGTCAACCAGCAGTGCACGTTGCGCGATGCGCGGCGTGGTGTGCTCGTCGGCCGGCACATCGATACGCAGCGGGTCGTGTAACAGCACTTCGGCGAGGGCGTGCACGGCGGTGGGGAAAGTGGCAGAGAACAGCAGGTTCTGCCGCTGCGCGGGCAAGGCCGCGAGCACACGCGTCAGTTCCTCGGCAAACCCCAGGTCGAACAGGCGGTCCGCTTCGTCCAGCACCAGGGTGCGCAGCGCGTCGAGACGCAGGGCATTGTGGTCCATGAGATCGAGCAGCCGTCCCGGTGTCGCCACCACGATGTCGGCGCCACCGCGCAGCGCCATCATCTGCGGATTGATGGAGACGCCGCCAAAGGTCGTCACCACTTTCAGCGTGCGCGGCGCGAACTGTCCATAGGCTTCGCACGCCGCGCCGACCTGCTGCGCGAGTTCGCGGGTCGGCACCAGCACCAAGGCCTTGAGTGCGGTGCCGGGGGGCTCGCTTGCGCAGCGTTCGATGATGGGCAGTGCAAAGGCGGCGGTCTTGCCCGAGCCGGTCTGCGCACAGGCCCACACATCGCGCCCGGCGAGGATCGCGGGCACCGCCTCGGCCTGCACCGGCGTCGGCGTCACATAGCCGCGTGCGGCGGCGGCGCGTCGTCCGCCTTCGGCCAGACCGAGTTCGGCGAAGTCCATGCTCATATCGCCAGTTCGCGTACGCGGAAGTTGCGCCCTTTGATCTTGCCGGCGCGCAGGCCGCTGCGGGCCTGGGCGACGGCGTCGCGCGCGATGGCCACATAGGTGCGGGTGGCGAAGGTATCTATCTTGCCGACCGCGCTCGATGCGAGGCCGGCGCCGCCGGTCAGGGCGCCGAGCAGATCCCCCGGCCGCAGCTTGTCCTGCCGGCCGGCATCGACCACCAGGGTCACGAAAGGCGCAGGCAACGGCTGGCCGACGGCGGCTGGCAGCGTGCCCCATTGCAATGGCGTTTCGCTGGCATCGCCGATGGCGCGCAAACGACCGGACTCGCGGCTCGAACACAGGCTCAAGGCCAGACCGCTGCGCCCGGCGCGGCCGGTGCGACCGACACGATGCAGATGGGTATCGGCATCGCCGGCCAGTTCGTAGTTCACCACCAGCGCGAGATCGGCGATGTCGAGTCCGCGCGCCGCGACGTCGGACGCGACCAGCACCGTGCAACTGCGATTGGCGAAGCGCACCAGCATTTCCTCGCGCTCGCGCTGATCGAGTTCGCCATGCAGGGCCAGCACCGCAAAATCGTTCTGTGCGAGATAGGCCTCGACGCTGCGCACCTCATGACGGGTATTGCAGAACACCACTGCGGATTCCGGTTTGTGATGCAGCAGCAGGGCGCGCAGCGCGGCGAGCTTGTGTTCCGCTTCGGCCTTGAAGAACAACTGGTCGATCTGCGGACGCGTCTCGGCGTCCTCGATGCTGACATCCAGCGGCTCACGCTGGAGTCGGCGGCTGATGGCGCGTATCTCAGCGGGGATGGTGGCGGAGAACAGCAAGGTCTGACGTTCGCCCGGCACCGCGTTCACCACCAGCTCGATGGTGTCGGCGAAGCCCATGTCCAGCATGCGATCGGCCTCGTCCAGCACCAGCACCTTGACGGTGGCGAGCGGCAGTACCTGCTTTTCCATCAGTTCCTGGATGCGGCCCGGCGTGCCAACCACGATATGGGGCAGGTGCTTGAGCGACGCGAGCTGCGGACGCAGCGACACACCGCCACACAAGGTCAGCACTTTAATGTTGGGAATGGCGCGTGCCAGACGCCGGATTTCGCGACTCACCTGATCGGCCAGCTCGCGGGTCGGACAGAGCACGAGGCCCTGCACGGTGCTGACAGAGGCTTCCACCGCCGCCAGCAGGCCGAGTGCAAAAGCGGCGGTCTTGCCACTGCCGGTGTGGGCCTGGGCGATGACATCGCCGCCGCCGAGAATGGTCGGCAGGCTGGCGGCCTGCACCAGCGTCATGTCGATGTACTCGACGTCCTGCAAACCCTGGGCGAGGGCGGCAGGCAGATTCAATTCGGAAAACAGCATGGAGCGGCTAGGCCTCGCGCGTGAGTAGGGAAAGAGTGCGGCGGGGGAAAGGCCCGGGCGGCATCAACGGGCCGCGATCATCGCATGTCGGGCTGGAGAGGTCTTGGCCAACAGAACGGCGAGCGCAGGCGCTCGTGCCCGCCGTGGGCATCCGCGGCGGGCGTCGTAACGCTTCTTTTCGATTGGCGCGCCGCTTAACCCACTCTTTTGTTGAGAATTGTTTCCGGTGCCACAAGCTGTGGAGCAAGTCTGGTTGCGCTCCCCCGGAACGGATAGATTCCGAGGCCCGGATCGGGTCCAGCCTGCGAGCATGGTCCGACCCGCGCCGATGCGGCGGGCCTGGTCCGTCCGCCGGTCAACGCAAATCACGCCCACCATGCCGCCCGCACGGGCAAGCCGCATGGGGCGCGTGATCGAAGATAACAGCACGCCCGTCAGATCGGGCACAGCACGCAGAGGGCGAGCGCCATGGCGACAAAGAAAGGCACCGGCAAGAATGAAACGCTGGTCGGTGGGGCGAGCGCTGATGTCCTGCTCGGCCTCGGCGGCAACGATCGTCTGCGTGCACTCGGCGGCAATGATCGTCTGGATGGCGGCACTGGCAACGATGCGTTGGATGGCGGCGCGGGTAACGATCGTCTCGATGGCGGCGTCGGTAACGACACGCTGCTCGGGGGGCTCGGCAACGACATCCTCAACGGCGGCGCCGGCAAGGACAAGCTCGATGGCGGCGCGGGCAATGATCGCCTCGATGGTGGCGCCGACAACGACGTGCTGCTCGGCGGAGCGGGCAACGACAATCTCATCGGCGGCACCGGCGCTGACAGCCTGACGGGCGGCGCCGGTATCGACAGGCTCGCCGGTGGCGCGGGTGACGATATCTACGTCATCGATCGCAGCAGCGAGATCGCGACCGGCCTTGCCGACGCCGGCATCGATACCGTCAAGTCGAGCGTCACTTACACCCTCGGCCCGCAACAGGAACGTCTGATCCTGACCGGCAGCGCCAATTTGAATGGCACCGGCAATGCGTTCGCGAACATCATCACCGGCAACAACGGCGCCAACCGTCTCGATGGCGCGGCCGGCGCCGACACATTGCGCGGCGCGGGCGGCAACGATGTGCTGGTGTATGACGCCGCCGACACCGAGCAGGATGGCGGCAGCGGCAACGACACCTTGCTGTTCAACGGCGCGGCCCTGCTGTTGAACACCGCGGACCTCAGCCACGCCCGCAACATCGAAGTGCTGGATATACGTGGCAGCGGCGCGAACACTTTGTTTCTCGATGGCGCGCGGGTCGCGGGACTATCCGACAGCGATGTGCTGCGCATACGCGCCGGCAGCGATGATCAGGTGAGTGTGAGCGGCGCCTGGGTGGCGAGCGCCGACCCCGTCATTTTCGATGGTGTGACCTACGCGCAATACACGCTCGGCGGCGCGACCTTGCAGATAGAAGCCGTCGCGCCCCATCTGATCGGCGGCGCGGTGCAGCTCAGCGCGCTCGACGGCGCCAATGGTTTTCGTCTCGATGGCGCCGCGGCCGGCGACGCCATCGGCAGCGCCATCCGTGCGGCCGGCGACGTCAATGGCGATGGTTTCGACGATCTGCTGATTGCATCCCATCTCGTCGACGTGGGTGGTGTCGAGACCGGCGCCAGTTATGTGGTGTTCGGCGCTGCGGGCGGCTTCAACGCGACGCTGGACCTCGGCACGCTGAACGGCAGCAATGGCTTTCGCATCGCTGGCCTCGCGCTGGGCGATGCGCTTGGCAGTGCGGTCAGCGCCGCCGGCGACGTCGACGGCGACGGCTTCGATGATCTTCTGATTGGCGCCACCGGCCTCAATGCCGGCGGCGCCGGCGCGGGCGGGAGCTATGTGCTGTTCGGCGCCGGCGGCTTTGGCGCCAACTTCGATCTGGCGGCGCTCGATGCCGCGAGCGGCTTTCGTTTCGATGGGCTCGCCGCCGGCGACAGCAGCGGCCTCAGCGTCAGCGGCGCCGGCGATGTCAACGGCGATGGCTTTGCCGATTTCCTGATCGGTGCGCCGTCGGCCGATGGAGCGGCCAGCAATGCCGGGTCAACCTACCTGGTGTTTGGTGCGTCAGGCGGCTTTGCGGAGGAGTTCGGCCTGGCGCTGCTGGATGGCAACAACGGTTTCCGCATCGACGGCATCGCGGCCGATCACCTGAGCGGCACGGTGGTCAGCAACGCCGGTGACGTCAATGCCGACGGCTTCGACGATATCCTGATCAGCGCGGCCTTCGCCGATGCGGGCGGGAGTGTCACCGGCGCGAGCCATGTGCTGTTCGGCGCGGCGAGCGGCTTTGCCGCGACGGTCAGTTTGAGCAGCCTCGATGGCAACAATGGCTTCCGCATCGAAGGCGTTGCGGCGGGCGATGGCGCCGGCACGTCCATCAGTGCCGCCGGTGACATCAACGGCGATGGCATCGCAGACATTCTGATCGGTGCGCCGGGCGCCGACCCCGATGGCGAGACCTCGGGCGCGAGCTATGTGGTGTTCGGCAACAGCAGCGGCTTCACTGCAAGTCTGGCGCTCGCCGCCCTGGACGGCAGCAATGGTTTTCGTCTCGACGGTGCATCCGCCGGTGAACAAAGCGGTCTGTCCGTCAGCGCGGCGGGCGACGTCAACGGCGATGGCTATGACGACATCCTGATCGGCGCACATGCCGCCGATCCCCATGGCGAATCCTCCGGCACCACCTATCTCATGTTCGGCCAGGCCGGCGGTTTCGCCGCCAGCGTCGCACTCGATACTCTGACCGGTCTGACGGGTTGGCGCTTTGAAGGCGTCGCCGCCGGCGATGGCAGCGGCTCGCAGGTCAGCGCGGCGGGCGACGTCAACGGCGATGGTTATGACGATGTGATGGTCGCCGCGAGTGCCGCTGACCCCAATGGGGACGCCTCCGGCTCGACTTACATCGTGTTCGGCCGCGACTTCACCGCCATCACCGATCAGGACGGTGGCGCGGGCGACGACACGCTGACCGGCAGCACGGCCGCCGAACGCATCATCGGCGGTCTCGGTAACGACAGCATCGATGGTGGCGGTGGCGCCGACGTCCTGCGCGGTGGCGCGGGCGACGATATCTTCACCTGGCGCAGCGCCGTGCAGCGCATCGATGGCGGCACCGGCAGCGACACCTTGCGCATCACCGACACCGGCGCATCGTTTCTGACCGGCCAATCCCAATTGCGCAATGTCGACAAGTTCGACTTGAGCGGCGGCGATGGCAATACGCTGGTGCTCGATGCCCAGGGCGTGCGCGGCGCGAGCGATGCGCCCCATCATGTGCAAGTGCTGGGCGACAGCAATGATTTCCTGAGTCTCGCCGGCAGTTGGTCCAACGCCGGCGAAGTGGTGACCGGCTTCACCCGTTACACGGCCGGTGGCGTGAGCGTCGATGTCGATGCCGACATGCAGGTGCTGGTCGGCGGCGCGATAGCCTCGGGTTCCCTCGATGGCGGAAATGGCTTCCGACTCGATGGCGTCGGCTTGAACGACAAGAGCGGCTTCGCGGTCGGCGCGGCGGGCGATATCAACGGCGATGGCCTGGATGACGTCATCATCGGCGCCTACAACGCCAGCGTCGACGGCGTGCGCACCGGCGCCGGCTATGTGGTGTTCGGCCAGGCAGGCGGCTTCGCC
>Ga0208492_1001400_pt1 | contig 15140 bp, 12 predicted proteins | sample Subbioar_CSW14AB_FD_184820 | JGI IMG/M metagenome (GOLD analysis project Ga0208492, IMG submission 184820) | Serpentinite rock and fluid subsurface biosphere microbial communities from McLaughlin Reserve, California, USA - CR12Mar_CSW14AB (SPAdes) | ecosystem: Environmental > Terrestrial > Deep... | reverse complement strand
CCGGTACCAAAATTTCTCTGGTCAATTTAATTGATACCTACACCCAATGGACTGTGGCCAATTTTGGTTTGCCTTTGGACCAAATGAAAAGAGAAGATTCTGTTTGCCAGTATACCATTATGCAGGATGATGGTTTTGAAGTGAAAAGTTTATCTTCTGACGATAGGTTTAAGGATAAATTTTATGTAGTGGACAATCCTAATTTGGAATATTATTTTGGTATTCCTTTAGCTACCCAAGATGGACAAAATCTTGGTGCGCTATGTGTATTGGACACAACCGCTAAAACATTAAGTCCAGAAAAAGTAGAATTGCTGAAAATTGTAGCCAAAGAAGTAGTGAATCGTTTGTCTACAATCAAATATATCCAGAATCTTAAGTCGAAAGTTAATGAAGTAAAAGAGAGCAATAAAAAGGTAGCACACGATATTCGAGGACCATTATCAGGAATAATTGGATTGGCTCAAATGGTTACAGAACATGGTCAATCACAAAAGCTGGATGATATTCTGGAAATCATGAAGCTGATTCAACGTGCTGGAAATTCATTGCTAGATCTGGCAACTGAAATTTTAAATGCAGAAGATCAGCAGGCTAGGGGTATCGTAAAAGCAGACGATTTCACATTACAAGCGTTTAAGGATAAACTTGAAAAACTATATACCCCACAGGCTGCTAATAAGCAGATTGATTTAAGCTTTCATATTAAAGTAGGGCAGGAAGAAAAACCAATTCCTAAAAACAAATTATTACAGATTGCTGGCAACTTAATTACCAACGCTATTAAGTTTACTGATCAGAATGGAAGTATAAAGGTGGATTTGAATATTCATTCAATTACTGGTTCAGGACAGTCATTGGAAATTGTAGTAGCCGATAGTGGAATTGGTTTACATGCAGAAGAGATTGATGCTATTTTAAAAGGTGTTAAATCTTCTTCGAGTGGTACAACCGGAGAAAAAGGTTATGGATTTGGTTTGTCTTTGGTGAAAAGATTGATTGATGAATTGCACGGAACATTGGATATTCAATCTGAAATTGGCAGAGGTACAAAGTTCATTGTTACTTTACCGCAGTAAAATTTTGAACTGGTTACTACTTAATCAAAACAATCCATCCTGGTTTTATTCACTTTCTTTCTGAACGGATGAATATTCAGCATCAAATAGCCGCCTCCATTTAAGAGTGCCCATTGTTTGATAATTCCTAGATTGTGAATGCCCGCTATTAGCGGACCCGCTTTAAAGGCAAGCCCTGTCCAGAACTGTCCATCTCTGGTAAGTTGCATTGGAAGAAATACTCCCCAGTTCAGTGTTTCCCATCTGGGAGTTACAGATATAAAACCGAATTCATTCGTATTTAATCTTGATCCAGAATTTCTACTATTTAAGTGTACCACCAATTGTGCATTTATAAAAAATGAACCGCCCATCCATTTGTCTGCATTAATTATTGCTCTGGTAGGATTGGCAATTTTAAAACCAGGGGGCAATGCTTGAATAGAGTCGAATAGAGCTGTCATTGAATCTTTAAACTGCTGTGTGTTGCTAACATTTCGCATGATATTGGCGATTCTGCTATTGGGTATATCGTCGTTATCTCTGTTGAATCTGCCGGTATACACACTATTTGTAAATTGCTGAACTCCAATATCCATTAAGCTGATACCTAACTTGTAATCATAGGGTCTGCCTGCAGCGTTCCGGTTGTCTTTATATGATTCCTCTCTGTATTCAATGTATTCTAGTCCAGCGCTTATGCCCAAACTTGTTCTTGATTGTTTAATAAAATCCCGGACACTTGAGCTAGTTACTCCCAATTGCTGGAGCACATCTATATTGGCAGAATAAGCGTATTCTCCCACACCTGAATAAGCCGTGTAACTAGTGTCAATGCCATTGATGTCTTCTCTAAAACGGGCCCCATTCATGCGAACATATCCACCTCCCAGGCTTTTAGCTATTTGTAGGGTGGCGCCTACGGTGAGTCTGCTGTTTTCTGTTTCTGATATTGCTCCTGCGTAGCTGAGATTTAATTCTCCCCATCCGGCATGGGTAGACCTTCCTTGAAGGAAAGGAATATTCCGATTGAGTTTAAAAAAGCTTTGCAGACTGGATACCGTATACTCAAAATGGAATGGATTGGTTTGAATATGCTGGTAAAATTTTCCTCTGAACGCAATGGCTACCGCGTGTTTCCTATTAATTCGATACATGGCAGACAATACACTCAAATCTGAATTCTGATCTAGCCTTCTATCTTGCAATCCATTGGTTAAATATTGCTTGTTGGCATTTTGGTTAGATATATTGAGGGCTCTGGCATAAAGGGTATTTGTGTAAAAAGCTGTTTGTGCAGAAAAGAGTTGTACGTCCCATCTGTGCAAACTGTTTCCAATAGCGGCAGGGTTATTGAAGATGCTGCTTACCCCCGCATAGGAAGATCCATGCGTGGCTTGATACTGTTGTGCAGTCACGGCGTTTTGAATCCCCCAATAACTGATAACAGATAAAATACAAATTCTTAGAAATTGCTTGCCTTGAACCATGTGCTATAAACGTATAGAGCCTTTAATTATTCCTTTGGCAGCCCATAAAAAAATAAACCCCTCGTAGAAACGAAGGGTTTTCGATTGCTTGCCAATATAGAGACTCTTTGTATTAATGTTTCGGCTAAGATACAGCAAATTGGTCAAATAACAAATAGTAAAAAATAATATTCGTAAATTTTCTCCATTTTACTGTCAAAAAATTGAAAAAATTCACAATTAATTAATATTATTAAAATAAATAATAAATTATTTGCTTCTTCCAGGATAAACTTTCAGGGCGGCTTCCAGGCAGTCCATTGCTTTATTAATGTCTTCCAGTTTTAATACATACGCCAGTCTTACTTCCTTCTTTCCCAGACCTGGTGTTCCATAAAATCCGGTTGCAGGAGCCAGCATCACGGTTTGCTGCTCATGGCTGAAAGATTCCAGTAACCATTGACAAAACTGGTCTGCATCATCTATGGGCAATTCGGCAATAGCATAAAAAGCACCCCCAGGATTTGGGCAGAAAACGCCTTCCATTTTATTCAGTCTTTCTACAATTAGATCTCTTCTCTTTTTATACTCAGCCTTTGTGGTATCAAAATAATTGGATGGTAAATCAATGGCAGCTTCTCCAGCAATTTGTGCAAAACTCGGAGGGCTTAAACGGGCTTGCGCAAATTTCATTGCAGCATCCAATACCTGTTGGTTTTTGGTAACCAATGCTCCGATTCTTCCTCCGCAGGCACTATAGCGTTTGCTTATGGTATCCATGATAATCACATGGTCGTCAACACCGGTTAAATGCATGGCACTGGTTTGTTCACCTTCGTAGCAAAACTCTCTGTATGCTTCATCTGAAAATAAATACAAGTTGTGTTGTAGAATCAGCTCTTTCAACTGTTCCATCTCTGCCTTGCTGTATAAATATCCGGTTGGATTATTGGGATTGCAAATCACAATTGCTTTGGTGCGTGGAGTGATTTTGCTTTCAAAATCAGCAATGGGGGGTAAGGCAAATCCGCTTCTTATAGAAGAGGTAACGGGTACTACTTTTACACCCGCTGCAACCGCAAATCCATTGTAGTTGGCATAAAAAGGTTCAGGGATAATCACTTCATCGCCTGCATCCAGACATGCCATGAATCCAAACTGAATGGCTTCACTTCCACCCGTGGTTATAATGATTTGCTGGTGATTTACATGAATACCTACTGAAGCATAGTAGTCTACTAGCTTTCTACGATAACTTTCGTTGCCTGCGCTGTGGCTATATTCCAATACTTTAAAATCACTATCCCTTACAGCATCCAACACCATTTTAGGTGTTTCAATATCGGGTTGTCCAATATTTAGATGGTAAACTTTTGTGCCTCTTTTTTTCGCTGCTTCTGCGTAGGGTACTAATTTTCTGATGGGCGATGCCGGCATGGCATTCCCACGATTACTGATGCTTAACATATTCCTATTTAAGGTTTTCTACTACTTCTCCTTCGATCGTTAAAATATAAGGCTGATTAGAGTGTGCAAATTTTACATCTACTCTTTTCTTGAAAACGCCTACTGCTTCTGCGTTGTAGGTTACTTTGATGGTGCCTGTTTTTCCTTTTACAGTTGGCGCCTGATTGTAAACAGGTTTGGTGCAGCCACACTCCGCATTGGCAAATTCAATTACTACGGGTTTGGCTGCCTGATTGGTATAGGTAAATACATAAGTAGCAGGAACCCCTTTTTTGATTTTACCAAACTGGTGTACGGTTTTGCTGAACTTGATATCGTTCTGTGCAAATACCGCAACGGAACAAAATAAAAAGGCTGATAAAAATAGAGACTTCATATACATATTTGATTTAAAAATTATTGTACGCCTTCTCCGCTAAACTTGGTTTGTTTTACAATACCTCCGGAGATAAAAATGTCTGTGAACCGGGTGAATTTACCAATTACTGAGCCGTTGAATTCAATTTTGATTTTAACCGTTTCGCCTGGTTTGAATACCTGATTGGGGGTAAAGTTGGGAGTAGTACAACCGCAACCTGCTCTTACACCTTCCAGTTTCAGGTCTTCCTTACTGGTATTGGTTACTTCTACCCAGTACGAAACGGGTTGGCCGAATTTTACCTTTCCCATCTCATAGGATTCGTTTTTAATGGAAATTTTTGCGTCTGAAGTCTGGGCCATAGTGGCCAGTGAAAATCCAAGGAATCCTAGTAATACAATCCAAATTTTCATACTTGTGCAATTAGATGGTAAAAGTACTAAAATTGACCGCTTAATGTTGATTGCCATCGTTATTAACCCGTTAATTTCCTTTTAAACTAATTATTGTTAGTCTATTCCGTTCCTAATCCTATTTTTGTTGTATGGAATCAACCGCTTCATTACAATACAAAGACGATATGTTGTCTTTCGAAGGTTTTAGACAAACCGTTCTGGAAGATTATAGAACCGCCGTAATCAGTAGAGAAGTAAGCCTCTTGGGCCGAAGAGAAGTCTTGACTGGCAAAGCTAAATTTGGAATTTTTGGCGACGGAAAGGAAGTACCTCAACTAGCCATGGCTAAATTTTTTCAGCCTGGCGATTTCAGAAGCGGCTATTACAGGGACCAGACATTTATGTTTGCTGCCGGCCTGGCAAGTGTTGAGCAATATTTTGCTCAGTTGTATGCAGACCCTGATCTAAAGAATGATCCCTTTAGTGCTGGTCGTCAAATGAATGCCCACTTTGCAACCAAGCTGGTAGACGAAAACGGTAATTGGCTTGATTTGGCCAATCGTAAAAATATTTCAGCTGATATGGCCCCAACAGCATCTCAGATGCCTCGTGGATTAGGATTGGCATTTGCTTCCAAATGTTTCAGACAGAATGCGAACTTAAGAGAATTGGAGCACTTGAGCCACAATGGTAATGAAGTTTGTTTTACAACCATTGGAGACGCCAGTACCAGTGAAGGACATTTCTGGGAAACTATGAATGCCGCTGCTGTATTGCAGGTTCCATTAGCGGTATTTGTATGGGATGATGGTTATGGAATTTCGGTTCCAAAAAATTTTCAAACAACCAAGGGCTCAATTTCAGAAGCATTAAGAGGGTTGGAGAAAATGGAAGACAGCAATGGTATCCGGATTTATAAATTAAAAGCCTGGGATTATGCAGGGCTATGTCAGGCTTTTGAAGAAGGTATTCAGCGAATCAGAGATACACATGTTCCCGTTTTATTTCATGTAGAAGAAGTAACACAACCGCAGGGGCATTCTACCAGCGGTAGCCATGAAAGATATAAAACACCGGAAAGACTAGCCTGGGAAAAGGAATGGGATTGCATTAAAAAGATGAAGGAATGGATGCTGGCCAATAACTTAAGTAATGAAAGCGAACTTTCTGATATTGAAGCGCAAGCAAAAGATCATGTGAAAGAAAGCCGTTTGCGTGCCTGGGAAAAATATATCAATCCTATTAAAGAACAGGCTGCCAATGCGGGCACTTTATTAAAAGAAATGATGGTAAGCGATATGGATAAATACAATCGCTTACAACAAATGGCCAATGAATTAATGCAGAGCAAAGAGCCGTTGCGTAGAGATGTCTTAAGAACTTTGTCTTTGGCAATTGAATTGGCTCCAGAGTCTCCATCTATTCAGGACGTGCAGCTCTATTATCAGGAATTAATCACTTTGAACAAAGGATTATACAATACCCATTTATACAATCAGACTATCAAAAGTGCACTAAAAGTTCAGGAAATAAAACCACTCATTTCTTTCGATGCACCTACTGTAAATGGGTTTGAAGTATTGAATAAATATTTTGATGCACTCTTTACACAGAATCCTAAAGTGTATGCTTTTGGTGAAGACGTAGGGTATATTGGTGACGTGAATCAGGGTTTTGCAGGCTTGCAAGAAAAACACGGAAGAGACCGCATTTTTGATACAGGTATAAGAGAGTTGACCATTATGGGACAGGCCGTGGGTATGGCTTTGCGGGGATTAAGACCCATTGCTGAAATTCAGTACCTCGATTATTTATTGTATGGTATACAAATTCTGAGTGATGATGTAGCAACCACACATTTCAGAACAAAAGGACAGCAATGTTGTCCGGTAATTGTGAGAACCAGAGGACATCGTTTAGAAGGGATTTGGCATAGTGGTTCTCCCATGGGCATGATCATAAATGCATTAAGAGGCATGTATGTTTGTGTGCCAAGAAATATGGTGCAGGCAGTTGGTATGTACAATACCTTATTGTCTTCCAATGATCCGGCATTGGTGATTGAGTGTTTGAATGGATACCGTTTGAAAGAAAAGTTACCTGCAAATCTGCTGGAATATACTGTGCCATTGGGTATACCTGAAGTGATCAGAGCCGGGGATGATATTACCATCGTTTCCTATGGGTCTACTTTGCGGATTATTCAGGATGCTACTGAACGCCTGGCTGCCGAAGGAATTAACTGCGAAGTAATTGACGTACAGACTTTGCTTCCATTTGATATTCATCACATGATTTTGGAATCGTTGAAAAAGACCAATCGAATTTTGTTTGTGGATGAAGACGTTCCTGGAGGCGCTGCAGCATATATGTACAACCAGGTAATTGAAGAACAGAAAGCATTTCAGTGGTTGGATGTAAGCCCCAGAACATTAACAGGTCAGGCGCACCGACCTAGTTACGGAAGTGATGGCGACTATTTCAGTAAGCCGAATGCAGAAGATGTAATTAGAGTAGTAAGAGAAATGATTAGTGAATAAGTTAGTTATAAAACAAATCTTGTAAAGCTGCGTGGGGTACCATGCAGCTTTCTTTTTTACCAAACCACTTGTACCGGTTGTTTGCAATAATTTGGTAAACACCGTCTCTGATAAATGCAGGAATAATAATAAAGGCATATAGTAATGGCCATGCTCCTGATAGATGCTTAGCCACTTTTAAGGCACCAGTAGATTTCGTGAAAATCTGATTGTCTTCCAATAAAATGAATGAATTGAGTTCGTTGGGTGGTAATTGAAACTGTTTCAATATGCGCTGGCCAAAATCCCCCTGAAGAGAAGCAAAACGAAATTTTCTTTTAGGGTCAGCAGCAATAATTTTTTGCACACTGCTATTGCATAAATTACAAACCCCGTCAAATAAAATAACGGGGTTTGTATATAGGTTTGTTTCCATGATGCTGTGTTATCCCATATTATGGAAAACCTTGTTTACGTCTTCGTCCTGTTCTAATCTTTCAATCAGTTTAGACACATCTTCTGCCTGCTCATCGGTTACCGGAACAGTATTGGTTGGAATCCATTCTAATTCTGCGCTGATTGGCGTAATATTTTTGTCTTCCAGTGCTTTCTGAAGTTTACCGAAATCGGTGAATGCACAACGCAAAACGATAATTGGATTGCCATTATCGTCATCGCTTTCTCCCAACTCTTCTAAACCGTGATCAATCAATTCCAACTCCATTTCTTCCAGGTCCTGTCCCTCAGCCTTTAATTTAAATACACCCATTTTTTTGAACTGGAAACTTACGCTTCCATTGGTGCCCATGGCACCATTGCCTTTGTTAAAGTGACTTTTTACGTTGGCAACGGTTCTTACATGGTTGTCTGTTGCAGTTTCAACCAAAAGTGCTACACCATGAGGAGCATATCCTTCATATAAAATTTCTTCATAGTTGCTAGTGTCTTTTCCCATTGCACGCTTTATGGCAGCTTCCACGCGATCTTTGGGCATGCCCACACTTTTGGCATTTTGAAAACACCGTCTTAAAGCCGGGTTGGTAGCCATATCAGGGCCACCTGCTTTTACTGCAATGACAATTTCTTTACCTATGCGGGTAAAGTTCTTAGCCATTTTATCCCAACGGGCAAACATGCTGGCTTTACGTACTTCAAAAATCCTTCCCATAGTATTCGTTTTCGGAGAGCAAATTTAGCGTTTAACCTGCTAGTTGCCAAAGATGCCCAAAAAAAGCCCGGCTATTTGTGGTAGCCGGGCTTTTAGATGTTGGGTCATGTACATGAAACCCATTATTTAGCGGAATATTTTTACATTATTCTGCGTTCAGTTTGCTTCTTTTTTTGCTGTAAACAAAGTACACGATTAATCCAAGCGCCATCCAGCCAAAAGCTACTTTAAGGGTAGTGGCATCTAACACAAAGATCATGGAAGTACAAACGATTACACCTAAGGTAGACACCAATGGAACCATCGGTGTTTTAAAAGGACGATCCAGTTCAGGTGATTTTACTCTTAATACCCAAACGCCAATACATACTAGAACAAAAGCGAATAAGGTTCCGAACGACGTTAAGTCGCCCGCTACGTGTCCTGGAACAAATGCCGCAAATAAACCTACGAATACAAATAAAATGATATTGGCTTTGTAAGGAGTGCGGTATTTAGGATGCAGATCACCAAAAGCTTTAGGGATTAATCCGTCGTTACTCATTGAATAGAAAATACGGCTTTGTCCCATCAACATCACAAGGATAACAGAAGAGAAACCAGCTAAGATAGCAATGGTAACTGCCTGTGCTAACCAGCCATAACCTGTCATATATGCGGAAATAGCATATGCAACTGAAGCCTCACGGCCTTTTTCCGGATCAACGAATTCCTTCCAGTTAGCCACACCTGTTAATACGTGTCCGAATAAGATGTATAAAATGGTACATACCACCAATGAACCTAGAATACCAATTGGCATATCTCTTTTTGGGTTCTTGGCTTCCTGCGCAGCAGTTGATACGGCATCAAATCCAATGAAAGCAAAGAATACCACAGCAGCACCACCTAATACACCGCCCCATCCGTGTTTGTTGAATGGAGAGTAATCGGCAATTACTTTTCCTGCACTGTCTACCACTGCCGCAGTTCCTTCCGGAATCATGTAAGGCGTATGGTTTTCAGGCTTGATAAACTGCCAGCCAATTGCGATGAATAGTAATACAATACCCACTTTAATGAATACAATTACTGCATTTACAATAGCCGATTCCTGTGTGCCTTTAATCAATAATAAAGTGATTAGGAATAAAATCATTAAGGCAGGTGCATTGATCATACCCTGGTGTAAAACACCGGCAGAATCAGTAAAGCTTTCAAACGGGGAATGGCACCATTCATATGGTATGCTTCCTCCTAACAGCTTGTTTAAATATTCACTCCATGCAATAGAAACCGTTGCAGCTCCCAAAGCATATTCCATAATCAATGCCCATCCAATAATCCAGGCAACCAACTCACCTAAAGTAACATAAGAATATGCATAAGCACTTCCTGCAATAGGAATCATTGCAGCAAACTCAGCATAACACAATCCGGCGAATGCACAACCAATGGCTGCAATCACGAAAGAAATAGTAACGGCTGGTCCGGCAGATTGTCCGGCAGCAGCAGCAGTTCTTACAAATAAACCGGCACCAATAATGGCTCCGATACCTAATGCAATCAGATTGCCTGCACCAAGGGTTCTTTGCAAACCGTTGGTAGAATCGGCTGCATTGGCCAGCATCGCAGTAAGCGATTTCTTTCTAAATAAACTCATAGTTTTATTAATTGGGTTCTGGTTATAATTATCTGGCAAAATAGGCATTATATTCAATTTACGGGTATATTGCCAACTCAAATTTTGACGGATGAAGAATAAACTAACGATTTATATCCTGATAGCGATGGTTCTGGGTATTATTACAGGGTATATTGTACATGAAACAGCTACTCCGGAGACCATTGGAAGTTTCTCCAAAAACATCAAATTATTAGGAACCATTTTTATCCGTTTAGTTAAAACCATTATTGCGCCGCTGGTTTTTTCAACACTTGTTGTTGGTATTGCCAAACTGGGAGATTTGAAAACAGTGGGACGTGTGGGAGGAAAGGCAATGCTTTGGTTTATTTCTGCTTCGTTGGTGAGTTTACTGGTAGGGATGGTATTGGTTAATTATTTTCAACCGGGCTCTTATATTGATTTATCTCAGGCAGACAATGCAGGATTAAAAGACTTGATGGGAAAGACCTCTGAGTTTTCTCTACAAAAGTTCATTGAGCACGTTGTTCCTGCCAGTGTGTTTGAAGCCATGGCAACCAATGAAATTTTGCAAATAGTAGTATTCTCTATATTCTTTGGAGTGGCCGCTGCCAATTTGGGACCATACTCAAAACCAGTTATCAACGCCTTGGATATAGTTGCGCACATCATCTTAAAGATTGTGGGTTACGTAATGAATTTTGCGCCGTTTGGCGTGTTTGGTACACTGGCTGCTGTTGTTGCCGATAAGGGTCTTGGAATTTTCAGTTTCTACTTTATCTATTTTGGCTATTTCGTATTAGGTATTGCCGTGCTTTGGTTATTGCTTTGTACAGTTGGCTTCCTTATTTTAGGAAAGCGCATGAAGGGATTGTTAAAAACAATTGCCAATCCTTTATTGGTTGCTTTCAGTACCACCAGCAGTGAGGCCGTTTTCCCTAAATTAACCGAAGAATTGGAAAGATTCGGTTGTAAAAAAAGCATTGTTTCCTTTATCCTTCCATTGGGTTATTCTTTCAATTTAGATGGAAGTATGATGTATATGACTTTTGCCAGCCTTGCCATTGCACAGGCTTACGGCATACATATGCCAATTGGAGAGCAGATTACGATGTTACTGGTGTTGATGCTAACCAGCAAAGGAATTGCAGGGGTACCCAGGGCATCCCTGATTATTGTATTGGCTACATGTGCCATGTTTAAAATTCCACCTGAGGGGGTTGCTTTGATTTTGCCAATAGACCATTTTTGCGATATGTTCAGAAGCGCTACCAATGTCTTAGGAAACGCTATTGCTACCTCGGTGGTTGGGAAATGGGAAAAAGAAAGTTAAAAGTGTTCTATATATCAAATACTTTACTAAATTTGTTACGATTAAAAAACTACTTATATGAAAAAACTTTTACTTTTATTTTTTACCGTAGCCGGTTTTGTTAGCGCTAATGCTCAAAATACTTGTGCTACTGCTGTTCCGGTTGCCGATGGGGAAACCGTAACTGTACCTACTATTGCAGGTACCTACCAATTGGCTTGTGATAACGTTAATGGAGAATTAGCTTCTGGTGCCGTTGGTGTTTGGTATTCCTATACTGCAACTGCAAATGGAATACTTACAATCAGTTCAAATTTGCCACAAAATGTAGCTCCTAACAGTGATGATACCAGAGTTTCAGTTTATTCTGGTTCTTGTGGATCTTTAGTTTGTGTTGGTGGTGGCGACGATTTTAGCGCTACTAACTATTTAACTGAATTTGATTTTGATGTAGTAAGTGGAAATACATATTACATTCAATGGGACAATCGTTGGTCTGATAGCGGTTTTGATTTCTCTGTTGCTTTCGAACCGGTTTCTTGTTTTGCTATTAGAGTTTTAAACAATCCAACCAACATTACGCCAAATTCCATAACACTTAACTGGAATCCTGCTACAAATTCTCCTGTGGGATACCAAATTGAGTATGGTCCGTTTGGTTTTACGCAAGGTACCGGAACCGTTTTAAATACTACAACTAACTCTGTTACTATTTCCGGTTTAGCTGCTTCAACTGCATATTCTTATTTTATCCGTACTAATTGCGGATCAAATGTTTATAGTGTTTGGTCTCCTTCGCTTTCTTTCACTACTGCAAAAGTTTGTCCTCAATCTTTTGGATTTGAAACGAATGCAAGTTTAGTTGGTTGGACTACATCCGGTAACGGTGCTTACGGTTTGAGTGCCAGTGCACCAACTTTGGCACAAGCCGGTAATTTCTACTGGATCTTTAACACTAATGCCACTGCCGCTTCAAACAACTGGTTGTTTTCTGCGCCTTTTGCATTACAAGCTAATGAAGCAGTAACTATTACTTTTTGGATTAGATGTGCTACTGCAAGAAGTTTAAGGTTGACTGTAGGTAATGCTGCTACTACTACTGCTCAAACTACACAGTTATGGGCGAATGCAGCGTTGAATAATCCAACTTACACTCAGTTCACTGCAACTTACACTGCTCCTTCGGCCGGACTTTACTATTTCGGATTTAATGACATCTCTACTGCTCAAGCTACTGCTACGTTAAGATTAGATTCAATCAATTTCACTTCAGTACTTGGAACAAACGATTATTTAACTTCTAAATTCTCTGTTTATCCAAATCCTGCAAACAACGAGGTTAATTTCTCTAATGATGTTAATGCAATCGTTAGTACAGTTGAAATGGCTGACTTAAACGGAAGAGTTGTTAAATCAGCTAGCATCAACGCTACTGAAGGTAGAATATCAATTAACGATTTAGCTACCGGTATTTACATGATGACTATCACTACTGATCAAGGTGTAGCTGTTAAAAAGATTGTAAAGCAATAATTTATAACTACTCATAAATAAAAAACGACTAAGTAATCTTAGTCGTTTTTTTTGTTCTTACTGTTCATCATTAAGAATACAGCGCCTACCAAAGCTATAATAACCAGCGCAAATACGCCTATCATAATAAATGCACCGTTATCCCACGAATACAGAGAAATGTTTTGTGATGTCATGATTTATCGATTAGAGTTTATCAAAATTACGTTGATAGATTCTAATACAGTATGATAATTATCATGCCAAAAATTTTGTAGCCAATTCAGGATTTGGCATCATACAAACGTCTTGTTTCCCATACCATCGATAACGGTTTTTTGCTATATAATCGTAAATAGCATCACAAATAAACTTTGGAAATAGACTAAAGATGTTCAGTAGTTTGTACATGCCGCCAAATTCACTTACAATTTTCAAAGCGGCTTCCGCTTTATAAAAATAGGCTTTCCCGGGTTCGTAAAGGACGATGCTATCTGTCTTTTGACGATTGATACCAATATGATTCAGTATTTTTTGACCCAAGTCTGATTGCAAAGGAATAAATCGAAAGAGGTCTTTAGTGTCGTGTTTGATAACAAATTGAACCGAAGCATTACAAAGGTTACATACACCATCAAATAGTATGATTTTTTTGTCTCGGGGCAAATCAGCAATCTCCATAATTAAGTAGCTTGAACAAATTCTAACGCTTCTAAACTTACTTTAGAAGTAAAGATGCCATAATTTACCACAGCCTTATTTTTTTCAATTTTATCAATCGTTCCAATCGATTTTCCGTCAACCATTCTAACACGATCGCCAATTTTTAAAACTACTTTAGGCTTTTCGGATTCGAGCTTTTGGGCTTTAATTTTCTTTTCTTTTTTCTCCTTTCGAATTTCTTCTACCTTAACTTTAACTTCTTCTACTACCTTTTTCTGGATGATTTCCTTTTCCTTTTTCTCCTTCGCAGTAGCTTTTTTACGCTTGGAGTTTTCAATTTCCACCAACTTCAAAAATTCTCCTATCAAGACTTTCTTGTCTTTGTTGTTAAAGTATTTCTCAGATAAATCATCGATTTTCTGACCAATGTATATCAGTCGTTGGTTGGCATCATACAATTCTTGATAGCGCTCTAATTTTTCCTGAATCTTAGCATTAATGGTTTCCATTTTCTTGCTTTCTTCACGGGCTTTGCTTTCTTCTTCTTTTAAGGTTAGCGATGTTTTTTCGAGTTTGGAACGCTCTTTTTGCAGTGTGGCAATAGTTTTGTCAAAACGCACTTTTCCGCCTTCAATTTTTTTCTTGGCTCGATTAATTAAACCATAGGGGATACCGTTTTTTTGAGCCACTTCAAAAGTAAAAGAACTTCCGGCCTGCCCCAAAATCAGTTTATATAACGGTTCCAAAGACTTTTCATCGAAAAGCATATTGGCATTGGATGCGTAAGGCAATTCGTTGGCCAAAATTTTTAAGTTGGAATAATGCGTGGTAATGATTCCGAAAGCTTCTCGATGGTAGAATTCCTCCAAAAATGTCTCGGCCAAAGCACCACCCAATTCAGGATCGGAACCGGTTCCGAATTCATCGATCAAGAACAAGGTTTTGGCGTTGCATTTTTTCAAAAAGTAATTCATGTTCTTCAATCGGTAACTGTAAGTACTCAAATGGTTTTCTATCGATTGATTGTCTCCTATATCTGTAAGTATTCTGTCGAATAAAAAGGTTTCACTTCGTTCGTGTACCGGAATCAGAATTCCGCATTGTAACATCAATTGCAGTAAGCCGACTGTTTTTAACGAAATGGTTTTACCACCGGCATTCGGACCGGAAATTACTATTATCCGGCTGTCGTTTTTCAATTCAATGGTTTGCGGAAAGGTTTTTTCCTTTTTCTCCATATTATTTAAAAATAATATAGGATGATAGGCTTCCCGGAAAAACAAACGCTTTTCCTCTGTAATATTGGGCAATAGCGCATTGATTTTACGAGCGTATTTGGCTTTTGCAGCCACTACGTCGATATCACTCAGAAAGTCTTGGTATTGCTTTAGTAAATCAACATAAGGGCGGATTTCATTCGAAAGTTTCTTTAAAATTCGGGTGATTTCTTCTCTTTCTTCGTATTCTAAATTGTTCAATTCTCTCGAGTAGCGCAGTGTAGCTTCGGGTTCGATATAAGCAATGCTTCCGGTTTTGGAGCTGCCTAAAATGGAACCTTTCACTTTTCTTCGGTACATGGCTAAAACCGCTAAAAC
>Ga0208492_1001399_pt1 | contig 15142 bp, 15 predicted proteins | sample Subbioar_CSW14AB_FD_184820 | JGI IMG/M metagenome (GOLD analysis project Ga0208492, IMG submission 184820) | Serpentinite rock and fluid subsurface biosphere microbial communities from McLaughlin Reserve, California, USA - CR12Mar_CSW14AB (SPAdes) | ecosystem: Environmental > Terrestrial > Deep... | reverse complement strand
GCAGCGTTGTCAGCGCGAGCTGTCCGAGCGCCTGCTGCGCGAGCGCCTGCTGTCGATCAAGCAGATCGCCGATGAAACCGGGTTCTCGTCGCCGAGCTGCTTTCACCGGGCCTTTCGGCGCTGGCATGGGGTCACGCCCAGCGAGTGGCGAGAAGGCTGACGCTGCATCGCACGATGGCGCTACATTGACTGGCGTGTGTCCAGGCATTGCCCATGCTCGCTAGCTCATCTTCATCCCCTCACACCCTGACCCTGCGCGGCTGGTTCCGGCTCATCGCCGTGGGCCTGGTGCTGATCGTGCTGGTGGGGGTCGCGCGGCTGGTGAGCCTGGAGTGGGCGCAGTTCGAGCAATCACGTCGGGCGCAGCAGGCCGTTCAGCGGCTGCGGGTGGCGCTGGTGGCCGCCGAGATGGTCTCGCGCGAGCGGGGGCCCACCAACGGTTTGCTGGGCGAGGCGACGACTGGCGGCACACCGGAACTGCTGGAGCGGCTGACGCGGGCACGCCAGCGCACCGACGAGGCCTTTCTGGCATATCGGCGGGTGCTGGACGATGACCCGCAGGCCTCGCGGCACCAGGGCATCCGGAGCGAGGCAGGGGAGCTGGTGCAGGCCTTGCAGCAGGCGCGCACCCGGATCGACCTGCTCATCCAGCGCCCAGGGGGGCAGCGTTCGGCCGCCGACATCCGCGACAGCGTGCAGGCGATGATCGGCCTCGTGCCGCGCCTGGCACCGGCCGTCACCGCGTTCGCCCACGAAGCCCAGCAGGCCGATGCCGAACTCGCGCCGCCCGTGTGGGGCGCGCGGCTGGCGGCCGAGCTGCGAGAGTACGCTGGTCAGCTGGGTTCCTTGTTCACGCCAGCGCTCAGCCGGCAGCAACCCTTCACCGAAGGCGAGACCGCGGCCATCGAACAGGTCAAGGGCCGCATCGATCAACTGCACCACCTGCTGGGCCTGAGGATGGCAGCGACCGAGGGCGCCACGGAGGGGGGGCAAGCTGGGGGCGCGGTCCGGGTGGCGCAGGCCGCCATGGCGCAGCGCTATTTCGGCAACTCGGCGCGGCTGCTGGGCGAGGTCGAGCGGGCCGGTCGCACCCACGGGCGCTACGGGCTGACGCCCGCCGAGTTCGCCGCTCGTTACGTGCCCGACATGGACGCCATCATCGAGTTGCGCGATGCCCTGCTGAGCGAAGCCGAGCAACGCAGCATCGACGCGCGCGAACGCTCACGTCGGTCGCTGGCCTGGCTGGCTGGCCTGACCAGCGCGCTCATGGCCCTGGTGCTGGTCATGCTGCTGCTCATCCGTCAGCGTGTCGTGCAGCCCCTGATGCAGGCCGCCGAGGCCCTGCACGCCATGGGGCGGGGTGACCTGAGTCCGGCCTTGCCCGAGCCTCGGGCCCACGACGAGGTCGCAGCGATTATCGGCGGCATCGAAGCGCTGCGTCAGCAGAGCCGGGTCCGTGGTGACCTGGAGCGCGAGCGCGACAGGCTCATCGAGACCTTGCGTGAGCAGTCCTCCACCGACTTCCTGACCGGCTTGCCCAACCGCCGTGCCTTCTTCGAGGCCGCCGAGGCAGAGATGGCCCGGGCCCGACGCCATGGTTTCGGCGTGGTGCTGCTGTTGCTGGACGTGGACCACTTCAAGCGCGTCAACGACCAGCTGGGGCACACCGCAGGCGACCTGGCGCTGGTGGCCGTGGCGGGCGTGCTGCACCAGGGCATGCGTCAGGGGGACCTGGCGGCGCGGCTGGGCGGCGAGGAGTTCGTGGCCTTGCTCAGCCACTGCTCGCCGGAGGCCGGCATGGCCTTTGCCGAACGCCTGCGCGAAGCCATCCAGGCCGAGGCGATCGACGTTGGCGGCGGCCTGCCCGCGCTGCACCTGACGGTCAGCATCGGCCTGGCCGATTCGGCCCACCATGGCCATGACCTCGATGCCCTCGTGGCCCGTGCCGACCAGGCGATGTACCGGGCCAAGCACGGGGGGCGGAACCGGATCGAGTCGGCGGGGCGTCCGACCTGAGTCGAATGGCGCCCTGCGCGAAGGGGCTTTTTCAGCGGCGGGCCCACTCCGCTGGCAAGTCGATCTCGCCACTGCTGCTGAACCCCACGCTGCCCAGCGCCGTGCCGGCCAGGCGCCCCTTGAGCACGTAGTCGATGCGAGGGCTGCCGCCTCGCGCCACGTCCAGCGCCTGGCGCACGAGCGACAGGGTGGACACCGACACCGGCACCGTGATCAGCGCTTCGCCGAAGCGGGGCACCTCGCCGCGTTCGTTGCTCACGCCGCTGGCGAAGTGCTGGCCCCGCACGTCCAGCGACACCGACAGCCCGTCGTAGGTGATGGCTGCGTCGTTGGGGTTGACGATGCGCAGCTTGAGCGCCAGGCGCGCCTCCAGGCCTTCGCCTCGCAGGGGCTCGACGCCCACCACGTTGACACGCACCGGCTCGCGATCGAGCAGGCTGGCGCAGCCGGACAGGGCCATGGCGGTGGCGCTCAGCACCAGCCAATGGGTGCATCGGCGTCGGTTCATCTCTGGCATGGGGCCCTCGTTCGTCGGGTGGTTTTCTGGCATTGTAGGAAGACCCTTCGCAGGTTCACCCACATGCCCCATTCACTCAAGATCGATTTCGTCTCCGATGTCTCCTGCCCCTGGTGCGCCGTGGGCCTGTGGTCGCTTCAGCGGGCGCTGGCCGAGCTGCAGGGCGAGGTCGCCGCCGAGGTCCACTTCCAGCCCTTCGAGCTCAACCCGAAGATGGGGCCGGGCGGCCAGGACATCGCCGAGCACCTCACGCAGAAGTACGGCAGCACGCCCGAGCAGCAATCGCAGATCCGCGAGGTGATCCGCCAGCGGGGCGCGGAGGTGGGCTTTTCCTTCAACATGGCCGGGCGAGGCCGCATCTACAACACCTTTGACGCGCACCGCCTTTTGCATTGGGCGGGCGAGCTGGGCCCCAGCCAGCCTGGCGCCCAGCTCGCGCTCAAGCAGGCCCTGCTGCGGGCCTGCCACGAACACCGCCAGGCGATGGACGAACACCCCGTGCTGCTGGCCGCCGTGGGCGAGGCCGGGCTCGATGTGGCGCGTGCGGCGCAGGTGCTGGCCAGCGGTGAATTCGCGCAGGCGGTGCGCGAGCAGCAGGCCTTCTACGCCGAGGCGGGCATCCGCTCGGTGCCGGCTGTGGTCGTCAACGACCGGCACCTGATCTCGGGCGGCCAACCCGTTGAGGCGTACGTGCGGGCGCTGCGGCAGATCGCGGCCGAGCCGGCGTAGCATCTGCACCCATCCCACACGAATTTCGCAAGGCCTCCCATGAAAGCAACCTGGAACGGCGTCGTCGTTGCCGAAAGCGACGACATCGTCACCCTTGAGGGCAACCACTACTTTCCGCGCGCTGCGCTGAAAGACGAGTACACCACCTTCAGCAACCACCGCAGCAGTTGCGTCTGGAAGGGCCAGGCCCAGTGGCTCAGCCTGTTCGTCAATGGCGAGATGAAGCCCGACGCCGTGTGGTTCTACCCCGAGCCCACCGAGGCCGCGCAGGAGATCAAGGGGCGCGTGGCTTTCATGCCCGGCGTGGACATCTCCGACTGAAACCCGGGCCATGCGCTGGCCCTGGGGGCACCGATGGGCCACAATGGGCCCGAGAATGATTGGTCGCTCTGGTTTGTGGCCCTGGAGATTTTCTTGGTCCGCATTGAACTGTCCATCGACCTGATCTACGAGGTCGCACCCCCTGGGGCAGATTTCGTCTTCAACATCCACGGCGCGCACACCCGCTGCCAGGTGATCCGCAGCGAGCGGCTGGACATCAGCCAGCCCCTCCTGCCCCTGGTCTTCACCGACCCCGTCAGCCACAACCGCTACCTGCGGCTGTGCGCCTGGGCCGGCCCCCTGAAGGTCAGCTACCACGCGGTGGTCGACCTGCACCACCACCTCTGCGCGCCCGAGCTCATCGCCGAGACGCCGGTCTCGCGCCTGCCCACCGAGGTGCTGAGCTACATCTACCCCAGTCGCTATTGCCAGTCCGACCTGCTGGGCCCGCTGGTGATGGCCGAGTTCGGCAACCTGCCGCAGGGCTACAGCCGCGTGGTGGCCATCCAGGAATGGGTGCGCCGCCGGGTGAAGTTCGAGGGCAACACGACCACCAGCGCCACCTCGGCCATCGACACGCTCAATGAGGGGCGCGGCGTGTGCCGCGACTTCGCTCACCTGATGATCGCGCTGTGCCGCGCGCTGAACATCCCGGCGCGCTTTGCCACCGGCATCGACTTCGGCGCCGACCCGGCGCTGGGCCCCACCGACTTTCACGCCTACGTCGAGGTCTTCCTGGGCGGGCGCTGGTACATCTTCGACCCCTCGGGCACCGCCATCCCCATGGGCTTCGTGCGATTCGGCACCGGGCGCGACGCCGCCGACGTGTCCTTTGCCACCATCTTCGGCTCGGTGCAGTCGCAGCCGCCGCTGATCCGCGTGCAGGCGTTGCAGGATGCGCAAGGCCTGAGCGAAATGCCGCGCCACCGCAGCGAGGCCATCTCCACCGACGCCCCCGTTCACTGGGGTTGAATCGCGCCGGGTGCCCCGTTTGGGGCCGGATCCCGGATAATCCGGCATGAACCATCCATCTTCGCCGGCCAACCCGGCGACCTCGGCGTCCGCCAGCCTGGCCACGCCCGCCGCCGTCAGCGGCCCTTCCTTCTCGCAACTGCCTTTGTCCGAGGCCATGCAGGCCAACCTGCAGACCCTGGGCTACGTGGCAATGACGCCCATCCAGGCCGCCAGCTTGCCGCTGGCGCTGGCCGGCAAGGACCTCATCGCCCAGGCCAAGACCGGCAGCGGCAAGACCGTGGCGTTCGGCCTGCCCTTGCTGACCTCGCTGAACCCAAGGCGCTTTGCCGTGCAGGCGCTGGTGCTGTGCCCCACGCGAGAACTCGCCGACCAGGTCACCACCGAAATCCGCCGCCTGGCGCGCGCGGAGGACAACATCAAGGTCGTGACCCTGTGCGGTGGCAGCCCCATCCGCCCGCAGCTCGCCAGCCTGGAACATGGCGCGCACATCATCGTGGGCACGCCGGGCCGGGTGCTCGACCACCTCGCGCGCGAAACGCTGAACCTCGAGGCCTTGCAGACCCTGGTGCTCGACGAGGCCGATCGCATGCTGGACATGGGCTTTGCCGATGACATCGCGCAAGTGGTGGCGCAGGCGCCCAAGCAGCGCCAGACGCTGCTGTTCTCGGCCACCTACCCCGAAGGCGTCGACAAGCTGGCGCGCCGCTTCATGCGCGATCCGCAAGAGGTCAAGCTGGCCGAGCGCCACGACACCTCGCGCATCCGCCAGCGCTTCTACGAGGTCAAGGATTCAGAGCGCCTGCACGCCGTGGGCCTGCTGCTCGACCACTTCCGCCCGGCCAGCACCATCGCGTTCTGCAACACCAAGCAGCAGTGCCGCGACCTGGTGGAGGTGCTGCAGGCGCAAGGCATCGTCGCGCTCGAATTGCACGGTGACCTCGATCAGCGCGACCGCGACCAGGTGCTGGTGCGCTTTGCCAACGGCAGCTGCAGCGTGCTGGTGGCCACCGACGTGGCCGCGCGCGGCCTGGACATCGCCCAGCTCGAAGCTGTCATCAACGTCGACATCACGCCCGACGTGGAAGTGCACACCCACCGCGTGGGCCGCACCGGCCGCGCCGGCGAGTCGGGCTGGGCCTTCAGCCTGGCCAGCATGGACGAGATGGGCCGCGTGGGCCGCATCGACCAGATGCAGGGCCGCGCCAGCGAATGGCACCCCTTGAGCGAGCTCACCCCATCGACCGAGCGCGAGCCGCTGCGCCCGCCACGCGTGACGCTGCAGATCCTCGGTGGCCGCAAGGAAAAGATCCGCCCCGGTGACGTGCTGGGTGCGCTGACCAAAGACCTTGGCTTCGATGGCGCCAAGATCGGCAAGATCAACGTCAACGAGTTCTCGACCTACGTGGCGGTGGACCGCGACATCGCCGACAAGGCCTTGAGGGGCCTGCAGGGCGGCAAGGTCAAGGGCAAGTCCGTGAAGGTGAGGGCGCTGTGAGCGAGGCCGAGAACACCCCCAACGTGCCGCAGTTGCCCCAAGCACCCGAGGCCTCGGGCACGCCCGCTGTCACCTTCGCCGCGCTTGGCCTGTCGGGCTCGCTGCTGCAAAGCCTGGCAGATGCAGCGCTGGACGAGCCCACCCCCGTGCAGGCCGATGCCATCCCGGGGGCGCTGGCCGGCCGCGATGTGCTGGCCCTGGCACAGACGGGTTCGGGCAAGACCCTGGCCTATGTGCTGCCGCTGCTGCAGCAGGTCGAAAAGGCCTTTGCGCGCGCAGCGAAAGCCGATGCGCGCACCGCGCCCGAGCGCCGTCCGCAGCAGGCCGCCCTGCATGCGCCCAAGCCCGAGCGCCGTCCCACGCTCGCCCTGGTCCTCGTGCCCACGCGCGAGCTGGCCCTGCAGGTCGGCGAGACCCTGCGCGACATGTCCGAGCACCTGCAGGCGCCGCTGCGCTGGGGCTGCGTGTTCGGTGGCGTGTCCATCAACACGCAGATGCTGGCCCTGCGCGGTGGCGCCGACATCGTCGTGGCCACCCCGGGGCGCCTGCTCGACCTCATCGAGCACAACGCCCTGAGCCTGGATGGCGTGCAGACCCTGGTGCTCGACGAGGCCGACCGGCTGCTCGACAAAGGCTTCGAAGACGAGTTCACGCGCGTGCTGGCCCTGCTGCCCAAGCGACGTCAGCACCTGCTGTGCTCGGCCACCTTCGCGCCTGGCGTGGAGGCGCTGGCCCAGCGACTGCTGCACGAGCCCGTGCGCATCGACCTGCGCGCCGACGCGGTGTCCGTGCCCGACATTCAGCAACGCGCCATCCAGGTCGACGCGGCCCAGCGCACGCCGCTGCTGCGTCACCTGATCAAGCAGGAGGGTTGGCGCCAGGTGCTGGTTTTCGTGGCCACGCGCCACGCCTGCGACGTGGTGGCGCACAAGCTGCAAAAGCACGGCATCAAAGCGGCAGCCTTCCACGCCGACGCCAGCCAGGGCGCGCGCCGCGAGGTGCTGCGCGCCTTCAAGGCCGGCGAGCTGCAGGTGGTGGTGGCCACCGACCTGGCCGCCCGCGGCCTGCACGTCGATGCCCTGCCGGCCGTGGTCAACCACGACCTGCCGCGCTCGCCCGACGACCACATCCACCGCATCGGCCGCACCGCGCGCGCCGGTCACAGCGGCGTGGCGGTGAGCTTCGTCAACGCCGACAACGAGGCGCACTTTCGCCTGATCGAAAAGCGCCAGGGCCGGCGCGTGCCGCGCGAGCAGGTGCCGGGCTTCGAGATGAAGCAGACCGAGCCCGAGAACCGCAACCCGCTGACCGACCCGCAGGGCACCGGCGGCATCAAGGGCAAGCGCAAGAGCAAGAAGGACAAGCTGCGTGAGGCCGCCGCGGGTCTGAAAGCGAATTGAGGTTCTGCAGGCCCAAGCCTGCCCGCTCAGGTGGCTGGCCTGCTTGGCGTCAAGGGCTTCGTCTGCACCGGCAGGCACAGCAGGGCCGCCAGGCAGGTCAGGCCGGCATAGGTCCAGGACAGGCGCTGGAACGCCGCCAGCTGCAAGGTGCTGCCACCCAGCAGGACCACGGTGAGGGCCACCCCCACCACGCTGCCGAACTGGCGCATGGCCTGGTTGACGGCGCTGCCCGCGCCGAAGTGGGCCGGCCCCAGACTGGCCACCGCCGCGCCAGACAGCGAGGGCAGCGCCAGGCCCACGCCGATGCCCGTGAGCAACTGGCTGGGCAGCCAGTGCAGCAGGTAGTTGGGCTGCAGGCCGGGCACGGTGGCCTGCCAGACCCCGCCGACGGCCATCAGCAGGCAGCCCGCGACCAGCACCGGCCGGTGGCCTGCGCGCGCCGCGATGCGCCCGGCCAGCATCGCCACGGGGATCACCATCAGCGGCCCCGGCGTGATGGCCAGCCCGGCCAGTGGCAGGCTGTAGTGCCAGATCCCGGTCATGAAGAAAAAGAAGCCGAAGAACATCATCGAGAAGGCGACGCCGAAGGCCAGGGTGGCCAGGTTCACGGCGCTGTAGCTGCGGTTGGCGAAGAGCGACAGGTCGAGCGCTGGCGCCGGGTGGCGGCGGGCCCAGGCCACGAAGGCCAGCAACGCGGTGGCACCGCTCACGGCAGCCAGCCACACCTGCGGTCGATGCCAGGCATGGCTTTCGGTGGCGACCACGCCAGCGGTGAGCCCGCCCATGCCCAGCACCAAGAGGCCCACGCCGACCAGGTCGATCCGTCCCGGTCCACCCTGGCCTGGCACATCGGCCGGCAGGCGGTGGCGGGCCCGCCAGATCGCCCACAGCGCCGGCGGCACGTTGATGAAGAAGGCCCAGCGCCAGCCCAGCGTGTCGACCAGCAGCGAGCCCAGGCTCGGCCCCACCGCCGCAGCCAGCCCGCCCACGGCGCCCCACAGGCTCACGGCCACCGCCCGGCGTGATGCCGGGAAGGCACCCAGCACGATGGACAGCGAAGCGGGTGTGAGCACCGCCGCGCCCACGGCCTGCACGGCGCGCGCGGCCACCAGCGCGGTCACGTCGGTGGCCAGCCCGCAGGCCAGCGAAGCCAGCATGAACAGGCCCGTGCCGACGACGAACATGCGGCGCCTGCCATGCGTGTCGGCCAGCCGTCCGGCTGGCACCAGCAGCGCGGCGTAGACCACGGTGTAGGCGTTGAGCACCCAGGACAGCTCGGCGGCGGAGCTGCCCTCGAAGCTGCGCCTGAGCGCCGCAAAGGCCGCGAACAGCACCGTCGCATCCACGGACACCAGGAACACCGCGATGCAGGCCGTGAAGAACACGGGCCAGGGTGAAGCGGTGTGCAGCGCAGGCCCGGCGTGCGCCGGTGTGGCTGGAGCGAGGGAGGTGTCCATGGTTTGCCTTTTTCTGTGGTGCGCGTCAGGCCAGGTTCTCGAGCACGGTGGCCACGCCCTGACCGCCGCCGATGCACTGCGTGGCCAGCGCGTAGCGGCCCTTCGTGCGCTGCAGCAGGGCCGCGGCCTTGCCGGTGATGCGTGCACCCGTGGCGCCCAGCGGGTGCCCGATGGCCAGGCCGCCACCATCGATGTTGACGGTCTCGGGGCGCAGGCCGAGCTCGCGGATGCAAGCCAGTGCCTGGGACGAGAAGGCCTCGTTGATCTCGACCACGTCGAGGTCGGCCGCTGTCAGGCCAGCGCGCGCCAGGGCCTTGCGGGTGGCCGGCACCGGCCCGATGCCCATCACGTCCGGGTCGACACCGGCCGATGCGTACGACACGATGCGCGCCAGCGGCTTGAGCCCGTGGCGCCGAGCGAATTCCTCGTGCACGACCATCACCGCCGCGGCCCCATCGGTCAGCGGCGACGAGGTGCCGGCCGTCACCACGCCGTCGGGGCGGAAGGCGGGCTTGAGCGAGGCCAGCGCCTCCAGTGTGGTCTGCGGGCGGATGCAGCCGTCTTCGTTGACCACCTCACCCGTGGGCGTGGTGACGGGCACGATCTCGTCGCGCAGCAGGCCGTTGGCGCGCGCGGCGGCGGCCTTCTGGTGGGACGCCAGCGCCAGCGCCTCCTGGTCGACGCGGCTCACGGCCCAGCGCTCGGCCACGTTCTCGGCCGTCTGGCCCATGGGCATGTACAGGTCGGTGCCGGCCTCGACCAAGCCAGGGTGGGGGTCGAAGGTGAGGCCGCCTTGCGGCACCATGGTCATCGACTCGACCCCGGCGCACACGTAGGCCTCGCCGATGCCGGCTTCGATCTGCGCGGCTGCGAGGTGGACGGCCGTCATCGACGAGCCGCAGAAGCGGTTGACCGTCATGGCGCTGACGGTGTTGGGCAGGCCGGCCATCGAGGCCGCGATGCGGGCGATGTTGTTGCCCTGCGGCCCTTCGGGGTAGGCGCAGCCGGCGATCACGTCCTCGATGGCGTCGTGGGGCACCGGGGCCTGCGCCAGCGCGCCGCGGATGGCGGTGGCCAGCAGGTCCTCGGGCCTGGTGGTGGACAAGGCCCCCTTGCGGGCAAAGTGGAAGGGGGTGCGGGCGTAGGCGACGATGACGGCTTTCATTTTCTACCTTCCGGTTGGTAGGTTGCTGCGGGCGAAAAACCCCGGCGCAAACAGCCCGGGGCGCGGGGGATCAGTCGGCCGAGGCTGCGGCCAAGGTGTTGAGCAAGGGGGCGGTGGCCTGGTCGTACCAGGTGATGTCGCCGTGCATGCGGGCCGTCAGCAGGGCGCCCTGGCAGGTGGCGTTGAAATGGGCGGCCCATTGCCGCGGGGTCAGCGGTGTGCCGGTGGCGGACGAAGGGTTCACGACCGACGGCCACTGCGCAGCCCGCGCTTCCAGCCAGGCCAGCTGCTGCAGGTGAAAGCGCTTGACGGTGTCTTGCAACTCGGGCTCCAGGCCGGCCCATTCTCCGGCCGTCGCCCCGATCGGGCAGACCATGCCGCCTGCGGCCAGCGCGTCGCGCAGCATCTGCACATAGGCTTGCAACTGCTGCATGGCAGGCTGGTGCGCGATGGTGTCGGCCCACCGGTGGAAGCGCTTGGCGCTGTCGTCGATCACGGCCTGGCCGACCGCCAGCTTCGAAGGGAAGTGGTGGTAGAGGCTGGCCTTGCGGATGCCGATCAGGTTGGCCAACTCCTGGAAGTTGAGCCCCAGGTAGGCGTGCGTGAGCAGCAGGCGCCGGGCCGTGCGAACGATGTCGCCGCGGGTGTCAGGGCGGCGCTCAGCGCGGGAGGGCAGGGTGGTGTCCATGGCTACCTACTGTACGGTAGGTTTTGAGGCCTGTCAAACGACCCGGGGCGAGGGCCCCTTCGTTGATTCAGGTGCGGGAGTACCTCAACAGCCGGCCTCGATAGGGCAGGCCATCGGCCTCTGGCGTGTTCAGGTGCGTTTCGTTGAGCAGGAAACCCTGCGCGACCATGCGACGCGTGAAAGCCGATCGGTTGCCCCGGTTGGGGTCGACGATGATGACCTCGGCCGTGGAGCAGGCGTGCCGCTCGATGAAGCCGGCCAGGTGGCCGGGCTCGTCGCGTTCGTACAGGACATCGCTGCCCATGATCACGTTGTAGCGACCGTCCACCACCTGATGGCGGTCGTGCGCTGCGTCGTCCGAGCGCACGGCCCAGTCACCGTGCCGGTAAGGCAGGGGCATCAGGTCGTTGAGCTGGACGTTCTCGGCCAGGAAGTTCAAGGCCAGTGGGTGCGCATCCGACGCCGTGACGTCGTCGCCTCGCCGATGGCAGACCAGGCTGGCCAGGGCAAGACCGCATCCCACTTCGAGGATGCGCTCGCCCGGTGTCAGGGGCCGTGTCAGCATGTGCGCGGCCAGTTGCAGGCTCGAAGGCCACAACACGCCAAAAAGCGGCCAGTTGGCCGCTGAAAAGCCCGACGCAGCCGCCTCCCCACGAGGGTCGGCGTACTGCTGTCGATCGAGCAGGGATCGGATCTGGAGGGCGTCGGCGCCGCGGATGGCCACGCAAGACTGTTGCGTCTCGTAGCCTGGCGAAGACGACGACACCCGCAGATCGATCCGGGTCGCGATCAGTAGCTGCCGCGACCGCCGCGGTAGCCACCTTGGCCACCACCGCCGAAGCCGCCCGAACGCTCTTCGCGGGGACGTGCTTCGTTGACGACCAGGGCGCGACCGTCGAAGGACTGGCCGTTCATGCCGCGGATGGCGGCTTGGGCTTCATTGCCCGAACCCATTTCCACGAAGCCGAAGCCCTTGGAGCGGCCGGTGTCGCGGTCCATCATGACCTTGGCCGAGGAGACCTGGCCGAACTGGGCGAAATGCTGTTGCAGGTCGTCGTCGCGCATCGAGTAGGGCAGGTTGCCGACGTAGAGTTTGTTTTCCATTTGAGACTTTCAGTGATCACCGCGTTGATTCGAGTTGGCCTGCTGCGGCAGTCTCAGGCCATTCGTTTGTGCCCCGAGGGGCGTTGGTCAGAACCGGCGACGCGCAGGCGCCGACGGTGCACCGTTGGCACGAGGCTCCAGGTGACGGAAGGTGATGCGACCCTTGTTCAGGTCGTAGGGCGACAGCTCCAGCGACACCTTGTCGCCCGCCAGGATGCGGATGCGGTGCTTGCGCATCTTGCCGCCCGTGTAGGCGATGAGCTTGTGCCCGTTTTCGAGCGTGACGCGAAAGCGCGAGTCGGGCAGCACTTCGTCCACCTGTCCGCGCATCTCGATGAGTTCTTCTTTGGCCATGAGCCCTGCTTTGGAAATGGCGCAGCCGACCTGGGTCAGGCAGGCAGCGCGGGTTGACGGAGGTACCCCATGCCTTGCGCCAGTGCGTATTGCAGGGCTGCTTGAGGTGTCGAGAACAGCGGGATGAAGCGGAACACCCTGTCATGGGTGGCCGAACCTTGGCCGCTGCGGATGGACAGCGAGGCAGCGTATTGGCCGCAATCGGTCTGTCGGGTGACGGGTGACAGGAGGAACCTGCCGACCTGGCGTCGAAGTTGGGAGAGATCGTTCAAGTGAAATCAGGTCAGGCCGAACGGATCGGGTCCGCACGGCGCTATCAAGGCAACAAGCCTATGGCGACAAACAGCGTGGCCAGCAGCGATGCCAGGTCAAAGGAGACAGATCAGGATCCGGCTTGAGTGAAGCACCCGTGAACCACGGGCGAGCGGGATCGATGAACCAGACGAAGCTTGCCTGGGAAGGCAGGCGACCGCGCGATGGGGTCAACTCTGCTGAGGAGCGCGACGCGACCGGGGAGGTGCGCGCAGGGCGACAAAATGCTGCGGAGGTAAGCGAAACTGCAGCAATCGCTCGCGACTATATCAGCGAAGCGCAAAGCGTGCAGGTTTATTTTCGATCAGGCCGTCAGGGGGCCGGTGGCGCCGGGGCTGTTTTGCTCCTGCCGCGCCCGCCAGGCCCGCAGCGCCTGGCGGTAGGCGTCCATCGCCATGTCGTGCGAGTCGAAGATGCAGGGGTCGCAGCCGCTGCCACAGCAGGCGTTGATGTCCGGTGCCTCGGGCGGCTCGGGCATCGGGTCGTGATCGGGGGCAGGCGCACAAGACATCATGCGCACATTGTCTCGCAAGCTGAGCGCATCATGCGGCGAAAGGGCCCTTCTCAGCCCATCGCGGAGACACGCATGAACACACGCCAGGAACGCGACACCTTCGGCCCGATCGAGGTCCCCGCACAGCGCCTTTGGGGGGCGCAGACGCAGCGTTCGCTGCTGAACTTCGCGATCTCCACCGAGCGCCAGCCCCCCGAGCTCATCCACGCATTGGTGCTGGTCAAGCGCGCGGCGGCACAGGTCAATCAGGTGCTGGGCCTGCTGCCGGCTGACAAGGCCGGGGCCATCCTCGCGGCGGCCGACGAGGTCCTGGCGGGGCGCCACGCGGAGGAGTTCCCGCTGGTCGTGTGGCAGACCGGCTCGGGCACGCAGACCAACATGAACGTCAACGAGGTGCTGGCCAACCGCGCCAGCGAACTGATGGGGGGCGAGCGGGGCCAGGCGCGCCTGGTGCATCCCAACGACGAGGTCAACCTCAGCCAGTCCAGCAACGACGCCTTCCCGACGGCCATGCACGTGGCCGCCACCCTGGCGATCACCGCTCGTGTGCTGCCCGCACTGGCACGTTTGCGCGCCACGCTGGAGGGCAAGTCCCGCGCCTTCGCCGACATCGTCAAGATCGGCCGCACCCACCTGCAGGACGCCACGCCGCTGACCCTGGGGCAGGAGATCTCGGGCTGGGCGGCGCAGCTGGCGCAGGGCGAGCGCCACCTGCGCGCCGCGTTGCCGCACCTGGGCGAGCTGGCGCTGGGCGGCACCGCCGTGGGCACGGGCCTCAATGCGCCGCAGGGCTATGCCGAAGCCGTGGCCGCCGAGATCAGCCGCCTGAGCGGCCAGCCCTTTGTGACCGCGCCCAACAAGTTCGAGGCCCTGGCCAGCTGCGACGCGCTGGTGCACGCCCATGGCGCACTCAAGACCCTGGCGGCCAGCCTCATGAAGATCGCCAACGACGTGCGCTGGCTGGCCAGCGGCCCGCGCAGCGGCCTGGGCGAGATCGCCATCCCGGAGAACGAACCCGGCTCGTCGATCATGCCCGGCAAGGTCAACCCCACGCAGAGCGAAGCGATGACGATGCTGGCCGCCCAGGTCATGGGCAACGACGTGGCCGTCAACATCGGCGGCGCCAGCGGCAACTTCGAGCTCAATGTGTTCCGCCCGATGGTGATCCACAACGTGCTGCAAAGCGCCCGGCTGCTGGCCGACGGCATGAACAGCTTCAACGACCATTGCGCCAGCGGCATCGAGCCCAACCGCGAGCGCATCGCCGAGCTGGTGCAGCGTTCGCTGATGCTGGTGACGGCGCTGAACCCGCACATCGGCTACGACCGGGCCGCGCAGATCGCCAAGAAGGCGCACCACGAAGGCATCAGCCTGCGCGAGGCCGCGTTGGCACTGGGGCATGTGTCGGCGCAGGATTTCGACCGCTGGGTGGACCCTTCGAAGATGGTGGGCTGAGGCGAGGGCTCAGGCCGGCGGGTGCACCCCCGGCACCTTCGGCAGGTGTTCGCGCATCAGCTGGATGAAGGCGCGCAGCCGCGCGGGCTGAAAGCGCGAAGGCGGCATCACCAGCGAGATCGGCAGGGGCGGCGCCATCCACTGCGGCGCGAGGTGCACCAGCTGGCCTTGCGCCAGCGCATCGGCCACCGACCAGGTGGACGCGATGCCCACGCCCAGTCCGGCCAGCGCCGCGTTGCACATGGCTCGCAGGTGGTCGGTGGACAGCCTCGGCCGGATCGCGATCTGGCATGGCTCGCCGCCCTGTGTCGGCACCAGCGTGACCTGGTCGCGGTAGAACATGGTCAGCGCCAACCAGGGCAGGGTGGCCAGTTCAGCGGGCGATTGCGGCGCGGGCCCCTCGCCCCACAGGCCTGGCGCCGACACCACGATGCGCGGCAGGTCGGCCAGGCGGATGGCGACGAGCCCCGGTGCGTCGACCGGGCCGATGTGCACGGCGCAGTCGATGCCTTCGGCGATGAAGTCGGGCAAGCGGTCTTGCAGCAGCCACTCCACCGAGACGCCGGGGTGGCGCTCCAGCAACGCCACCAGTGGCGGGATGAGTTGCTGCTGGCCGAACACCGTCGGCACCAGCACCCGC